>JAEEGL014889959.1_pt1 | contig 41236 bp, 22 predicted proteins | sample 9134231 | NCBI WGS metagenome assembly JAEEGL01 (sample SAMN16246548, study PRJNA631951) | gut metagenome | biome: gut microbiome; feature: rumen; material: fiber-attached | host: Bos | place: Iran: Karaj | collected 2018-10
AGGGGGAAATCTGATACGAAGCATTGGGCAGCCATGATTAATGCGCACGTGAAATGGATTCAAGAGAAATATCCCAAGATGAAAGTGGTTGCGGTTTCTCCTTTCAATGAACCCGATTATACAAGTTGGGGACAGGGAAGTCAATCGGATATGAAGGAAATCTCACGTATCCTGAAAGAGGAATATCCACGATTCAGCAATATTGCCATTACTGCAGGCAACACGCTTAATTGCGACCAGGCAGTAGCATGGTATAATGCTTGTAAACCCTATGTTGATTGGGGCAATACACATCAATTAGCTGGTTCATTTGATACGTATGCAGCATTTTTCCAAAAAGTGAAGAATGATGGCAAGTACGGTTATGCGGATGAATTGCATAATGTTGGTGAGGCAATGGTAGGTGCTCAATACGGAATGGAAGCTGGTGTTTGGTGGGGCTTTGACAGTCGTGCGCGTGGAGAGTTTTGCCACATTAGCAATCATGGTTCGCGTATTGGCTATGCGGAGAATCGTAGTGCATGGACTTCTGCGTCTGTTTATCGAAATGACGAAACGGGAGACGTGAAGGCTTTTATTGGTTCGTCGGAACGACAAGCCAATACGTCAACGTTCATGTTCGTTTCTCGTGATAAGGAAGTGTATTACGATGGCCAAGGTCCTATGCGTGAATTCCGCATGGAAATACCTGGTGGTACTGGTTATCAAGTAGGACAGACAAATGCGGAGCGTGTGATTGACATCGTAAGTGGTGAGGATGTTCCTCCATCGGTTATCAATGGTCAATATAAGATTATGAATCGTGCTACGCGAGGTGTAGTTGCAGTCAATGGAACGACTGACGGTCACCCCAATATATCACAGATGTCTTACACGGGATTATCTCAACAGAAATGGGATATTGAATTGGTAGACCCAAGGACGGGCGGTGATTATAGTTTCTGGAAAATCAAGTCGCTTTATAATAATAAATATATCAATGTATTGAATAACTCCACCACGATGGCAGCCAACGTTATTTCGTTCGATGCAGGTTGTGTCAGCAACGAACAATGGTATTTTGTCTATGCTGGAGATGGTTTTTATTACATCAAGAATCGTGAGAGTGGTCTCTATTTGGAAATGTCGAGCAATTCTACGGCTAATGGTACGAATATCCGACAGAATAAGTTGTCTGCAACAGATTCGGGAAAGAGATTGCAACAATGGCGTTTATTGCCGATTGATGCACCTTGCGAGTTGATGGCACCAGCTGTACCGACAGGGCTAATGGCGAAATCTCAACAGGCTTCCGTGGCTCTCAGTTGGAATGCCAATACCGAAGAAGACTTGTGTGGATATATGGTATTGAGGGCAGAAGCTGATAAAGGCGATTGGAATACTATTGCTCGTAAGGTAAAACAATCTCAATATGTAGACAATACTTGTCGTCAAGGTGTAGAATATATATATAAGGTGAGGGCGATTGACAATTCCGACAATCAATCTGCTTGTTCTGAAACGGTAACAGCATCTACTTCAGGCGAGAAAGGTATGATTGCCAACTGGCAATTTGAGGAAAACCTGAATGATAACACCGAAAATTGGTTTGATGGTATATGTTCGGTTACACCGAACTTTACTGAAAGTCAACAGGCAGGTACAAAAGCGCTCAATTTGTCTTCTGGTTACGTTCGCTTACCATATCAGATAGCCGATATGGATGAAATGACGATTGCCGTATGGGTGAATTGGCAAAGTTCAAGCAATTGGCAACGCATCTTCGAATTCTGCAATGGAGCAGATGAATATATGTTCCTAACGCCGAGTAATGGTAGTGTCATGCGTTTCGCCATTAAGAATGGAGGAACCGAACAATATGTTGATAGTAGAAACAGACTTACTGCGAGAGCATGGAAGCATGTTGCCGTTACCATAGGTAATAATAAGGTAACTCTGTATGTTGATGGTGTTGAAGTGGGTTCCAATAGCAACATCACGATTAAGCCCAGCGACTTCCGTCCTGTATTCAATTGCTTAGGATATAGTATGTCTAAGACAGTTCCTGCATTCCGTGGTTATCTGGACGATCTTCGTATTTACAATTACGCACTCTCACAAGAAGAGGTGAAAAGTGTGATGGAAGATTTGACCAATGACATTCAGGGTGTATCTCATGATGATGCCCCTCAAACCTATTATGATTTAAGAGGCATCAAGCATGTTTCTCCCCAGTCGGGTGTCAATATTGTTAGAGACGCTAAGGGAGTTACTTCCAAGAAAGTTCTCTATCAGAAGTAAATGATTCTTTTTATCAATGGTCGGTAGTGCGATAAATCGTGCTACCGTTTGCTTGATGGGTAGCCAAAATGGTTACGTCTGAAATCTGAACATGTTCTGGAGCGTTGGCAACGTAATAAACCACGTCGGCAATATCTGTTCCCGTTAGTGGTTTTATTCCTTTATAAACGTTGTCTGCGCGAGTGTCGTCACCATGGAATCTAACATTACTGAAATGGGTTTCCACCAATCCAGGCTTGATATTTGTTACTCGAATAGCCGTATGTGCTACGTCAATTCTCAAACCGTCGGTGATAGCTTTAACGGCAGATTTCGTGGCACAATAAACGTTTCCGCCAGCATATGCAGCTTCACCAGCAATGGAACCAATGTTGATAACGTGACCATGATTGCGTGCTACCATGTCGGGAACGATAAGTCGAGTCATCGTTAACAATCCCTTGATGTTAGTGTCAATCATGGTGTCCCAATCGTCAAAGTTGCCTTCGTATTCTGGTTCCAATCCCAAAGCTAATCCTGCATTGTTGATCAGTACGTCGATGATGCGCCAATCTTCGGGGATAGATGCTATGGCATCTGTTGTTGCTTGACGATCTCTTACGTCATAAAGCAATGCCAGTACATCTGTATCCTTGGATAATTCCTTTTGCAATGATTTCAACTTCTCTTTATTTCGTCCCGTGATGATTAATCGAAAACCTCCTTCGGCGAATTTCCTTGCACAAGCTTCCCCAATTCCACTTGTCGCTCCTGTAATCAATACTGTCTTTTTCATGTTCTGAGAAAATATAATTATGTGTTTCTTTTATTATGAAAAAACGATGAAAAACTTTTTTTATTGTATGCGTTTACTTTGTTCCAATATAGAGTTACAATAGGTTTCTTATTATAGTACGGAGATTATTGTTCGCAATAATTATAAGCGAAATATTTTTTATCCGCGAAAAATATTGTACCTTTGTAGCATAACTAAAAACGAGAAGATGAAAAAGCTTTTGTCGCTTCCACCAAATTTGGTGGAAAACTTTCACGAGATTACGGGATATAAAAGAGAAGAGTGGTTTTGTACGAACGACCCAATTGGTAAGAAATTGGGTTCGGGCGGTGGAACAACTTGGCTATTGCATCAAGCTTATTTGGAGAGTTGCAAGGAGAAAACGGAATGTGTTTCCGATAAAAAAGACAAGTCGCAAACCTCAGACTCTATGGCATTGTCTCCACAATTCCAAGAATGGTTGGCAAGCGAGAAGAGATTGTTGCTTCATGCTGGAGGACAGGGTAGGAGATTGCCAGCTTATTCTCCGTCGGGAAAGATATTAATGCCATTACCCGTATTTCGTTGGGAAAGAGGACAAAGATTATCACAAGACCTACTTTCCCTGCAAGTTCCGTTCTATGAACATTTGTTGAAAGAGGCTCCCGAAGGTTTACATACGATGATTGTAAGTGGAGATGTGTATATTCGAGCAACCGAAGCCTTACAACCAATACCTGATGTAGACGTGGTATGTTATGGATTGTGGCTCGGGGATGAAATTGCCAAAGACCATGGCGTGTTCGTAATGTCTCGCCATGCTCCTTCTGAATTGAAATGTATGTTGCAAAAGCCATCCGTGGAAACACTCACGCAATTGCTGAAAGACCATTTATATCTCACTGACATTGGTATCTGGTTGTTTAGCGACCGTGCTATCAAATTGTTGATGAAACGCTCGATGAAAGACGGAGATATAGTCAACTATGACATGTATTCCGAATTTGGTTGTTGTCTTGGTTCTCATCCTACTATCAATGATGAAGAGTTGAATGCGCTCAAAGTTGCCATTCTCCCATTGCCAGGTGGCGAGTTCTATCATTATGGTACTTCACCAGAAATCATATCTTCTACGTTGGCAATACAAAATTTGGTGAACGACCAACGAGAAATTATGCACCATTCTCGTAAACCTCACCCTCTGATGTTCGTTCTTAATTCACAGACTTGGTTGAAGATAACTTCTGAAAACCATCATTTGTGGATTGAGAATAGTTGTGTGAGTGAGCATTGGAAACTATCCCATCATCATATTATTACGGGAGTGCCCGAAAATATGTGGGAGATAGAACTCAAGGAAGGGCAATGTGTAGACATCATTCCTATCGAAGAGAATGGCTACGCGGTTCGTCCGTATGGTTTTGAGGATAAGTTTAGAGGTAATATATCACAAGAAAATACCCATTTCATCGGTCAACCAATCATGAAATGGGCAGAAGAACGTCAAGTCCAATTGGGTGAAGATTGCGATATACAATCAGCCAAACTCTTTCCCGTTGTTCATGACATCGGTGATGTTGGCTTGGTTTTGCGTTGGATGTTGAACGAACCCTATCAACAAGGTGGAAAGATGTTATGGGAACGTGCAGAAAGATTGAGTGCAGATGATATTTCCAATCAAGCAAACCTTGTGAGATTGTTCCGTCAAAGACATGAGAACCGCATGATGAATTGGCCGTTCTTGGCAAAGAATTACGCACATAGTGTATTCTATCAAGTGGACTTGGAGAATGCTGCTCGTGAATTTGCCGATGGAAACATTGCATTGCCTCATCCTTTACCAGATGATGAACCCTTGCTTACACGCATTCATGATGCCATGTTCCGTTCAGAAGTAGAGCGAAACAAGGGAGTTGCGTATCAAGACAACGAAGAAAAGGCATTTAGTCTGTTGCGTCAAGGACTGACTTCTCAAGCTCTTGCAAAGAAACAAATGCCTCGCATGTCTGTTTATGGTGACCAAATCGTCTGGGGAAGAAGTCCAGTGCGTATAGATATAGCGGGTGGATGGACAGATACGCCGCCGTATTGTTTGATGGAAGGTGGAAATGTGGTGAACTTTGCGATAGAACTGAATGGTCAACCGCCTTTGCAAGCATACGTAAAGCCTTGCAAGGAACCACATGTGGTCTTGAGAAGTATTGACCTTGGTGCCTCGGAAGTTGTAAAGACCTACGAAGAAATGGCTGATTTCCGCAAGGTAGGCAATCCATTCTCCATTCCAAAGGCCGCTTTGGTGTTGTCGGGTTTCCATCCCGATTTCTCCATAGAACCATATGTTTCGTTGGAAGAACAATTACGAGATTTCGGTTGTGGTATTGAGTTGACCTTACTATCGGCAATACCCGCGGGAAGTGGATTGGGAACGAGTAGCTTATTGGCTTCCACCGTGTTGGGCGCTTTGAATGACTTCTGCGGATTGTTGTGGGATAAGAGCGAAATAGGTCATCGTACATTGGTATTGGAACAATTGTTGACTACTGGAGGTGGTTGGCAAGACCAATTTGGAGGTTTGCTGCCTGGCGTGAAATTGCTACAAACAGGTAGGGAATTCTATCAGAATCCCATTGTGAGATGGTTGCCTTCCCGTTTATATACCGAACCAGAATACCGTGCTTGTCATTTGTTGTATTACACGGGTATTACGCGTACCGCTAAAAATATCCTTTTGGAAATCGTTCGCAAGATGTTCTTGAATCAACATGAGGAAATAGCCATGCTACGCGATATGAAAGCCCATGCAATGGATATGTTTGAAGCCATTCAACGAGAAAACTTCGATGAAATGGGCAGATTAGTGCGAAAGACGTGGATTCAAAACCAAGCGATAGATAAGGGAACTAATCCGATTGAAGTAAAACAAATGACCGATTTAATCGATGATTTGTGCTTGGGATATAAATTGCCTGGTGCAGGTGGTGGCGGTTATCTCTATATGATAGCTAAAGATCCAGAGGCGGCGGTGAGAATCAAGCAAATCTTACATGCAAATAGAAAGAATGCCAATGCAAGGTTTGTGGAAATGAACTTAAGTGAGAAAGGATTGCAAGTGAGTAGGAGTTGATATGCTACATAGTTAATTCATTCCTATTGTAATCAATGAGATAAGTAATTATGGAAATGAAGTTTAGAACAATTGTAGACATTCCGAAGGCTAATTTCGAGATTCCACCATGCGAGGAAATGCTTTTCGTGGGTTCATGTTTTGCCGATAACATCGGTCAAAGATTTGAGCAAGAGCAGTTTCGCGTGACGGTCAATCCCTTCGGCGTGATGTATAATCCCATTAGCATTTTCCATACCATAGAGAAGATTCCCGTAAACACTATGTTTAGCGTGGCTATACTTACTCTTGGGACCAATCATATATATCGTTTAAAAGAGACAAACGAAGTAGTTGATAATTGTGCCAAGCGTCCACAATCGTTGTTTCGTGAAGAAGATATGTCGGTAGATGAATGTGCGGAATACTTGTTGAAATCGATAAACTTATTGAGAGACAAAAATCCCAACGTGAAAGTCATTCTTACGGTGAGTCCTATCCGATATGCGAAGTATGGGTTTCATGGAAGTCAGTTGTCAAAAGCAACCTTGCTTTTGGCGATTTCGCAAGTCATTTCCCAATCCACCCATTCGGAAAACATCATTTATTTCCCTGCTTACGAAATCATCAACGACGAATTGCGCGACTATCGTTTCTACAAAGAAGACATGTTACATCCTTCTGACCAAGCCGTGGAATATATTTACCAACGTTTTTCTGAAACTTTTTTCGGAAAGGAGACGTTTCGTTTCCTAAATGAATGGAAACCCATTAAGGAAGCGTTGGGCCATCGTCCGTTTCATCCAGACTCAGAAGAACATCGTCTTTTCGTCAAGAAAACATGGCAAATGATTCATGAATTAGCTTTAAAATATCCTACATTACCAATAGTGACAAAAAATAAAGATTTTGAAACATAATTAATAATATTTTCATGTCATTATTGGATTTTATTTTCTACCTTTGCAAAGACTATTGAACAATAACGTAAACATTATGGAAAAAGAATATTTATTAGGTTTTGATGTTGGCAGTTCTTCTGTCAAGGCTTCTTTGGTTGATGTAGAAACAGGTCAGTGTGCAGCTACCGCTTTTTATCCAGAGCGTGAGGCTCCCATTAAGGCTGTCAAGGCAGGATGGGCAGAACAAGACCCTCAGATGTGGTGGGACAATGCCAAGTTGTCTCTGAAGAAAATCATGTCTGAAGCAGGTGCTAAAGGTGAACAAATCAAAGCCATTGGTATTAGTTATCAAATGCATGGTCTTGTATGTGTTGACAAAGACCAGCAGGTGTTGCGTGATTCAATTATATGGTGCGACTCTCGCGCCGTACCGTATGGCGAGAAGGCATTCAATCGTTTGGGTGCGGAGCAATGTTTAGGTCATTTGCTCAATTCTCCAGGTAATTTTACCGCAGCCAAGTTAGCTTGGGTGAAAGAGAACGAACCAGCCCTGTATGAGAAAATATATAAAGTGATGCTTCCTGGTGATTATATCGCCATGAAGTTGAGCGGAGAAATCAATACCACGATTAGTGGATTGTCAGAGGGAATGTTCTGGGATTTCAAGGAGAAGGCTCCCGCAAAGTTCCTGCTTGATGAGTTTGGTTTCAGCGAAGACTTGATTGCCGATATCGTTCCTACGTTCAGCGTTCAATCAACCGTTTCAAAGGTGGCAGCCGAGGAATTGGGATTGAAGGAAGGAACACCTATCAGTTATCGTGCAGGTGACCAACCTAATAACGCATTGAGTTTGAATGTATTTAATCCAGGTGAAATCGCATCAACGGCTGGTACGTCGGGTGTTGTATATGGTGTGTTGGGCGAAGTGAATTACGATAAGTTGAGTCGTGTCAATACCTTTGCACACGTTAACTATACCCAAGAATTGGATCGTTTGGGCGTATTGCTCTGCATCAACGGTACAGGTATCCTCAATGCATGGGTTCGTCGTAATGTTGCACCAGAGGGTATTTCATACGCAGACATGAATGTAATGATGGAGAATGTACCCATCGGAAGTGAAGGTGTTACCATTATCCCATTTGGCAATGGTGCTGAGCGCGTGCTTGAGAATCGTGAGATTGGTTGTAGCATCAATGATGTCAACTTCAACAAGCATAGCAAGGCTCACATCATGCGTGCCGCTCAAGAAGGTATCGTATTCAGCTTCTGCTATGGTATGGAAATCATGGAGAAGATGGGTATGGACATTCGTAAGATTCATGCTGGTCGCGCTAACATGTTCCTTAGCGAAATCTTCCGCAATACGTTGGCAGGCGTGAGTGGTGCTACGATTGAACTTTACGAAACGGATGGTAGTGTTGGAGCAGCTAAAGGTGCCGGTATGGGTTGTGGCTTATATCGTAACAATGATGAGGCCTTCGCTACGTTGAAGAAACTGGCAGTCATCGAACCTGATGAAGCTAAGAGAGGTGAATATCTCAATGCCTATGCACGTTGGAAAGAAACGCTTGCCAAGACGTTGGGATAATCTTATAATTAATGTAAATAAAAACAATATAATCAATCAATATTTTTAATTAACAAAATTATGGCTAAAGAGTATTTTTCATTTACTGGAAAAATTCCTTTTGAAGGAAAAGAAAGCAAGAATGTAATGGCGTTCCACTATTATGAGCCGGAGCGCGAGGTGATGGGCAAAAAGATGAAAGATTGGCTGAAGTTTGCCATGGCATGGTGGCACACACTCGGAGGAGCAAGTGCAGACCAATTCGGTGGACAGACTCGTTCGTATGAATGGGATAAGGCAGAATGCCCCGTACAACGTGCCAAGGATAAGATGGACGCTGGTTTCGAGATTATGGATAAACTGGGTATCGAATATTTCTGCTTCCATGATATTGACCTCGTTGAAGAAGGTGAGACCATCGAGGAATACGAGCGTCGTATGAAGGAAATCACAGACTATGCTTTGGAGAAGATGAAACAATTCCCCAACATCAAGTTGCTTTGGGGTACAGCTAACGTATTCGGTAACAAGCGTTATGCTAATGGTGCATCTACCAATCCTGATTTCGATGTTGTAGCTCGTGCTATCGTACAAATCAAGAACGCTATTGATGCTACTATCAAACTTGGTGGTACAAACTATGTATTCTGGGGCGGTCGTGAAGGTTACATGAGCTTGTTGAATACCGATCAGAAGCGTGAGAAAGAGCACATGGCTACGATGTTGACCATGGCTCGTGACTATGCTCGTGCAAAGGGATTCAAGGGCACATTCTTGATTGAACCAAAACCAATGGAGCCTTCAAAGCACCAATATGATGTAGATACTGAAACCGTTATCGGATTCCTCCGCGCTCACGGATTGGATAAGGACTTCAAGGTTAATATCGAGGTTAACCATGCTACTTTGGCTGGTCATACATTCGAGCATGAACTTGCTTGTGCTGTTGACGCTGGTATGCTTGGTTCTATCGACGCAAACCGCGGTGATGCTCAGAATGGTTGGGATACCGACCAATTCCCCATCGACAACTACGAACTCACTCAAGCTATGTTGGAAATCATCCGCAATGGTGGACTTGGCAATGGTGGTACAAACTTCGACGCAAAGATTCGTCGTAACTCTACCGACCTCGAAGACCTCTTCATTGCTCACATCAGTGGTATGGATGCAATGGCTCGCGCATTGTTGAATGCAGCCGCTATTCTTGAGGAGAGTGAGTTGCCTGCTATGAAGAAGGCACGTTATGCAAGCTTCGATAGCGGTATCGGTAAGGACTTCGAAGATGGAAAACTCTCATTAGAGCAAGTTTATGAGTATGGCAAGAAAGTTGAGGAGCCTGCTCAAACATCTGGCAAGCAAGAGAAATACGAGACTATCGTGGCTCTTTATGCTAAGTAAATCGTAAGATAGTTAATACATATCTTATATAATTAGGGAGACAGTGCAACGCTATTATGAAGGACTTGTTTCATATTCATAATATGCACTGTCTCCTTATTTTTATACCCTTTGTGGTATTTCTGCTTTTTTGTAAACCCTTAATGACAACATAACATGAAAGATTTTATTTATTATGCACCAACGGAAGTGGTGTTCGGTGAAGATTCGGAGAAACAGGTGGCTTCCTTGGTGAAGAAATATGGAGGAAAAAGAGTACTTGTTCATTATGGTGGACAAAGTGCCAAGAAATCAGGATTACTTGATAACATCTTTGGACTATTGAACGAAGGAGGCATAGAGTTCTTTGAGTTGGGAGGAGTAGTCCCCAATCCTCGTTTGTCGAAAGTGAGAGAGGGAATCGCTTTGTGCCGTGAACAGAAAATAGACTTCATATTGGCAGTTGGTGGCGGAAGCGTGATAGACTCTGCTAAAGCCATAGCATACGGAGTACCCTATAATGGCGACGTTTGGGATTTTTATTTGGGAAAGGCAACGGCTGAAACTTGTTTGCCAGTTGCTACGGTATTGACAATACCTGCCGCTGGTAGTGAGATGAGTGAGTCGAGTGTCATTACCAATGAAGATGGCGACGTGAAGTTAGGCTATTCCAATAATATCTCTCGTCCAAAGTTTGCCATCATGAATCCCGTGCGAACCTATACACTTCCCCCGTATCAAACGGCTGCTGGCGTTACCGACATGATTATGCATACGATGGAGAGATATTTCACGCATGATGATGATATGACTCTCACCGATTCCGTAGCAGAGGCGTTGATGCGTACATTGAAAGACTCTGTGATGGAAGTATTGAAAAATCCTACAGATTATCGTCATCGTGCGCAGATCATGTGGGGAGGTAGTATTGCGCATAATGGTCTTACTGGTTGTGGATTGAGTGACGACTGGGCAACTCATCAATTGGAACACGAATTGAGTGGAATGTTCGACGCAACGCATGGTGCTGGCTTAGCGGCGATATGGCCGAGTTGGGCACGTTATGTCTATAAGGAGAATGTGAGTCGTTTCGTGCGCTTTGCCGTCAATGTTATGGGAGTGGAAAATGATTTTACCAATCCAGAAGCCACGGCATTAAAGGGAATAGAAGCAATGGAAGAGTTTTATCATGCCATTGGAATGCCCATCAATATTCATGAGTTGATTGGTCGAGAAGTGACAGATAAGGAGATTCGTGAGATGGTTCGTAAGTGTAGTAGAAATTATACGACAACTCAAGGTAGATTCAAGGTTCTTCAAGTAGAAGACATGGAAGCAATCTATCGTATGGCGAAGTAATATAGGAATTGCTAATTGGTAAGAAACATGAAAATAAGACATTTATTAATAATGGTATTTGCATGGTGTGGAATGTCATCTATGCAAGCAAAGCCAATTGTGGAAATCCGCTTAAACCAAGTGGGTTATTATCCAGATGAGGAGAAAGTAGTGGTGTTTGAGGGTATCAAAGCCAAGGAAAAGATTACCGTTACCGATGAACAAGGTAATGTGGTGTTGCAACCAAAGGTAATAAGACAAGCCATTTCTCCATGGTCAAAGAAGCAGCGTTTCATCGTTGACGTGAGTGAATTGAAAACTCCAGGGAAATATACGATTGCCGTGAAAGGTGCTGAAAGGCAATTTGTTGTGAATCCTGCAGCTCTTCGCGATATTTCTCACGCTTCATTGAAATTCTTTTATCTGATGCGAACGGGTATTCCCATTGAAAAGGAATATGCTGGCGAGTATGCTCGTCCTGTAGGTCATCCCGATTTGCATGTGTTAATTCATCCGTCTGCTGCTTCTCAAGGACGACCGGCTGGTTCTGTCATTTCCTCTCCCTTAGGTTGGTATGATGCTGGTGATTATAATAAATATGTGGTTAACTCATCTTTCTCAATCGGTTTGATGATGTTGGTGTATGAACAGAATAAAGCGTATTTCCATTCGCTCAACTTGAATATCCCTGAGAGCGAGAACGCAACGGCTGATTTCCTCGATGAGATGATGTTTAATTTACGTTGGTTGCTTACCATGCAAGACCCAGAAGATGGGGGAGTGTATCATAAGTTGACTACACCGAACTTTGAGGGATTCGTAAAGCCTACCGAATGTAAACAACCGCGATATGTTGTGGCTAAAAGCGTTACGGCTACGTATGATTTTGCCGCTGTGATGGCACAGGCTGCTCGTTTGTTGAAAGGTAATCGTGATTACGTGGAATTTAGTTACCAAGCAACCGAAGCTGCAAAACGTGCATACGAATGGGCTGTGAATCATCCACAAGTGTTTTATCGTCAAGGTAGTATGAACCAGCAATACCAACCTGCGGTAAATACTGGAGAGTATGGGGATGGACGTGCGAATGACGAACAATTCTGGGCAGCAACTGAGATGTATCGTTTGACCAACGATAACAAATACCTTCAAGATGCCAAAAACCTAAAACCAAATAGGTTTACATGTCCTACTTGGGGAAGCGTAGCAGGATTGGGTGTGTTCTCATGGATTAATGCTGGTGAATCAGAGATGCAAAGTGAGATGCTTCAACAATTAAAGGACTATTGCGAACAATTGATTGCTCGTGTACCTACTTCTTCATTCCAAGCACCTTATGGTGATAGAAAAGAAGAGTTTGGTTGGGGTTGTTTAGCAGAAAATTGTTGCGTGCCTGGTGTAGCATTATTGTATGCTGACCGTTACATCGCTCCTGATCGCTATCGTGGTTATGCCTTGCAAAATATAGATTATCTGTTGGGACGCAATGCCACGGGATATTGCTACGTAACGGGCTTCGGACAGAAGAGTCCTATGCATCCTCACCATCGCATATCTTCTTCGGATGGTATAGAGAAACCTTTCCCAGGAATGTTGGTAGGTGGCCCTAATCCCATGCAACAAGACAAAGTGGCGGGCAATTTGGTTTATCCGTCTTCTTTTCCTGACGAGTCTTATCTTGACGAAGAACCATCCTACGCTTCCAATGAAATCGCCATCAACTGGAATGCTTCACTCGTAGCATTGCTTTGTTGGATGGATGCGTTGAAGAGTCAGACTATATGGTAATTGCTTCTCGTCAACTATACTCAGGTACAATGCGGATGGTACTACTTGAATGGCTTCCTTCTTGGTTCACTTGTATCTGAATGGGAATGCGTTCCTTGAGTTCTTCTACATGACTGATAATCCCTACGTGTCTGCCTGCTTGTGTGTGTAAGGCGTGTAGCGTGTTGATGGCATTTTGTAATGGTTCGCCACTTAATGTTCCGAATCCTTCATCAATAAATAGCGTGTCAACCGAGAGACGTTGCCCGATATCACTCAATGCAAGGGCTAACGACAACGATACGAGAAAACTTTCTCCGCCTGAAATGGTACTGGCAGCACGAGTAACAAATCCCTGGTAGGCATCTTCGAGCATAATGACGAAGCTACCAGGGATTACCTTTAAGGTATATCTGTCGGTGAGCGACTTCATATATCCGTTGGCTGAATGTATCAGACTTGCCAACACATAACTTTGGGCAATCCTACGGAACTTATCTCCTTTTGCATCACCAATCAATTGGTTTAGTCGCGACCATTTTTGATAATCTTCTTTCTTCGTTTCCGCATCTTTAATCAGTTGTCCCAACTTCCGTTTGTCATCTTCGTCTTGCTTGAGACGTTGTAGAATGGCACCTTTTCTTTCTCCCAATTGATTCATTTGTTGTTCCAATTCCATCACTTTTCCCGTCAGAGATTCTATCTGGTCTTCTTGTAAGAGGGTGGGGCGCTTTCGTTCATGTTCTGCTTGTTCCTTTATCTTTTGTTGCCAAATGGAGTGCTTGCTCAATGCGTCATTTCGCAATGCTTGTAGCGTTTCTTCGATGCGCTTGATTTCTTGGGGAGTGATATGGGATAAGTTATTTATGTCTTCGATGGTCATTTCAGGATGTAAATCCATGAATTCCTTCAATGCCTTCTCCGTTTGCGCTATCCGTTGTTCTGCTTGTGACAATTGGTCTTTCGTGGATTGCAAATTGGTACGTATGTCGTTCGTGGCATTGAGCAAATGGAGAATTTCCATCATGCTTTCTCCTTCCCATCCTTTCCATTCGGGCATGATGGTTTCTATGGCCACCATACTTGTTTGAACGTGTTCGCTCAAGTTGGTTAGTTCTTTCAACTTATTTTGTTTCTCTTGTCTTCGGTCTATCTTGCGTTGATATTGTTTCTTGGATGATTCAAGTTCTTGGATGAAATGCTCTGGTGAGCTCTGCCAATCGTTTTCCCATTGGGATGATACGATACATGAATTGACGTATTGCATGGTTTTTGCCAATTCTTCCTTTTTGTCTTCTATGATTCTGTTGCTTGTGTCAATCTTTCCTTGACATTCACTCACAAGGCGGTTGATTTTTTCTATCTCATGTTGACTCTTATCTACGAGTTTCCACAATTTGTCTTTCTCTTGATAACTTTGTTTGACGGCCTTTTCCTTCTTTTCTGCCACCTTGATTAATTCTTCCAAAGAGGCTTTTTCCTCATTCATCTTGCTCAGTTTCCCTTCTAACACTCCTGTCGTTTGGGAATCTATGATGTTGATACCGCATTTTTGACAAGCTGTTGAAGCATGGGCTTCACAAGTGGATAATGTCTTGTCCTCTTCTAAATCCTTGAGTGCTTTGTGATAATAAGTTGTTTGCGTCTGGATTTCCGCTGCCAACTTGTTTTGCTTGTCTGTCAGTTGTCGGTAATTGTTTTCTGCCTCTTGGTATTCCTTTTCCGCCACGGCAAACAATTGGGAAATGTGGTCTTCATCAGTATGGGTGAATGACTTCACGATTCTTTGGCGACAAACAGGACATTCATCGCCTTCTTTCAGTTTCATGCGTACGCTCTTAGCCCATTTGTTGATGCTATCTCGTTGTTTCTCAATCACTTCCTTACATGTATCTCTGCGCACTTCCGCATCATGCACTTGTGGCTTTAATTGATTGATTTGTTCTTCTTGTTTCGTAATTTCTTGCAACATCCCTGCCAATGTTGCACGTGCTTTCTTCACTCGTTCGCGTTCATGATATAATGTATTGATACGGTCGATGGCGGTTGAAATGTTGTTCAAATGTTGGTTGATGTCTTCTTTCTTGTTCCTTAACACGGGCAAATTGCTTGCTTTCAATTCTTCCTCTTGTTGTTGCAAGCGAATCTCACATTGTTTCAATTGCCCTTGCCGTTCTTTCCCGTATTGTATCGCGATAGCTTGTTTGTTCAGAAGTTCGTCGTTCAATCGTTTTGTTTCATCTACGATACGTTGATTCTCTTTCTTGACAACCTCTTTTCCGCTGATGATGGCTTTCAGGTTTGCCACGATCGTTTGCGCTTGTTCGTATGTAGGCACCCTGTCTTTCTCGCTCTCGATATACCTTTCTATTCTTTGCAATTCTTGTTGGATGTTCTCCTGTTCTTGCACGAGCCATCTTTCTCCTGCTTTCACTCGTTGGAATTGCGAAGATAAATCGTGTAGTTTTTGGGATAATCGTTCTTTTGTCCGTGTTGCGTCCTTGTTTTCTGCCAACCAATTCCGTGCTTCCACGGTGACGTTCCACCATGTCACTTGCTTTTCTTGTTGCTTACATTCGTTGCTTTCCGTACGTTGTTGGGCAACTTGATATTGGTTTTTGGTTTCCTCTATGCTTTTCTGGAGTTCTTCTTCCTTTTGAATCCATTGCCATTTGCTTTCCTCCTGCTCTCTTTTCTCCTTTAATTGAGCGTATTCTTGGTTGATGCTTTCAATCTCGGCTTGTCTCATGGCCACTTCCTCGTCGCTGAGCGTGGTGATACCGCTTATCAGTCGTTCTGCATCTTCCCATGTCGTTTTTCGTTGTTGCGTCAGTTCATAAACCTTTGCGCCAATTTTGGAATAGGCATTCATGCCAGTAATCATTTCCAAGATGGCAGCTTTCTCGTTGTCGTTGCTATTCAGGAATCGCGTAAACTCACCTTGTGCTAAGAGCGTTGTCCTACAAAACTGTTGAAAGTCCAATCCAATGGCATTCTTGATTTCTGCTTTTATTTCCCTGTCTGTTATCTGCATCTTTCCCGTATTCAAGTTGGTCAATTGCCATTCCTTGTTTTGCAAGATGCCCGATGCTTTCTTTCTTGCCCTTCTTATGCCCCATGATGCCTCGTATGCAATGTCGTTGTTGCCAATGAAAGATAGTTTGCACCATGCCTCTCCCGTATTCCTTCGCATCAACTGACGAGGGTCGTCTATCTTCACGGTTTTCTTTCCGTCTGGCGTTTCACCTTGCATATTGGTGCTTTTCATCCTCGGCGTTTCGTTGTATAAAGCCAAGCAGATGGCATCTAAGATGGTGGATTTCCCCGCACCAGTCTTTCCTGTGATGAGGAACACATCACTATCTACCAACGGCTTTGCTTCGAAGTCGATTTCTGCGTCTTCAATCGAGGCGATATTGTGGATAATCAGTTTTTGGATTTTCATGGTTGTCAGTCTTTCGTTTCTTTTTGTTTTTCACTCCGTATGTTCAGATTCCCTACATGCTTCCTGAAACATCTTTTCCAATTCTTCATCCAGTTCCACATCCATGTCATTGGCATATTGGCGCATGATGTTGATGGGCGATTCTGCTTGAAACTCGCTGATGGTCATCGTGTGATGTTGACTTTGTTGTCTTGCTTTCCTGGTCGTATTGATGTAGCAAAACTTACAAGCCTTGTCTTCGGTGAGTTTGATGGCTTCCGCATTCGCTTCCACGGGTAGAAAATCGTCCACTTCTACGTTCAACCGAATGTAAGCAGGTATGTCTTTCGGAAAATCCTTGAGTTTTTCCAATGCTTCTTTCCAATCGCAAGTGCCTGAAGCGGGCAGGGACACCAACGGATGGGGATTCTCGATGTTGATAGTCTTTACTTCTGGCGATGCTCCGTGTGCATTGATGTTGACGATGGAAATGCTATGCTCGTAGGTCTCGTCGAAACTAACGGCAAGTGGCGAACCGCAATAGCGTACACGATGTTCTCCTCCATGTACGAATTGTGCATGGTGAATGTGTCCCATTGCCAAATAATCATAACCTGTTCCTATCTGGGAGAGTTCTATACCGTCAATTCCACCTATGGTATAATCTCCTTGAATGGAGAATGTCTGGTCGTGTCCCGTGAAATCACATCCCTTGATGGTGGTATGAGCCATCATCACCACGGGAAGGTTTCTCGTGTTTCGTCGACTCACTTCATCAAGCAAACCTTGAAAGAATCCATCGGGAATGTTTCTTTCGTAGCTATAAGGAATGGCAACAACATATCCCTTTCCCTCGATATGGATGATGTGATTGTCGGGTTGCTCTTTTTCAAGGGTTCCCACGGTAAACACCTTCAATGCTCGCCACGGTGTCTGGAATATATCGTGTTTCGCTCCGCTATCGTGATTGCCTGCAGTTACCACGATCACCATATCGGGATGCGCCTCGTGTATGCGCACCATAGCATTGGTAAACATCGTTTGCGTGGCTGAAGATGGTTGGGTGGTATGGTATACATCGCCCGAGAGCAAGAAAACGTCTGGTTTCTCGCTCTCGACAATTCTTTCCATCTGTTCCAGCATTTGGGATTGTTCCTCGCTTCTATCGTAGTTGTAGAGCGAATGTCCCAAATGCCAGTCGCTGGTATGTAGTATTTTCATCGTAAGAGAAAGGTGAGTATGGAGATTACTCGTAATGCCTGATTCTCACATCAATGCCCTTGTCTTTCAATTGTGCGGGAGTACCCTTTACGTCGGTCTGACCATAGTGATAGGGGAACAACACCTTTGGCTTGATGATTTGTGCGGCATTCAGCAGTTGGTCAACGGTCATGGTGAATGGTTGGTTGCAAGGCAAGAATGCAATGTCAATGTCCTTGATGTTTGCCATTTCGGGAATATCCTCCGTATCGCCAGCGATATAGATGCGCAAACCGTCGATAGTCAGGATATAACCGTTGTCTCTCCCTTTGGGGTGGAATTGTGTATGTCCCTCGGTGATATTATAGGCAGGAACGGCCTCCACGGTGAAGTCTTTCGCAATCTCCATCTTGTCGCCGTTTGCCATAATCTCGCCATATCCCAACATATCTCCACAACGTTTGTTGGTGATAAGACGAGTCTGCTCTTTGCTGATTTGTTTAATGGTGCCTTGGTCGAAATGGTCGCGGTGTTCATGGGTAACGAAGATATAATCGGCTTTCGGCATCGATGCGTAGTTGACCGTCCTCTCTCCGAGCTTACCCACGGGGTCTATCTGAATCTCCTTTCCGTCATAGACGATTCGGATGCAAGCGTGCATCAGCGCATAGAATTTGATGGACTTACCGCTCTTTGTCTTGAACACGTCCATTTCCGTTGTGTCTTGTGTCGTAGGCATTTGTTTCTCTTTCCATGCGAGAATACCACCTGAGAGGTTTGTGGTTTTGAAACCCTCTTTGACAAGCATGTTGGCAGCATTGGCAGAACGTCTTCCGCTTCTGCAATACACGGCAACTGGCTTGTTCACATCTAATTGTTCCTTTGCCTTTTGCAAGAAATCATTCAATTTCACGTCGATGTTCAATGCGCCGTCAATATGTCCTTCGGCAAATTCCTCTGCCGTGCGCACGTCCACCAATTGCACGTTCTCGTTTGTTATCAACTCCGCAAACTGGCTTACGTCCATGTTCTTGTAATCTTGTTGGCTACATGCTGTCCCTACGTTCAATCCCAGCATGGCAAGGATAAAAGCTAATGTCTTGTTCATGGTTTAGACGTTTTATATGAGTGTTTTTAATTTTGCAATAACATAATCAATGTACGAATAATCTTTGCAAATATACATTTTTCTGTACGAATAACCAAATTATTTGTACACATTGTGCTTTCTGTTTTAGCTGAAAGTAACAATGGGTTGGCAATCACAGCAATTGCCAACCCATTCCTATATTATATATGGTTCATTTCATGATTATTCATCCCATACGCTATATCCTTTACTCAATGCGTCTTCGGGATATACGCCATCTTCGGGATTAGGATAAACGGGAGGACCATCAACGTTTTCTTCTTCTGAGAATCCAGCGAAGTCTTGCAACACGTTGTCTGTTGTCAAATCAATGACCGTAGTTTCAGGTCTGTTATATTGTTCATTCGTTTTCATAATTCAATCTTTTATTTTCAATTTTCACTTTTCAATTTTCAATCCTTCACTACCACTTTCTTTCCGTTCTGAATGTAAATGCCCTGCTTACTCGGCTTTCCCTCATGGCGAACACCCTGCATGTCGTAATAGGGAGCAGTCTCTTCTTGCGTCGTTATGCCACTGATAGCTGTTACCTCATCGTCAAACTCCATGCTGATGAACTTCGCCCCGTTTCCTATGAGTCTTGTTGGCACTTGCAGATATGCACGATGGGCAGCAATTGTGCCAGAACCTTTCAGACAATAGAAACCAAGACCGTTATTGCCGTTCGCTAACACAAGGTTGGTCATATTTCCTTCTGTGGGGGATAATGCCGTTTCCTCCAACACACCGATAAGCATGTTCATCACGTAATTATCCTCCTCTGTATATGGAACTTCATATTCTCCAGCATCTGCTTTTAGTAACAATCCTGTCTCTGGTGGAACGATACCTATCCGTGAAAGCTTTGCCACCTTGCCGTCATAGCCTACAACAATATATGCCTTCATGTCTTCCACGTTGGTAAAGTCAAGTGCCTTGTCAGTGCAATAGGTGATGTATCCTAAGTCTGTGGTCACGTTAATCTTCTCCATTTGACATTCCATCAACCTAAAATATCCCTGTTGCCAAAGGAAAAAATCTCCAGATGTATCTACTCCGAAGTCAAATCCTTCAGGTTGGTTGATATTGCAAGGATTATCCTTGGTTCCAATATCCTCACATGCATCAGTAGTTAGATTTCTTAATGAATTTCCTAAAGAGGTTGAAATTGACAAAGACATCAGGGTGGAACAACCACTAAACATATTTTCCATGCGCGTTATGTTTTGTGTGTCAAAACTGCTTAGGTCAAGAGATGTAAGGGCAGAACAGCCATTGAACATCCCACCCATGGACTTTACGTTTTGCGTGTCAAAACAGCTTAGGTCAAGAGATGTAAGGGCAGAACAGCCATTGAACATCCCACCCATGGACTTTACGTTTTGCGTGTCAAAACAGCTTAGGTCAAGAGATGTAAGGGCAGAACATCCACTGAACATATTTTCCATGCGCGTTATGTTTTGTGTGTCAAAACTGCTTAAGTCAAGAGATGTAAGGGCAGAACATCCACTGAACATATTTTCCATGTCCGTTATGTTTTGTGTGTCAAAACTGCTTAGATCAAGAGATGTAAGGGCAGAACAGCCATTGAACATCCCACCCATGGAATATACGTTTTGTGTGTCAAAACTGCTTAGGTCAAGAGATGTAAGGGCAGAACATCCACTGAACATCCGATACATGCGCGTTATGTTTTGTGTGTCAAAACTGCTTAGGTCAAGAGATGTAAGGGCAGAACAGCCATTGAACATCCCACCCATGGACTTTACGTTTTGCGTGTCAAAACTGCTTAGGTCAAGAGATGTAAGGGCAGAACATCCACTGAACATATTTTCCATGTCCGTTATGTTTTGTGTGTCAAAACTGCTTAGGTCAAGAGATGTAAGGGCAGAACATCCACTGAACATATTATCCATGCGCGTTATGTTTTGTGTGTCAAAACTGCTTAGATCAAGAGATGTAAGGGCAGAACATCCACTGAACATATTATCCATGCGCGTTATGTTTTGTGTGTCAAAACTGCTTAGGTCAAGAGAGATCAGAGAGGAACATCCAACAAACAAATTCTTCATATCCGTCACTTTCGACGTATTGAAATTGCTCAAGTCAAGGCTTGTAAGGAAGGTACAACCATTGAACATATTGCCCATGTAGATCACGTTTCCTGTATCAAAATTGCTCAAGTCAAGACTTGTGATGGAGGTACAACCATTGAACATGCTGTTCATATTGGTCACGTTTCCCGTTTCAAAGTGGCTTATGTCAAGGCTTTTCAAATCGCTGCAACCATAGAACATGCTGTTCATATTGGTCACGTTTCCCGTTTCAAAGTGGCTTATGTCAAGGCTTTTCAAATCGCTGCAACCATAGAACATGCTGTTCAAAGCACGCACGTTCCTAGTGTTAAAACTGCTCAGGTCAAGGCTTTTTAATGAGGAACATCTAAAGAACATGTATCTCATATCGGTCACGTTCTGTGTGTCAAAGTTGCTTAGGTCAAGATTCGTTAAACCGTTACAATCATGAAACATAGAATACATATCGGTCACGTTATGTGTGTCAAAGTGGCTTAGATCAAGACTTGTTAGTGAGCTACAATTAGTAAACATTCTATTTATATCGGTCACGTTTGCCGTGTTAAAGTGACTCAGGTCAAGGCTCGTCAAGCTTTTGCAACCAAAAAACATATGCCTCATGTTTGTCACATTACTTGTATTAAGGTTATGAATCCCCTCAATAGTAGTCAGTTTTGTGAATCTATAAAACCAAGATGCTGTGGTTGTTGGTCTTGCATTGACAAAAGAACTATCAAAAACAACAGTTGTTATAGTGGAAACATCATCATTATCCCATGTTGTTTTTATTCCTGTATTAAGTGCATAAGTAGTTCCCTCTCGCGATTCTTTGATGTTGTCATAATAGAATGTGAAAGTTGTTCCATCCTCAGACAATACTGCATACGCCTCTTGTGCCTTCATACCCACCGCGTTGGCGAGCAATACGAATAAGATAAAGAGTTTTCTCTTCATGGTAAATACACTTGTTCGTGTCGTGCGCAACTTCATGTGAATAACTCGGTTTAATAATCAATTGTCATTGTGGGTTTGACACAAACGTAAAGGCATGAAAAATGGCGTGGCCATCCTTATGCACTTACCTAAGGGGCGAGCCTAGGAAACTGGAACCCCTCACTACATATAAGAATGCAGCCACGCCAAAGCGTGGTGCATAGCTAATGCATGTAGTGAGGAAATGCCTTTTCAAAGGTCTTTCCCTTATGCTTCTTAAATCGAACTATTCCAAAAGAAGTTTCCTAGGCTGCTTCGGTAAGTGCGAGATAATAAGCTATTGCATCTGCGGTTCGGGATTTCTCCCCCGATACCGATTGCAAATATAAACATTTTTAATTGGACATGCAAGGAAATAATGAGAAAAAGAAAAAGGAGTCACTACTTTTTGCCATTACATCAGTATTGTTTGTATAGTGTATTTCATCAATATACAGAGTGTATATGCACCAAATACACCGTGTATTTCATACAAATACAGAGTGTATATGTACTTTATACAATTACCTATACACTTTGATGTGGTTGTAAAAAGCGACAAAAGTAGGAGAAACCCTTATAGTTGATGCATGGATGCATCATGTAGGGATAGTTTAAAATGTCATGTGATGTTATAAAAGGCGTTGTAACCAGATTTCGAGAAAATGGTCGTAAACAATATATCCCGATTGGTCGCGATATACTAAATCTTTGTCGAGCAATGTGTCAAGGGCATTCTTGATGCTGCTGGCGCTGGGTAAATCATATTTCTTGATAAACTCGTTGCCCATAGGACTCTCTATGCATTTTTCTTTGGCAATGGCTTTTAGAAGAGAAAGCTGATTGTCGGTTAAGAAAGTTGTCAATTCTTCATATTGCATGGTGTTTCGATTGACAATATGAATGATGGCATCTAATAGTTGAGTTTCAGATTTAACATTCTTTTCTGTTTCGTAGAGCCTATTCAGAATGAGTTGTATGTTTCGAATAACGCCATTAAACCTATTAAATTGAGTACCGTATTACGTCCATTTTTTGCAAATTTGCAATCATTTTTTTGTTTCCGTAATACGGTCACAGAAGTAGTCAGGACTGACGTATCCCTGATAAACAAAGGGATTCCTTAATGTAATGGTGCGTCCTTTTTCCATGATTTTATCAATTTTTCATTTCACTTTTGGTGTTACGGGATTTCCGTAACGATATTTCCGTAATGAAAAGATAAACTAAATGTTTGATACAATCATTTAATTGATGATATTTATTATTAAAATTAGATAAAAATGTCAACTCAGAGTAACACTTAACTAAAACTCTTAAAACAGTTAAGTATAACTTTAGAAACACTTAACTAAAACTTTCGAAACAGTTAAGTGTTTTTTTTTAGCCAATTTTTCATTCTGTAGTTTAACGATTTTAGTTGACTACTTGGAGTCTTACATATGATAAGGGTTGACAGGATTAAACTTAATTTTTAATTCACGTTGACTCGACTTTACGTTAGTCATAAACAGGGTGTATTTTTTAGAAACTATCCAATTTTAGAGCAATTGCTATTTCGACATTTCCCTTGCGTATTCGAACAATGCTTGGGGGAGGTGGCAATAGCCAGTGGGATTTTTGTCAAGATAGTCTTGGTGGTATTCCTCGGCGGTGTAGAAATTCTCTAATGGCAACTTTTCTACAACGAATGTTTCGGCATATTGCTTTTGCTCTTCTGCATAAATACTTTCGATGATGCTCAGGTCGGCTTCATCCACGTAATAAATGCCCGTGCGATAGCGTGTGCCTACGTCATGTCCTTGTTGATTGAGACTTGTGGGGTCTATCGCCTTGAAGAACATGCGAACGAGGAATGCTAAATCTATCACGTCGGGATTATAAGTGACGTGGACCGTCTCTGCATAACCCGTGGTGTCGGTATATACTTCTTTGTAAGTGGGATTTTCGGTGGTTCCGTTGGCAAATCCCACTTCTGTTTTCACTACGCCTTTTATCTGCTTGAAATAGTGTTCTGTTCCCCAGAAACAACCGCCTGCAAAATAGATTTCTTTCATTGTTGTATGTCTTTTTATAGTAGTTCAGGAGTTACAAGGAGTTCAGGAGTAAAGACATTAGTCTGTTTTTCATAAAACCATTCCATTATATACATTTGTCTTAACTCCTTAACTCCTATATTATATTTTCCATTCATCCTGCCATGTAATGACGGGAATCTGTTCGTTAAAAGTGATGGGAAGCCAAATGTAACGGGCATCGATGGGATGATAAGGTCGCCAAATGTCTGCCATGAAGATAAACCGTCCATCGGGTAGGGGAAGGACGAACGTGCTTTGTCCGCCAAAGGTAATTTCGGAACGAGGACCTACGCATGGATTGGGATGCTGTACCCACGGTCCCCAGATGCTGGGAGCGGAGAACATACGTGCCTCATTGGGCTCCCATCCCGTGCAACCAGAGGTAATCATCCAATAGGTGTCATCGTGCTTGAAGATGGCTGGAGCCTCATTGTGACCAGCAGGGGAGAGGCGCGTGTATCGTCCTGAATGATGCAGGAAGTCGGGCGTGAGCTCTGCGATGTGGATGGTGAGATTGTCTTCCGACGAGAAGATGTGATAAGCCTTGCCGTCATCGTCTACGTAAAGAGTCATGTCTCTTGACATCTGGCCTCCTTCAAAGTCGCGCTTGATGAACAGTCCACGACGAATGGCTCTCGTCCATCGGGGAGTCCACCATTCTTGATAGTCGGACATCTTGAAGGAGTCAGCTACTTCTATTTCCCTTTTTCCGAATTCGATAGGCCATTTCCCTGCGTTGGCTCTGCCCGAATAGAGATATTGATAGGGACCTTCGGGGCGATCGCTTACGGCTACTCCAAATCGTGCCGCATCATAGCCACGGTGCCTGAGTTCCAAATGAAAATACATCACGAATTTCTTTGTCGTGGGATTGTAAATCACCTTTGGTCGTTCCATGATGCAACCGCGTTCGATTTCGTTGCCCTTCTCTTGTGAAACAGGCAACGCCACGCCCATGTTTTTCCATGTGGTCAGATTGGTGGAGGCGTAACACGTAATGCCTACCATGGCATTGCTTGTGCGTTCTGACTTGTGTTCTCCAAACCAATAATAGGTGCCCTCATGCAACAAGACACCTCCGCCATGTGCATTGATGTGGTTGCCGTCGGTGTCTAACCATAGTTGTCCAGGACGAATGATTCCGTCTTGGGCTGATAGGTGCAGGGAGAAGATGGTGATTAGCGACAATAACATTACCTTTTTCATAAATGGATGATTGATTCTTTGTTAAGTATTGTGCAAATATACGGATTATTCTTTAAATCCAATGTAAAGAATGTATATTTTTTTCAATTCAATAAAAAGAATAGGGAAACGCCAATCACCGAGATAACGGCTCCGATTACTCCCCGTAATGTGATAGGTTGGTGAAACAGCCATCGGGAGGGTAGGAGAATGATGATGGGTGTCATGGCCATGATGGTGCTTGCAATGCCTGCTGCCGTGTATTGTACTGCCATCAACGAGAATCCTACGCCGATAAAAGGACCAGAGAATACGGCAATCATCATGGCCAACAATCCTCGATGTTCGTGAAGACTATCTCGCATTCGCCCTGCATGACCGCTGAGAATGAGCCAAGCAGAGAAACATACCAGTCCTGCGACACAACGAATCATGTTGGATGCAAAGGGTAAGTAATTTTCAATGGATGGGAGAACGTCTGAAGGTACGTTGGCGATGTAATGGTCAAGTCCTATCTTGCTCAATACCAATCCTACGCCTTGTCCCAATCCAGCTCCGATGCCAAAGAGAATGCCCTTGAAGGGAAGGCCGAGAGAAACATGGTGTTTCTCGTTGCGTCCCAAGACGGAAATGGCAATACCGAAGAGCGTGACAGCCATTGCCAACAATGCATTCCATGACAAAGTCTGTCCAATCATTATCCATGCGAAGAATGCGGTAAACATGGGGGCGAGCGTCATGAATAGTTGTCCGTAGCGCGAACCGATGGTGAGATAACTATTGAACAGGCACCAGTCGCCGAAGAAATATCCCACGACACCAGAAGCCAACAGCCATGTCCATGCTTCCTCGTTGGCATAGACGGGGTAGGGCGATCCTAAAGTATACCACATCAAGAGGGCGGAAAGCAATAGTGCCACGGCCATTCGCCATACGTTCATCACGAACACGCCTAACCGCTTGCTGCCTATCTCGCTGGATAGGGCGGCAATCGTCCATGAGAAGGCTACGCCTAATGATATGAGTTCTCCTAAGTATGTCATGAGTGATAGTTGAAAAATGGCAGATGAAATGTCTTGATGCATTCATCTGCCATTCTTTTATTTGATTATAACTAATGATTAGTCATTCTCTTCAAGTCCACTATAACGAATACCGCTCACTTTGTAGCGAGTATAGCCGTCACCAGGATACCAGGGGTCGTCCTTATAAGTAACGAAGAATACGATGCTGTCGGCTGGTGAGCCATTTTTCTGTCGGCCAGCACCTTTCAGGATTTTACCATCGATGGTGACTGGCATAGACTTCTCCTCGTTGATCATTACGTCAACCATTTCGGGGGTTGTCTTTTTTTCGTCAGTCCAAACTGTGTCGCCTTTCGCATCGAGTTTCACTTTCTTGATCCACCACTGATAGCCCTCGCCGAAGTTCTCCGACTCTGTGCTTTTGAATGTCAGCGTATTCTGGTCGATGTTTACCTTGGTCTTAATGGAATATGTAGGGAAACCAGGCATACCTAATTCAGGAAAACCATTATGGTACTTGATTCTGGCAGCCACTGTGTCGCCATTAAGAATGTCTATGTACTGCAGGAAGTAGCTACTATAGTTTGCTGAAAAATTACCAATGCCCATATTGTCCACCCACATTTCTGAGGCAGAATTTCCTGCTGTGTTGTATGTGAGCAAGATGGTCTTGCCTTCTCCGAAGTAGTCCTCGCCCGATAAGATGGGGTCACCGTTTTCATCGACGGCATCAACGATGCAGTACCACATCCCTGCCATTGACTCTGTTGCTGTTCCTCCTATTTCCTCTTTCTCACAAGATGCGAAAACCGTAGTAAGGAGCAATGCTGCAAAATATACTAATTTCTTCATAATCGTTTATTCCTTAACCCATGTTTGTACAAAATTCATGTTTGCATACAGGACGTTTAACTTGATGGTGCTGGTCTCGAGTTCGAATACTCCTTCAAATCCGTCAGGGCCATCACCCCAACCAGGAACATAAGCATCCTCTAATACCAAACTTCCATCTTCCTCAATAGAGATTAAGCCTTCCATGGCATATTTGGTGCCATAACCAGCACGCTGGCAATACCAGCCACCAAGAAGGTCATCAACAGAATACGTGCCATCTTCATTGTCGATAATCAGAACCTCAAAATCAGTTCCGTAGGCTACTTGTGCACCTTCGCGAAGACGATAGCTGCTGGCCTGGCACAAATAGAAGCCTTCAACGGGATTGCTCGGGTCAAGCACAACTACCGTACGTCTGGAATTTGCGGTAATACCATCAGAGTTCTTGATAGAGTAAACAATGGTGTAAATACCACTCTTCTTCGTGTTCAAGTTGCTATTAATGTTCACTTGGTCACTCACGTCCTCCCCATTGAGCGTAGCTGTATAGCCAGGGTCAGTGAAATTGGTACCTTTATCAATAACCATATAGGAATCACCTTTCAGCTCAAGAATGGGATAATAGGTCAAACGGCTCAACCCTTCCGATTCCTTGTCGCCACAACTTGTTACGGCGAAACTGACCAAGGCGAGCATCATTGCGAAAAATATGTTCTTTTTCATAATTATCATCATTATCAATTATTATTTAGCCCAGAATATCGGATTCTTATAGTCAGCATCATTGAATTCTGGAGTATTCGAATTACTTGATGTTGATACAGATGGATAAGGCCAGCGCTGGATTACTTGATTGCTGCCTACTTTGTCGAAGACAGAGATAGGAGTATAGAGCGTACCAGGTGTATACAATTCTGTGAGGAGCTTATCGTTGCCGCTGTCGTAGAGACCACTTCCTGGTACAGGACCGAAAGCTGGATACTTCAGACGACGCAACTCGCACCAAGACTCAAAGTTGTTGGTACCAGAAAGGGCCATCCACTTTGAAATACCGATGCACTCCTTGTAGTTGGCTTGGTTATAAGGGAATTGTGCAATCACTTGATCTGCTCCGCTCACGCCAGCAGAAGCGCAAGATGCTTGAATGGCTGCATTGTAGTGTGCTTGAGCCTGTGCCGCATTGTTCTGACGAGCATAGTATTCAGCGATGAAGAACTCTACCTCTGCTACTTGAATCATGTAAACAGGTGAGTCGAACTTCATGGCTGGACGACACCAATAAGCAGCCTTGTAATTGTTTGACGTGCTGAAGTTGGTTCCAGATACACCACCTACATAATCTCCGCTACTGTTGGTGTCGAAGAATGCTGCAAGACGTGGGTCTTGGAAGATAACGTCACCGTCAGCGCTCTTTTGCAACATAGTACCTACGATGGCTATGTTAGCAGTTACGTTGATTTGGGTAGAACCGAATGCGGTAGAGAATTCCTCTGCATAGTAGGGATTCATCTGTCCAACTTCGTTTTTCCAGAAACCAGCGTAGGCAACGTCTGCATCTGGGAAGTTGTTCTCGGCAATAAGTGCGCCGATTTTACTATCCACTTCGGGTACGGCACTTACTTCGCGACTCATAATCTTCAGTTTCAGTGCATTGGCAAACTGAATCCACGGAGTAGCGTTTTTACCTTGATAAAGGAAGTTAGTGGCTACGTTGTCAGAAGAAGATACTTTCTCCAAAGCCTCATCAAGTTCTTTGAGAAGACCTGCATAAACAACTGCACCTTCGTCGTAATGTGGAGATGGATTGCTGATATCGAGAGCCTCGGTATATGGGATGCTTCCGTAGCAATCTACCAATGCTTGGAGTGCAAAGCAACGCAAGGTGGTAGCTGCCAAATAGGTACCCCATTCATTGTTCTTCTCTGCCAACGTGCGAATTGTTTGAAGATTCTTCAAACCAACGCGGTTAATCTGCGAATAAGCAGAACCCGAGCGCACGGGAGACATGTTGAATTGTGAGTAGTCCACATAGTTGGATGTACCGAACATGTGTGAATAGTGCTGTGCAAAGTATCCTGCTGGAATGCGGAGAAGGTTGCCGTAAGTGGCGGCGATACCCATCTCAGCGGCTGGCAGCATGATACCAGTGCTCATATTACCCTCGGTAGGAGAGTTTGGGTCCTGATTGATGTCTAAGTAACTGTCACAAGAGGTAGTTGCAAGACCCAGGATGATAGTCGATATAATTGCTAATTTCTTCATACGTTTGTCCTCCTTCATTAGAATTTAACACCTACGTTGAAACCAAACGTGCGACAGCCAGGGTTCACATACAACTCACCGAATTGTCCTTCGAGGTCGTTACCAGTGGTACTTCCCTCTGGGTCGATGAAGGTGTTGCTCTTATGAGTCCAGGTAAACACGTTGTTGCAGAACAGAGACACGGTAATGTCGCTTAAGTAGAGCTTGCTAACCAGTGCCTTAGGAAGTTGGTAGGCAAGTGTGATGTTACGCAGTTTGACGAACGATTTGTTGAGCAAGTAAGCTTCGCCACCTTGTCCCCAACCATAGTCGTTGTAATATCCTTGATAGTCGCCATAACCTAAATCGCCACCGCCTAAGAAGATAGGGGTCGTGTTCTCCACGTATCCGCCCTTTCCGTCGCTAACAACAGAGTTGGGGATAACGAATGGACGACGCTCGTTGTAAGTGGTGATAGCACCATTACCAGTGAATTGCATCAAGTTCTTCGAACGTGAGAACATATATCCACCCTTACGGATGTCAAGGGCTGCACTCAACGTAATGCCTTTCCAAGACAAAGCAGTAGTAACACCGCCAATCCAGTCGGGATTCATGTTCTTGCCAGTATCTTTAAGGTCGGTAGTCAGCAAGGGTTGTCCGTCTTCACCAACGATCAATTTTCCGTCGTTGGTGTACTGAGGCATGTATGTGTAGTATTCACCCATAGGATTGCCTTCCTCTGCATAGAAGTAAACGGCATCGTTACCAGCTGAGAAGCTGTAAATATCGGTCTTTCCACCTTCAACGCTTGCTGGCATAGAGAGAACCTTGTTGTTGTTCTTAGAGAAGTTGAAACCTAAGTCCCAACGGAAGTCCTTTGTACGAACAGGTGTGGTGTTAACGAGCAACTCGATACCACGGTTGCGCACGTTACCGAAGTTGGTCACCATATAAGCATAACCTGATGCTGGGTCAACTGGCAACGTGAAGATTTGGTCTTTCGTTTCGCGGTTGTAGTAAGCAGCATCGATATTGATACGGTTACCGAAGAATGCGAGGTTCAAACCAATCTCATACTCAGTGGTCATCTCAGGCTTCAAGTCAGAACTACCAATAGTGGAAGCTGCTTGGAAAGCATTGACACCGCCAAGTGGGAACTTAGCAACGTCGCTACCATAATATGCACGTGAAGTACCTTGGATGAAGCGTGCAGAAGTTAAGTATGGACTGGCATCGTTACCTGTCTTACCGTAAGCTAAACGCAACTTACCGAAGTCAAGGATGTTGTTCTTTGGAATCAATCTTGTGAAAATCCAGCTCAATGTAGCTCCAGGATAGAAGTAGCTGTTCTTATTCAGAGGCAATGTTGATGACCAGTCGTTACGAGCTGTAAGACCCAAGTATAACATTTCGTCCCATCCTAAAGTAATGTCACCGAACAAACCTACGAGGCGACGCTTTGACTGGCCCTCAGAAAGTTCTGATATCGTAGAACCGTTGGAGAGATCCCAGAAACCAGTGTTGAAGGTCAATTTGTCTGTCTGGCCTGATGTGAGAGTTTGATAGCGTTCATTCATGTTGACACCAGCGGTTACGTTAACGTCAAGCATGCCATCTAAGTACTTATCAGCCCAGTTAGCCAAGAAGTCGTGGTTTTTCTCATATTTGCGGAGATAGCGGCTAAATACCCAACCATCTTGGTTCATGTTTAATGGTGCATAACCGTAATCTTCATTGATGAGGGCATCGTCAAGCGTAATCTGTGGGAAACCAATCTTGAAGTCATAGTCGGTGTAGTCGAAACCATAACGATAGGTAAGCGTCAACTGGCGAATAGGTTTGATGTCTGCCTGAATCTTACCTTGTACTTGTTTTGAGTCGTTGTGGTTGTAGTTGTTCTCAATAGCCCAATAAGGGTTGGTAATACCGTATGGCGTGTACCATGCCTCTGGCGTATTGAATGGTGAACTGAGATCCTTGCGGTCAACCAAACTGAGGTCGCGCGGGAACTCTAAGATACCGTCGATTACCGATGTTCCCTGGAAAGAACCTGGGACGTCGGCTTTTGAAGTAGCGATATTCACACTTGAAGACACCCTCAACCAACTGATAGGCTCATAGCTTGCACGCATGGCAATGGTATTACGTCTGTAGATGTCCTTGTTGCTCGGGATGATACCATCGTCGCCAGAGTAGCCATAGCTCAAGTAATAGGTCATCTTGGAATCATCGCTGACACCGCTCAATGCTACGCTATGACTTGTGGTGAGACCTGTTTCAAAGAAATCCTTGATGTTGTTTTCAACTGCTTCGTACTTGTGAATCAATTGCTGGTGGTTCCAGATAGGTCCATATACCTGTTGTGAACCATCGAGCTCAGGACCCCAAGAGCCGTTCTCAATGAAAGTCTGCTTGCCATTCCATCCCTGACCAAATTGGTTTTGGAACTTAGGCAATGTAGCTACGGTGCGCCATTGCACGCTACCATCGTAGGTAATAGTGAAGTTACGACCATCGCCTCTCTTACCACTCTTTGTAGTAACGACGATTACACCATTGGCAGCACGGCTACCATAGAGGGCTGTAGCAGCAGCACCCTTCAACACCGTCATCGACTCAATATCGTTGGGGTTGATGTTGGAGATACCACCCATAGCCTCTTCATGTCCTTGTGACAAAGAAGTTGTTTGCTGGAGGGGTACACCATCGACAACGTACAATGGTTGGTTGTTGCCGTTGATAGAACTAAAACCACGGATAATAACCGAGTTAGCTGTACCTGGATCGGCAGAACTTGCGCTGATTTGCACACCAGCCACCTTACCTGCCAAAGCTGAAGTAACATCGGTCATCTTACCCAACGTTAACTCATCGTTGTCAAGTTGCGTGGCAGAATATCCCAGTGTCTTCTGTTGACGTGAGATACCCATGGCCGTAACCACGATTTCGTCAAGGTTAGTGTCATCGCTGCGCAATACGATACGCATTCTTGGACGAGCACTTACTTCCAGTGTCTCCATACCTAAGTAGGAGAAACGGAGTTGTGACTTACCAGCTGGAACGGTCAATGAGAATCGACCGTCATTACCTGTCACGGTACCGATGTTCGTCCCAATAACGAGAACGGACACACCGATGACTGGCTGTCCATCTTCTTGAGACACTACGATACCATCGACTTGAGTTTGAGCAAATGCACTTCCTAAGCAAAGGAAGATGCCTGCCAAAAACATTGTTAGTCTTTTTACCATAATTCTCTCTCTTAAATTATTACTATATTAATAAACTCTTTATCTGCGTCCAAATAACAAATAATACCTCGATTATTTGTTTGTTTAATGTTTTTTAAACATGCAAAAGTAGATGAAAGTGATGAAATATGCAAATATTTCGATAAAAAATTAAAAATTTCTATTAAAAAACGTTGATTTGTCAATGCTAAGTTCCTAAAACTTACAGTTTGTAACTAAAAAATAAAGCGTTTTGTAATTTACAATTATCAATTAATAATTCACAATTCACAATTAGTAATTCACAATTAGTAATTCACAATTAATAATTCACAATTCACAATTAGATTGAAAATTGAAGATGATACTATTCCCCCACCTATCATTTCCAATGCAGTATTCTTATTCTTTACATTTTACTCCCCTCTCTCTTTGGAGAGGGGGTGGGGGTGAGGCTTTTAAAAAAAAATGGGCAGGATACGCTTTGGCGCACCCTGCCCACAAACAAACATTTATTGAAAGATTACTTCTTGATTACTTTCTCAGTTACTACAGAACCATCACTCATGTGCTTCTTCATGATGAACATGCCCTTACCAGCCTTCATGATGCGACGACCGTTCAAGTCGAAGAGTTCGATAGCGCGAACCTTTGCAGGAGCAACTGCATCGTCGATAGAGGTGATAGCCTCATTGTATGCGCTTGCATAGTCGAAGGCAGCAGCAGGATTAGCGAGGAAGAGTTGTACACGGTCGAACATGAACTGTGCGAGGTTGTTCCACTTCACACCGATTGTCAAGATACCGTCGGTAACAACTACATTCTCCAATACGTTCTCATGACGACCTACATATTGTCCGTAGTGGTCGATGCGAGCGTCAGCAGCGAATTGCTCTGGGTCGATTTGACCATCCTCGTAAACTGGAGTGTCAGAGGTCTTCACGTAAACGCGGTTCATCTCGTGATTAGCTTCCTTAGTAGCGATTGTCTCATCGTCATCGCTTTCGCCTGGTGTGAACTCATCACTCCACTCAGCACAGTCAATCATCACGTTGTAAACACCTGCGGGCAGGTCAGTAATAGTCTGCTCGATACGGTTGGTCTGGTGATATTGAGTGATACAGAGGTCTTTTGGCAGACCGTCGATGTCACCAGCATAGCCACCGTTCCACATGTTGGTCAAACCAGCATTTCCTTCAACCATTGTCCAACCTGGGCAGTTCTCTTCAGTCACGCCAGCGCTTTCTTTCCAAGCGTATGTGTTCGGGTTCTTTACGAATACGGTGAAGTTGTAAGTAGGAGTTACAGTCTCCAATGTGTTCTCGTCAACTGTCTCTGGGAACATATCAATGCCGTCCTTCATCTTACCATAGAATTCAACCCTGATGCGGTTCTTCATAAGCTCAGCGAGTTCGTCGTCATCGGTAACAGCCTTGTCAGCACGTACGATAAGTTCGTCTTCCTCAGCAACACCGAGTTGCTTCAAACCTTCTGCTCCCTGACGGATACGGTCAACGAGCACCTTGATACCAACGTCAGAAGAAGTCTTAGATTCACCTTCTGTGAACATGTAACCAGCCACCTTCACGGCGTTAGACAATTCGTTAGCAGCCTCAACCAAAGCGGCGTCGTCTGTCAATACATCATAGAAGTAAGCAAATTCGCCTTCGCCCTCGAATTCAGGATCAGCAATCCACTCTGAGTAAGCGTTGTACTTCTTGTTGATTTCCTTGAGGTCACCATAGAGTTCGGTAACGTCAAACTTCGTACCAGCATAGTCGCGAACAACGTCGATAGACTTCTTGATTTGCTCGTCGTAGTTGTCGCAATATGTGCGGTGGTCTTTCATTGCCTTGCTAACAGCCTCGAGAACGGCAGCAGCATTCTTGTAAGCAGAAGGAGAGGTGTAGTTAGGAGCCTCAGCCTCGTACTTGTTGATAGCGTCGTTCAATGCGTTGAATGCAGCACCAGCATAGCGCTCAGCGGTATTACCGTCGCGTGTGCTCTTAGCCTCTGCCAAAGCATTGTTCAAGAGTTGTGTTTCCTCTACACCAGCGATGTTAGGAATGTACTTCACTTGTGGGTTAGCGAGAATGATTTCCATGTAAGCAGGATCGCCAGAGTCTGAACTTGAAGAAGTCCAACGGATGATATAGTCACCAGACTCATCTGGAGTGAACTTGAATGAGTGCTTAGAAGCACCATTTACGGCACCCGTGCCACCATTTACGTTAGGAGAGTTGTCTACAACCTGTACGAATACCACTTCACCAGCTGGGTTGAAGATTTCGAAGCGAGTCTTGTTACCATTGTCTTTCCACATAGCTGTGGTGAAGCTGATGGTATAACGCTTGCCACCCGTGAGTGTGAGAGGATAACCAACGGTAGAACCGTACTCTGCATATCCCTCGCGGAAGTAGAGACCCTTTGTGAAGTCGCCACCAGAAGCGAAGTCAAACATACGAGAACCACTACCATAAGATGTTTGAGAAGGACGCTCTTCTTGTCCGAACATTACGTACCAACCTTCAGGAATTGTACCTGAACCAGCAGCAGCGAAGTAGTCGGGGAGGAGGTCAGCGGGAACATCAGTTGGATCAGCGTTCACCTTACCAACGTTGATGGTATAGATAGAGTCGCCATAGATAGAGTCATCCAAACGCATTTCTGGATAAATCTTCGTAATTCTGAGCTCGTAAGCGTCAGTTGCCAAATCACCAGCACTTGTACGTGTCAATGTGAAGTCCTCAGCAAAGCCCTCTGCTGGAGAAATTTGGAGCTTCTCATTGTTCAAATAAGCTTCAAGAACAGCAGCGTCAGTAGCCTTGTCGAATTTAACGGTGAACTCCTTGATGCTATTTGGCAAGTTGAATGAACCATCCTCAGGTTCAGCCTCAACGATAACTGGAGTCAAGTACTGATATGGATAAACGTCATCCTTAGGATTGTACTGGATTTCGTAGTTGTTGTTAGCTTGTCCAGAGAAGTTAGGAACATCGCCACCAGGACCAGAAGTATAAGTAAGGTGGTAAGCTGGGTCGGTTGGGTTCACGAATGAAATCTCAACGAGGTCATCATCGTTAACACCTTCGTCCAAGAAGATATAGAAACGACCATCATCGAAGCCTTCTACAGAGTAAACTGGCATAGTCTTGCCATTCACCTTAACGGTAACGCAGTTGTCAGGATACATCAAACGTCTCTTACCAGTAGCCTTAACCAATTCGCCAATGTTGGTATCGAAACCGAAGTCAAGTTCAATAACGTCTTCGCTGAACTCGGCAACAGTACCATACTTGTAAACTTCAAACTTGATGTCATCGAAGAAGAAGTCAACATCATTAGCCCTGTCTTTAGAAAGGTTGAATGCGATAGAGTGCATGGTGCCTTCACCAGATTGCTGAGCGGTGATAGTACCTTCTACATTATAGGTCTGCCAATCAGTCGTGAAGTTTGGCGAACCAATCATCTCATAGTGAATGTAGTCACTTGGGTCGCGGTGAGCTTGTGTGTCAGCAGAAGCTGCCATACTTGCACGATAAGCGAAAGATACGCGATACTTCGTTCCTTCAGGAAGAGTCTCTGGCAAGTTGATCCAGAACTGAGCGTCCCAATCTTGAGCAGCACCAGCAGCAGAATGAACTTGGATACCACGGCTACCGTCAACACCTACGCCATCGGTAATTACTGATGGATAAGGAGCACTACCGTTTTCCTTAGAATAGAAGCAGCTTACGTCGTCGCCCTCGAGGTCGCCATTAGTAATAAGGTCTGTCCAACCTACTACCTGAGCCTTACCCTCGCGTACGAGTTCCATACTTGTAACGGTAATGTTTGCCCAGTTGGCACCCTTGATAGAGTGTAAGTGAGCGAAACCCTTATCCTTTACCATTTGCTTCAGGTCAACGATGTAAGTTTCACCGTCCTGAGAGAAATACTTAGCTGACCAACCATTTCTGGTGTTGTCAATCAAGTGAGACTCAGCTTCGTTCTCGTTCCACTGACCTTCGTCGATGTCACGATTGAAAAGGAAACGAGGAGTTCCCTCTGTACAAACCACAATTAATTTTGAATAGAGTGACAAGTCGGCATAGTTGATTACTTGTGAATCACCATAGGGCTGTCCCGTAGACTCGCCAATCACATAAGTACAGTCTGCCTGTCCAGTCTTTTGGGCGTCGGCTCCCCAACCATCCCAAGAGAAGAACATGTCAGGTGTCAGCGGCACGCGTTCGTCCGCATACACATTCATTGCACCAATTGCACAAAGCAAGCATGCAAGAAACAATTTGTAGCTTTTCTTCATTTTGTTGTAATTTTAAGTTATTAGAAATGATAGTAATTTAGACGTTACTTTTTGTTTGCAAAGATATAAACCATTTTTATATTATACTTTATTATTTGTATCAGAGACTTTCGAATTTGTAAAACTTCACAAAAATCAAACAAATGGAAAAAAAGTTGATTGGTTATGGGAGTGAGAAGAGGTGAGAGGTGAGAGGTGAGAGATTACTTTTTCAATCGCTTTATTTATTCTAATAAATCATAACTCTCACCTCTCACTTCTCACCCCTCACCTCTATTTAACTTCAAAGTTTAGGCATTGTAAGTCTTTGTCTAATGACGAAGAACCATAGAGGATTTGATACTTGCCACGACGGGTAGACAACTCGTCAATCGATGGGTCGTAGTATTCGAAAGCTTCTCCATCAAGCGTGATTTGTGCCTTCTGCGTTTCGCCAGCAGCCAATTGTAATTTCTGGAAGCCCTTGAGCGACTTGATAGGAGCCGTAGGATTGTCGAGTGACTTCACGTAAACCTGAACGATTTCAGCACCTTCTCGTTGACCGCTATTCGTTACGGGAACGGTTAATGTTACCTGACCATCCACCTTCATGGAAGACTTAGATAACTTACCCTTTCCATACGTGAAATTCGTGTACGACAAACCAAATCCGAAAGGATAAAGGGCATTACCCTTGAAATAGCGATATGTGCGATTTTCCATGCTATAATCGAGGAAATCGGGCAAATCATCGTTGCTTGTATAGAACGTTACAGGGAGTTTTCCGCTTGGATTATACTTACCCAAGAGCACATCAGCCAAAGCCTTTGCGCCACCTTGTCCTGCATACCATGCTTGTACGAGAGCGTCGTATTGATTCTCGATGCTTCCAAAGGCAATGGCAGAACCAGAGCAATTGACAAACACGACAGGCTTGCCCGTTTCATGCATAGCCCTTACGAGACGTTGTTGCACGTTGGGCAACTCAATGGTAGATTTGTCGCCACCTTCTCCTTCCAATCGAGCGGAGATTCCGCCAATGACGATGATGACATCTGCTTGCTTCACCTCGTTAGCCAAATCCGTATAATCCACCAGTTTTCTTTCGCAAATGTCAGACCTGAACATGGCGAAGTTTCCGTTGCCACGCTTATATTCAATCACTACGTCATACGTATTACCCTTGACAACGTTGAATGACTTATAATTTACTCCACGACGGAATCCACCTCTTCCGCGAGTAGGTTGGGCTTCTTCCACCACCTCGCCATTGACTTTCAACGTATATCCATTATCCGTATTCACGTAATATTTCATTTCGCCCGTAAACGTAGCTACATATTTTCCGGATGCGCGAAGCGAAAGGTTATCGTTGTTGATACCCTCCGCAAAGCCCCAAGCACCAAACGTGGAGAAGTTCAATTCGCTATAATAACCCGTTTTATCGGGATTTCCACTCAACTCCTTATTATTATATAACTCCACAAAAATGCCCTTTCCATCGTTGAAATCTTGCAAATGATGTATCGTGTTGTATTCATCCGTGAGTTCACAAGCCTTACGATAGATGATGTTGGTATTAGGCATTGCATTCTTGATTCCCTCCAACAATGTATGCGTGTGATTCTTCGTTGGCGTTCCACCATAATTACCGTTGAGCATACCCGCATCATCCGCATTGGGACCTACTACGGCAATCGTTTTCAATTGATTCGACAACGGTAATATACCATTGTTCTTCAACAATACCATCGATTCACGAGCCGCTTGCGTTGCCAATTGGTCGTTTTCCTCACTACTGATTTCCTCTTCACCGATTTTAGCCCAAGGAAGACGGTCGGCGGGGTCGAACATTCCTAACTCGAAACGTCCCATCAACGTTCTTCTCAAATGACCGTCGAGTGTTTCCTCTTGTATCAAACCCTTATTCAAAGCCTCCGTCAACACCATAAACACCTTTCCACATTCCAAGTCGGTACCGTTGAGCACCGCATCAACCGAAGCCGATAATGGGTCGGGATGTGTTTCGTGCTGCCCCTTGTTGTAGAAATTATTGATAGCATCGCAATCCGTTACCACCAAACCATCATATCCCCATTTCCTACGAAGGATATCTACCAAGAGACGGTCGCTGGTGCAACATGGTTTTCCTTCATAACGATTGTAGGCACACATCACCTCACGCACATTGCCTTTCTTGACGAGTGCCTTGAAAGCAGGAAGATATGTTTCCCACAAGTCGCGCATAGATACGGAAGCATTAAACGTATGACGCAATGGCTCAGGACCGCTATGTACGGCATAGTGCTTGGCACACGCATGTGTCTTGAAATACTTGTCATCATTGCCTTGCATACCGAGAACGGTCTGAACGCCCAATACCGCATTCAGATATGGGTCTTCACCACACGTTTCCTGTCCTCTTCCCCAACGAGGGTCACGGAAGATATTGACGTTAGGACACCAGAAAGACAATTCGGGATTGCCTGGATAATACGTAACGCCCATCGGGACATTGAAAATGTTATGGTCTGAACGGTTCCAATTCGCACGTGCCTCATCGGAAACGGTAGAGAAGATATCGTATACCTGACTGGGATTGAAAGCTGCGGCCAATCCGATAGGTTGAGGAAAGACCGTATAACCATCTTGGCGAACACCATGACAAGCCTCACTCCACCAGTTATACGAAGGAATGCCTAAGCGGTCAACCGAAGCTGACTTGTTCATCATCAACCCTACCTTCTCTTCAGGCGTGAGCAATGAAATGAGGTTTTCCACACGTTCCTCTCTGGTGAGGTCGGGATTTTGGAAAGGATAATGGTGGGTAGCCGTAGCATCGCCTTGCCTTACCGTAGCCTTGACGGAAAGAGCGCCCAACGTTTTTCCGTGGTCGTCTATGAGTTCCACGCTACGATAAGTCTTGCCTTGTGAATTCTTTGGGGAGAATGCCACCATGACCTTCGCGCAATTTCCTGGAAGAATGGATTCTTCGGAATAAAAAGCCCTGATGCACTCGCAACTGGGAACAGAACGGGCAATCTTGATGGCAGACTTAGACTTATTATATAAGGTGAACGTATGACACACCGTTCCCTCTGCCTCATCCAATGAGTTAAAGTCGTGTTCGTAACTATCGAAAAACACCAAACGATTCTTCTGTGCCGACAGGGTCGTAAATGTCATGAAGAACAATGCTATCAACCAATAAGACTTATTCATAATGAATAGATGATGAATTATAAATCTGAGTTAATGTTATTAGTTTATGCCACAAATTTAAGAAAAAAAACAATACAAACATGAAAAAACCATCAATAAAATCAATATGTGCTAAATTTTTCAAAAAAAATAAAGAATATGAAACAAAATAGAAAGTACTTTACAAAATAATAACGTATTTTTGCGGTGTAAACTATTCATTTATATTTTTAATTATTAATCCTTATTATCATGAAGAAATTCTTTACACTTTTCGTGGCAGCATTGCTAAGCGGCAATGTATTTGCACAAAGCCAATGGACAGACTATGTAGTCAACGGTGACTTTGAAGGTGATGACACTTCATGCTTCTGGTCGCATGACTGGGCTGATGACAACATCAATCAAGGTCCTATCCGCGTGGTTGAAGACCCCACTCAACCAGGAAACCATGTAGCTATCGTATCTACACGTGACCTTTTTGAGGATGAAGGATCACTTGATAGTTGGACTTTCCAATTCTTCGTAACACTTCCTAACGTCGTTATCGAGGAAGGCGATGAATTGCGTCTTACCATGCGCATCCGTGCCGACAAGGCCGCTGACTCTGAAACACAGGCTCACAATACGCCTGGCGACTACAACTATTGGAATATGTATGGTAACATTGGTTTCACCACCGAATGGCAAACCGTTGTGAAGGAAGCTCTCATCGGTGCCAACCAAGCCCATAGTGAAGGCGGCGGCAAGGAGATGCACACCGTGGCTTTCAACCTCTATGTATTGAAGGAAGCCAACAACTACTATTTCGACGATGTGAAGTTGGAAATCCGCAAGGCAGAAGCACCTCATGAACTCACAGGTTGGTTGGAAATGGTTCGTAATGGCATTGATTCAAATGATATGACTCAATTCGCTAATGGTACCTTTACCACCTTTACGGGTCGTGATGGTGTTCCTGGTATCGACCAACCTGCACGTATCGTAAACGATCCTTTGGATGGTCAACCTGCTCTTGAGGTGAAGTCGGTAGCAGCAAGCTATTTGAAGGAGAATCTGGATGAAGAAGGAAATGTGCAGAGTACCACACCTATGTATATTGTACGCGAAGGCAACCAAAATGCCGACCATCAAGTAGGTGACAGCATCGAACTCACCAACTGGCAGAGTCAGTTCTTCGTTACAGGTCCTCACGTATTCCGTGCAGGTCAGAAGATTAGGTTCGTCATTGAAGCACGTGCCGAGCATCCTACAGACATC
>JAEEGL011216660.1_pt1 | contig 41224 bp, 29 predicted proteins | sample 9134231 | NCBI WGS metagenome assembly JAEEGL01 (sample SAMN16246548, study PRJNA631951) | gut metagenome | biome: gut microbiome; feature: rumen; material: fiber-attached | host: Bos | place: Iran: Karaj | collected 2018-10
TGACGAGTGGAGCGAGTTCACCAATATACAGGCCATCCCCAGTACGGAAGACTTGGAGTTGACCGAGCAAGAGATGAAAGCCTATAAACTCCTTCAAAACGGCCAAATCTACATCCTCCGCGGCGAGCACATCTTCGACACCCAAGGCAAGATGATTCAGTAGTTTTGTCTATTGCGCCTAAATTTTATTTAGGCATCCTCTTCTACTTCAAGGATCAGGCTCCCGTAGCCTGGTCCTTTTTTTAACTTTTGTCTTGTTTTCTCCCTAATTATTTGCATATTTCAAAATTTTTTCGTACCTTTGCACTCGATTTCAAACAAAAACCACTCATCTCTCCAGTATTATATACTATGTATATAATACAAACAAAAACGCAAGCAAAAATTAGTGCGTGATAAGTGCGAGATAAGTGCGTCGTAAGTACGCGATAAGTGCGAGATTATAAGGGTCCGAACGGGGTGTTTTGCTACCCCTTTACTACCCCATAGATACATAAACAATTACTCCCTCTCATCTGGCTTAGAGGTGCTTCCGCTTAAGTAAACTAACGAGGACTGCTAGTGTAACGATAGTCCGAGTTAAGAGCGAGGGCGTGACGTAGCGCTATACAAGGGCAGAGCCCGCAGTCGCGCGAGTCATAGCCAGCAGCGAAGATGGCAAAAATCAAACACAAACCTCATATCGAGGAAATGATAGGTGCTCACTCCAAAGACGGAACGGTAGAGCGCCGCAAGGTGTTCCGTGACTATGACGGTAATGTAACTCGCGTCGGCCGTCTTGAGGCCTACATCCCGCATTCCCGTAACTACAAAAAGAGCCCCATCTATTTCCGCGAACGGGCGAATATGAATGCCTTTGGCAATGCCTCTCATCTTGCCCAGGAATTCATCGATTCTATGCGCAACAAGACACCCCTCTCGCCGGAAAAACAAGCTCTTCTGGACTCCTATAAAGCCCGCTTCTATGCCCAGCTCAACGGGCCTCATGACCCTATTGCGCCCAAAGATAAAGACGGCAACTACCTCGTCTATTCCCGCATAGACAACTTCATCCGAGCAGTCCTCCGAAAAGAGAATCCGGTCTTCTAAATCAGGCCGTTCTTTCTTTCGCGCATTCTTAAAATTTGTACGTTTTGCAAAGTCTATTTTGCAACACTCTTTAGAGTGCTGCTTAATAATCGTGTACTTTTTCATAATAAATGCTATTGTGGGATTGACAAAAAAGCAGTAATTTTGCACCCGATAAAAAATGGGCCTTTTTGAACCCTAAAAAACGCAAAAATATTAACAAAAACAGTAATATGAGTAAATTTTTACAACGAATCTTCGTCTGCGCAGCCTTGATGGCGCTGCCGTACATGGCATATGCGGACGATTTTCAGGTGTCCAACTCTAATTTTGAGGATTGGAGCGGCGCCGCTTTTAATGGTGAGATTCAGCCGAAGGGCTGGAACGCATGTAACGTGGAGCAGGTGGGCTTCAAATTCAACTTTGCCCACAGAGAGGCCGGCCGTAATGGCGGGTACTGTATGATGGTACAGGACCAGGACGTCGGTGCGATGGGTATCACGGAGACCAGTCCGGGTTATTTCTCGCTTGGTCAGCCTTGGGCATACATCGCGAGTATCACCGCCATCAACCAGGCCACAGCCGGTACCTCGGGCGGTATCACTTGGACCCACCGTCCGGACTCCTTGGTAGTGTGGATCAAGCGTACGGGTAGCAATACCGACAAGGAGGATTTCTACCTGCTGTACTACTCCTGGAGCGGTACGGCTAAAGGAACGAAGTACAAAGGCAAGAACGGTAGTTGTACCTCGACGGGCGGTTATACCGATGAGGAGTCGGACGTGCGTCAGGCGCTGAACGGCAACGAGTGCGGTACGAACAACATGGCGAAACAGATCGCCGAAGGTATGTGGCGCGAGAAGAAGACCTACGGCAACTGGACCCGAATGTCCGTTCCTATCTACTACATGAACAGCGAAGCGCCGCAGAAGATGAACCTCATCTTCTCTGCCTCCAACTACCCGAACTTCCGCGCTAACAGCGGTCTGTACGCCGGAAACTCGCTCTACGTCGATGATGTAGAGATGGTTTATTCGTCGAAGATCCAGAAGTTGTATATCGGCGACATAGAGTGGAAAGGCTTTGATCCGAACAGCAGCGAGGTACAGGTGTACTCCTTGGGCGAGTCGGCTCCGTCTATCCCGTCTATTGAGGCGGTCCGCGGTGTCGGTTCGATCACCAACGCCAGAGGAACCACGGTCAATTTCGCGGGACGTACGCTCTCCGGTAGCGAGATCTCGATTACGAAAGGAAACCTGACCAATCAGCCGACCGTCATCACCGTGAAGTCGGAAGACGGCAAATCGACGACGACCTATAAGATTCAGTTCCAGAAAGCCGCTTCGAGCAACGCCAAACTGGCGGGCATCTCTTATGTTTATGGCACGGATACGACCCTTATTCCGGGTTTCAGTCCTACCAAATACAACTACGAGGTGGAACTGCCGTACGGCACGAAGAAGGCGCCGGTAGTAGTGGCTGAACCGCAGGAAGACAAGCAGAAAGTATCCATTACGCAGCCGACGTCTGTAACAGGTACCTCTACTATTAAGGTAACGGCGGCGAACGGCACGAGCACGCAGACCTACACCCTGAATTTCAAGGTGGGCCTCCTGGCGGATAACGAGTTGCAGGACATTCTCGTGAACGGCAAGTCTATCCCGGGTTACTCTCCTTCGCAGACGGTATATAAAGTGTCGCTGCCGGTATCGACAACCCAGATGCCGACGGTAACGACCGTCTCCAAACCCGAGTACGGCAATGATCAGACGGTAGTGCATACCAAACCGACGGTTATCGACGGCGGTGTGTACATGCTGAGTGTCACCACGCCGGGAAACAAGATCGCGAAAGTCTATAAGCTGAACTTCAAACTTGAGAAGTCATCCTATTCCTATCTCAAAGACCTGCAGGTGGAAGGCGGGTATATTGCAGAATTCCGCCCGGATAATTTCACCTATTATATCAACCTGCCGATGGGTACGACTTCGCTGCCGAAGATCACCTATACGCCTGGCGATGAGTACCAAACGGTTCAGGTGAGCGAACTCGGCGCAGGAGTGGTTGATGGAACGGTGCGTGTAACGGTTACCGCAGGTAACGGCGACCAATCGGTATATAAACTCGTCTTCTCGAGCGAGAAATCCGATGTCTCTACCTTGGCAGGTATTAAGATCGGTGGTGTATCGCTCCCGGGCTTCTCGCCGGAAGTGACGAGTTATACGTATCAACTGCCGGTAGGTACGACCGAGTTGCCGGCTATTGAACCGATCTTAGGCGATGAGTATCAGACCTATTCAATCACGACCGCCGGTTTGAACGGAAAGACCCGTATCACGGTAACAGCCGGCGACGGAAGTACGACCATTTACATGATCACTTTCTCGGTAGAGGTCTTCAGCGAGAATACTTTGGCGAGCTTGACGGTAGCCGGTTTCGATATCCAGTTCGATCCGGAAGTAAATGAGTATTGGGTCAACCTGCCGCAAGGAACGACTGTTCTGCCAGAGGTGACTTATACGCTTAAAGACCCGAATTTCCAGACGGCATCGGTTCGTACGATCAGCGGTCTCAACGGCGATTACAAGATCACCGTTCGTCCGCAGAGCGGAGCCAGCCGCACGTATATCATCCACTTCTCCTTAGCTACTTCCAGCAATGTCAACCTGAGTATGATTTACATCGACGGTGTTGCCTTGGACGGCTTCGCTGCGGATAAGACAGAGTATGAGATCACGCTGCCGGAAGGTGTAAGTACCATTCCGATGGTCACTTTCGAGAAATCTGAGAGCAACCAGCGTGTACTGAGCGTGCTGGAAGGCAAGGTACAGACCATCACCGTGACGGCTCAGAGCGGCGCAACCCGCACCTATACGGTTACCTTCATCGTCGTGGCATCGGCCAACGCCTACCTGGAGATGATCAAGTTAGACGGAGTGAACCTGCCGAAATTCGACAAAGAAGTCTTGAGCTACACCGTCAAACTGGTTGGAGAGAAGTGTCCGGAAATCACGGTAGAGAAAGCCGCTGGACAGCAAGTGACCATCACCGCGCCATACGGCGCCGGTACGGCCTACATCGCCGTGAAACCGGAAGAAGGTTCGGTAAATACCTATACTATCACGTTTGAACCGGTACCGGTAGCGAGCGCCCAACTGGACGGAATCGCTATTAACGGCGTGACCATCCCCGGCTTCAAATCCGATTCGATGCATTATAAGGCTACATACAGTACCAAGCTGCCGGAGATCACCTACACCAAGCGTCATGTTTCGCAGACGGTAGAAGTGCTGTGGAAGAACGATTCTGCATGGGTTCATGTCGAAGACACACTGGGCAACAAAGCGGCGTACAAGATTACGTTCACCCGCGAGTTATTGACCGTCAGTACGCTTGACACTATTTATGCGGACGGTGTGCTGATTGACGGTTTCGACCCTAACGTTAGGGAATATTCGTACGACTTGCAGCCGGGCAGCAGTTATCCGGAACTCTCCTACAAGGCGTCTGAAAACGCGATAGTGGTTTCCTTCGGTCAGTTGACGGAAGGTAAATGGGGTATCAAGGTCGCAGCAGAGGATGGTTCTACCACCTTGTACACCGTGGCCTATACCATTCTTCCGTACACCGATGTGACCCTCAAAGACCTGAAGGTGGAAGGGTATGACTTCACCTATGACAAGTCGCAGACCACCTACGGTCCGTTCACGATTGCCGAAGGTGTCGAACTGCCGGCAGTGACGGCTGTGCCGGAAGACGGTCAGTCGGTTCTGACGTACAACGAGAATGACTTTACCCAAAAGGTACTCGTGATGGCGGAAAACGGCGAAGAGAACGAATATACCATTAAATATACGCGCGTGAAGAGCAACCATATTCAGTTGGCAAACATCATCATCGCCGGTTATCCGGACTTCGCCTTCAACCCGAATGTGCATAAATACACCGTATCTCTTCCGAGAGAGACGAAAGTAGTGCCGAACGTCAATGCCGTTCCGCAATTGGATAACCAGACTGTGACGACGTATTTCTGCCGTCCGGACGGTGTGGTAAGGATTCTCGTAGAAGCGCAAGACGGTTCCCAAGGGGAATATACGATTGCTTTCCCGCTGGAGAAATCTGATGTCACAATCCTCAAGAGCCTGACCATCAACGGAGAAGCAAAGGATGTCAATGTGACGGAATATACATTTAATGTTCCGTTTAGCAGGGTTCAGCCGTACGATGTAAAATACGAGACGCAAGATGGACAGTTGGTTCACTTCATCGAGGCGCCGCTTACCGGAACGACGAAGCTCATCGTTACCAACGAGAAAGGCGACAACAGCCGTACCTATTCGATTAGTTACAATGTCGGCAAACCGGAAGGTGTCAACAAGGTGAAGAGCGTGAAGTACAGTTATGTCACCGCATCCGATGTAACGGTTACCGGTACGATTGAACCGGTTAAAGGCGACAACACCATCAACCTGCCGTTTGGAGCTAAGAGTTTCAACGTGACCGAGGTAGTAAAGAACTACGAGGCACAGACTATCCAACGCTACGACGGCGGTATTCGTCGTGGCGCGACAATCATCGCGGTAGCTAACCGTGAGGGTGAAGATGATGCCGTTTACACGCTGACACCGGTAATGCCGGAATTCGAGGTTGACGGTAAACTGGAGCACTTGATGTATCAAGGCGCAGAAGTACCGCGTTTCCGTCCAGACGTATATAACTACATGATCAATGTCACGGCTCAACCGAAAGAAGAAGACTTCGCCGGTACCGTAGCTTATGGCGATAAGACGGTTTCGTTCAGCGCATTCGATGCCAAGACGAAACAAGTGACCATCTCCGTCGACGGCGGTGAACAATATTCTGTTTGCTGGTTCTACTACGAAGACGAGTGGCCGTTTACCTACGAACGCGTACAGACAGAGAAAGCTTATTGGTATAAGGTAAGTGTAGGTGCAGGTATTATCGGATCCAAAGCAGAGAAACAGAGCATTGTAGATCCTACCGGTTACAAACCGAAGGGATGGAAAGTTCCGGCGGATTTGCTGGCATATATCGACTATAACGCGTTAGTATCGCACTTTACCTATTATACCGGCCATGAGGTAACGGTAAATGGCGATAAAGAATTAACACTTTCCACCCTTCGTGGTGGAGCATTGAACAGTTCCATGCCGGGTACGATGACCTTAGGTGGTATAAGCTTGCCTGATGGTGTAAAACTGAATGGAAACACCAAAGTGTCGTTTGAAAGGAACCTTACTCATGCCGTTCAATATCGTAATACGCCGGAGCAATTCGCGTTTGAGTACCAACCAATCATGACAACGCGTATCAATACATGGAACGCGTGGGTATCTCTCGGTACGGCATCCGGTACTTCCTTGGTTAGCAAAGATATCTCCGGATCGTATTCCAACTTAGGTAAATGGCAGCCTTCAGTCACTCCGCTTTCTTATAACGGTACGGTAGGTAAACTGAATATTATGCTTTGCGCGAGTGAAGTAGATGGCGGTAGTTATAAAATCTATGCCGGTGGTGACTCGTATGCAGCGGACCTTCAGATCCGTAACATGCGCATGGTCTATAACTCCGAGTTGACTGGTGTTAAGGTGAACGGAAAGGATGCTACGAAAAACGGAATGAACTTCACCGTTGAGGTGGATGACAACTATATTGGTATTCCGTCCCTGCAGTTCACCGGCAAGGTACAAGACCAGACACAAACCATTACGCTGGAAAATAACGGTGAATGGATTGATGGTAAGCTGACCGCTAAAGTAGTGAACTACGGAGAGAACGCTAACGAAGAGTTGTGTGATAGTACAATCTACTACGTGATTCTCGAACGTACTCCTGTAACCACTGTCAATTATACCGCGGCCTTCGTCGGAAACTTTGAGACAGAGCAAGGAATGAACGATACCCTCTTCGTCAACTTGCCATATGGCACGAAAGTTCTTCCGGATCTCAAGATTACTCCGGATAGTCCGCACCAATTAGTAACGATGACCAAGAAAGGCAATGCCGTTACTGTAAATGTGAAAGCGGAAAATGGGAATGATAGTACGACCGTTTATGTATTCCGTGAGATCAAGGGTACGGATGCAACACCGGAGACATGGGATCCCAAGAGCGGCGTGCTCAATACAGTGGATGCGGAGAATCATATCTATTCCGTAGAGGCAGCGAAGATGCCGGAAGTGCAGATCTCGAAGAAAGATGGTCAGTTGGTGGATCTCAACTATACCGTTAATGGAGCCGTCTTCACCATCACTTCTGCCGACGGCAAGTCACATACGACATACACAATCAACCGTGTAGACCCGATTGTGACAACGACTGGTCAGATTGATAATTTCTCGAAAGCCGGTAAACCGTGGAAGAAATTGGGTGGTGATACGTATACCGCAACGGAGGACAAACCGACCGATTTGATCACCTTCGTGCGTAAGGACGACAAAGATTCGGTGGTATATATTCAAACGCCGGATAGTATGGTATGGCAGGTGTACGGTTCTGAAAGCCACACCTATGTGCTGACTTATCCGACCGAGGCTTCGAAGAATGCGGACTTAGCGAACATCCTCATCGACGGTGTGCCGTACAGTGAGTTCATCGCCTCGGGAACGGAGTATGAGATTGAACTCGATTCGCTCTTCTTCATGGAGGCTGTAGGTGCCGAAATGACGCAACATATCGCAACGACCCAAGCTACCGCTCAAGGAGAAGTGGTGGTTTATACAGCGACAGTTACGGCGGAGGACGGTACAACGACCAAACAATACATTGTGACGGTTCGTCGTTCGAAGAGTACGGACGCTACCTTGGCGGGTATATCGTTGGACGGTGCGCTGCTTGCCGGTTTCGATCCGGCTCAAACAGAATACACCGTGACCTTGCCGTTACCGGCAGACGGTGTCAAACGTGAGCAACCGCGTATTCCGGCTATTACCTATATTGTAGGTCAAGAAGGCCAGGTAGTGACTGTCACCGACGGTGTGCTCAATGTGAATCCAACGGAATTGCTGGTTACCAGTGAGAAGGGATCGAACAATACGTACAAGGTACGTGTCAATGCCGAACCGAGCCACTGCGCGGACCTGACCGGTATTACGGTGAACGGCGAGAGCGTCGATCAGTTCGAGCCCGGACGTCACTATTACTCGCGCTCCATCAAGACTAGCAAGATTACCATCGACTACACGGCGGATGACCGCTTCCAGACCGTGGTGATGAATGTTGATACGATTCGTGCGGACCACCAACTGAGATACACGCTCACCGTAACGGCCGAAGATGGCGTGAAGGTAGCAAACTACGAGGTGATGATCTATATCGAGAACCAATCGAATGACGCGCAGTTGGCGAATATCTTGCTGAATGGTCAAGAACTGGAGGACTTTGAGCGGGCTCTCAACCCGGACAATGTCTTCGATGGTGGTAATAACAACTATGAGATCAAACTTCCTGCCGGTACAACTATACTGCCGGAGGTTAGTGCAAAACTCAAGATGGACGGTCAGACGGTGGATATTATCCAGAAGGATGATTCCATCCTGATCAATGTATTTGCGGTGGATGGTACGCCGAACACCTATACACTGAAGTTCACCGTGCCGCTTTCGACGAATGCCAACTTGAGTATGATCTTCCTTGACGGCGATTCGCTGCCGGGCTTTGATCCTAACTATTATTTCTATCAGATTGACCTGCCTGTGGGCACGCACGTGTTGCCTGAGGTGGCAGCGCAAAAATCGGAGGCCGCCCAAGCTATTCTGCCGATAGAGATTGACGAGGATAAGATGCAGGCTACCATCAAAGTCTTGGCAGAAGACCGGACGACGCGTGAGAATACCTACGTAGTAGTCTTCCACTTCACGCAGTCTGATGCTGACTCGCTCGCGATGATATACCAAGACGGTAAACCCCTGCCGAAATTCAAGTCAGACTCTACCTATTACGCACTGTCCTTACCTGTCGGTACGGCTACCTTCCCCGATCTCAGTTGGGAGACTGCCGACGATTGGCAGACAGCGAAGATGGATACGGTAGAGTCCTCGGCTAACCAACTGATCCGTCAGATTATTGTGACCTCAGAGAGCGGGAAAAAGAAAACCTATACCGTATCGTACACCATCCTCAAATCGGATATCGATACACTGCAGATGATCTTCGTGGACCAGAAGCAGTTGGAGGGCTTCAACCCACGCACAGAAGAGTACTACTACCAGTTAACGGCTGCCTATGCGGCCGAACTCGGCGGACAAGTGCCGCTGGTAGAATATATCAGTGGTGATGAGTACCAGACGGTTCTTGTATCGCAAGTGCGCGACTCGATAGCCGGTAAATCGCTTGGCTATAAGTCAATCGTGACGGTTACAGCCGCTACCGGTGCAACGCGTACCTATACGATTCACTATCCGGTGGAGAAATCGAGCGAGGCGACGCTGAACATGATCAACCTTGCCGGCAAGCCGCTGGCGAACTACGATGCAGAGCGCTTCAACTACAAGGTAGAAATCGGTATGGAGGCTTCCGTCCCGGCTGTCACGGTCATCAAGAAAGAAGAGATCCAAGTCGTAGAGATCAGCCTTGTGGACGATGTCGTTACCATCTTGGTAACGGCTGAGGATGGTACAACGCAGACCTACACGCTGAACTTCGAGCGCGTAATGTCTGATATCACCACCCTCCGCGACATCATCTTGACCGATGGGCAGGGAGAGACGATGACCTATCCGTTCCGTCCGGAGATCTACAGCTACACGATCAATATCCCGTATTCGGCGGATAAGCCCTTGGAGGCGCAACTACCGGCTATTGAGGCTATTGTTTACGACATACAGCAGACCACGGATAGCGTGCACCACTTCTTGGATAACGGTGACATCCGCGTAGATATTACCGTTACGGCGCCGGATGGAGAGAACCAAGCGATCTATTCGCTAACCTTCCACTTCATCAAGCCTTCGGATGCTACGCTTACGAACATCCTGATTAAGGGTACAGAACTGCCGAACTTCCTTCCGCAGGTGACAGAGTACACCTATGCGCATCCGTACGGATCGACCACGGCGAACTTCTTGACCGTAGCGGATGTACAGCCAATGCTGAGTGACCGGTTGGCTACCTTTACCATCACGCGGGATACTGAAGGTACGATATTCATCCGCGTAGTAGCGCAGGATGGTACGACAGAGATCACCTATGCCATCAAACAAACGATTGCACTGGATAACGATTGCTTGCTGAAAAATATCTTCATCGGAGAGAAGAAAGAACCGTTGAAGGATTTCGATCCGGAGATTACTTTCTATACCTACCATCTCCCCGAAGGATCTACCACCACACCGATTGTAGATGCTGTCGCGCGTGCGGACAGTGCCAAGGTCTCGCCTATCCGTCAAGTACCGGCCGGTGATACGTGTATGATTGTTTGTATTGCGCAGGACGGAACAATGATGCGTTACTACATCCACTTTGCAGTGTCTACAATCAGTGAGGCCGCTGAGGCAACCGGTAACGATGTGATCATTAAACGTCTCCCGAACACCAATTCCATCTTTGTCGGTACTATCCGCAAGGATGTGCACTTTGTGCTCTTCGACCAAAATGGACGTATCCTGTACAATCAACTCATTCCGACGGCTAATCCGAATGACATCGTAATGTCAGGAGATTTGGAGACGATAGAGCGTCTGAGTGATGTGGTGGATACCCGTTCCGGTCTTACCATCGAGTTGAACCTGGAGCAGATATATTTCTACACCTTCTTGTACGGAGAGAAAGACTTCATGCAGATGGTTAGAGGCGATCGTGCAAAGCGACTCAAATCAGGAAAACTCATCCTTACGCGATAAGGAAAATCCACTCTATTATTAAAAAAATGACATGCGCGCTTGCGTATGTCATTTTTTTGTAGTACCTTTGCAGCGCAAATCGTCTAAATACCGAAAGCAAAAGCCGGAATATGATAGGAATATTCAATGATAATTTCCCGCCCATCTTGGACGGCGTAGCATTGACAGCGCAGAACTATGCCTATTGGCTGCATGAAAAAGGTCATGACGTACGCGTGGTAACAGATTATGCGCCGAAGATGAAAGATGTCATTCAGGCGGCGGCATATCCGATTGATCTGGTGCCTTCTATTCCTGTCCCATTCCGTCATCCATATCGTTACGGTATCCCGTTTATCTCGCCCGTGTTCCTGCAGCGCTGGAATAAGATGCAGTTTGATATCGTCCATGCGCACTGTCCGTTTATCACAGGTGAACTGGCGTACTCTGCCGCGCAGAAACAGGGCATACCTATGGTCGCTACCTTCCATTCCAAGTACCGTCAGGACTTTGAGCATAATATCAAAAGCAAATGGATGGTCGATTGGATGGTGAAGCACATTATTAGGTTCTTCGAGAAAGCCGATGAGGTGTGGATTCCGCAAGCAGCTGTGGAACCGACGCTGCGCGAGTATGGATACAAAGGACATGTTGAAGTAGTTGAGAACGGAAATGATTTCTATACGCCGGTAAAGCAAATTGAGACCATGCGCGCCGAAATGCGCGAAGAGTTAGGTTTGTTACCCGAAGAGACAATGTTGCTCTTCGTCGGTCAACATATTTGGGAGAAAAATATCGGCTTTATCTTAGAAGCTCTATCGCTCATCAAGGAGAAACCCTTCCAACTGTTTATGGTCGGTACAGGGTATGCGGTGCGTGAGATACGTATGCGAGTAAAGAAACTCGGACTTCAAGACCGCGTGACGCTCCTCGGTAATATCCATGATCGTGAGCGTCTGAAGAAGATAGATGCCGCGGCTGATCTCTTCCTCTTCCCTTCGCTCTATGACAACGCACCTTTAGTGGTGCGCGAAGCGGCGGCGCTGCATACGCCGGCATTGATGCTCCAGGAGTCCACGGCGGCAGAGGTTATCCAGCCCGACGTCAACGGATTCCTTACTCCTAACGACACGCAGATGTATGCGGACCGCATCGTCTATCTGATGCAGAACCCGGAGATCCTTCAACGCGTAGGAAACAAAGCTTCGACAACGATCTCGCGTTCCTGGGAAAACGTGATAGAAGAAGTTATTTTGCGTTACCGCGATATCCAAGAGAGTTATAAAATCAAACACGGCATCATTGTATGATAACCATGATTCTTTTGATGTTGCTTCAGACCGCTTCGCTGGTCTTGGGGCAAGTGGCGCTCAAACTCGGTATGCGGGATATGCCGGCGTGGCAGTGGAGTTGGTCGTATATGTGGCACGAAGTGATTCTCAACTTCTGGCTGATGGTTGCTGTAGCACTGCTGATCTTTGCGAATCTCTTCTGGCTTTGGCTGCTCAATAAATACCCCTTCTCGCAAATCTATCCGCTGACAAGCCTGGGATTCATCTTTGGCATGCTCGCCGGCCTGTTCATTTTCCATGAACAGGTGGGGTACATGCAGTGGATAGGCGTCGTAATGGTGATGCTGGGCTGCTATTTCATCGCGAAGGTTTAGACCCTCGCGATTTTTTATTTCCAACGATAACCTATCGTCAGACTGAGGCTTTGCGGGTAGAACAATGCATCTGCAATCTTCTGTCCTTTCATCTCGCTGTAGAAGCCGGCGATGTCTGAAAGACTTATTTTGTATTGCAGGTTAATCTGCATACCAAAATAGCACTCGTAACCAACCATTGCGCACAGACCGAAATGGTTGTTATGCAGCGTATATAGGCGGCTGTAGTCATAGCCATCCGTTTTGTCCGTTCCGGGGCCTGGACCTTCGTCATAACTGCGGTATTTATTGGGAACATTGGAAGCAAAGGTGAAGTGAGTGAAGATACCTCCGCCGAACTGCACATAGCCTTGCTTTAAATTTCCAAAACGACCTAAGAAATACACCGGAATCTCCATGCCAAATGACCAGAGGTGGTTCGCTGTGTCGGTCACGGCGAAGTAATTCTCCTGCGCCGTGAAGATGAACTGTGGTTGGATAGCAAAGTGCTTGGTCAAGGTAAAATCCAGAAATCCGCCTAACTCTGCACCAACCTTCATGTACGAACTCATCGTCTGCTTGTTACGCGTGATGATGAAGTTACTCATGTTAGCACCGGCAAACAGACCTCCGGATACTACGCGGGGCAATTTCTCCTGATCGAGCGAGTCTATCATCGTCTCGGTATCCCAAGTCTTAATATCCTCAACAGCCTTATTCCATGCCTCTTGGGCCTTCTGTGCATACAGGCTCAGTACCGTGCAAACTAATATGCTTATCGTCAAAATTCGTTTCATCGTTTTGTGGTTTTTAGGTGGTTGTTACAATGCTAAGCGGAACGATATTTTTACGCCGTTACGTCCCCAAGCAGGGATGCGCCGACGAGCTTGTATCATGATGGGTTCTCCATTCTCGTCCAACATCGGATTGCCGGCATTGTCCATCTGTGGCACTTTAAACGGCAGCTCATAGTCATTATACGTGATTCGACGTACGTAGTCAATACGGATGAACTTCAAAATATTCTCAAAGCCCGCGTTGATCTCTATATACGGCAATTTGCCAATCGGTGAAGAGGTGCTTCCGGCTACGTAGTAACCATTGTTGTCGAAGGTTGCTGTTTGCGGGAAGTCATATAGCCCGCTTCCGGTCTCAAGGAACGGGTTGTTCTTCTTGGTCAGACCACCATATACGGCAGAGACTCCTACTACACCGCGCAACTTGAGTTTGTTCAGTCCGGGGATGCGATTGATGAGCCAGCCTTTGAAATAATAGGTTGCGTTCAGCGTCACATATTCATCCATGACAAACTCCATCGAGTGCATAAGGTTGAAACCATGCTTTGCGAGGAATATGCTGGTGTTGGTTGAAGGCATGTATAAATGCGTGAACGGCACTTTCTGCCAGATCATACCCGTCTGAAGGCGCAGGTCGAGGTGACCGAAGGCGGAGAACCAGAAACGCTTGTCAAACAGGAATTCCGTGCGGTTGTACACAAATCCGTCGCCGCCGTTATGACGGTCATCCAGGTAACCTACGTAATGCGTCAACTTAAAGGTAGGAGCGTCTTTATCCAGCATGTACGTACTCTCTTTGCCCATGCGGTCGAACGTCGCGCGGTTGCCCGGCGAGTAACGCAGTTCAAACTGTCCCTCGTAATTACGGAACGACCTGATAGGAGTGAGGCTTGGCAAAAAGGAGGTATCCATAGTTACCGGATCAACGTTCATCTTATAATCAACGCGGTTATAACTCAATGCGCCGGCCGCCTCATTGTTCGAGAAATCGAAACGCGCACGAATGGATAATTTATTCTGCCATTCCTTCAAGTACTCTGTCCTGGCATGGAAGACATACTGATAGAAACCCATCGTCGGTTTGCTCGTAGGAATGGAAGCGAAGATATTATCGCGCTCTACCATCTCGGTGTTCAATCCGGGTTGCTCTACGTCATATTGACCGGTAAGTGTGATATGATGTCTCAAACCTGTGTACGGCGTCCACTCGTGTTTGTCGAAGGTGTACATCAGCGTAGCATTATACTTCGGCCGGAGGTCCTTGGTTCCAAAAGCAACATACCCGCGGAAGTAGAACTGGTCGTGGAGCTTGGCTGTTGAAGCACCGCCAAAACGCAGACGTACGCCTTCCAGCATATTCCAACTCAGGAAACTAAATATCGGGCCGATATCGAACTTACTGTCCCAATAATGCGATGAGTGCTCGGTCGTGATATACTCTGTCGTGACGGAGTTGACAAATAGTACCAGACTGTTGAAGAGAGGCATTGAGGTGAACTCATGTACCAGATCTTGTACGGATGCTTCGTACCAACTCAGGGGCTCGGGGCGCAAGTTATCCCATTCCTGAATACTGATATATTCGCCATGCGTTGAATCACTGGCTAAAGTTGGAATATCTTCGGCCGTCAGACTCGAGAAAGTCTCCTTGGCAATAGGTGTCTCTAAGTCCCAACCGGTGTAAATCTTTGTTTGCCGCGCTAAGATGCCGCGCTTGTTGTCAAAAATATAGAATTTAGCATAAGTTGTTGTCCTATCCGGAGCCCATAGGCCGTTATCCAATTGTTTGTAATCGTGCTCTATGGAGAAGTTGCTCACGAAGTTCAAGTTAATCTCCGGTGGTATATTGATGGCGTATTTCTTCAATCGGAAGGTTGAGTCATTGACGATGTATAGGTGACCGGTGAAACCGTAACTCTGCGAGTTAACGGGCACAAAAGCCAAATCAATACATGGATACCCGTCAACCATGATGGTATCCATGATGTAGTATTGATAGAAGGTTGTCGCAATCGTTGAGGAGAGGGGAGAAACGAAACGGTTAAACAGCAAGTTCATACTGTTGTCATTAATCTCTACGTCGCGGAAAATCGCATTCACATTCTCCTGGAATGAACCCGAACCAATTAAATCCTCTATACCAAAGGTACGTTTCTTGGTCATGATTTTCTTCTCGCGGTGAGGCTTGCGTTGATAGTACTCCTCGCCGATGTTCTCACGAATACTGATTGTAACACTCGGGTAAACACCTGTTGTGTCTATGTATTTGCGAACAAAATCGAATTTCTTCCAGAATCGTTTATCCCAATTCACTTTCAGGTTATCCAGCGCAAAAGACATTCGGTTGTAGGTTTGCGCGGTGTATTGATCTGCTGTGTGTACGCAGAATGAGTCCTTGCGGGCGATTACATTCTGGATCAATTCCACAGCCGGATTACCTTTGCGCTTGTAATCGCGCTTGCGATTCTTCGGAGTCACGACGATATCTTGCAATCCGTACACATCCGGCGTCATCTTGACGCGTACACCTTTACGTTGCTGACCCTTACGCAATGTCAACAACTCCGTCTTGAAGCCCACCATTTGGAAGTTCAAAGACGTATAGCCTTGCGTATTGCTGATACTGAAATTACCGTCTATATCCGAGGTCGTACCAATCTCCGAAGCTACCACGCCTTTATTGGAGGTGGATTTTAGAAAGTAGATCTGCACGAAAGGTAAGGTCTCGCCGGTGTCACCATCGACTACGATACCCGAGATACTCGTGCGAGTCGGTTCTTCTTGTGCCATTACCATCCCGGCAAAGCACAAGACAATACATGATATGTATAATTTTATCTGTCGCATAAATTATTTGCGTGCAAAATATTGGTAGAATATGGAATCCTCGTATCCGTAATTAGTAAAATAGGTGCGCCAGCCAAGGTCTATTTCCTCGTTGTCTCTGTCCGAGAAAACCTTCATGGTGCGTTCCGGCATACCTGTCCACTTGAAATTATATAACTCAAAAAGCGGGAAGGGCACATTGATTGACAGACAGATGACGAGTGCCAACCATTTCTTGTGCACCTTCGCTTTCACTTCCGGATTAATCAGGAAGCGGATGACGTAAATCGTCATCATAAAGAGCGCCGGCATGGAGTTACCCATTACCCAGTCGTTATATACACCGCCCCGGCAGAACGGAATGGTGCATAACAAGAATAAAGTAATATAGAAGAAATCGTCTTTTTCCGTCTCTTTCCATATGATCATGAAATAAATTCCGAACATGAACAGGCAGAACTGCCAATAGGAGAGTAGGTAGAACCGCCAATCGGTGACAAGATGGAATTTCATGTTTCCTGTCGCGTTCACGGACCAGCAGCCGAGCAGGTACGACAACATGATTACTCCGATAATGGCACAGATAATATTCTGCCAGGAAAAAATGTCGTATAGGAATTTCTTCTCTTTTACGCACGAGACAACCCAAGCGCACACTGCGTAAGCAACCAAGGTTACGAACGCCCAAACGCCGCAAATCAGTCCCGGCAAAATCCACAACGCATAGTGCTTGCGTTCCTCGCTATGCGTGTACATATTAATCAAACACAGTACGGGAATCGTGTACTGCGGCCACATCCACTTAAGACTGACCAGCGTCGAGCGGTACTGCAAAATAGGGTAGGTGAACCAATGCGGGTAACCCAAGATAACATCTTTGTTATACCAGAAAGTAAATAACTGCAACGGGATGAGCATTCCGTAAAAACCGAGGTATATAAGCAATGCCCATACCTGCGCTTTCGTCGTTTTTGCCTTGACCAAGAATAGAATGTTGAGGAATAGCAACACCATTCCTATCCATCCGATCAAGCCCAAAGCTAACTCTCCTATCAGCGGACTGCCGAAAATCTTGCCTATCAGTCCGGGAAATAGATACGAACCCAAATAATACGTTAGCATGCTCGGCGTCGGGGCATCGGTGTAAATCACAGGCCAAGGGTAACGTGCCAAATCTTGCACCACCGCACCATTACGAACGTAATCCGTGAAGAATCGGTCATCAATCAATAAACCGCCGTAGCCGATGATAAAGGCAAGAAGCGCCGACCCGCCAAGTACACCCCAAACAACCTTGCGGTCAATCGTCAAGGTCTCCGACGGACCTTCGAGTTGACTCGTCGTGCGGTAACGCAGATAGAACGCCAGCAGAATAAGTGCACTGAAAGGCACAGCTACTAACCAGCGACACCAACCGCATAAAAATAAAAATACCGGTATATAACAAAAAACCAAGTTGGCTGTTGTTACGTGTTTATAGTTAATCGTCATAACGTATGTTGTTTCTTAACTCTGTTTCTGCACCGGATTGTATACCCACAAACCTTTGCGGCTGCAAAGGTACTACAAAAATCTGATATGTGCAAATTTTGCGCAGCGAAAAATGAGGTTTTCGAAGAAAATGGCAAAAAAACAGTTTTTATTTGCATGTATGCAAAATTTTTTGTACTTTTGCGCTCGATTTAAATAAATTTGAGATAAAGTAGGTTTATTATAGCCATGAGCACATCAATACACATTTCTGTTGTTTCGCCAATCTATCGCGGCGAAAAGATGGTAGAGGAATTAGTGCGCAGAAACATTGAGGCACTCGCCGCCATTACCGACGACTATGAGATTATCTTAGTCAATGATGCTTCGCCGGATAACTCATGGCAGGCAATAGAGGCCGAATGCCGAAAGAATCCGAAAGTGAAAGGTCTTAATCTCTCTCGTAATTTTGGGCAGCATTATGCTATCACAGCCGGCTTGACATACGCTAAAGGCGAGTGGATTGTTGTCATGGATTGCGATTTGCAAGACCGTCCCGAAGAAATACCGAACCTCTATGCCAAAGCGCAAGAAGGCTATGATTCCGTCTTGGCACAACGTACTCAGCGTTCGCATGGCCTGCTCAAACGTCTCGGCTCCAAGATGTTCTACAAAGTATTTTCGTATCTCACGGAAACTCAACAAGACGCATCAGTAGCCAACTTCGGTATATACCACCGTAAAGTTATCGATGCTGTGCTGTCTATGGGCGACGCAATGCGCTATTTCCCGACGCAAATCCAATGGGTGGGGTTCAAACGAGCCTACTTGCCTATCCAACATGACGAACGTGCTGAAGGCAAATCGACTTACAACCTCCACCGCTTGCTGCGTTTGGCTTTTGATACAATCATCTCCTTCTCCGATAAACCTATGCGCTTTATGGTGCAAATGGGCTCACTCGTTACACTAGTGGCATTCGTTGTAGGAATCGTGTTCATCGTTCGCTATTGCATGGGTTTGATAGAGGTAATGGGATATGCAAGTCTTATTATTTCTCTCTGGCTTTTGGGCGGCATCATTATTTCGTTGATTGGTATCGTCGGTATCTATCTTGGTAAACTCTTTGAGAAAGCCAAAGAACGCCCGACATTCATAGTGGGACAAAAATTGAATTTCGACTAATGGAGATACGTGCTTTACAATGGGATTCGGACTTTTTCGGGCTGCGGATTGGCAGAGCCGATATATCGACGAAGGAAGACGCACTCTCCCTTGCAAATCGTTACGAAGAGCTAAAGAAGCAGTATGATTTGCTATATATCTTTGATCCCGACAATGTAGGGTTTGCGGCTAACGGTGCACGACTTGTAGATGAGAAAATCTTATATAGCAAACCCTGCGAACCGCGTCAGCAGTATAGCGATGTTTCCTTTTTTAAACAAGCCTCACCATCCGAAGATCTGTATCGTTTGGCATTGGTTAGCGGAGGTTATTCGCGCTTCCGATTGGACAAGCATTTTCCGAAAGGATCTTACCAACGATTATACGAGAAATGGATTGAGAGTGCATGTCCTCAGCAGGGAACCAATAAGCAAATACTCATCTTGCCCGATACAAACGATATCGTTCGAGGAATGATTACAATCAATCATGAAGGCGAATTGGGACATATCGGATTGGTGGCGGTAGATCCGGATTGCCAACATCAAGGAATCGGGGGAAAAATTATGTCCACGCTTGACGGGTACCTGTTCGACTTGGGAGTTAAGACCTTGGAGGTGCCTACCCAAAAAGCTAATACGGATGCTTGCCGTTGGTACGAAAAGAATGGCTTTGCGATAGAGTCAATAACGCCGGTATACCATTGGTGGCTGTTATAATCACATGTTTTTTAATACTAAAATGTAATATGAAAGTTGTATTGTTAGCCGGAGGATTCGGATCGCGGATCAGTGAAGAGAGTATCTTCCGCCCGAAACCGATGATTGAGATAGGCGGAATGCCTATCCTTTGGCACATCATGAAGACGTATGCGTCATACGGCCATACGGAATTTATCATCTGTGCGGGTTACAAGCAAGAGTATATCAAGATGTGGTTCGCTAACTATTTCTTGCAAACCAGTGATGTAACGTTTGACTACACCAAAGGTACAAACGAAATCACTATTCATCAGATCCATGCCGAACCGTGGAAAGTGACGGTGGTAGATACGGGCCTGAACACTATGACTGGTGGACGTATCAAACGTATCCAACCGTATATCGGCAACGAGACCTTCCTGATGACTTACGGCGACGGTGTATGCGATGTAGATATCAATGCGCTCATCGAATTCCATAGGAGTCACGGCAAGAAAGCAACGCTCACGGCTGTGAAACTCAAGCAGGATAAAGGCATCTTGAATATCGGAGGAGACAATGCCGTGAAATCCTTCCGCGAGAAGAATATAAGTGACGGAGCACCTATCAATGCGGGATATATGGTGTTTGAGCCGGAGGTGTTTGATCTCATTGATGGGGATGACACGGTGTTAGAACGCGAACCTCTGGAGCGCTTGGTGCAACAAGGCGAATTGATGTCTTTCGTACACGAAGGATTCTGGCAATGTATGGATAACATCCGCGAGAAAGAGATGCTCGAGAAACTGTGGAAGAGCGGTAATGCTCCGTGGAAAAAATGGTAAAAAAGTAAATTGATATGAGTAAGAAAGAAGAATTGAAAAGTCAGATTTTAGAACTGACACGCGAATATTATCGTGAGGTTCACGCGCAAAAGCCGGCTTTTGAAGAAGGCAAGACATTTGTGAACTACGGTGGACGCTATTTCGATGATGAAGAGATAGTGAATCTCGTGGACTCCTCCCTCGATTTCTGGCTGACAGCCGGCCCTTGGGCGCATAAGTTTGAGACAAGGTTGGCCAAATGGTTAGGCGTCAAATACTGCGCAGTAACTAATTCCGGTAGTAGCGCGAATCTCTTGGCATTCTACGCCCTTACATCCCCTAAACTGGGCGCGCGTGCTATCAAACGCGGCGACGAAGTAATCACAGTCGCAGCAGGATTCCCCACCACTGTAAACCCCATCATCCAATTCGGTGCAGTTCCTGTCTTTGTGGACGTAAAAACACCTACTTTCGATATTGATGACAGTCAGCTCGAGGCGGCATACAGTCCGAAAGTGAAGGCGGTCATGTTAGCGCACTCCTTGGGCAATCCCTTCAATCTCAAAGCTGTCAAAGCATTCTGCGACAAGCACAACCTCTGGCTCATCGAAGATAACTGCGATGCCCTGGGTTCGGAATACACGATTGACGGTGTCACCAAGAAAACCGGAACATGGGGACATATTGGCACTAGTTCCTTCTATCCGCCTCATCACATGACGATGGGTGAAGGTGGTGCGGTCTATACCGATGACCCGCTGCTGGATAAGATCGTGCGTTCGTTCCGCGATTGGGGACGCGACTGCTGGTGTGTTGGTGGTGTGGACAACACGTGCAAGATGCGCTTTACCGGCAAGTTCGGAGAACTGCCGGCAGGCTATGACCATAAATATGTCTACAGTCATTTTGGTTTTAACCTGAAGATTACGGATATGCAAGCGGCGATTGGCTGCGCGCAATTGGAAAAACTCGACACCATTGTGGAGGCACGTCGTAAAAACTGGCAGACACTGTATGAGGGCCTCAAAGATATTCCGCAATTGATGATGCCGGAGCCCGAACCGAATAGTACCCCCTCATGGTTCGGATTCCTCATCGCCGTTCGACCCGATGCGGGCTTCAGCCGTAATGATTTGACGGAGTTCTTGGAGAGTCGTAAGATTCAGACCCGTAACCTCTTTGCCGGAAACTTACTACGCCATCCGGCGTTTGATGAAATGCGCAAATCGGGTGAAGGGTATCGCGTGGTAGGTGAATTGAAGAACACCGACCTCGTGATGAATAACGGCTTCTGGATTGGCGTTTATCCGGGTATGAAACCGGAAATGCTGAATTGGATGATAAAATCAATTCGTGAATTTTGCAAACGATGAGTTTACGTGATTTCTATAAAGGCAAACGCGTTCTTGTAACCGGTCATACCGGTTTCAAGGGTTCGTGGTTGAGTATCTGGCTGCATGAGATGGGAGCGGAGGTGATCGGTGTTGCGTTAGATCCTCAAACCGAAAAGGATAACTTCGTGCTCTCCGGAATAGGTTCTAAGATCAAAGCCGATATCCGTGCCGACATCCGCGATGCCGCAGAGATGCAGCGAATCGTTGATACATATCAACCGCAGATTGTGTTCCACTTGGCTGCGCAACCTTTGGTACGCTTGAGTTATGACGAACCCGTAGATACCTGGCAGACGAATGTGATGGGAACGATCAATGTCATGGAAGCTTTTCGGCATTGCGAATCGGCGAAGGTGGCGGTGATGATTACGACGGACAAGTGTTACGAGAATCGCGAAATCAACCATGCCTATACCGAAGATGAACCGATGGGTGGTTACGATCCGTATTCATCCAGTAAAGGCGCATGCGAAATAGCTATCAGCAGTTGGAGACGATCGTTTATGAACCCGACAGAATATGCCAAACACGGAAAATCCATAGCGAGCGTACGCGCAGGCAATGTAATAGGTGGAGGCGATTGGGCAAAGGATCGTATCATACCGGATTGCATCCGCGCTATTGAAGCGGGAGAACCGATTAAGATTCGCAACCGTCATTCCGTTCGCCCGTGGGAGCATGTGTTGGAACCGCTTAGCGGGTACCTGACCTTAGCGCAGAAACTATGGGAACATCCTACGGAGTATTGCGAGGGATGGAATTTCGGTCCTAAGATGGATGCGGTAGTGCCCGTATGGGATGTAGCAACGATGCTGAGCAAAGAGATGGGACAAGGAGCACTCCTTGATCAAACGGATCCGAATGCACCGCACGAAGCGAACTTGTTGATGCTTGATATTGCCAAAGCACAAACACGTCTCGATTGGCACCCGCGATTGACAACAGCCGGTGCTGTCGCCCTCACCGCAGATTGGTACAAACGCTATCAACACGAAGATGTGTATGCGCTGTGCGTGGAAGAGATTAATAGATTTTGCAATAACGAATAGGAATGGAAAAACTCAACAAACGAATATCTATTGTCTTTGCGGTTTTAGTAGCCATCTTTATCGGACTGTCTGTTTTTCATAGTCCTGTAGAGCTTTTTAACCATCAAGAATGCGTGATTTTCCGAGCTGGTGATGACTTCATGGCAGATTTCTTCAATCTGCAGCGGTATATAGCAGATCGTGATCCGTATTTTAATGAAGTCAACACACGCTCCGAGCATGGCTATTTGCCTCTTAGTTACCTTATTGTACTTCCCTTTAATAATCTGTGCGATTATGCCCATATGTCCTTGGAAGACTGTTGGCATTCACATATCGCTGTGTACTCTGCACTCGTATTTTTGATGATATCGTTATTCTTTTTCTTTGATTCTTTATTCCGGTTAAATAATAAGAAAGGATGGCGCATCTACAATACCTTCTTATTGCTGTTCACAGCTCTTTTCCTCCATGCAATAGAACGAGGGAATGAGATTTTTATTTCGGCAGCATGTATCAATTACTTCTTGGCTTTTTACGATGCAGACAATGTATGGAAACGTCGATTAGGCTTATTCTGCCTATGTTTTGCTGCGGTTTTAAAGATTTATCCTGTATTGTTCGGTATCCTGTTATTGCAAGATAAGCGCTACAAAGATATCGTGTTCTGCGTGGTGACGGGATTGCTATTGGCTTTTGTGCCATTCCTATGCTTCAAGCATGGTTTGGCGAATATACCGCGTCTGATAGGTAACTTACAAGTACACACAACTACCTATTCAACCATTCCATCTACGGAATACAAATTCGGTATTCATGCTTTATGTAATGGCATCACTTATGCGGTCAATTATTTACAACCGGGAACGATTGCTGATTCGGCAGTAAGCAGTATTAATAGCATTTCAAAGGCTATTACTGCCGTATTGTCCATAATAACTCTGATATTGGCATTCATGGAAAGGAGAAGATGGTTACAAGTGGGACTGATAGCTATGGTAGTTATGCTTTATCCGTTCCAATCTTTATACTACACCATCCTTTATCTATTGCCGATGGTTGTATTCTTTTTAGGTAAAGAGGACTGCACGAAGATGGACTATAGCATCGCTATCCTCTTATGTCTTATCATGAATCCGATTCAGCTGGTAGTGCCGCCAGTCACCCTGACACCTATTTTAGCGAACATATTCACGATTGTCTTGTGGATTCTTCTTCTCGTGCATTCGACGAAAGGCATCCTTAAACAACACCGAGCATGAGCTATATCATCACAGGCGCAACGAGTTTTTTGGGAGTAGAACTGGTGCAGACCCTTTTGCAGCAATCCCATCAGGTGACCGTTATCTGTCGCCCGGGTTCGCAGGGGTTGTCGCATCTGCCCAAAGGCGTCAAGACCGTTTATGCGCAGTTGGATGAATACGGTACGTTGGATACCAAGATAGCTCAAGCGGATGTGTTTGTGCATCTGGCATGGGCAGGAACGGGTCATGACGGACGGGATGCCACACTGGTGCAGCGCGAGAACATAGCCTACTCCTTAGATGCTATGCGTGCAGCCGCCAAGATGGGATGTAAGTTGTTTGTGATGGCGGGTTCGCAAGCGGAGTACGGAAGTACTACTCTTCCCCAACAGGAAGAAATGCCTTGTGCCCCGTTCTCGGAATACGGGAAAGCGAAGTTGCAGATGTGGGAAGAGGGGAAGCAGTTGGCAGCGGCATTAGGAATGAAGTACCTACATTTGCGTATCTTCAGCCTGTTCGGAGAGACAGACCATGCTTGGACCTTAGTGATGAGTTGTGTAGATAAGATGCTGCGCAACGAACCGATGGAACTGAGTGCCTGCACGCAGAACTGGAATTTCCTCTATGTGAACGATGCAGCACGGCAGATCAGCGCGTTGTGTAACTATGCCGTACAGAGGGAGGATTATACGAGCGAGATTTATCAGATTGCTTCCGAAGACACAAGGCCGCTGAAGGATTTTGTAGAACGAATGAAAATACTGACGGGCTCGAAGAGCGACCTGCATTACGGAGCAGTCGTTCCGGCTCATCTGGTTTCTCTGCAACCGAATATGCAAAAGACAAAGGCTGCAGTAGGCGCCTTAAACGAATACGATTTCGACGCCGTAATAAAACGAATAATTGATAAACACTATGATAAAAGTATCTGATTTTATTTTCAAACACTTGGTGGAGAAGCACAATATTCATCATTGTTTCTTGGTAACTGGTGGTGGTGCGATGCATCTCAACGATAGTATCGGTCACACGGAAGGACTGACCTATATTTGCAACCACCACGAGCAAGCATCGGCTATTGCGCAGGAAGGCTATTTCCGTGCAAGTGGTAAGATGTGCGTGACGAACGTGACAACAGGTCCTGGTGGTACGAATGCTATCACGGGTGTGCTGGGCCAATGGTTGGATTCTATTCCGGCGATTTATATCTCCGGCCAGATCAAGACCGTGACTTACAAGAACACCTATCCAGAATTGCCACTTCGTCAATTAGGCGACCAGGAAGCGGATATTGTAGCGGTAGTTACGCCGATCACGAAGTACGCAAAGACGGTAACTAATCCGACGGAGATCCTATATGAGCTGGACAAAGCGATGTATCTGGCTCTGAACGGTCGTCCGGGACCGGTATGGCTCGATATTCCGTTGGATGTACAAGCAGCTATGGTGGATGAGACAAGTCTGCGTGCTTTTGATCCTTCCGAGTTGGAAACGAAATGGGACTATGAGACAATCGACACACAACTCGATGACGTGTTGACCAAACTTCAATCCGCCAAGAGTCCGGTCATTTACGTAGGTAATGGCGTGCGTCTGGCTGAACGGGAGAAACAGTTTGTCGCATTGGCGGAACGATTGGATATACCGGTAGTAACGGCTATCAGCGGTAGTGACATCATCTGGTATAACCACCCCCTGTGTTTTGGCAAACCAGGTATCTGCGGAGACCGAATCGGTAATATCATGACCCAAAACAGCGACCTGCTCATCATCCTCGGTACGCGCCTCAGTCTGCGACAGTTGAGTTATGCCTATGACTTGTTTGCGCCCAAGGCATACAAGGTGATGGTAGATATCGACGAAGCAGAGATGCATAAACCGACGTTGAAGATCGACCTGCCGATTCATGCGGACTTGCGCCATGTGATAGACGCCTTGCTTAAAAAGACTGAAGGCAAGAAATATAGCTTCGAGGCATGGAAAAAATGGGGTAGAACGATTGAGAGTAAGTTGCCGACATTGTTTGCCGATAACCCCGATATGCCCGGATACACCAACTCGTATAAGTTCGGCGATGAACTCTTCAAGCAGATGAATGCCGGAGATGTAGTGGTAACCGGTAACGGTACCGCATACACCTGCACCTACCAAGCCATGAAGGTGAAAGAAGGTGTGCGCGTGTTCGCAAACCAGGGATGTGCTGCGATGGGATATGACCTCCCGGCTGCTATCGGTGCGGTCACGGCAAACGAGAACGGTCGTACGGTCCTTGTGACAGGCGACGGCTCCTTGCAGATGAATATACAGGAGTTGCAGACTCTGTTGACATACAAGATGCCGTTGAAGATTTTCGTGCTGGAGAACGAGGGCTACTTGGCTATCAAGACCACGCAGAAAGCGTTCTTCGGCGGTAAGTTTACCGGTAGTAACCCTGCAAGTGGCGTGATCTGCCCGAACTTAGAGAAAATAACGGCCGCATATGGTATCACGTACTTGTCTGTCAGCGAGAATGGCGAGAAACTGCAACAAACGATAGCCCACACTTTAGCAACCGACGGACCGGTGATCTGCGAGGTGCATATGCATCCGGAGCAGACATTGTTCCCGAAATCGGCTACGATGATGGATAAGAAAACGGGCAAGATGAGTTCCGCTCCGCTGGAGAAGATGGCGCCGTTCGTGAACGAAGAATTACAGAGCGAATGCACCTATAAAGGATAAAGGCGAATGATTAAGGAATTATGGCATAAAGTGGATAACCGGTTTATCCGATTTGTATTGGTCGGTGTACTCAATACCGCTTTCGGCTATGGAGTGTACTGCCTGATGATCTGGATCGGAGTGCCCTATTGGTGGGCGACCTTGATCTCAAATGTGTTAGGGGTACTATTTAACTTCAAGACCATCGGAGTCTTGGTGTTTGAGAATCCCAACAACCGTTTGTTCTTCCGCTTTGTGTCGTGTTATATATTGGCGTATCTCCTAAATGTAGGTATCATTTACCTGCTTACGCACTTTGCGGGACTGAACGACTATTGGAGTGGTTTGATAGCTACACCTTTCGTCGCTTTGTTCTCATTCTTTTATCAGAAATTATTTGTATTTAATCATAACAACCATGAAAAAGATTAGTATCTTGACGCCTTGCTACAATGAGGAAGGTAATGTGGAGGAGTTGTACAAGCAAGTAAAAGCGCAGTTTGAAGCGTTGAAGGATAAATATACCTATGAGCATATATTTATTGATAATGCTTCGCAGGATAAGACCGTAGAGATTCTCAAAGGTATCGCTGCGAAGGATAAGAATGTCAAAATCATTGTCAATGCCTCTAACTTCGGGCACATTCGTTCTCCTTTCCATGGTCTGAAGCAATGCTACGGCGATGCGGTGATGCTGATGGTCGCCGACCTGCAAGATCCGCCCGAGTTAATCCCGGAGTTTTTGACCAAGTGGGAAGAAGGTCATAAAGTGGTTGTTGGCGTGAAGAACAAGAGCAAGGAAAACCCGATCATGTACGGTATCCGTAAACTCTTCTATACCATGGTTCGTAAGATGTCAGAGACGCCGATGATTGATAACTTCACCGGTTTCGGTCTCTATGATAAAGCGTTTGTAGATGTGCTGCGCGCTACCGATGATCCGTATCCCTACATGCGCGGGTTCGTCGCAGAGTTTGGAGGCGATATTGCTACGGTCTATTATACGCAACCCAAACGCGAGCATGGCAAGACCTCCAATAACTTCTATAAGTTATACGATATGGCGATGCTGGGATTTGTGAACCATTCCAAAGTTCCTTTGCGCCTGGCCGTCTTTATCGGTTTTGCTATTGCAGCGCTCAGCCTGGCGGTAGCTTTGTTCTACTTTATCTATAAACTCTGCTATTGGGATAGTTTCCAAGTGGGCAATGCCCCGTTGGTAATAGGTCTGTTCTTTTTCTCCGCCGTCCAACTGATCTTCATCGGAATATTGGGCGAATATATCGGAGCCATCCATACACAAGTACGTAAACGCCCGCTTGTGATAGAAAAGGAACGTATCAACTTTGAGAATGAATAAACAATAACAAGGCCTGCTCAATCGTTGGAGACATGTCGTAGTACTTGTATTCCGCCAAACGGCCGCCAAACAGCACCTTCGTCTCTGCGTCTGCCAGCGCTTTGTACCGCGCGTACAGCGCCGCATTACGTTCGTCATTGACGGGGTAATACGGTTCCATGCCCGGTTGCCATTCTGTACTGAATTCCCGACTGATGACGGTTTTCGGATTGTCATATACCGTCTGCCCGAAACTCTCAAAATGTTTGTGCTCGATGATGCGTGTAAACGGCGTTTCGCGATCCGTATAGTTCACTACGGCATTGCCTTGATAGTTCGGCGTATCCAATGTCTCGGTCTCAAAGCGCACCGTGCGGTACTGTAACTTACCGAATCGGTAATCATAGAACTGATCAATAGGACCGGTATAGACGATTTTGTCTGCTATCCGGTCTAATTCCTCCCGATGAGCGAAATAGTCGCAGTTAACGCGAGTCTCAATACCTTCCAGTAACTTCTCGATCAATGCATTGTATCCGCCAATCGGAATTCCCTGATACGGGTCATTGAAATAATTGTTGTCAAAGACAAAGCGCAAGGGCAAACGGCGAATGATGAACGCCGGCAACTCCGTACAAGGGCGTCCCCATTGTTTCTCCGTATAACTCTTGATGAGTTTCTCGTAGATATCCTTGCCGACCAGCATCAGCGCCTGCTCCTCCAAGTTCGCTGGTTCGCGATTGCCCAACTGAGTTCTGATGGCTGATTGCTGACGACTGATTTCTGCCTGTGCTTCTTCCGGTGTATGAACTCCCCACATCTGGTAGAAAGTGTTCATGTTAAACGGTAGGTTGTACAACTCGCCTTTGTAGTTTGCTACCGGGCAATTGGTATAGCGGTTGAAAGGCACTAAGCTATTAACAAAGTCCCATATGGCTTTGTTCGCGGTATGGAAGATATGCGCGCCGTACTGATGCACATGAATGCCTTCCGTTTCCTGACAATATACGTTGCCTCCTAACTGCGGACGCTTGTCGATAACGAGACATTTCTTGCCTGCCTGCTTAGCTTTGTACGCGAAAGTCGCTCCAAACAAACCGGATCCGACGATAAGATAATCATATTTCATCGCTTCGTAAGTATTTGATAGCCGTATTGGTCTTGTGAATAAATAGTATATCCGAGCTGAATGATATCCTGGCTGTTTTGCTCATGGGCTACAATCCACTTTGGAGCATGTTCTTGAATCTCTGTCCAACTTTCCTCAAGCATCTGCGGAGACTGAGACATACCTAAGGGATGGTAGAAATACCGGCTGGCCGGTTTGCCGTCCACCAGCAACCATAGCCGGTAATGGAAGCAATAAGCGGGATTCTTGAATGACCACATCGACCGGTCCTCCACACCGTAAATCATCACATATTCGGATTCGCCCCTGTTCTCGTTAAGGAACGAGGCCACTTCTTGATCATGGCTCGTGTCAAAAGGTACAAGGCGCAGATAGGAACGCACGACGAGCGTCGCAATACCTATCGTCAAACACAGCGTCCAAATAGTCCTATATGCAATCTTATGTCCCCGCACTTCTTCCCAGATAGACGCCAAAAGGAGTGCGAAAATCCCGAAGCACGGATACACGTAGTGCGGGTAGCAATTCTTCGTGAAGGCATTGAGCAGAAGCGACATGAGGAAGGTCAGGCTAATCCAGAAAAGTGTTTTCCGATTCTTCCAGTAGTTTTGGAGAATAAAGAGCACATAGAACAGGAACGCGGGAAGGCATATCCCTGTCATCGCTAATAAGCCTTGCCAACTATTATAATCCACCTGCTCGCCATAATCCTGCATGTTAAAAAGCAGATAGCACTCCACGAAATCATTCAGATTGCCCTGATAGTACATCCATCCGATGACGGGAAGCATCACCACGCCTAAGCCCGTCACCACGGCGAGGGCATAGCGGGCAAACACTTTCGCGTCCCAGTGTCGTATCAAGTGATAAAGGATATACAAGGCTACCGGGATGATACCTGCTGACGTATTGGGCTTGGTGAGCAGGCATACACCTACGGCCGCGGACAGCCCGAATACCTCGCCGAACGAGAAATAACCTTCGTCCTTCAAATGCTTGGCCAGCAAGTAGCAGGTGTACGCACAGCCGATCATAGCCATCCACTCGGGCTCGCCTTCATCTACGAACGGAAGACTCAGATAGCTGGCCATCAGCCAGGTGATGATCAGGCTGTTCTTTTCGTCGGTATAGACGCGACCTATCTTGTAAAAGAGAGAAAAAATACCAAAAGCGATGAGTATGTCCAGAATCCATACGCTGTATAGCCCGCCCGTCCTCGCGCAGAGCGAATAAACGATATACACCAACGGACCTTTGTGGTCGAACATGTCTTGGTACATGACCAGCCCTTGATTCATCCACTCCGCACATCGGTAATAGACGCATATGTCCGTAGGCAAATCACCGTTTCCCCAGGGAGCCATCGAATGGGGGAGCATGAACACAAAAGCCAATAAGGCGATGATGCTGTATGCAACCGTATTTGTAATGCGGGTTCTCTCCATCAAGCGGAACTTGAACTTATTTCAACGCTTTGTTGATCTTGCGGAAATCACCTAACGCCTTCTTTCCGATACCGAAGATGCGCTTCATGTTGATGCTGTTCACTCCGCCTTGACGTGGACGGAAGGTAATGGGATACCAACCGATGTTGTAATGCCAGCGAACGGCAATAGCGCTTACAGCCACATTCGCCAAGTTATAATCCTTCGGAATAATCTCCAGGATCGGTTTTAACTTCTCAACATCGAGCAAACGAAACGGCGTATTGGCGTCTTTTACCCATACATGGAACATCAGCCAAACAACGAAACGCAAAGTCTTGGTCACAAATACACGACTTGCACCGTCTTGTCGGCCGCCGCGGGTACCAATCTGGAAATCGAAGTTCTTACGGTTTTCCCACATCTGCCAAAACTCTTCCGGCAAGGTCTGACCGTCGCTATCTGTCTGGAAAATATAGTTTGCGCCGTGGTCAATAGCATAATGATATAAATACAGCACGGTTGCTCCGTGACCGGAATTGGGCTTGTCTAACGGTGTGAGATACGGGTATTTCTTCTGCAAGCCCTGCATGATACGGAACGTATTATCTTTACTGCCGTCGTTGGCGATTACCAACTTGGCTTCATTGCCTTCGGCATTGATTTTCTCGCATACCGGATGCCACTGCTTGATCACATCCTCGATATTCGCCTCCTCGTTGTAGGCAGGCAGCACAAAATAAATAATGTCTTTCATTCTTTATGATTTTTGAAGGTTACGTACTTGTTGAGAATAAACTGAATAAGCGCCACTACGACAATCGATATCAGTTTGCACACCAATTCGTTCCATCCACCGACTGTCACCATCAGGTACAGCATCAGTTCACTAATGCCGAGTCCTACTAAGCCGACGGTGTAGAACGACATAAAACGCAGCGCAGTCTTGTTCTTTACCTTGAAATTGATTTGGCGATTCAGGATAAACGACGTGAAGATACCTACGTGAATACTGATGACGTTCGCCCAAAGATACGGCATTACGTCATAGTGGCACAGCACGGTATATACGCAGAAATCCAAGCCTGCGCAGAATCCGCCGATCAGTCCGTACAAAATCAGATTCCGAAAGCGGTTGTATAATTTGACAATGGTCTCTTTCATCTTATTTTTGTTGTTTTAAACTTTCTTCATGTATCAAGTCCCACACGCGAAGCATCCATGCTTCGTCCAGCCCTAATCTTTCACCTTTCGCCTTTAACCTTTCACCTATTATTTTCACCCGCTCCGGCTGCAGCGGTGCTATGCCATGCGCTTTCTTCCATTCTCCAATACGCGCACTCACGTCCATTCGCGCCGCCAGCGTGTCCCATAAACGCTCGTCCAACTCATCAATCTCCGCCCGCAACCAATGCAATTCTGCAGATTCTTTGCTTTCAATCGTTAGTGATTCGTTGGTGATTCGTTGGTGATTCGTTAGTTGTTTCTCTACTAATTCCCTAAGGTTTACGGGACGTAACTGCTGTCTCTTGTCTGATAAAGCATGCTCCGGATCACAATGCACTTCGATCATCGCACCGTCCAATCCCAACTCTTCAATTTTACTCATCAGCCCCGGCACTTTGCTCGCATCGCCGCTCATATGACTCGGATCCAACAACATCGGGATGTCCGGCCGCGCGATGCGCACCTTATGCGCCATCGCCCAACACGGTTGATGCCCACAACCCCGATGAACAGCCATCACCGCTACTCCTGTCTTTTCTAATCGCTCTATATTCCCCAACCACAACTCCGCATCCGCATTGACGGGATTCTTTATACACAGCACCTTTGGTGCGTTTACACTGCAGCCTTTGACTGAGTTTAACTGCTGCAAAGCAGCGTTTATGGCATCCGCTATCGCTTGCACCGCAAGCGGATTGGCGCTGGTCCGCGCTCCTATCCACAGATAGTCCACACCGGCTTCCAATGCTGCGGCTACGTGTTCGGGTGTCGCTACTTCTGTGGCAATTGCCATGCCATACGTTCGTTTCACTTCGGCCAACCATTCCAGCGCCTGTGCCCCTGCGCCCTGAAATGTGTGCGGGTTGGTGCGCGGTTTCCACGCGCCCGCGCGAAATATAAACCGCGGCATGGCCGCAATACACTGCGCCTCCGGCGCGTTTACACTGCAACTATGGGCAGCGTTTAACTGCTGTAAAACAACATTTACAGCACGCGCCGTCTCCATCACCTGCTCTCGACTCTCTGCTGCGCAGGGCCCTACTATGTATATCTGCTTACTAATACGTCAACACTATTCGGAAATATACCGTTTCCGGCAAGATCGGTTGGCCTTCGCTGTCATAGTAGTAGTCGGAATTCGTCAATTGGATCTCCAAATAGCCTACACCAACTACGTAATCGAGTGCTTGTGTGTAGTAATACGGTGTGTTCACCGGAATGATCTCCGACATAAACATACTCATCGGTAGCGGAACTTGATACGCATCCTGCGTGCCTTTCTCAAACTCGCGGCAGACGGTAAAATGACCCTTGTTGTAAATATCTTCCGTAATAGCCTCCACTTCAATGCGGCAGTAGTACAGTCCCTCCTGTTCTTCGAGATTCCAATCTCCTTGGTTCACCCTCAGGTCCTTGATGGTATCATTTGCTTGCAAACGGAAATCCATACCCTCCGGTTTCTCTGGACTATACAGATGATCGGAGTTTGTTAACTGGATATCCACATATCCGACACCGATGCGATAGTCGATATACTGCGTGTAGTAGTTTGTCACTTCCTCTGTCGTCGTACCGGAATAGAAACGACTCACCGGTAGTACAGCTTGAAAGGCATTATCTTTACCATGGTTAACATCGCAATATACTGCCCACTGACCGTAGTGATATACATACCGAGTGATTTCCGGCATGTTGAAGTGGCAATAGAACTGTTGGGCAACACTGTCAAATTTCCACGCCTCCGGTGGCACAGGCAGATCAATAACCTTCTTGTGGTAATTGCACTCCGGCGTGTTGTCCTGACAACTCATCAGCATCATCCCGCATACTGCGATTATAAGAAATAATTTGCTTTTCATATGCTCATAACCTTTGCGAGCGCAAAGGTACGCTTTTTTTTTGACATATGCAAATTATTTTGCATTTTTGTTGCCGTTTCGCATTTTTATTTGCACATGTCATTTTTTTGTTGTAATTTTGCAGCGCAAAATTGTTGACAATGAAACTATCGGAAATAAAAAAGGCTATCGGATCCTTTGCGCAGGTGACCGGCGACGACTCGCTCGAGATTCGTCATCTCTTAACGGATAGCCGGCAACTAAAGTCCCCGCAGGATACCCTTTTCTTCGCCATCAAGACGGACAAAAACGACGGCGCGCGTTACATCCCGGACCTGCAATCCAAAGGCGTGCAAGCCTTCGTGACGGGCGATGCCCTTGCGGCACTCCAAGCCCTCGCGGCGTATGTGCGAAGCCGGTTCACCGGAACAGTCATCGGTATCACCGGCTCCAACGGCAAAACGGTCGTCAAGGAATGGTTGTACCAGTTGCTCAAAGAAGACTATACCATCGTTCGTTCGCCCAAATCCTATAACTCCCAGATCGGCGTGCCGCTCTCCGTTTGGCAATTAGCCAATACCAATGCCCAACTCGCTATCTTCGAAGCAGGAATTAGTCAGCCCGGCGAGATGGAACGCCTTGAGCGCATCATTCGCCCGACGATAGGCGTGATCACTTATATCGGTCATGAGCATGACGAGAACTTCGCGTCCCTCGAGCAGAAACGTGAAGAGAAAATGAAACTCTTTGTGCACTCGAAAACCGTCATCGAAGACCCGACCCACCAGAATGTGCGTACCTGCGCAGCCGTTATGCGGGCGTTGGGTTATGACGAAGAAACCATCGCCGCACGCATCCTTCAGCAGACCCACGAGACGGTACTCAAAGTGAACCTCTCGGCGCTCGTCGATAATGTCCGTTATTTCCGCTCCAAACTCAAACCTACGACCAAACTGACGTGCATGGTCAAGGCCTTCGCCTACGGCGCAGGAAGTGTGGAGGTCAGTAAAGCGCTGCAGGCGTCAGAACTTGTGGACTACCTCGCGGTAGCGGTAGCCGACGAAGGTGTAGAACTGCGTCGTGCAGGTATCACACTGCCGATCATCATCATGGATCCGGAGGTGGCGGCAATGGACTTGATTCTTGAGAATAACCTCGAACCGAATGTCTATTCGCATCAGTCGCTCAAAACCGTCATCGCGGCCGCAGAAGCCAAGGGGCTGGAAAATATACCTATCCACATCAAGATTGATTCGGGCATGCACCGTCTGGGGTTCTACAAGGAAGACATGCCGTGGCTCATCGACCGTCTAACCCATCAGAAAGCCGTGCGCGTAGCATCCGTCTTCTCCCATCTCGCAGGCAGCGACGAAGCTCAGTTCGATGACTTCACCCTCGACCAAATCAAATACTTCGATGCTTGCGCCGAAGAACTGAAAGCTGGACTGAACTATCCGATTATTAAACATATTTGCAATAGTGCGGGTATAGAGCGCTTCTCTGACTACCAATTCGACATGTGTCGTTTGGGCATAGGTCTCTATGGCTTCTCCTTTGTGGGTGCGCACTTACGCAATGTATGCACATTAGAAACGACGATTCTCTCCGTCAAGACAGTCAAAGCAGGTGAGACGATCGGCTACGGTCGTCATACCACGCTCAGCGAAGATCGCACTATTGCCGTCATTCCTATCGGTTACGCCGACGGCTTCGATCGCCGCTTCTCGAACTACGGAGGCTCAGTTTGGGTGCGCGGCAAACGCTGTCCTGTTGTAGGCAATGTATGCATGGACCAAGCGATGGTAGATGTCACGGGCGCAGATGCCCGTCCGGGCGATATAGTGGAGGTGTTCGGCGAACACATGCCGCTCCAAGAACTGGCCGATAAACTTGGTACGATCACTTACGAAATTCTAACATCCGTCAGCCGCCGTGTCCAACGTGTCTATTTCTACGAATAAACTAACGATCGGTTACCGGATAGCGTCTGGAGGCGAACATATCGTTCAATCCGATCTCTCTTTCTCGCTCCACGCGGGCGAAATGGTCTGTATGCTCGGACCTAACGGTTGCGGTAAATCGACACTCTTGCGCACCCTCGCGGGACTGCAACCTGCCCTCAGCGGTTCGTTCAATTATCAATCATCAATTATCAATCATCAATCATCGAAAGATATCGCACTCGTGTTAACAGAGCGCCTCTCGATGGACAACACTACGGTACATGACGTTGTGGCGATGGGTCGTTATCCCTACACTTCGTTCCTCGGAGGATTGACCGAAGCTGACGAAGCGATTATCAACGACTCCTTAGAGAAAGTGGGCTTTAGCGACCCTTCTGTCGCTCAGACCTTCTTCAACGCTCATTCGGACGGCGAGAAACAACGAATCCTCATCGCGAAAGCCCTTGCCCAACAGACGCCGATTATCTTGCTTGATGAACCTACTGCCCACTTGGACTTGCCGCACAGAATACTTATCTTACGCCTCTTGCGAAACCTTGCGCACGAGCAATCCAAAACAGTGCTGATTTCCACGCACGAATTAGATCTGGCGCTTGCTCTCTCCGATCGCATACTGCTTATGACGCCGGAACGCGGTATTCAACTCGACACGGCAGCAAACCTAAAGAAAGCGAACGCTTTCACGTCCGCTTTCGGTATGGATATCTTTAATCCCTTAGGCTAATCGCTCTGCGTACAAGATCATAGGTTTCCCGGCCACCTTGCAACCAATCACATACGCTGTCCCTCCGTCCCGTAGGTGCAGTTTTTTCTTGAGTTGCTCCGGCGTTAACGGATAATTGCGACAGATCACATTCGCTTGCTTGAGGTCTTGTTTCTCTACAATCCGCCACACTCTGCCGGGGAAGTTCTCTACGAATGTATCCGAACAATAAAGATGCGTGTTCGCGTCCAATTTCTTCAACCCGAATCGCGTCCCAACTAACTTATACGCGCCCGCCTTCAATATCGCCGCATTCGGTTCGTACAAGAAGTGTAGTGCTTCGCTGTTTATTGTGCTTCGCACGTGTATAGCTTCGCAGTTTAATTCTTCCGCTCTGCTAAACACAAAAGCCTGTTCTTTTTTTGCCAAATAAATCGCAGTAATTTGTCCCGTTCCGCCGCTGAGCAGCAACAACTCTTTGACGTCGTTCTTTACGGCTACCACATAAACTGACCACTGAGTACTGGATGCTGATAGCTCCCTTACCGCTTGCGTTAAATCTAACATGGGAGATAACTTAATCATCAACCGCTTGCCGTGTGCTAATAGAGTAGGTAATAACTCCACTACATTCGGGGTACAATCCTCTAACCGAAAAACCTTACCGCCATGACTGTCCCGTCTAGCCGGATCAATAAAAATCAAATCATATTGCCCTGCCGTCTTCAAAAACTCCTCGGCAGTGGAGTTATGAATAGCGATGGGTTTGTTAGATAAGTTATGCGAAGCAATTCGGCAAAGTTCCGCATTCTGTTCTATATAATCTATCGAAGAAAAAGAATCACTTAAGAAATAGGTGTCAACTCCATAACCTCCGGTTAAATCGGCCATTTTCTCGCCACTCACCAAGGACGCCTTATACCGCGCAGTCTCTTCGGAAGAACATTGTTCGCAACTCAGCCGAGCGGGATACCACCAGTCGTCGATTGCCGCGAACGTAGGCAACTTATCCGCTGTCCGTTCACGACCCTCCACTTGTTGCAGCAACCATCGCCATTCGTCGTCGCTCAAGTGCTTGTATTTATTGCGCTGGAGCGCTAAGTCGGCTACCGACATAATAGTAAGCTAAAATATCTTGATATTTTATTCCTTCGCTCGCCATGACCGCCGCGCCAATCTGACAAAGTCCTGCGCCGTGCCCCCAGCCGTGACCGGAAAGCTGAAAACTGACCACTGAATTCTGAATACTTTTTTCTACCTCAAACCACGAGCTATAGAGACAACTCTTACTGAGCCACAAGCGAATCTTCAATTCTTTGCCAATCACTTCCGTGTGCTTCGTTCCCACGATCTTGAGTCTGTCGATACGCCCACTTGCCCCGCGATGAAGCGGAATAAGATCTACAATCTCGCCGAAGTCGATACCAGACTTCGTACGAATAATCTCGCTCAGTTCTTCGGCGGTGTAACTTACCTTCCAATCCCGAAAATCCTTCGTCTCCTGGTCATAGTCATTGAGTACCAACCGCAGTACTTTCGGCAAAGGATTCTTGCAATAATCGCAGGTCACCGACTGAATATACGGCACGTCGAGATCTTCCCAACACGTGCGCCAGATCTCCGTTTTTCCGCCGCAACACTTATAGTATCGACAGTCGCAGATCTCATTGTCGTATAGCAACACTTGCTCTGCCGTCGCGCGCACGGCTTCTACGGCCCGCTCATTCATTCTGCGTAACCCCTCATAGCGCTGACAATGGTCATCGGCGCAGACGTCAAAGCCTTCGTGATTCGGTTTTTGCATGGCGCGCATGGCCCAAGAACGACTGATGACCGCGTGCGCTTTGAGCAACTCTATCGGACTGTTGGCGTTCATCTCCGAAGAAATGACCGAGCACAAGTACTCCTCGAGGTCGATGGTGTTGATCGCCACCTGCCAAGGCTCCCCTTCTTTCAGGGAGGGGTTGGGGGTAGGCTTTATTTCCAACTTCCCCGCAAACTCCTGGTCTTCGTGCCGGTCCCAATGAAAACCGATACCAATCCGCACATTCTTCAGCACGAATGTGTTTTCCTTTTGCTCAAATTCAATATGCGGAGCAGTAAGGATACCTACTTTAATCGGGCGAGTAATTCCCATGTGCGAAGGCGGTCTTTATACCAGTTATTGCGGTTCATGGCGATGATGTCGCAGTTCGCGTCGGAGTTGTCTTCCCAGCGGCGGCAGTTATATACGACGTCGTAGATACGTCCGATGGGGTAGTCGCGCGAGATACGAAGTCCTACGGCATAGTCCTCGCCATATTTGGTTGTCGGATAATTGATCGTGCGCAGCAGCGGTACATAGAACCCGCGCGGAGCACCCAGACCATTGATACGCAGGGCATTGTTACGACCGTTATCGTCGGTCCATTCTCTATGATCAATCACGCCCGGCGGAAGAGTCTCACCGGCCATATTCGTCAACTGGTACGTACCAATCACCATACCGTAGTTGCCGCTTTCGAAAGCATCTATAAAGCGTTGCACGGTCGTCTCGTTGAAATAGGTATCATCGCTGTCCAACTGAATGGCGTACTTGCCACAACGCGGGTCATGAATCGCGACGTTCCAGTTACCGCCAATCGCGTGCCAGGTCTTGTCTTGAGCAATATAAATAAGGTCTGAGTGCTGACGACTGATTTCTGAAATCTTTTCTGCCGTTCCATCGGTTGAGTTGTCGTCCACGACGATGACGTTGAAGGAGTAGGGTGCCCGTACTTTCTGCGCGAGGGCGGAATGAATAGCGTCCGCTATCGTGCGTGCGCGGTTTTTACAAGGAATAATAACGCTAGCTGTCACCGGATAGTCTGACAACTGATCACTGAATGCTGATAACTCTTTATACTCGCCGGGCTTCAGGTACGCGCCGATGCGCTTGAGATGCGCGGTGACGCAAGCTTCCATCTCAATCTGCACTTGCCGGTTTCGCGGATCGACATAATCGAAGAGTTTTTCTCCGGATTTACGTGTGTCCGTCTCTACTTCGTAATACAAAAACTCCGGGATGTGGCTGATAACTGATGGCTGATAACTGATGGCTTGACTTGCTCTTAGCCGTAAGTCATACAGTCCTGCGAACTCGTACTCCGTGTCCATCGCGGCGACCAACGCTTTCAGTTTCGCGGTGTCCCACAACAGTACTGCGCCGAAGTCGAAATCATCGCGTAGCGCACCGATTTGGTAGTCAATCACGGGGGCTTGCGTGACAGTTTCTCCTATCTTGGCAAAATGGTCCGCATACACCATCGTCGCGCCGGTCATTTTCAGCACTTGCATCATGCGTTCCTGCCCTAGATACACCCATTCTATATCCGGCTTTAACGAAATCATCGTGTACGGACGCTGCGCCTTCGCAGCAATCTCCTTTATAGCTTTGGTCGAGCACACTCTACCCGGTAAATAAAACGTATCTATCATGTAGTTGGAATTATTGAATCTTTATGAAACTCTTTCAGCCCTTCAATCGGATCTTTGAGAATTGTACCAAGCGGCAGTCCTTCTGCCTTCATCGCCTCCTCTAATATCGGACGGTAATAGTACGCGATGGAGCCAACAAAGCCGATCGGCTGCTCGGTCTTGTATTGCACGAGATTGCGACGGATGAACTGCACAAAATGGTCATACACGAGAGCATGTATCCGCTCGTCCTGTATGTGGTCCGCGCAAAACTTCGACAACTTCGCCAGAAACCGGTTCGGGAAAGGTTGACGATATACCTTTTCAATAATATCCGCCATACTCGTCTCGTACTCCTTGAAGAACGCTTCCTTGAGGTCGTCGCCTAACTGATTCTTCAGCAGGTCGCCCACCAAGCGCTTGCCGAGCACCGCTGCTGAACCCTCGTCGCCTAAGATATACCCCAGCGAAGGCACGCACCATTCGATCGTCTCGCCGTTGTAGAAACAACTGCCGGAACCCGTGCCGAGGATACAAGCCACACCGGCATGGCGTCCTAACAGTCCCCGCGCCGCACCGAGCATATCGCTCTCTACGTGCACTTCCGCTTTCTTGAATACTCCTTCGAGGGCGCGTTGCACAAACACTTTCTTCTCCGGTGTACACCCTGCGCCGTAGAAAAAGACATGCGTCAGCGTGCCGGCCCAAAGAAGCGAACTAATCTGCGGCAGCAGTTGGTTGCAGATACTGTTCCGCATCGCGTCGCATGTCTGAAAAAGCGGATTGATACCATCGGTGAACACGTCCGAGCACTGCCCGCTCGCCGTCACCAAACACCAGTGCACTTTGGTACTCCCGCTATCTGCTAAAAGAATCATAGTATAAAATATTTTGCGGTTGCAAAATTACTGCTTTTTTTTGATTTTTGACACGAAAAGTGGCACACACGGTGTATGCCACTTTTCGTATATTCAACGGCTATTATTACTCAACCATTTTGCCCGTCGTATCATACATCTTTTCTCCGACGAGGATATATACCTTTCCGTTGCGGAGTACTTTCTGAATGTTGATATCTGAAGACCGGATGTCATCTATTGCTTCCGTTGCCTCGGCTTTGAGGTCCTCGTACGCTTGCTCAGCAGCTAAGAGGATAGCGAGTTTAGTAACAAGGGCTTTCTGATCATCCGTCAGCGCTTCGTACGCAGCACGCGCAGCATCAATAAGCGCTTTCGAATCATCGTTATACTCAACGGTCCCAATGTCGTCTATCTTCTCGTCCACATCATTGGCAGCCACTAAGTCAGCATACTTTTTCTCAGCAGCTTCGAGAGTAGCGAGTTTGGTAACCAATGCTTTCTGATCAGCGGTCAGTGCGTTGTACGCAGCCCGGGCAGCATCGATGAGCGCCTTCGAAGCGTTGGTAAGTTTAACGGTTCCGATTTTGTTAATCTTCTCGTCCACATCATTTGCGGCCACTAAATCA
>JAEEGL013583941.1_pt1 | contig 41224 bp, 32 predicted proteins | sample 9134231 | NCBI WGS metagenome assembly JAEEGL01 (sample SAMN16246548, study PRJNA631951) | gut metagenome | biome: gut microbiome; feature: rumen; material: fiber-attached | host: Bos | place: Iran: Karaj | collected 2018-10
ACTTGGGAGCAGGTGCGCCAGATTGCCGAGGCCAAAATGCCCGACCTCAACTGCTTCACGGTTGAGAGCGCTATGAGCATGGTGGCAGGTACTGCGCGTAGCATGGGTATCACTGTTACGGGTGAGAATCCCTTGAACAAGTAAAAGAATTAAAAACAGTGGTAGCATGGTTTTGAATATCATGCGGTGACCACAAAAACAGACCAACATGGCAAAACTTACAAAGAAACAGAAAGAGGCTATCGCCAAATTTGATGGCAGCAAAGTCTATTCGCTCGAAGAGGCCGTGAGCATCGTGAAGAACATCACTTACACCAAGTTTGATGCTTCGGTTGATATCGACGTTCGCCTGGGTGTTGACCCTCGTAAGGCCAACCAGATGGTTCGTGGTAGTGTTACCCTGCCCCACGGTACGGGTAAGACTGTTCGCGTGCTTGTCCTTTGCACCCCCGATAAAGAGGAGGAAGCTAAGGCTGCTGGTGCCGACTACTATGGCTTGGATGAATATATCACCAAGATTAAAGGTGGTTGGACCGATGTCGATGTCATTATCACCATGCCCAGTTGCATGCCCAAGATTGGCGCCCTCGGCCGTATCCTCGGTCCCCGTGGCTTGATGCCCAACCCCAAGACAGGTACTGTCACTATGGAAGTGGGTAAAGCCGTCCAGGAAGCCAAGGCCGGTAAGATCGACTTCAAGGTTGATAAATTCGGTATCATTCATACCGCCGTCGCCAAGTGCTCCTTCGATGACCAGAAGATTGTCGAGAATGCCCGTGAAGTGCTTCAGATGATCATGAAACTCAAACCGAGTGCCGCAAAAGGTACTTATGTGAAGAGCATCGCCATCAGCAGCACCATGAGCCCGGGTGTCAAGGTAGACACCAAAGCCGCTACTCTGTAAACTTTAAATTGTACGAAACATTATGAGAAAAGAACTGAAAGACCAACACATTGATTCTCTCTGCGAGGAAATCAAGGCCTATCCGAATCTTTACATTGCTGATATTGGAGGTTTGAATTCGGTGCAGACGAGTAAATTGCGTCGTGCTGCTTTCCGCAAAGAGGTCAAGTTGGAAGTCGTCAAGAACACCCTTCTCATCAAGGCTCTCGAGAAGTCGGGCTTCGACTACTCGGAACTCTTCCCTGTGATCAAGGGTGAAACCGCCATAATGCTTTCCAACACCAACAATGCCCCTGCCAAACTGATTAAGGACTTCCGCGCAGCTGACAAGAACGTCACCAAACCCGTTCTTAAGGGTGCCTATGTGGAAGAGTGCTTCTATATCGGCCACGAGCATCTTGACGAACTTGTCAACATCAAGTCCAAGAACGAACTCATCGCCGACGTTATGGCTCTGCTGCAGTCGCCGTTCCAGAACGTGCTTTCGCAGCTCCAGTCGGGCAGCAACGGCATCACCGGTGTGCTGAAAACTTTGGAGGAGCGCGCATAATCGCGTTAAGACAAAGAGGATTGGCTGTACCTCATAAAAAACAATAGCCACAAATAATTAATTTAAAAAACAAACATCAAAAACAAAAATAGTCATGGCAAACATTGAAGCTATTGCTGAAGAACTGGTTAACCTTACCGTTAAAGAAGTTAAAGAACTCACCGACCTTCTGAAAGAGAAGTATGGCATCGAGCCCGCCGCCGCCGCTGTCGCCGTCGCCGCTCCCGCCGCTGGTGGCGCCGCTGCCGCCGCCGAGGAGAAGACCTCCTTCGACGTCATCCTGAAGGGTGTGCCCGACATGACCAAGAAGCTGGCCGTTGTGAAGGCCGTTAAGGACATGGCTTCCCTGGGTCTGAAAGAGTCGAAAGAGCTTGTTGACAATGCTCCCAAGACCGTTAAGGAAGGTGTCTCCAAAGACGAGGCTGATAGCCTGAAGAAAGCCCTCGAAGAGGCTGGTGCCGAAGTCGAGGTTAAGTAAGGTAGTTAACCTACTCAATCCTACGAGGAATAGGGCCTCCGGTGCATCCGGAGTGCCTATTCCTTGTTGCTGTGGAATAAAGTCAACTCCATGGCAGTAGAAACTTCCCAGCCCGTAACAAACAGGCTTACACTGGCTTTACATGCGGTAATATAAATTGAAAGATAAAAATAAGTCCCTTGGCAAAAAAAGACCCCACAGTAGTAAATTTCGCGTCGGTACGCAAGTTTAATTACCCGGATTTTCTCGATATTCAGGTCAAGTCGTTCAGAGACTTTTTCCAGATTGAGACCAACCCCGACAACCGTCTGGACGAAGGGTTGTACAAAGTCTTTAAAGAGAATTTCCCCATCACGGATGCGCGAAACAATTTCGAATTAGAATTCTTGGATTATTATATCGATCCTCCCCGCTATTCAATTGAGGAGTGTATCGAACGTGGCCTCACATATAGTGTGCCCTTAAAGGCCAAGATGAAATTGAGTTGCAAGGATCCCGAGAACGAGGATTTCCAGACTTTGGAGCAGCATGTTTATTTGGGCATGATTCCATACATGACCCCCAAAGGCACCTTTGTCATCAATGGTGCTGAACGTGTTGTTGTGTCGCAGTTGCATCGTTCTCCTGGTGTCTTCTTTGGCACTCAATTCCACTCCAATGGTACGCAGCTGTATTCTGCCCGTATCATTCCGTTCAAGGGATCGTGGATGGAGTTTACGACCGATATCAATAACGTCATGTACGCGTATATCGACCGTAAGAAAAAACTCCCCATCACCACATTGCTTCGTGCCATTGGCTATGAGTCGGACAAGGAAATACTTGATATTTTCGGTTTGGCGGAAGAGGTCAAGGTGACACGTAATAGCCTGAAGAAGGTTATTGGAAAGCAGTTGGCCGCCCGTGTTGTTGAGTCATGGACTGAGGACTTCGTTGACGAAGATACCGGCGAGGTGGTGTCGATGGAGCGTACTGAAGTGGTCATTGAGCGTGATGTGGAACTCACAGAGGAACATGTCAGCAAAATACTTGACCTTGACATAAAGTCTATCTTAATTAAGGCAGAGGACAAGGATGGTATAGACTACTCGGTTATCTATAATACACTGAAAAAGGACACCGCCAATAATGCCAAGGAGGCTTGTGAGTATATCTATCGCCAACTCCGTAATGCCGAACCACCAGATGAAGAGACAGCTCGTAGTATCATTGAAAAACTATTCTTCTCGGAGAAACGCTACGATCTTGGAAATGTAGGTCGCTATAGAATTAATACGAAGCTCAACCTTGATGTCGCCGAAAACGTGCGTGTGCTGACGAAGGAAGATATCACGTCGATTATCAAATACCTTGTTGAGCTTATCAACCAAAAGGCAGAAGTCGACGATATCGACCACTTGTCGAACCGTCGTATTCGCACCGTAGGCGAACAGCTTTCCAACCAATTTGGCGTTGGCCTTGCCCGTATGTCCCGCACTATCCGCGAACGTATGAACGTGCGTGACAACGAGGTCTTCACTCCCACCGAACTGATAAATGCCAAAACCCTCTCGTCGGTCATTAACTCGTTCTTTGGTACCAACCAGTTGAGCCAGTTTATGGACCAGACCAACCCGTTGGCAGAGCTTACTCACAAGCGCCGTATCTCGGCTCTTGGCCCTGGTGGTCTGTCGCGTGAGCGTGCTGGTTTCGAAGTTCGTGACGTCCATTATACACACTATGGTCGTCTATGTACAATTGAGACCCCTGAAGGACCAAACATTGGTCTTATCTCGTCTCTTTGTGTTTATGCAAAGATAAATGAATTAGGCTTCATCGAGACCCCCTATCAAAGAGTGGTGGATGGTCAAGTACAGTTGAACGAGGCTCCTATCTACCTCTCGGCCGAAGCCGAAGAAAATAAGACGGTGGCGCAAGCCACCACGCCGCAGGATGAAAACGGCCATATTACCGAGGCTCGCGTGAAAGCCCGTCGTCAGGCCGACTTCCCCATTGTGGCGCCTGAAGAAATCGATCTCATCGATATCGCATCGAACCAGATTGCTTCTATCGCAGCATCGTTGATTCCTTTCCTTGAACATGACGATGCTAACCGCGCTCTGATGGGATCGAACATGATGCGTCAGGCTGTTCCTCTGCTCAATCCGGAAATTCCTATCGTAGGAACCGGTATCGAAGAAGCCGTGGCACACGACAGCCGTGTTCTGCTCAATGCAGAAGCCGACGGTGTGGTAGAGTTTGTTGACTCCACCAAGATTGTTATTCGTCACAACCGTACTGAGAAGGAACGCCTTGTGTCGTTTGATGATGACGTCAAGGAATATCGCCTTACCAAGTATCAGCGTACGAACCATTCTACTGCTATTAACCTCCGTCCGATCGTCAAGAAAGGCGACAAGGTCAAGAAGGGTCAGGTCCTCTGTGAAGGTTATGCCACTCAGGGTGGCGAGCTTGCTCTGGGTCGCAATATGATGGTTGCTTTCATGCCTTGGAAGGGTTATAACTTCGAGGATGCTGTTGTTATCTCGGAGCGTGTTGTGCGTGAGGACATATTCACATCAGTGCATGTTGAAGAGTTTACCCTCGAGGTCCGTGAAACGAAACGCGGTAACGAAGAGCTCACCCGCGACATTCCTAATGTGGGTAACGACGCCACGAAGGATCTGGATGAGAACGGTATTATCCGTATCGGTGCCGAGGTTAAGGAAGGCGACATCCTTATAGGTAAAATCACCCCCAAGGGTGAGTCCGATCCTACCCCGGAAGAGAAACTTCTCCGTGCCATCTTTGGTGATAAGGCCGGCGATGTGAAGGATGCTTCGCTTAAGGTCCCGCCGTCACTGCATGGCGTTGTCATTGACAAGAAGCTTTTTGCCCGTGTTATCCGTGACCGTAAGGCCCGTGCACGTGAGAAAGAATTGCTTGCCAAACCCGAGGAAGAGTATCGTTTTGAGTGCGAAGAGTTGAAGGACAAACTCATCTCCCGCCTGCTCATACTGCTTAACGGCAAACTCTCCAACGGAGTTTATACCAATCACCGCGAAGAGGTGATTCCTAAGAAGGTGAAGTTCTCGGCCAAGACACTTAAGGCTATAGACTACACCGAGGTAAGTCCCAATAAGTGGACCACCGACAAGGAAACCAATGCTCTTATTAAGGAACTGTTAAACAACTATAATATTAAGTTCCGTGAAATATCCGGACGCTTCACCCGCAATAAGTTCGCTCTTACCGTAGGTGACGATCTTCCCAGTGGTATCGTGCAGATGGCCAAAGTATATGTCGCCATGAAACGCAAATTGCGCATCGGTGACAAGATGGCCGGTCGTCACGGTAACAAGGGTATTGTGTCGAAGATTGTACGTGCCGAGGATATGCCATTCCTGGCCGACGGTACCCCTGTCGACATTGTGCTCAACCCCCTGGGTGTGCCTTCGCGAATGAACTTGGGTCAGATTTACGAGACTGTCCTCGGATGGGCCGGAAAGAAGCTCAACAAACGCTTTAAAACGCCCATCTTCGATGGTGCTACCCTTGAGCAAATCAATGGTTATATGCGTGAAGCCGGTCTGCCTGAGAATGGACGCACTTATCTGTATGACGGCGAAACTGGCGATCGCTTCGACCAGCCAGCCACTGTGGGTTACATCTACTATCTCAAGTTGCACCACATGATTGATGATAAGATGCACGCTCGTTCCATCGGTCCCTACTCGCTCATCACTCAGCAACCCCTTGGCGGTAAGGCCAACTTTGGTGGTCAGCGCTTTGGTGAGATGGAGGTCTGGGCATTGGAGGCTTATGGTGCATCGCACGTCTTGCAGGAAGTTCTCACCGTCAAATCGGACGATGTCATGGGACGCGCCAAGGCCTATGAGGCAATCGTCAAGGGTGACAACATGCCTGTCCCGGGCATCCCCGAGTCGTTCAACGTCTTGGTCCATGAGTTACGCGGCCTCGGCCTTGAGGTAACTTTTGATTAATTATAGTTGTAAAAGTAGAAAAGAAACATGGCTTTTAAACAAGAATCTCAGCTTAAGACCGACTTCAACTCGATCACTATCAGTTTGGCGTCGCCTGAATCAATCAAGCGTCGTTCATACGGTGAGGTGACAAAGCCTGAAACCGTCAATTATCGTACCTATAAGCCCGAGCGTGACGGTCTGTTCTGTGAGCGTATATTTGGTCCTACTCGCGACTGGGAGTGCCATTGCGGCAAGTACAAACGTATCCGCTATAAGGGTATTGTCTGTGACCGCTGCGGTGTCGAGGTAACCGAGAAGAAAGTTCGCCGCGAACGTATGGGTCATATTGAACTGGTTGTGCCTATTGCACATATCTGGTTCTTCCGTTCGTTGCCCAACAAGATCGGTACTTTGCTCAATATACCTTCCAAAAAACTGGATCAGGTTATCTATTATGAGAAGTATATCGTTCTTCAGCCGGGTAAGGCTATGCTCAATGAGATGCCTGTCCAGAAACTCGACCTGTTGACCGAGGAAGAATACTACTATATTCAGGATTCTTTGCCCGAAGATAACGCCCAGTTGCCCGACAGCGATCCCAATAAGTTTATTGCAGGTATGGGTGCAGAGGCGCTCTATACGCTTCTCTCCGAGCTCGATCTGGATAAACTTAGCTATGAGTTGCGTGCCAAGGCTTCGCGCGAAACGGCCGTGGCCCGTAAACAAGAGGCTTTGAAGCGACTGAATGTCATCGAATCGTTCCGCGAGTCGCAGAAGGCTATGCGTGCTCGTGGCATGGATAACCGTCCTGAGTGGATGATTATGAACATCATTCCCGTCATCCCTCCCGATTTGCGTCCTTTGGTGCCGCTGGATGGTGGCCGTTTTGCTACCAGCGATATCAACGAACTCTATCGTCGCGTAATCATCCGTAATAACCGTCTCAAACGCCTTGTCGAAATCAAAGCTCCTGAGGTTATTATGCGCAACGAGAAGCGCATGTTGCAGGAAGCTGTCGACTCCTTGTTCGACAACAGCCGTAAGGTTTCCAGCGTCAAGTCGGAAAGCAACCGTGCTCTGAAGTCGCTCTCCGATGCGCTGAAAGGCAAGCAGGGTCGTTTCCGTCAGAACCTGCTCGGTAAGCGTGTCGACTACTCCGGCCGTTCGGTCATCGTGGTTGGCCCTGAGCTGAGGATGCACGAGTGCGGTCTGCCTAAGGATATGGCCGCCGAACTCTTCAAACCCTATGTGATCCGCAAGCTCCTCGAGCGCGGTCTGGTGAAGACCGTCAAGAGCGCCAAGCGCATCGTCGACCGCAAAGAGCCCGTGGTGTGGGAGATTCTGGAGAATATCCTGAAGGGTCACCCCATCCTGCTCAACCGTGCTCCTACGCTGCACCGACTGGGTATTCAAGCTTTCCAGCCCAAGTTGGTCGAGGGCAAGGCCATCCGCCTGCACCCGCTGGTGTGTACTGGTTTCAACGCCGACTTCGATGGTGACCAGATGGCTGTCCATGTTCCTATGGGCAACGCCGCCATCCTCGAGGCTCAGTTGTTGATGCTCTCTACCCACAACATTCTCAACCCCGCTAATGGTGCCCCTATCACCGTTCCTTCGCAGGATATGGTGCTGGGTCTCTATTATATGACCAAACCGCGCCATACCACCGCCGACGAGACCGTTCGCGGCGAGGGTCAGCGCTTCTATTCGGCCGAAGAGGTTATCATCGCTTACAACGAGAAGCGTATCGACCTCAATGCTTGCATCAGTGTACAGATGCCCATTCCTGAGGGTATGGATGAGTACACCTATGTCAAGAGCGACCGTACCTTCATGGAGGTTATCAAAGACAAGAACGGCAAAGTCCTTACCGATATCGATTGCACCACTCCTGCCGAAACGGCTTTGCACAGTCGCACCGAGTATGAGGTGAAGCGTGATGCCAAAGGCGATGTTATTGTCGATGCCAATGGCCATTACATCAAGACCAACCGTTTGCACACTACCGTCGGCCGTGTCATCTTCAACCAGGTTGTCCCCAGCCAGTATGGTTACATCAACCAGGTGATGGGCAAGAAGTCGCTTCGTGACATCATCGGCGACATCTTCACAGAGTGTGGCAACGCCGTCACTGCGACCTTCCTCGACGATATCAAGAATATGGGTTATCGTCAGGCATTCCGCGGAGGTCTTTCGTTCAACCTCGGCGATGTCATCATCCCCGACGAGAAGGAACAACTTATCGAAAAAGCCAACGAGGAGGTCGAAGAGGTTATGGCCCAGTACTCGATGGGTCTTATCACCAACAACGAGCGCTACAACCACGTTATCGATATCTGGACCAACACCAACAACCAGCTCACCGAGACGCTCATGAAGCAGCTCAAAGCCGACAACCAGGGCTTCAACCCCATCTACATGATGTACGACTCGGGCGCCCGTGGTAGCAAGGAGCAGATTCGTCAGCTTTCCGGTATGCGTGGTCTGATGGCCAAGCCTCAAAAGGCCGGTGCCTCGGGCAACGAAATTATCGAGAATCCCATTATCTCCAACTTTAAGGAAGGCCTCTCGGTGCTCGAGTACTTCATCTCGACCCACGGTGCCCGTAAGGGTCTGGCCGATACCGCTCTGAAGACTGCTGACGCCGGTTACCTTACCCGTCGTCTGGTCGATGTGGCTCACGATGTCATCATCAACGAAGAGGACTGCGGCACCCTGCGTGGTCTTCCCACCACCGCCCTCAAGAAAGGCGAGGATATCGTCCAGTCGCTTGGCGAGAAGATTCTGGGTCGCACCTCGGTGCACGACATCTACCATCCCCAGACCGGCGAACTCATCGCTCATGCCGGCGAGGAGCTCACGGAAGAGATTTGCCGCAAGATAGAGGCTTCCCCCATCGAGGAGGTCGAAATCCGTTCGGTGCTCACCTGCGAATCCAAACATGGTGTCTGTGCCAAGTGCTATGGCCGTAACCTGGCCACTGGCAAGATGGTGCAGAAAGGTGAGGCTGTGGGTGTCATCGCTGCCCAGGCTATCGGTGAACCCGGTACGCAGCTCACCCTCCGTACCTTCCACGTGGGTGGTGTGGCCGGTGGCAACATCGGTACCGCCTCCAGCTTGCAGGCTAAATACGACGGCCGTCTCGTCATCGACGAGCTGCGTGCCATCCCCTATACCGATGCCGAGGGCGACAGCTATCACATCGTCATGGGCCGTTCGGCCGAGATGCGCATCGTCGATCCCAATACCGACATCACCCTATTCTCCTCGCTGCTCCCCTATGGCGCCAAGCTCTACAAGGGTTCGGGCGATGTGTTGAAGAAAGGCGACCTTATCGCCGAATGGGATCCTTACAATGCCGTCATCATCAGCGATGTGGCCGGTAAGGTCTCGTTCGAGAATGTTATCGAGAACGTCACCTACCGTGTCGAGAGCGATGCCCAGACGGGTCTTCAGGACAAGGTGGTCATCGAAAGCCGCCAGCGCACGAAGAATCCTACCCTCAACATCGTCGACTCGGAGGGCAATATCCTCAAAGTGTACGACTTGCCTGTGGGCGCTCACATTGGAGTCGAGCAGGGTCAAGACCTGCGTGCCGGTGACATCATGGTCAAGATTCCGCGTTCGTTCGGCAAGGCTGGCGATATCACGGGCGGTCTGCCCCGTGTCACCGAGCTCTTCGAGGCGCGCAACCCGTCTGACCCCGCCATCGTGGCCGAAATCGACGGTATCGTATCTATCGCCAAGAAACTCAAACGTGGCAACCGTGAGGTCACTATCACCTCGAAGACGGGCGAACAGCGTTCCTACCTCATCCCCACCTCGAAGCAGATTCTTGCCCAGGACAGCGACTATGTCAAGGCTGGTACTCCGCTCTCCGACGGCGCTATTACCCCTGCCGACATCCTCGCCATCAAGGGCCCGATGAAGGTTCAGGAATATATTGTCAACGAGGTCCAGGAGGTCTACCGCCTGCAGGGTGTGAAGATCAACGACAAGCACTTCGAAGTCATCGTGCGTCAGATGATGCGCAAGGTCGAAATCCTCGACCCGGGCGACACCCGCTTCCTCGAGGGCGACTTGGTCAACAAGCTCGATTTCAACGACGTCAACGACCAAATCTTCGGCATGAAGGTTATCGAAGATGCCGGCGACAGCACCAACCTCTCGGTGGGTCAGATTGTAACGGCCCGCGAACTGCGCGACGAGAACTCCTCCTTGCGCCGTCAGGACAAGAAGATCGTCACCGCACGCGACGCACATCCCGCCACCTGCCGTCAGGTGCTGCAGGGTATCACCCGCGCCTCGTTGCAGACCAAATCCTTCATCAGCGCCGCTTCGTTCCAGGAGACCACCAAGGTCCTCACCGAGGCCGCTATCAACGCCAAGCGCGACACGCTGGTGGGTATGAAGGAGAACGTCATCGTCGGTCACCTTATCCCCGCCGGTACCGGTATGCGCGAGTATCAAGACCTCGTGGTCGGCAATGCTCCCGCCATGAGCGCAGCCAAGGAAAATTAAAGCGATTTAATTTTATAAAAGGGAAGGGCACTGGTTTTCGGTGCCCTTTTTTGTTATCCCTCAACCTCTCTTTCCTCCGACTCCCCTCCGACTCATCTCCGAGGATGGTCCGACTGTTTAACAATTTTTCACGGACCAACCACGTCCAGGAATCCCTCTTGTGGTTGTCGGATACAATCTTTCATGACTTGTACTGGAGTAGCTGATTATTCACAGATGGCCCCGCAAGGTGGTGCTGTTTCGCAAAAAAAGAGCCATCCGTGGGCGTTCCGCCCACGGATGGCTTGTCTCTTGTCGTCTTGTTCGGTGTTAGATGCCGAGTTTCTTCTTGACTTGCGGCATGATGTCCTCGCTGTCGTTGCTGTAGAGGAGGCCGGCACCGTCGAAGATATAGGTGTAGTTGCCCTCGCGAGCCACGTCTTCGATGGCCTTCTTGGCGCGGTCGATGATGGGCTTGGTGAGTTCGGCTTCACGGTCCTGGAGTTGTTTCTGGGCGTTCTCCTGGAACTCCTGGATGCGGGCGCTCATGTCTTGGATTTCGCGCTGCTTGGTCTGGCGGATGAGTTCGGTCCAGCCAGCCTGGTTGGCGACATAGTCGTTGTAACGTTTCTCGGCTTCCGACTGCATGGATTTGAGGGTGGCTTCGAGGTCAGCGACTTCGTTCTGAAGTACGGTTTGTACCGAGTCACGGCCAGGCATAATCTGCATGAGCTCCTGCGAGTTGATGTGTCCGAGTTTGATGTTCTTCTGTGCCATTGCGTTGCCGCCGAAAGCGAGCAGGCAGACGGCGATTGCGATAAGGGTCTTTTTCATTTCGGTGTGTTTGTTTATTTTCGTTCTTTACTATTGTTTCTTATTTACCGCGGTCGAGCGGGAGAGGCGTTTTGTCGCGGTCGCGACCCTGCCGCATCTCGGGGTTGGTGGGACGTTGCTTGTTGCCTTTCTCGTCGTTGCCTTTGGGTTCGGCTGCGGCGCTACCTGGTTTGTAGCCAAGCAGTTCGAGCACTTCGTCGCTGATGTCGTATTTCTTGTTCGAGAAGAGCAGGGTAGGGCTGCCTGCTTTGTCGAAGACGAAAGCGTAGTTTTTCTCATGTGCTACGCGTTCGATGGTGGCGTAGACACGGTCTTGTACCGGTTTAAGCAGTTCTGCACGTTTCTTGTCGAGGTCGCCACCGGCGCCAAATCGTTGGCGTTGCAGCGTTTTAAGGGCCTGTTCCCGCTCTTTGAGCTCCTCGGCACGGCGGCGCTTGAGGTTGTCGGGCAGGAGATAGCTTTCCTGCTCGTATTCGGCGCGCAGGGCGTCGAGTTCATCCTGCTTGTCCTGCAACTCCTTCTGCCAGTCGGCCACATACTTGTCGAGGCGCTTCTGGGCGTTTGAGTAGTCGGGGATAGACCCGAGGATGTAGTCGGTATTGACGCAGGCGTATTTCTGAGCGCTGGCGGCGGGAACCAGGGCCAGGAAAAGAATCAGCGTGAGGAAATATACTTTGTTACGCATGGCTAGTCAAGACTTTGTCCGATGGAGAAGTGGAAATGGCTTCCGCCGATACCGGTGCCGTCGAAGCCGTAGCCCCAGTCGACGCCGATAAGGCCAAGCATGGGCAGGTAGACTCGTACGCCAAGGCCGGCCGAGTTGTACATCTTGAAAGGCTGGAATTCCTTGATGCTACCCCAGCAGTTGCCGCCCTCAAGGAATGCAAGGGCCCAGATAGTGGCGCTGGAACTTTCGACGATGGGTTGTCGCAGTTCGAGTGTGAATCGGTCGAAGACCGAACCGCCGCCTTCGGTAGCGGCACCAATCGAGTTGTTGTCGTAGCCGCGGAGAGGCACAATCTCGCGGCCGTCGAGGTTCCACGAGGCGAGGCCGTCGCCACCAAGCATATAGCGTCCGAAGGGCGATAGGCCGATGTCTTTATTGTAGTAAGACATGAAGCCGAAGCGGAAGCGGGTGTTGAGCACGAGGTCGCCCACGAGGTTGAGCATCCACGAACCGCGGATGTTGAACTTATAATACTCAATCCATTTGTACTTCTCTTGCGGAGTGGCGGTGGAATAGTCGCGTCCGTTGACAAGGGAGAACGGGGGGGTGATGTAGGCGTTGAAGCTGATTTCAGAGCCGCTACGGGTATAAATGGGCGAGTCGAAGGAGTTACGCGAGAGGGTGAATGCGTAGCTGATGTCGTTGGCCACACCGTCGGTGAAAAGGCTGGAAGAGTAGAACGAGTAGTTGTTGAGCAGATAGTGCTTGTAGCTGATGCCGTGCGAGATGATGAAATAGTCGTCAGGCCATTTCAGACGCCTCGTAAAGCTGACGCCGGCACCGGCAATGGCGAGGCTGTAGTAGTTCTCGCTGGTGCGCTTGGTGAGGGGCGCGCTGATATGGTTGTAGTATATCTGTCCGGTGAGGCTTTGCGCGCGGTGACCGCCGAGCCACGGCTCGGTGAACGAGGCGTTGACGGTGTAGTAGTAGGTATTGGCGGCAGCCTGGAAACTGAGCTTCTGTCCGTCGCCGGCAGGCAGGGGTACCCACGCGTCTTTGTTGAAGATGTTGCGGACACTGAAGTTGTTGAGGGTGATGCCAGCCTGAAGGATGAACATGCCACCACCGTAGCCGGCCTGCAGGTTGAGTTGGCTGGTGGAGCCTTCTTCCACTTTGTAGACAATGTCGACTGTGCCGTCCTTGGGGTTGGGGAGAGGCACAGGCTCAATCTTGTCCTCTTTGAAGAAGCCCAGGGTCACAAGTTCGCGGTAGCTGCGAATCAAGGCATCGCGGTTGTATAAGTCACCGGGACGAGTACGCAACTCACGCATGATAATCTTGTCGTTGGTAACGGTGTTACCCTCAATCCACACATTGCGGATACGAGCCTGCTTGTCTTCGATGATACGTATCTCGATATCGATTGAATCGCCATCGACGGCCACTTCTACAGGGGTGGCCTTGAAGAAGATGTAGCCGTTATCCATATAGAGCGACGAAATGTCGGTACCCGAAGGGTTGTAGGAAAGGTTTTGTTCGAGGGTGGTGCGGTTGTAGGGGTCGCCTTTCTCGATGCGGAGAGAGCGGTGCAGGGTCTCGTCATCGTAGACGGTGTTGCCGCTGAAAGTGATGTTGCGGAAGTAGAACTTCTGGCCTTCATAAACATTCACCTTGACCTTGACACGGTCTTGCTGGGCTTTCTTCTTCTCGCTGATGTTCAGCTCGTCTTGCGGAACATCCCACACGGTGTCGCTCACCACACGGGCATCGCGGTAGCCCTGCTCGTTGTAGTAGGCAATCACTTTGTCGAGGTCTTCGCGGAAATCGCTCTCGATATAGCGGCTTTTTTTCCAGAAGGCTTTGGTGAAGATACGCCACGGACGGTACCAGTATTTCGTGTAGTGCACGTCGTGGGTTTTCTCCATCTTGTTCTCCAGGTTGAATGAGCTCACTTTCTCGTTGCCTTCGAAGATGAGCGAATCAATCTTCACCTTTTTACCGCGCTTGACCTGATAGGTGATGTTGACCCGTCCGTTGGTGTCGAGCTCGGTCAGGGGAGTGACTTCGACGCGGGTATAGCCCTTTTCGATGTAGTAGCCTTTAATCTTGTTGGCGCTGGTGCGAAGCAGATTTTCGGTGACGACATCGCCAGTGACGATGTTCATCTCTTCCCTCAGCTTGGAGTCTTCACCTTTTTTCACACCGGTGAAGCTGAAATGGTCCAAGCGAGGACGCTCTTGAAGTGCTATCTTGAGGAAGACCAAGTTGCCTTGGATGCGGGTGACACGAATCTGTACATCCTCAAACATACCCTGTTTCCAGAGGTTTTCGACGGCCGACGACACCTTGTCGCCCGGCAGCCGTATCTTGTCGCCTACCTGAAGGCCGGCTACCAGCTGCACCACACGGGTGTCGAAGTTTTCCGCTCCTTCAAAGGTGATGCCTCCAATCTCATAGGTTTTTGGCGTGAGATAGTCGAATTCGTATCCGTTATTACCGCCAACGACTACCTGTGCTTTTGCACCCAAAATGCTCATGCACAGTATTGTGGCGAGTAGTAGTATCTTCCTGTATTGTTTCATCTGTAGTTATCTTTCGTAAGGTGGCCGGTATGGCGACAACCTTATAATAACTCACATCTTTTTATTTTATTATATTATTTCGTACAAATTTAGGCGTTTTTCTTGCAGGGCGAGTTTTACTCGGCATTTTCGACCTGCGCTTCGGTTTTCCCGAAGCGACGTTGACGACGCTGGTAGTCGAGCACCGCCTCGTAGAAGTTCTCGTGGCGGAAGTCGGGCCAAAGCAGGTCGCTGAAATAAAACTCGGTATAAGCCATCTGCCAGAGCAGGAAGTTGCTTATTCTCAGCTCGCCGCCAGTTCGTATCAAGAGATCGGGGTCGGGATAGTCTGCGGTGCTGAGGTAGCGCCTCAAGGTATCCTCGTCCACCTGTTCGGGCTTGAGGCCCTCGCGGCAAATCTGTTTCAACGCCTCGGCAATCTCCCATCGCGAACTGTAGCTGAGCGCCAAAATCAGTGTGGTGCCGCTGTTCCCGGCAGTGATGTCGATACACTCCTGCAACTTCTTGCGCGACCGTTCGGGAATGCGTTGAAGGTCACCGATGGTCTGCAACCGCACGTTGTTGTCCATCAGCGTCTTGGTTTCGTCGCGGACGGCTTTGATGAGCAACTCCATCAGGCCGTCGATTTCAGACTGAGGACGGTTCCAGTTCTCGGTGCTGAATGTGTAGAGGGTCAGGTATTTCACCTCGAGCTGTACGGCGGCCTCGACGGCTTGTCGCACAGCCGTCATGGCATTTTGGTGCCCGAAGAGGCGTTCGTGTTGCTGGCGCATGGCCCAGCGTCCGTTGCCGTCCATGATGATGGCCACATGTTGTGGCACCCGGCTGCGGTCTATTTGTTCCAGTGTTGTCATTTTGTTTGGTTTTCAGTTTCTACAGCGCTTCGAACGCATCCATCCGAAGAGCATATTGAGGTTGAATCCGACATTGAGGTTGAAGTAGCTGTACCAGTCGTCGAGCGAGTCGTCGCCGCGTTTGATACCTATGGCGTTGGGAGTCTCACTGCGGTCGGCCAGCATGGCGGCCAGCGTACCCTCCTCGACCTCGTTTCTCAACAGGTCGGCGCCCACATAGGTGGTGCTCACATCGTCAAGGTAATCGGTCCATGTCTTCCGGAATCCATATTCGGCGGTCAGGCTCACGTTGCGGCCCAAACGCCACCTGACACCGACACCGAAAGGCATGGCGGTCTGGATGAGCGGGTAAGGACGGCGCGAAGGGTAGGCCGTAGTGCCTTGTCCTTCGGTATGTAGCGGCTGCAAGGCAGCCCATGTGGGGGTGCCGTCGCTGGCGATATACATGGCTTCGGGGTTGAATCCGAACACCGCTATGCCGCCGAAGATATAGGGCGTCCAGAAGCTCTCGGTGGCGCCGGGCCCGTAGGGGCGGAAGTTGAACTCGGCCATCAGCGCCCCTTCGTAGATGTGGGAGCGGAACGAGAGGTTGCGCGCCTCGATGCAGTCGGTCAGTGACGAGACGTTGCCGTAACACCCTTGTGCCCTGACCGACCAGCGGTTATCGAGCCTAATACGCAATCCTCCACCGTAAGCCACATGTACTTCGCCGAAGGCGCTCTGGTCGTTCAGGTCGCCCAGATAGTTCATCCCGCCGGCATTAATCAGCAACTCGCTGCGACTCAGAAGGTCGTCGCGCTGTGCTGCGGCCGTAAGCGGCAGCAGCAGGGTCAGCCATATAAACCAGTGTTTCTTCAATTGGTCCAACGTATTGAGTTGCAAATGCCTTCAACCTGCATCAGATAGTCGCGCTTGTCGAAGCGGGGGCAGTAGACGAAGCCGGTGACCTCGACAATCTGTTTACTGTCGGGCGAGAGCAGGGTGTAGGTCACGAAGGGGCCTCCCATAAAGTCGCCATAGACGCGCCACATGCCACGTGTTTCCACACAGTAGCTGCTACCGGTGTATTCGTAGGGCGTATGCAGGATTTCTTCGCGGCGTTCGGTCCCCATGTAGCTGCCTTCGGCGGGGCCGGGCACCTGACGCTTCATGATGGTGTCGAGGCGGTTTTCAATCTTCTCGGGGGCAAACTGGCTCTCGTCGCGGTAGGGCATTGTCTGGATGAGTACGCCCAACGTGAAGTCCTTGGTTTCCTTGTGGATCCAGGCGAAGTTGGGATCTTCGAGCTCCGTCTTGGCCAAGCGGTAGTCCTGGCTGCAGGTGATTTCGAATCCGAACTTCTCTTTGAGCTGCATCATCAACTCCACGTTGCGGTCGTTGTAGAAGGCGTTGATCATACGCTGATGCTCATCCTGGTAGATGTTCTTTTTGATGACTGCCTCGTAGCGCCTCAGCAGGTCGCGCAAGGCGCTGTCGCTGCTGGCGGCGATGTCGACCATCGTCTGCGGTGTGGCCCACTTGTCGTGGCTTATGTACACCTTGTCGGGGTTCTCAGGATTGACATCGCAAAGAATGATGTTGCGGTGCATCTGGAACATCTGCGTGTTGTGCAGCGAACTGACGGGGATATTCACCACGTCGAAGCGGGGTTGCGGCTGTGGCAGTCCGGGTTGCGGCTCGCGCAGGATGGAGTCGATAAGCTCCTGTGTCTCGCCTCGGTAGGTCGACTTGTCGGCGGCAAGCAACACCTCGCAGGTCTTGCCCGACGACGAACGTTTGAGGATGGCCTCGTTTTGGCGCGAATGGCACGCGGTGAGCAAAAGCACAGCGGCCGACATGATGATTAGGGTCCGTTTCATATCGTTTGTTTTTTATGCTTGTCTTCTCCAATTATGAAAGTCGCTGATAGCATGGGCGATGTCGCTTTCGGGCATCGCCAGTTCGGTGCGTGCGCTGCGGTTGTCGTACCATTCGCGCACCATCAGTTGGCGTACATTGCGTGTCGAGAGTTCGGTGCGTAGCCCTACGGCTCGAAGTCCGTCGCCGACAAAGCCAGCGGCAGCCAGAAGCCAGTCGGGCAATGTCACCACGTGCTGCCGGTAGCCCATCGTACTTGCTTGCAGTTGGTATAACTCATTGATAGTAAGACATCCGCGACTACTCACGGCAATGTATCGAGCCCCGTGACGTCCTTGGGTGAGAGCGTTGACCATGGCTGTGGCCACATCGCGCACGTCGACGAATGCTTTACCGCCCCTGGGGGCGAACATCAGCGGTTTGCGGTAGCCGGCGAGCAGCATCCGGCCCGACGATGGTTTGACATCCATCGGACCAATCATAAAGCCGGGATTGACAATCACAATGTGCCAGTCGGGGTTGCGGACGGCTGCATCACGCAGTATCTGCTCGCCATGTAGTTTGGATTCAGCATAGTAGCTGCGGTCGAAGGGCGCTTTGATGGGCGCTTGCTCGTCGGTGGGGTGCTCTTTGCTTCCGTAACCTATCGTGTTGGCGGTCGAGGCATGTACCAAACACCTGATTCCATGAGTGTTCATGGCTGAAATCAGGGTCTGGCAGAGGTCAACATTCACACTGGTGTAGTCCTCGTAATGCAGCAGGCTCATGTCGGTCACACCGGCGCAGTTGACGATGGCATCGCATCCCTCGGCGGCCGATACGACGGTGTCGCGACGGGTGATGTCGCCCTCAACCAGGTGCAATCCAGGTGGTTGAATCCTCAACGAATGGCGTCGTCGCACCACCGCCACCACCTCATGGCCGGCGGTCGAAAGCTGGTGCAGCACATTGTGCCCCAACAATCCGGTTGCTCCGAGCAGCAATACTTTCATGTTACTATTAACGATGAATGCATTATTATATTGTATGTGCCAACCTCCGCCTACCATTTTTTCCACTGAAAAATAACATGAGAAACTTCTATCACCATCCTTTTTTATTATCAACGACAAGTGTTCGACTAATTATCTCCTAGTTTTGCAATAGTTCATAAATAGATAATAAGGAGATGGTAAGGAGTTGAGTAAGAGTTGGTCTTGTAACATATTGTAAATCAATAGGCATAAAAACGGCTTGTTTTTGTCAAAAAGTACGAAAAACCAGGGCTTGAATAAGACCCTGTTGTGACAGGATTGTTGTCAGGCAGGGCTGTGACAGTGTGTTGTTTTTTATTTATTTAACAATTTTATTTGGCTAGTTCGGATTAAAAATGTATATTTGCAAAAGATATAATTTGGCGATACATTTGCAAGTAATTGGTAATTAATTATTTATTATAAACAAAATAACTAATCCCATGAAAAAAAGAGTATTAGCATTGGCCGTTGCTACGGCTTGCGCCTTTGGTTTCGTTGCCTGTGACGGCATGGAAAACCTCGACATCGTTGGCCACATCAACCTGACGGCTTCCAACCCCACTGGCGGTGAGCAGGCCTATCAGGATGGTCAGACCATCAACTTCGCTTCGGCCATGTGCAATGTCAACATCGACAGCGTGTATATCGAGGCCGGCGAGTACAGCGGCACCTACGACATCAACGCCGGTACCGTCTTTGCCGGAACCACCCAGGCGCTGATTACCAACGATCAGGTCAACATCTCCTTCCCGCTCTGCGGCATCAACCTGCGCGACACGGTGACGGGCACCTATGCCATCTCCTGCCCCATCAACGACTTCGCTCTGTTTGAGCACCTCGACACCACCGATGTCGGAGCCCTCATCAACAGCGGTCTTGCTCTCGGCGACAACATCGGCAACCTCTTTGCCGTGGCCGTCAGCGACACGTCTTACTATCTGGGCTTCAGCGGTGAGGTCGTTCTGACCACCTACGGTGGCTTGTACACTCGCGTGCAGGGCACCGTGAACAATGTGGAGGCTATCTACGTCACCAAGGGCCAGATCGAAGCCATTGCTGCAATGGACGAAACCGAGCGTGCCGGGATTGATCTCGAAAACTACTTCCCCCACATCACCTTCAACGGTCAGATTTCGAGCATGCGTGCCGACATAGCCCTCGTCATGCAGGCCCTCGATGAGATGGAATAAGCCATTCCTGTTGCTGACGCTGGCAGCCGTCATTGTCTTTGTGCATCCGGCTGTGGCTCAGTTCAGTGCTACCGCCCCCGACGCCCGTAGCGGCGCCCTGGGCGGTAGTACTTTGTTTGTGCCCGGCGTGCGGCAGGTCGATATCGGATACCGTCAGCAGTTCTTGATGCCGGGGATGGCCGATAAGCAGCTGCACCTGCAGCTCCCCACCGGCTCGTTGGGGACGGCTGTGGCTCGTTATGAGCACAATGGCAATGCCGACTACCACGAGCAGCAGCTGATGCTGGGCTATGCCTTGCGGGTCAACGAGTGGCTTCATGTGGGTGTTGCCGGCCGGTGGCTGCACCTTGGTACCTCTGACCCTCACTATCGGCCACAGCAATGGTTAGCGGCATCGGCATTGTTGCGCGCCTCTTTGGGTCGCAGCGCCCTCACCCTTGTGGCCGGTACTCGTCCGTGGGACGAACAGCAGCGCTGGCGCCTCCACCTGCAGGCATCTTACAGGCCTGCATCGTCGCTTCTTACAGTCTTCGAGCTTGAGCAGGAAGAACGCCTCCGTCTCAGAATGGGAATGGAGTATCGACTGCACGAGATGTTCTACTTCCGTGCCGGTATGGCGTCGCATCCCACGCTGCTCACCTTCGGTTTCGGGGCGCGTTGGCAGCATTATTCCGTCGATCTCGCTGCCGAAGTGCACAGCAATCTCGGTCTTACACCCCACACAACACTCACCCTATGGTTCTGATACGCAGGTTCATAATGTTGGTGTTGATGCTGCTGCCGATGGTGGCGGCGGCGCAGGTCGAGGAGGCATTGGAGCAGTGGGTCGAGGAAACCGACAACGAGCAGGCCGCCGGTGAGATGCACGACCAGTGGCTTCAGCTGCAAGCCTCGCCGCCAAACATCAACGACACCCATGCCCTTGGGCGCCTCTTCTTCCTTTCGCCGTTCCAACGTCAAGCCTTGGGTAACTATATCGCTCTTTACGGTCAATTGCTGAGTCTCAAAGAGTTGCTGTTTGTTCCGGGCTTCGATAGCGCCACGGTAGTTTTTATGACGCCGCTGGTGCGGGTGGAGCCTTATGTCCCTCGACGCCGATGGCGCTTCGACGAGGGGCGGCATCGGATTGTGACAGCCGTCGGCGGAACCGTCGAACAGGCTGCCGGCTACCGCGACAGCTCTTACGAGGGTGACAACTTCAGGGCTTTGTTGTGCTATAACTATTCGCTCTACGACCGCCTTGACGTTCGCTTTGTGGTCGATAAAGACCCGGGAGAGCCCTGGGGACAGAGCAATTTCGTAGGTTATCATTTGATGCTCAACCATGTGGGACCTTTGGAACGGCTCGTCGTGGGCCGCTATAACCTGCAGTTCGGTCAGGGATTGACTCTCTGGACGGGGTTGCGGCCGTTCAACATACTGGGTGCCTCGCCGGTACGCTTCGGTCAGGGGGTGCGTCAGGCGGCGACGTTCTACGAGGAGGACTACCAGCAGGGTTTGGCGGCTTGCCTCAATCTGGGGCGTGGAGTGCGCTTGTCGGTCTTCGGGTCGCGGGTGGAGGACGAGACGTTGGCAGGTGGACATCTGGAATATCGCCATGGAAACCTCATCGTCGGTGCTACGGTGGCTCACACAGCGCTCGACAGCGCTCCCCGTTTGCGCGACTACCTATACAATTATTATTACTTCCGAGGCAACCGACAGCTCAACGCCGGTGTTGATGTGGTTTACCAGTGGCAGCGGCTGCTGCTCTATGGCGAGGCTTCGATGGGTGAGAACGGGGCGCCGGCAGCCATCGGCGGATTTACGCTTCAGCCCGATTCACGCAACCGCATCAGCCTCACCGCCCGTTATTTTCATCCCGAGTATCACAACCTTCACTCGCAGCCTTTTGCCATCGGAAGCGGTCAAGGGGAGCAGGGGGTGACGCTCGATGCCGAAAGTCGCCTGCCCCTGGAGGTGACGCTGCTCGCCAGTGTCGACCTGCATAGTTTCCCTGTGCTTCGCTATGCCGACTACAGCCCTTCGACGGGTGAGTGGCTGAGATTGCAACTGAGCCGCCAATGGGGCGGTTGGTTGACCTCCACGCTTCGTTATTCCTACCGCCGCAAGGCGCGCAACATACCTAATATCGACAGTACGCTCTATCTGGGTGAGAATACCCTGCGGCAGCAGTGGCAGGGCGAACTGCGAGCCGAGACAGGTCCTTGGCGCTTTACGGCACGCGCCGTCTATGCCCTTTTCGATAGCGAGAACAACGAGGGTCAGCGAGGTGGACTTGTGAGTGTGGCGGCACGTTACGCGCAGCGTCGCTTGCAAGCCAGTGCTGCTCTGGCTTGGTTCGACGTAGATGGCTATTACGCCCGCATCTATTTCAGCGAAACCAACCTGCAGTATGCATGGAGCATGCCGGCCCTCTACGGGCGTGGTCTACGGGCCCATGCCGTGCTTCGCTACGCCTTTAGCCAGCATTTCACGTTGGCGGCCAAATATGCGCTGACCTACATGCCGGGTCAAGAGAGTATTGGCTCTGGCGATGCCGAGACCGAAGGGCCGTTCCGACAGACCTGGATGTTGCAGATGAGGCTCGGGTTTTAGGGTGTAATAGGATAAAGAAAGCCCCTGTCAACGTGGGTTGGCAGGGGCTTTCTGCTATTTAGTCGCGTGGTGGACTAACTACTTTTTGTAGCGCGACCACTTTTCGATGATGGCGTCAGATTCTTCGTTGCGGATGACAATCATGGCCATACGGTTCTCCTCCTTCGGGTCGTAGGCTGTGATACCGCCCGCGGGAACCAAGGTGAGTCGGTTGCGGTCGGCGCCATAGTCTTTGACGAGGGCATCGAACGCGGCCTGGCAACGCTTCTCCGAGAGCCAGTCGTTGTGGCGTTTCGAACCGGTCAGCGAGTCAGCAGCACCGATGATGTAGTACTCGATGGTGTCGGGCACGCGGTCCATCTGCTGGGCAAATTTGCGCAGGCGGTAGCGTGCGTTGCGGTCGAGGTCGTACTTGTCGAGTTCGAAGTAGACGACAGTGAGCACCAGGTCGTTCTGGATCAGGTCGGCCATGACGTTGGGAGGCAGCTCAGAGATAGAGTCGAGCTGGTTCTGAAGGTCGTCGATCGAGTCTTTCAGATCAGCCAACTGCATGGAGTCGACCTCTGCGCGGTTCTCAATCTGTTCGATACGTTCATTAAGAGTCTCGATGCGTCCGGTGAGGTCGCTGACGGTGTGGCGGTGGCCGAAGGAAAGGAACTCGTGGTACACCGTCTCACGAGACGAGTTGCCGGTGTAAGGATTGTACTTGCGTACGTCTTTCAGCAGGTTGAATCGGGCACCGAAAGTAAGGGTAGGCATGATGTCGAAGCGCGAGTAGGAGTTGTCGTAAGGCGACCAGTCCCATGTCGACTCAGAACCGAAAATCTCCATGTTGGCGCTCAGTGCCAAGCGTTGGCTCACTTCATATTCAAAACCAATACCTCCCGAGTAGGAAAGTTCCCAGTTCTTTCGGAACATTCCTATCTCGTCTCGAGGGTTGCGTTGCCGACCGTGGAGCATGGAGAATCCCAGTCCGATGGGAGTGTAAACGTGAACCCTGTTGCGGCGTCCTATCTCGTAGCCGCAGAAGAAGTTGGTCCAGTCGAGGGTCACATATCCGACAAAGGATAGCGAATGGGCATGGAAAGGATAGTACCCGTTGTCGTTTGGCGTGTCTTCAGCGCGGTTGACGAAAGGATGTAATCCGTATTTGGTCTGACCGTCGACGTCGAAGTAGGAGACGCGGAGTGACACAGCCAAGTCGGGGATAATCCACTTACCCACCTCGGCCTTGAGGTTGTAGTTGAGCTTGTTGTGACGAGCCGAGGCTTCGAGCTCGTTGCCCATAAAGGTTTGAATACCGCCGCCGAGGGTGAGGTACCAGTTGTCGAAAGGTGATGCGATGATATAAAGCAACGTATCACGGTCGGCACCGAAGGCGAAGCCTCGATGGATGAAGTTTTGCGCGGACAGGCTGGATGCAGATAAAACAAGCAAAAGAATCAGAACTAATCCTTTTCCCCACACCGAGCGGTCGCGCGTCGTGCAGTGTGGGATGTTATGAGTTCTTTTTCGTTTCATTTGAGTGGGGGGGGTAACTAGTTGATTAAAAGTCATTTATTGTTTTCTGTTTTTGAGTTCTGTTGTTTGTCCTTCTTGGTCTTCGTTTTCTTTTTCGTTCTCACCGTAGCCATAACCGTATCCGTAGCCATAGCCGTAACCATAACCGTAGCCATAGCCGTATCCGTAACCATAGCCATAACCGTAGCCATACTTACGCTCGATGGCGGTGAGTTTCTTGTAGTGTACGTCGTTGAGGACGACAGAGATGTTGGGGTAGGAGTGTTCTTTATAAATATCCTCGATATTGGAGAGGAGGCGTTTGTCGAAGTGGCCGGCGCGTATCACAAAGAGGGTATTGTCGACCATCCGCTTGATGATGTCGGTGTCGACGACCAATCCCGTGGGTGCGGTGTCGAGAATGATGTAGTCGTAGCGTTTGCGGAGTTCGGCGATGAGGGTGTCGAGGCGTCCGTTAGCAAGCAGTTCGGTGGGGTTGGGCGGTATGTGGCCGGTGAAGATATTGTCGACTCCGGCGCACATCAGGTCGTGTTTGATGAGGGAGTCTATGTCGTCGGTGCGGCCAGCAAGGTAGCTGCTCAGGCCGCGGTGTTTGCGCGAGTAGAACTGACGAGTCAAGATGCCTCGGCGCAAGTCGAGGTCGAGCACGATGACCCGCTTGTTGGCGATGCCGAAGCTGGCCGACAGGTTGGTGGAGATGAAGGTCTTGCCCATGCCTGCTTGAAGCGAGGTGACCATGATGACGCGGCCTTGGCTGTTGTCGTTGCTGTTGGCGCCCAGGAAATCGACTTTGGTACGTAGCAGACGGAACGACTCGGAGAGGGCGTCGTGGTCGCCGCTGTTGACCACCAGGTCGCGGGAGTCGTCCTTGGGACGTGCCGGTATCTCGCAGAGGAACGGTGCCGAGGTGCCTTTCATCACGTCGTTGTAGAACTTCACCTTGGTATCCATCAGGCGGCGCAGGAAGAAGATGCCCACGGGGATAAGCAGACCGATGAGCAGACCCATCAGGGTGCTCTTTCTCTCGTTGGGGGCGATGGGCGTGCGGTTGATACGGGCGGGGTCGAGCACTTTGCCGTTAGGCTCGATAGAGGGCTGGCTGATCATGAGCTCCTCGCGGCGGCTCAAGAGGTGGAGGTAGAGCTCCTCCTTGATTTTCTGCAAGCGCTCCAGGTTCTCGAGGTAGAGCTGCTGCTGCGGCACCTGGTTCATCTTGCTCGTGGCGGCCGACTCGACAATCTGCACGTCGGCGATGCGCTCCTGCAACACTCCGACATAAACATCGAGCAGTCGGTTCATGTTGTTGCGCAGGGTGGCCAACTCGGCTTTCTTGGCGCGCACGGTGGGGTTGTTCTTGGCGCCCTCGATGTCCTGCAGCTCCAGCACCTTGTTGTTGTATTCGGCAATGAGGCTCATGATGTTCTCGTTGTCGAGCACGTTGCTGGGCGGTATGAGGTGGGCGTCGTCGCTGCTCTCGTTGCTTTGGATGAGGTAGCGAGCCATGTTGAGCTGCTTCTTCAGGCGCTGTATCTCTTCCGACGACTCGATGCTGGTGGTGAGGTAGGTCTGGCCGAACGACGAGATGTCGAGCAGGCCATGTTCGCGCTTGAAGCCGGCCAGGGCGTTCTCCTGAATGCCGAGGTCGGTTTGCAGCAACTGGAGTCGCTGGTTGATATAGTCGTAGGTGTAGGCGATGATGCGTTGCTTGTCTTTGACGGCGTCGTCGTTGTAGACGCGGATAACCTCGTTGATGACTTCGGCTGCGCGGATGGGTGATGCGTCGTACAGCGCGATGTTGATGATGCTGTTGAAGTCGTCGTTGCGGCTCACTTGCAGGGCGGCGCGATAGCGTTCGGCAGCGCCGGTCAGGCTGCTGTGGGTGACGGTGATGGGGGTGCTGTGGGAACTGCTGTTGTTAAACCAGGTCTGTTGCACCACGATGCGTCCAAAAGGCATGGCCATAGTGTCGCCATAGTGGGCGGCGATGGGTTCGGCATCTTCGCCCAGACGGATGCTGTAGGAGCTGTCTTCGCCAGGTGTCACTTCGAGGGTGGCATAATCCTCGTCGTTGATATCGATGAAGTCGACCTTGATGGGGGCTTCGCCATAGAGGTCTTTTGTGCGACCCACCAAACGGGTCTTGGTGGTATAGGTCACATTGAGGTTCAGATTCTGTGCCACCTCGAGCAGGGCTGTCTTCGAGGTGAGAATCATCATCTCGTTGTTGATGTTGCTGTTGTAAAGCGAGCGGGTGCTGAACATGTTGCGAATCGACGCTTCGCGAATCGAATTCTCGGCGCTCCCGCTGCCGGTCGACGAGCCTTTGATCAGCAGACGTGCGTTGCTTTCGTAGACGCGGTTCTGGTGCCTCACCTGGTAGCCGGCGATGCCTGCTCCCAGAACACCGCAGATGAGCAGCCAGTGCAGGTTGCGCAGCACGATGATCAGCACGTCTTTTACGTGCAACTTGGGTCCGCTTTTCTCGTCGAGGAACGACGCGTCGTTATTTCTGGTTTCGTCAGCCATGTGTAATCAGAGTGGTTTATTGAGCAGCGAGTGCCTTATAGACAGCAACCGAGGTGAGCAGCGAGCCTACCGACAAAGCCGTTGTGGCCAGCGATATCCAGAAGGTGAACTCGGTGCGAATGGTGTTTGCGCTGTAGTTGGGCACTATGATAAAGTCGTTTTGTTGCAGCATGAAGAAGGGGTCGTTGAAGACATCGCTCGAGCGCGGGTCGAGGTAGCGCATCACCATCTTTCCGTTGATCTCGCGCATCACGGCGATGCGGTCGCGTCGCGTCAGGTTGTTGAGGTTGCCAATCATGGCCAGTGCCTCCAGGAAGGTGCAACGCTCGTTGGGAATGTTGATCACTTTGCCTTGCCCGTCGCCGAGAAAGAAAATCTTGAAATTGTTGAAACGCACGTTGACGTAGGGCTCGGGGATGTAACCACCGGTGCGCAGCATGTTGGTGAGTGTCTCTTGCAGACGCAGACGCGTCATGCCGGCCACATGAATCTTGCCCAGCGTGGGCAGGTCGATGTCGCCATTCACGTCGACCAGATAGCCATCCTGACGCTGGTCCTGACCCTTTGTCATGTTGAACGGTGCTGCCAAGTCGGCGTTCTTCATATCGGACGACATCACAGTGATTGACAGCTGGTCATAAGGTGCAATGACCGCCTCAAAACGGTTCTCTATCTCTACCTGGCTGCCGTGGGTCATATCCTGCAGGTAGTCCACTCTACGAGGCGTCACACACGAGGTCAGTAGCAGTACCCCGAGTGATAATGAAACTAGTATTAAATTTTTTATGCGCATAGTATATAATAACGCAGTAAACGTCTGTGTGTTTCTATTTATTATATAATATATAGTTAAATGATGTTAAAAAATCATTGAAATAAGTCGTAATATTGTTTGCAATATACCGCATTGATACCGATATTTCAATTATCTTTCTTTTACTGTTCTTTTGGAAATCCTAAAAGAACAGCAAAAGAACAGTAGTTAATTAATTGAAAAACAGTTGGATTTTTACCTGATTTTGACAACTATTCGTTTGACTTGGTTTTTCCACCACTGGGCTGTCGCCTCCAACATCCATTGTGCCCCGAAGGGCATCCACCGCTGCGGGTGGGTGTTGATGAGCAGCTCTTTCTGATGTATGGGGTGGTGTATGTCGTTGAGAGCATGGATGATATCGTCGGTGGTGTGGAAGACAAGACCTTCTTTCGTCCACTGCTCCTGATATTGCGGCACCTTGTCGCGCACGCTCACCTTGTATCCATCCCATCGCTGTCCCGTATCGGTCAGGTACAGCGTCTTGCTGAAATCGGTATCCAGCATCGGTTCATACTCAATCCCCAATACATGAATATCATAGTGGCTTTTCGACTTTTCAACTTTTTGACTTTTCGACTCAAAGAGATCTTGGCTGTTCCATGGCGATCGCGGTGAGCCATGTGCGCAGGCGGTTGTTATGGGCACAATCTTGCGCAGCTTCTCCAGGTTGTTGCAGAAGTCTTCGTAGGCGGCCTCCATATCTCCATGGGTGGTGGTCAGACATTCATAGTGGTATCCCGCCCTATGTCCCATGGAAACAATCTGTTGGATGATGTTTTCATCGTAGCTTTCGGGTACCGTTCGGAAGTAGTAGGTGGCTTTAAGCCCCGATTCCGCCTCCACCTGTGCAATGCGCAGTGAGAAATCCGGCCGCAGATCCACATCATGTCTGAGACTAAAGCATTTATGCTTCTTCAGCGCTCCCAACAGTTCTTTGTATTTTTCGATAGTAAAGTCCATCAGATATCCAGTTGTTTGACGATTTTGGCGGGTACTCCGGCAGCAAGGGTGTGGGGTGGTACATCTTTCGTGACCACTGCTCCGGCGGCTATAATAGCCCCTTCACCGATGGTCACGCCGGGGAGAATGGTGACGTTTACGCCCACCCAGGCGTTTTTGCCGATAATCGTTGGCGCAACAAACGATTCCACACATTTGCTGTGGTATTCCATAGGGGTGCTGTGGGCCAATACATAGTCGTTTCCAGCCAGCGAAGCGCCGTCTTCGATGATGACAAAATAGGGGTAGGGATAGTCAAGGGTGCAACTGGGACCAATGTGCACTTGCTTGCCTATCTTTACACCTCGCCATCGTTGCAGTCTTATCCTAAGGCCATTCCATGGGCAGCGCATAGCCCATTGATTGAAAACATGGTCTTTCCAGCGAATTATGGCGAACCAAATGGCGCTATGGTAGCCATGCACCTGCGCCGACTGGCGGATGGTGCTCCACAGGCCTGCTCGTTTATAGTGTGGCAATGGTTGCCGTTTCAGTTCAAGATAGGCTTTCATTATCAGACGTATATGACTAGAATATGACCGTTATTTTTTTGAACACAAATAATGCTAATCTACACGAATCATTCGGTTTATTTGTGTGATACGTGTTCGGAATCCATAAACAATATTTAATGTTTGTTTTGTGATTCTATGTATTTTATGAAGAATTCTGTAGGATCGATCATGTCCTGTAGCATCCGCTGCCGTTTGGACTGCCATTCGGTCTTCAATACTTCAGGGTCGAGGGCGAGCAGCTGCTCTATGTGGTGGTACATCTCGTCGAATTGTGTCGGCTGGTAGGCGTAGCAGAGATTATACTTCTGTTCCAACATGTTGGGCACTGAAAGCCGCCCTGCAAAGGTGTTGCATTTCAGTGCTGGCACCCCTAATATCGCAGCCTCGGAGGTCATTGTCTGGCTATCGCCGAGGAACATGGAGCTATATGCCATCAATGAGTGTATCTCTTCCGGAGGCACAGGCAGACGGTATTGCTCAAACTCAGGCTCTATGGTGCGTTCTGAGGTGATGATGACTCTTCCGTGTTGTTTTAGTAATTCCACCAGCGCTTTCTTTTGCTCCAATGTCAACCCTTGCTGCCCCACGTCGTGGTGCCCTTTCAACGCCACGAAGCGCATGATGAAGAAACGCTCACCCTCGGCAAGTCCTGCATGTCGTAGCACAGATGGGTCTGGGGAGAATCGGTTGGGATGTAGATATGCCAACTCATGTGTTCCTGCATAGTAGACGGCATGTTTTGTCTTCCGCTGGATACAATCGGGAGTGAAGACAACATCGCTCAGAGGATGTTCGAACTTGACCGAAAGGGGTTCGACAATGTCATCGTCGTCATCGAAGACATACGACTTCATATGGCTTAGCTTTGACACATGGCTCAGTACCAGTCCACTGCTTAATCCTATGTCAATGTGGTTTTTCCGGACGAACTTGAGTAACTGCGCGTCTTGATGTAGTACGGTTTTTGCTTTGCCCCATAGCGAATCCTTTTTACCCCCCAGGTCAATCCACGGGGTCATGCCATAGTGCTCCATCAATCGCTTTGCTATGGGGATGTCCCTTACCGAGTAGAACACCATGTGCTCACGCTTTTTCATCTCTTCCGCCACGCCATGTAACAGGTGCACATGTCCCGGATGCCCGATGTCAATCAGTATGTTCATTTTTTGTTAACGGAATATGTGAATGAGTCGTTGGTACAGTTTCTTGATATGCATTCGTATGTTGACCAGGAATTTGAACTTGGGAAAAACCATTACGGGTACGAATGCGAGTATGGGGTCGAACTTCTTTTTATAGTGCGCTACTCCGCCAAGAATCAATGAACTGCATCCACGTGCGTGCATGGCTCGTATTCCCTCCCACATCATCAGTTCGTTCGGACAAAGGTGCATGAAACGCTGGTAGCTGGCTGCGGTGAAGTATGAGCCTACTTTGTTGTCCAGCACGAAGGTGCCCGAAGAGATAGATTGGGAGTTGCCGTCGTCGTCAGGGGCAATCACCTCAGCCATGAGGATGCGGTCAGGGAAGAGTGCGTGGCATAGGGCGTTGATATTCTTTTTGCTTTGACAGGGTAGCCCACGGTTTTTTTTGCGCCGAAGTACATCGGCAATATGGTTGTGATGCTGATTGACGAAAGCGTCAATATCCTTTTCATTCTCCACAAAGCGGACGAAGAGCCCCTGTTTTCTGGCTTTGTTGATAGCGTATTTGCAAGACTTGTAGTGCAAGTTAGACCAGAGCTCTTCTTCGCTTTTGTTCAGGTCAAGGTAGTATGTCAATCGAGGTTGATAATGAATGCCAGCGGCATCGAGAAGGGGGTTGCTCCAGTTGTCGATCCATTCTTTGCTGTCGGTGCGCATTTGCCAGTCGCATACTTGGATATAGTGTGCTTGATGTGTGCGGAAAAGCCATTCGGTCAGTTGACGGTAGATTTCTATACGTTCGTTCTGCGGTGTAGGGTTGAACATACAGAGCCCTTGGGAATAGGTGCCGGTTCCCATCGAGGGCGCCCAAATAATCTTGATAATTAGACGAAGTCGACTGCCGATGAAATAGCCGAGAGTCGTACCTCCACAAGAGATGCTGACGGCATATAGGGATGTTCCCATACGGCGCAGATAGTCATGCCATTGCGGAGAGAAAAAGCAGGTGCTGTCTGGCGATTGTTCCAGTTGCGCCCATGGTATGGTGTCAGTGTTGACGTTGGCAAAATTATAGGTCATCGCGTTTTGAGTTTTAGGTAGATTTGCGCGGCTTTGTAGATTAACGGATTGTTGACTTTAAGAAAGCGTCCGTGCTCAACCAGTGTGCCGCCGAATTGCGCCTTGAAATCACGAACGCCATAGTCTTCATCTGGTTTGCCTGCGCCCATCATGTCGTAACGCAGGAACCCGTTGTTGGCGGCATAGTGGATAGCGGCATAGTTGGCCATGATGGAAGGGTAGAGGTCGTGATATTCTTTGTCGAGACCGCAGCAGTACCAGGCGTATGCCACACGTTGATCAAGCATTAGGATAAGTTGTCCGCCTATGGTATCTCCATGTGTGTCTTTGACAATAAAATATTTGGCAAAAGACTCCTTGCCCAACTGCTCGAACATGCTGAATGGTGGCAATGGTTTGTGTATCTTGGTGTGGTATAGATTCGACAGGATGTCATAGAACCCTTTTATGTCGGGGTTCTCGCAATGTATGGTTACCCCGTTTTCTGTTGCACGCCGGATGCGTCGGCGCCGGCTTTTATCCATACGCTTGTCTACCAGTTCCCTCTCGGAAACGTCAATATGGAAGTTATAGTGCGGTACATAGGAGAATTCGCATGTCTCAAAGGTTTCCTTCCAGCGAGAATAGTCGTTAAGGTTGCGGGTCTCGATATAGATGCATCGGCGACTCAGCTTTTTCTTGAGAGAGGTGAGCATCAGGTTGAGTGCCTCGGCGGAAATATCATCGGCTAACAAAGGGCCTCCGACAATGATGGCGCGGCGCGAGAGCATTTGTTTTAGTTGGCCGCCATCGCCTTGAATATAGCCAATAGTGAGTCCAAGGAGTTTATCTTTCTCAGCAACAGCCACGATGAAAGTCTCCATAAAGTTGAGACTGTCGAAGAAGCGGAATGCCTCGGGGGTCTGGAACCAGGAGGTGACGGGAGACTCCTTTAAAAGGTTATCCCAGGACGTTGGGTCTATCTGTGAGTATTGTGTTAGTATGGTCATGGCTCGTCGATGATGCTGAGGTGTTTGTTGTTGGACATCAGGGGTAGTTTGTCGACAATCTCAAGACTTATTTCTCTGCCGGTACATGACGACCAATGGTTGATGATATTTTGTTCATCATCAGGGGAAAAGAGTTTGTTCACAACCAGTCGGAAGCGGATGTTGCCGTCTTTCAGTTTCACCACTTGCCATCCATCAACCGACGGGAAGTTGTCCGAGAAATAGTGTGTGAAGTTGTGCACTGTCAGCAGGGTACCGTTGGCTTCTACAAGAGTCTCGCATTGGCGCCCCATGATGCGTATGATGCGACCGCCTTTAACCTCGACAAGGTCTTGAGTGTCGTAACGGACAAAGGGATGAGCAAAATTCCATAGGTTGGTGCTGACCACTCGACCAACACCGTTGACGACAGGTTTGTTGTCGTTGTCAAGAACCTCGATAATACCATAGTAGCCAGAGATGTTGTATCCGTCGTGTGAGGGAGTCTCGTAGACATTGGGTGTCCCTTCACAACTGTAAGAGTCAATGATATCGCACCCAAAGGCTTTCTCTATCTCATTACGGTAATCTTCAGTGAGGGTAGAACCAGTTGTCATGATGTGTCGTGGAGAAAAGTGATAGTTGGAATGATTGTTACGATATCGGGCTAGCAAGTATAATGGACTAGGATAGGAACGGATAAAGTGGGGTTTTGTGGACTCAATCTTATCTAGGATCGATTTTAGTATGTCGTCGGTGATAGAATAGAAAGGCACATAAATACAGTTGTTCATCAAATCTTGGAGTTGCTTTACTTTGCTAGTGCGTTTCCCGTTGGTAATCTTCATGTAGAGGTCTCCCAGGTGGTAGCCAGCCTGATACCAAGTTCTTAGTTTGGCTGCCATATTGACAGAATAGGAGAGTTTTGTTTCATAAAAGGTGAAAGGCTCGCCGGTACTGCCACCAGAACGTGAAGGAATTCGTTTTTTTACTGGGAAATGTTCTGCAGAGAACCTATCGATGCCCTCATTTCGCATAATGGCTTTAGAAACAATGGGCATCTGGTCGAGGGTAAGGAAGTCTGGATTCAAATCGTGGGTTTGAATCCAGTCGCGATAGAAAGGCACCTCTTGAGAGGCATAGACAAGCAGTTGGTGTAGGCGTTGCTGTTGAAATTCTTTCATCTTTTCGTCACTCCACGACTCTGCCTCACGCAACAGCCGCAGGTATTTGTGTACGCTCTCGCCTTTCAGTAGGTCGCTCAGCGGCAGTATTATATGTTCATGAAGAAAACCCATAGGTGTGATATAGTTTGTCTTTGATGTTCTCCCAGTGGTATGCGTCGACTGCTTGATGTGCATTGCGTATGATGGACGTGTTTTCAGATGGTTGCTGAACTGCTTGAATCATGAGGCTTGCAAGGGCATCGGAGTCATCGCTCGGGAAAAGGTATCCGGTTTTGTTGTCTTCAATCATATAAGGCACCCCGCCGACATCCGACGAGATGACCAGCAGACCGGCATTCATGGCCTCCAACAGCGATACGGGCATGTTATCCACTTTGGGGGCGGAGAGCATAATGTCGGCCATGTCAAGGTACCGATATATCTCTTTGTTGTCGACGCGGCCGGTAAACAAGACATTCTTTAATTCCATCTCTTTGACCATGGCCATCAGCACCTCATGCTCAGACCCAGTCCCGACGAGTGTTAAGGTCGCTTCCGGCAATTCGGTTAGCACTTTCTGGAACGCCCGCAGAATGCAGGGGATATTGTAGAGAGGCTCATGGGCACGGACGCAGATGAAGTTAGGCTGTATAGATGTCCGCTCACGATAGTGACTTTCGTCGAGCTCTATGATGTTGGGGATGATGGCATAAGGAAGGTGATGATTGTCGAAGACCTTGGCCAGGAACCCCGATAGGACGATATTGCTGTCGGTACGGGTCAGATAGTGCTTGACAAGACGGGTGTGCTTGTCGAAAAAGCGCTCGCCGCCACCGCCGTGGTATGTTAGCACCACTCGTTTCTTTAATCGCCGCCCCACAGTGACACCCACCACGGCTGGCAGGAAACCCCATCCAGAGCAGCAGTGGATATGCAGTACGTCGTAGCTACGAGCAACCTTGCGGAGTTGGCTGAACAGCCCAAGCCGCCAGAATAAGGAACCCTTGGTGGAGAAGATATCGGCGGTATGCCCTTCAGAACGCAGCTTCCGTTGCAGAATCTCCACCTGCCCTGAGATACCCCCAACCCCCGGTTTATAGTTGCATATCAACAGAACTTTCATTTTCATTCTGGCTCCTACAGATTTTAAAAGAAATTGACTGACTTATTCGATATAATTGCTATTGATGATTCTGTGAATCTCGTGCCCGATGCGAAGACTCTCTGAATTAAAGTTGATTAAAAAGCCAAAGGGTTTGTTCGCTAATCTTAGATACGTCTGTAGTTGTTTATAATGAACCTTTTCCAATTCTGATACTGACTTCAGTTCAAGTACAATCTGGTTTTCAACAAGTATGTCCATCCTAAAACCAATGCCAAGATTATTTCCATCATACATTACATCTATGGGTACTTCTTCCTCAATAGCAAGACATTTGTTGTCTAGTTCAATCATCAAAGCTTTTTGATATACCGATTCCAGTAAACCTGGACCGAGTTTTGAATGTACTTTTAATGCACAACCAATAACTGTATATGCAAGAGAATCATCCATATTTTCTTTTATAATCTTTTACAATCTGAAGGAGGTTAAATGTTTTTTAGTTCTGATTGAGATTTATGGGTTGTCTGTATGAGACTAGAACAAACCGCGGGAGCCCAGTTTGAAGAACGCCCAGGCGAAGGACATCACCGGCACCACCCAGTACCATATCTTTATGAACTTGTAGTTTTTGGCGTCAAGTAGTGTCACTCCGTAAGCCGCAATGATAAGTAGACAGGGCAAGGCTGGCAGTAGGAATCGCTCCGAGTTGGCGAAGCCGCTGGACGAGATAATACCCAGATAGGCAATGACGAAGGAGCCGATAAGGCTTAGATTGCGCCAGTTTTTAGTGATGAAGATAGCACTGAACACGGCAATGAGCACAAACCCACCGAAGAGGTTTCGCACATAGTTTCCGCCGCTGAGCATCTGCTGGTTGTATTGCTCGTCCACATCCACCATCGTGGGGAACGGCATGACGAACATCATGGGTGCCATGACGGTACCGGTGGCGTACTTGGCCCATTGGTTACCTCTCGCAGTCTGTATTGATCTTTTGGCATCCTGGTTGCTTTCGCGGTCTTCCCAGGTGGCTTGTACCTCGGTTGTGATGACACCGCCAGTTAATGTTACTACAGCCAGTACTCCCCATGAAATGAGCATAATCCGTTTCCATCGTCCCACGACAGCGGTGTTGGTGAACACCAAAGCCGTGACAAACGAGAAGACGGCCGCACCGCCTAACACCGTACGAAACGAAAACAAGCTGACACCGAGCAGTACTGGAATGATGATAGTAAATACATTGTATTTCTTGCTTCGCAACAGGTAGTCGGAACGCTCCAAAAAGGCAATCAGGAGGAATAGCATGAAAGATTCTTTCAGGTGCATGCCACAATAGAAGATAAGGTTGGGCATGAAACAGGTGAAAACCGCCGCTAACCGGCCACCTTCCTCGCCAATGTTGCGTTTGGCCAGCAGGTAAACCAATAAGACAGTGGCTGCACTGAAGATGCTGTTGACCAATCGTGGCAACAAAATACTGTAGCCTGTCACCTTGGAGAGCAGTGAGAGGTAGAATACATAACCTGAGTCGGAGATGGAATCGGTATAGACAAATAGGTAATTCCAAATGGCCTTGATGGGAGCGTGCACATTGCCCATCGACTCTTCGTAATACCAGATGGAGTCACCAGCCGAAAACTCGAAGGGCATTCCTGTTTTTGCAGAGTAGTAGAAGTAGCTGAAGATCGCCCATGCCCATCTCAACCCCAAAGCTGTAAGGAACAGGTTGCGTAACAGTTTCTTCTGAGGTATTTCTTGCCATTTTCGACTGCAGTATGAACTCAGCAGAAAGAATCCCACTACCCACATCACGCCCATCAGAATAAACTCCCACGACATGGCGTGACTGAAGAATAGCAAGGAAATTACCGTAAGCACCCCGAGATAGATGTAAATAGAGGTGGTGGATATTTGTTTTGGGAAGAAAGAAAGCATTTTATGAATGCGTTAATGTGTAAATACGTTAATGTGTAAGTCGAAAAGTCAAAAGGTTAAAAAGTCAAAAAGCAACTGAGTCGATAAGTCTGTGAGACGTCGAGACTTCGAGTAGCAGAGTCAAAGAGACGAAAAGTCGGAGAGTCGAAAGGTCAAAAAGTCGAAGAGTTTTCTTTTACAATCTTTTCAAATCTGATGGAGATTAGAAGAGGTTTTCGAGGTGGCGTTTGAGTTTTATCAGTTTGGTCATATTTTTCTGGCCAATCAGTTTAAGCAGGACCCCTTTCCATCCTTTGCTGTCCTTCTTGTTCCATGAACCCATGAAGTGATGATTGCAGTAGGTGTTTTCGGTGAGCAGGTACTCGCCGGTGGTCTGATGCGGACAGAAGTAATCCGAGGGGAATACAGTCAGGTCCTTATATTGAGACATCTTTCCGTCGCATACGAACCCGTTGGATTGCATGATGCGACTGATGCACCAGGTGTTTGTTGTTGTATCATAGCTGCCGTCAGGCATAAGGAAGTGTGCATTGTCGTAAGCATGCAGTTGTTCCTCGACCCATTGTCCGCCTGCCTCGCTGGCCATCAAACCTGTGACAGGCGGCTTGTGTTTACTGCCTTCATAGCCGGTGAAAGCTTTGAGGTGGAGCAAGTCGTCCAGAGGTTTTAGTATTTCCACATCGGTATCCATATACACCCCGCCCTCGGTGCTAAGGGCGTACAGCCTCACATAGTCGGTGACGAAAGCATACTTTCTGGCAGCGTAGGCTTCTTGGGTATAGGGCACGCTGTCGACATCGAAGTCGTCTTCATTCCAGAGCTTATAGTTCCAGTCTGGCATATGGTTATGCCACGATGCAATGCAGTCCTGAGCCAACTGAGGCATCTCGCCACGACCAAACCAGCAGTAATGTATTGTCTTGGGTATCATAGTCCCTTTTTGTAATACTTAAATGCGTCACGATAACCCGCAAAAAGAGCACTGATGGCAGGCCAATATTTGGGGTGTAGATTGATGATGAGGTTATATAATGTATAGTTGACCAACGCATAGATTCCTCCCAGCAGGGTGCGCACTTTGTGACGGCTGGGCCAGATATGTAACAGCCAGAACAGAGTGCGGTTGCGGGCAATGGTGTAGAGCCGTATGCGCTTGGCCTCCAGTTTGCTTTTTGCAGGACGTCCCGCACCAGCGTCCAGATGTGTGTATCCCGTGTTGGGGGTGTAAGCAATACGCCCGCCATGCAAATATAACTTATAGAAAAACACTGCATCGTCGTAAGCAGCGTATTTTGACAGCCTTCCTTGTTCCAGCCAAACCTCTTCGTCGAACCTGACATCTTTGGCCATCGATCCCTTGATGAAGAAGCATTGGAAACAGCCTGCTTGACACAGTTTGTCCTCGCAGTTGACATAGGTGCGGTGCCCGGCCGTGCTGGTGATGACATCAAACCATTCACTCTTGCGGCGACTATAAAACACCTGTCCGGTAAAGGCTCCCCGAGCCCTCTTGACTTCTGCAAGTAACCACGTTTTCTTAGAAACTTTTTGTGGAGGTTCACTGTTGTGGCAACCACCGTTGGGGAATGCCAGCGTACAATCCAACTGTTTTGCCTGTAGATGTTTGTACATCTGTTCCGCAAAATCAGCAGGGAAATCCAGATCGTCGTCCAACACCAGTAGATATTCGCCTTGAGCGGCTTCGATACCTGCGGCTCGTTGTGTCACCATTCCTTTGTTACACCGTACAATTTTTTCGTAACCTAGTGTATGGTCTAATGAGTAACCATCTGGAATAGCGACAATCACTTCTTGCGGTTTGACGGTTTGCCGTTCAATGGCGTTCAGCATTGTACGGTACTTTATGCCCGTGTTGCCTAGGGTGCGAATGACGATGGAATAATTGAACTTTATCGGGCCTTGTGTGCTATCCATTGTTTAATGTGTGAACCTTTCGTAAAAATATATCTGCGTAAAAACAGATACCATAGCGGTCGGTTGTACAAGTTGGTGACACTCTTGGGTTGTCGGCTCCAGTCCACTTTGGCTAGCTCTTGACGGGCGGCGGTGCGGTAGCGGCGGTCGAGCAGATAGTTCATCAGGCTGTAGGTGCGCAGGTTGTCTACCAGTTGTTTGTAGTCGGCGTTATCGTTCTCGAGAGAAGTCCATTCGTCGAGGTGCCACAACATGTTTTGCTCGGGCGGATGCAGGTGATGGGTGCCGCGGAAAGCTACGGCCACATCCTGGTTGTAGTTGGCCAGCGGCTGGTTAAGAAGCACTGTTTTGTGGGTCAGCGCGATACGTAGCCACAGCAGGAAGTCCTCGCCCAGTCTGACATCTGTCGGGAAGCCGCCGGCCTCATCGAATACCCTGCGTGGCATGCAGACGCTTATCGAGGTCAGCGGCATGCAGAGTGTTCGTGCATAGACCTGGCAGTAGTTGATTACCCCTTCCGTGAAGCCTTCGTCCACACCGATGGGCGCTATGCGTTGGCGGCCGTTTTTGACGATATAGTATCCTGTGCTATAGATGCCTGCGCCGGGATGCCGCTCCACCAGCCCCGCCATCTCCTCGAGGAAGGTGGGCTCCCACCAGTCGTCGGCGTCGAGGAAACAGATATGAGCCGCTGTCGACTCCGCCACACCATGGTTGCGGGCAGCGCCGGGGCCGATATTCTCCTTCAGATGCAGCATCTTGATTCTTGGGTCGTGACAACTTGCCACCACCTCGCCACTTCCGTCGGTACTGCCATTGTCGACCACTATCAACTCCCAGTCGTCGTAAGTCTGTCCCACGACACTCTCCACCGCCTTGCGGACATAGGGCGCCTTGTTATAGAGTGGCATGACGATAGAAAAATGTATCATGGTGTGGTGGCTATGAAATTAGATATATGTCGTTCGCGACCTATTTCGTATCGACACCGTATCTACTCCGCAGCATGTCCGACTGCGGTCGGACCATCCTCGGAGTTGAGTCGGACTTGATACGGATATTTTGCTCATATCTACGGGCGTGTTTTCTCGATGGAACTCTGGCTTTGAACGACGGCGAAGCGGTTCTTCAGTCGCAGGAATGGAGTCTCGTAAAAACGGTACGATAGCCATGCAACAAGGAGTGTGGTGGCGGTGACGAGGCAGTAGATGAGTGTGACGGCCAAGGCCTCCGGCATCGGCGGCGCAATATTGCGGTAGAAGTTTGAAAGGAGATATATCAGCAACGGGTGGACGATATAGATGCCATAGGATATTTTGCCGACGAAATCGCATGGGTGGTTTTCAAGGTTGATTATGGGTCGCTCCAGCTGGTTCACAATGCATATGAGTGAAAGCAAGGCGAGAAGCTGTGGCCTGACGGGTGCAGGCACGAGGTTTGCCCACGGTTGAGAGAAGGCCAGCGCCAACAGACAGAGTAGCCCGAGGGGACGGTTGGCGGCGATGCGGCGCAGGATTGGGTTGTGGCGGTGGTAGAGTACGGCGCCGATGGCACCGAGCATCATGCAGTCGAATCGTGTGGCAGCGAAGAACCGATAGGCGGTGCAGGTCCCTTTCCACATGTAGAGTCCCCATTTGCAGGCCAGCCATCCGAGACATACTGTGACGGCAAGGGCTAGCAAGCGGCTGGTGCGACCACGGGTCAGTTTCACCATCCACGGCCAAAAGAGGTAGAATTGTTCCTCGACGCCAATACTCCAATAGTGAACTATGGGCCAAATACCTGCCGCGAGGATGAATGGGATGTTGGCAGTGAAGAAGCAGTAGTACCAGAGGTTGCTGTCGTGCCAAGTGCCGGTGACCAACAGGGCGACGAGCATGTAGAGGTAGTAAATCGGCCAGATGCGGAGGATGCGGCGCATGTAGAACTTCGGTATGCTTACCGTGTGGCTCCGTTGTTGCTCGTTCAGCAGCAGATAGGTTATCAAGAATCCACTGATGACAAAGAACAACGTCACACCGTCGGCCACCACAGGCAGTGCGCAACCTTTTATTCCCCAGTTGCCAAAAGTGGATTGGAAGGTGTGACTCCACATCACAGACAGTGCTGCTATTGCACGGAGTCCATTGAGGCCCGGTAGATGGATACTGCTCTTCATCAATGGGATATGATCAAATCGGCGATACGGCGGGCGGCGTGTCCGTCGCCGAAGGGATTTTCGGCATGGGACATGGCGCGGTAGGCTTCGGTGTCGGTGAGCAGACGGGCGACGTGTTGTTCGATGGTGCTGCGGTCGGTGCCCACCAGTCGTGCAGTTCCAGCCTCGATAGCTTCGGGGCGCTCTGTGGTGTCGCGCATCACCAGGACGGGTTTGCCGAAGGCGGGCGCCTCCTCCTGGATGCCGCCGCTATCGGTCAGTATCAAGGTGCTTTGCTGCATCATGGCCACGAATTCTAGGTACGACAAGGGCTCCAGCAGATAGACGTTACTCCGGCTGCCATCGATGATGTCGTGCACGGCGCGGCGAATGTTGGGGTTGAGGTGGATAGGGTAGACGAAGTCCACATCCCCGAACTGTTCAGCCAGCGCATTGATGGCTTGGCAGATATGCTTCATGCCGTCGCCGAAGTTCTCGCGGCGGTGGCCGGTGATGAGCACCATGCGGCGGCTTTCGTCGCGTCCGAACTGCGGTGCCACAGCTTTGCCCGACGCAACCACCCAGTGCAGGGCGTCGATGACGGTATTGCCTGTCACAGCGATATGCGCATCGTCGACATGCTCTCGCAGTAGGTTTTGCCGTGCGGTTTCTGTGGGGGCGAAATGCCAGGTGCAGAGGCGTCCGTTCAGCTGGCGGTTCATCTCCTCGGGCCAGGGGCTGTAGATATTGCCTGTGCGCAGACCAGCCTCCACATGTCCCACAGGAATATGCTGATAGAAAGCTGCCAACGCCGCAAAGGTGGATGTAGAGGTGTCGCCATGTACAAGCACCAGGTCGGGCTTCTCTGTTGTTAGTACATTCCTCATGCCTAGCAGTATTCTCGATGAGACATCATAGAGGTCTTGTCCAGGCTGCATGATGTTTAGGTCGTGGTCGGGGTGTATGTCGAACACTTCAAGCATCTGGTCTAACATCTCACGGTGCTGGCCGGTGACGCAGACTTTCGTCTCAAACTCATCCGGTCGCCTGCATAGCTCTTTCACTACGGGCGCCATCTTAATGGCCTCCGGCCGGGTACCGAAAACAACAAGAACCTTTTTCATTTAGATGTTATGTTGTCAAGAATTTGGGGATTATAGAAATTATGCTGATGGCTTTATTCTTAAATTCTCCTAATTCTAGATAATAAAAAATTATTGTTCAATTGTATTTAATAGTTCTTTTAAATCGTGCGCCAACTTGAGAGAGAACTGCTCTGCTCCGCGGCTATTAAGATGGCTGGCATTGTAGAAGTTAAGAGTATCGTAACTGATACTGTCGTAGGTGTAGTTCAGTATCTGACACCCATAGCGGTCG
>JAEEGL013790173.1_pt1 | contig 41222 bp, 38 predicted proteins | sample 9134231 | NCBI WGS metagenome assembly JAEEGL01 (sample SAMN16246548, study PRJNA631951) | gut metagenome | biome: gut microbiome; feature: rumen; material: fiber-attached | host: Bos | place: Iran: Karaj | collected 2018-10
AGTATAGTAGACTAAGGGCTCACGCCCTTAGCCCCTCACAGATCCGTGCGTGCGGCTTGCCCGCACACGGCTCCTCACAGCAACATTCACTCTAATATAGCGTATAGTAAATCTTAGGCTTATATTCCTTTGTATTAAATTATAATAGTCAAACAATCACTTACTGAATTCCTGCTGAATTTCTTGCATAAAAGCAAAGAAGTAAATCCTATAATCAAATTATCCCGGGATCCGTCTGTAAGGTTTCCGGGACAGTTTTGCTTCCCCCCCTAAACGCGATCACCAGATGTTCCTTTGAAACATCATCATATATCGCACATTTTCGACCACTCAGATCATACACGTGCACGATATCCGTCAACATCTCTTTTTCTTCAAATTCCGTAACCCGATCCGGAAAGCCCTCCAGCTTCTCCGGATGATAGTGCAGTGTTTTCTCATTATGAAAAACTGCCGTATATAAAATCTGCGCCTCTACCAGATCCTGAAAGATATGACTGCCATAGGATAGTTCCGGATTGTACCCCGCTTTCGTCTCTTCCGTCTCACAGATGATCTCATAGCCACTGATGTCCGCAAACGATGTCGGTACTCCCAGTTCCGGAGAAGACGTCCCTACACGTCCCGGCACGATCAGCATCATATGCTTATTGGTATCCCGGTAATGCCAGTTGATCTTCGATACCAGTTTTGCCACCAGATCTTTTTCTTTATAAGGCATATTGTAATATTTGATCGGATCCACATAAACAATAAGATCCAGTTCCGTCGTCTTTGCGATCCCCATAGAGGCACCTATACTCTCCAGCAGAATATCTTCGTCCGCGATATCCACCGGGATCACCACGCCGCCTTCCACTCTCTGCACCTGCAACGGACGGCATTGCAGCAGATCCACCGAATATTCCCCGTTGTCGGAAATATTTACAGTAAACTCAGTATCCACAGGGTATTCGTATTCGGTCTGAATACATGCCAGCATCCGCTTCATCTGCTCCATCAGCGTCAGATTGTCTACCAGCCCCTTACAGGAGATAAACTGCACCGGGCGCCATCGCCCCATCTCCTGCAAACGGTTCTCCGCCTCCCAGTCATGTTCCAGCAATATCTTATCCAAATATTTCGGAAGATCCTTTTGTATCCCCTCCAATGGCAGTTTCTTAAGCGCATGCTCCGTCATATCGATCACTTCGGCTTTTCCCTGAGAAAACTTGTGTTTATCCGCCGAAGATGAATACGAAGTTTTCTCCGGCCGGTCCAGATTAACGATCCTCGGATACGATCCTTCCGTCCGGTCAACCGCCGATGTTCCCAACCCCATCACCAGACGCAGCATGCCTGCTTTCGGATCGATCTCGTTCATTACCCGATATGGACTATAGGAGTAACCCACGCCTGCGGCACAAGGCATATAATAAGAACCGTAGTAGGATCCGGAGACTCGCTGGATCAGCAGCGCCATCTGTTCATCCCGCTTCTCCAGCCCTCGCCGTTTACGGTAATCCAGCGCAGATAAACTCATGGAGCTCGCATATACCACTTTGATCGCATGTTCAAATTCCGCAAGCCGCTCCTCCATATTTCCGCGGTTCACGCAGAATACCGATTCATATTTTCCTGCAAAAGCATTTCCGAAACCGTCCTCCAGAATGGAACTGGATCGTATGATGTACGGGTCCTGTCCGTAATAATCGATAATACGTAAAAACTGTTTCTCCATCGTCTCCGAAAACACACCACCCATGATCTTTTCGGCAAACTCTTCCGCCAGTGAAAAATAGCCCTCTTCTGTACGCTGCCGGATCCGCATATCCCACAGATTATTATCTACAAGATAAGTATAGTACATATCCGACCCAACATAAAAGGAATCGTGCGGCTCCAGGATATCCGCGATATCCGGTTCCCGGTTGCGAATGATCGCCCGTGCAAGCAGCATTCCGCATGCCTTTCCGCCGATCATTCCGGTCCCTACCATATGATCGCGTACCGCAAAATAGTCATGTGGTGTAAAGTTTCGCTTCACCATCTCGCGCATCTTCTCATCACGGGTCATCATGATGTTACACATTCGGTTGCATTCTTTCGTAATATCTTCGCCGTGATCAAAGAGCACCTTCGTACGTGTAAAGAATCGATCCCAGGAATCTGCATACTGCTCGTCTGCGGACCTTTGTGCCTGTCCCAGCGCCTGATAGAATCGGCTGGATCTTACCCCGTCCAGGATCGGTCGAAATGCCCCTGTCTCCGGATCATAAGTATGCGGCAAAAACATGGTATCAGACGTCCGGTTCCAGACTTTTTCCGGACGCACATAGACATTTTTCTTATCGGAATAGACATCCAGAAAGAGCTGTGTTGTATTGTGCATCTTCCGGATGGCTTGTACGGAATGCTTCCCGCGGATGATCGGAAAAAACGCCACCGTATCCAGGGTAAACAGAAACGGACAGGTCACACGAAAAAAATTGCCCATCATCAGATCTGTCGCCCACGCTGTCTGCAGTTCCGAAAGACAGTCAAACACATAGAATGCATCATAGCCTTCCGCTTCGATCACGTTATGGATATCTACCGTAAAATTTTCAAACCGATGCGACAGCGCCACATTCACACGCTTCACCTCCGGCCGCTCTTCGATCAGCTCCTCATGACTTGCAAACCGGAAATAGATGATATTCCGCCGATCCTCGATCGCCTGCCGCACATACGGCTCCATAAACAGTCTGAACTGCGCCAGATCGGTTACACGCCATACCACATTGTCCCCCAGCCGGATATTGTCCAATGCCGCATCCATCTCCGGTATCCCGCTCTTCACCCTCTCAAACGCTGCCATAACCCCCGCCTCCTTTTATTCTGTTATCCTATCGCATCATACTGAAACCGTAACAAATTTTTCTCCTGTTCTTCCCGACTCTCCCCGTCCTTATAGTCATTCAAACAAATCATCTCTCACTCCTTCGATAGCCGGAACGCTCGCGCCGAGAGCTGTTGCGATAACAACAGTTTCTATAAAACAAAAAGGCGTCCGACCATGGACGCCTTTGCCTTAACAATTTGATTATACATCATCAAGATTCCGTTTTCAATTCAAAAAACACTCCAAATAAAGATTTTTATAGCTATAATGATCCGATAAATCATCAACACCTTAAAATACTCGTTTTCGCCATCATAGCGTTTATAAACCGACATTTCGTAATGCTTCTGCGATTATTCCTTCAATATCAGCACCTGCAATATCCAGTCCGATCGCTCGGATCTGTTTTACCTTCGCTATTCCATAAAAGTTCTGCGCCAGAGCCTTTACATATCCAAAACCGAATTCCTCCGGGCAGTAGTTTCCCCCTGCTGTTGTTATATAACAAAGCTCTTTTGCTTTACACATGCCTTTGGGATACCCGTCTGCTGTATACTTAAAAGTTATTCCCAGAACATTGATCTGTTCGAAATACTGCTTAAGAGATGCCGGAAAAGACAGATCCCAATAAGGCGCCGCAATGACTATACTGTCTGCTTCCGCAAATTGTCTCGCAAGATTGAACAGCGGATCATCAAAGCTCCCCGCCGCAATAAGGCTATCGCGTTTTTTCAAAAAAGCCTCATCCACACTTGGGAAATCTATCTCCTCAAGCTTAACTTCTGTGATCTGCTCACTTTCCTTAGCCAGATATGCCTCCGCCAGTCTTCTTGTTCTTGATCCTGTCCTCACACAGGCATTTATGTACAGTATCATTCTTCCCCTACCCCTTCTACAGCTCTTCCAGCATCTCCTGAGGATTATCGGCGGCCTTCACTTTGTCCATAGCCTTTACTATGATCCCTTTTTCATCAATAAGATAAGTGGTTCTCACTACTCCCATCGTAACTTTACCGGAGCTTTTCTTCTCCTTCCAAACATCATATGCTTTGATTGCCATAAGTTCGGTATCGGAAAGCAGAGTAAACGGCAGACCATATTTTTCTTCAAACTTTTTGTGTGATTCAACTGAATCCTTACTTATACCGATTACAACGGCACCTTTTTCACGTATCTGTGGATACCTCTCAGCAAATCCGCAGGCCTGCTTGGTACATCCCGAAGTATTATCTTTCGAATAGAAATACAGGATCACTCTCTTTCCCTTAAACTCCGACAATGTATGAATCTTCCCGTTCTGATCCGGAAGCTTAAAATCCGGTGCTTTTGAGCCCACCTCTAACACTATATCATCCTCCTTCCGTTAGATCTCTGATGTCTTTTGATCGTCATCCCAAATCATCACTGACCACCCACCGCAGATCCTCCGCAGGGATTACTTTGTACTCGTCCTCACCTTTCCCGGTGCGCATATATACACTTCTGATACCAGCCTGAATGATCATCCTGGCACATAACGGACATGGTTTTGCCTCATGTACGCTGTTATCCTCAGGATTCACTCCTGAGAGATACAGATCGGCATCCAAAGTCTGCTCTCTTGAACAGTTTAACAAAGCATTCGCTTCAGCATGTATAGCCCGACATATATCGTATCCCTGTCCCTGATGCATTCCTTTTTCAATTCTCGGACATTTCCCTATATCACAGCAGTTTTTCTTTCCTCTGGGCGCACCATTGTATCCCGTCGAAATCACTGCATCATCTTTCACGATTACTGCTCCGTATTTTCTCTTGATACAGGTGCTCCGATACGCAAATACCTCGGCACAATTAAGATATGTATCTATCTTAGATACTCGCCCGTCTTTCCCTGTTATAACCATCTTCTGTCTCCTTAAACCACATCAATATCAACTGTTTCTTATGACATTGCCTTATTAGAAAACAGTCTTAGTATCCTTTTCTACAGCTTCATACAGATCTTTTCCCATTTTTGCTTCAAAGTATTCTTTCAGATCAAGATTCGTCTGCCATTTTCCGGGGTCGTATGAGCCATAACGCCTCTTTACATCAGACATGCGGTCAATTATATCCATTATTCCCTCCGCTCCAGCAATAGCATCACATAATTGGATCAGCTTATCATAATCATCCTGCTCTGTTTCTTTAAGCTTCTCACGGATCATTTCGGTATCTTCTTCGGAGGTGTCGAATTTACCCACATAAGCTTCTATCTTATCTTCATTGAATGAATGCGTCAGGCATATTCTGGCGACCTCATCATACCCGAGGGACATCATGTATTTATATCCTTCGGAAACATGTTTCAGATGAAACACCCCGAATTTTCGGCCAATATCATGTAAAAGACCTAATACATAGGCCTTCTCAGGATCCATTCCTGCGTATTGCGCAATCTTCTCTGCACAATGCGCGGTTATCCTGCTATGACTGACCCACTGTCCGGGATTGCAGGTTTCTGCATCTTTTAACAGCTTCTCAGCTTCTTCTCTTGTCGGGTACATACTGAATATTACCTCTCTACTTCCATTCTATGCCAAAACTACACCGTCCAGGTCACATATCGATTTTTAGAGGAAAACAACCTTTCCATCCTCTATCCGATATATTGCACCTATGACCTTTAGACCGTTCTCCTCATCTTTCTGAATTTCCAGACTTGATTCAATGATCCTGATACTCTGCTCCACATTCAACACAGCTGCCTTATAATCGTCCTTCTCTTCCCCTATTGCCCTTTTGATCTCATCAGTAATGAATTTGATAAACCCGTCGGGATCGTGGTGTACAGCGGCCGCTACGGCCCCACACTGGGTATGCCCCAAAACAACGATCAGATTTGTCCCCAGATGGCCAGCAGCATACTCAATACTCCCGAGTTGATGATCATCTATCACATTACCTGCCACACGGATCGTGAATAGATCTCCTATGGCCGCATGAAAAATCCTCTCCGGTATTACCCTGGAATCAGAGCAGCTTATTATGATCGCATAGGGTTCCTGTCCATTCTTAGCAAAGTGCTCCAGGATTGCTGAAGAAATGTCTGTCTTGAAAGTATCAGTCGAAATATACTGATCGTTGCCCTCCTTAAGCCGGGCGATTGCCTCTTCCGCTGTTATCATATATGTTTTCTCCCTATAACACTTCAGTATCCAAATGCAGGATCAGTTTCCATATTCACTTACTGATTCATTATACTTCTTGCATCATTTCTCAACAAGATTTGCGGACTGTTTATACAATGAAAAAAGGAGCGCGTCCTTTTTTCCGGCCGTTTATTCCTCCCGGCCTTTCCCGATCATATCATGTATCCGGTCTATCATATCCTGATGCAGTCTGTGCCGCATCTCGGGGAAAGCACGTATCAGTCTTCCCATTCCAAACAGCCGATGATACAGGATGCTCTTCTGTATATGTTCGATCTTTGCCTCCAGCTCAAGCCTGCGTTGTTTATATTCTTCTTTTGCTTTATCCTGCTTTTCCTCCAGCAGCTTAACCGTCTGCATAGTGCCCTCCGCGATCACTTCCGACATTCCATCGCTGATACGCAGGATCGATCTCTGCAGTTCCTCCATCATTTCCAGCTGTTTATTCAGCTTAAGAACAGAGAGGGTCGTCATAATAAGGTCAAGAACCAGCGTAATGTATAACAGGACAAGTATCGCCCAGGCGATCTTCTCCGGCACAAGATCCGTCAGTCTTGAAATCTCCGGATGGATAACGCGCAGTACGAAAGCTATAGCCAGGCCCCATATGATGCTGAATCTCAAACATATGTAACCACGGAAATTAAACTTTTCCTTACTGTAATCCCACCATCTCGCATGGAAAAGGACATCCAGTATAGCGCCTGCCGCCAGCTCGATCGTAGTAGCAAAACATATCCCGACTGCAAATAACAGCGGCGCAGGGAACATCTCAATATCACCGCTGTAGCCAAGCTTTTCACCAATACAGCGCACCACTGCCAGTACGCTCAGCACTCCGCACCCGTAAACGGGACAGATCGGCCCGTTAAGGAATCCGCGGTTTACCACCTTCCCCATCGTAACAGCATGATAACTGACCTCGATCCCCCAGCCGATCAGGGAATAGATCATGAAAAAACATAATATCTGAAGAATAGTCATTTGATCACACCTTCAGGATCCCTTCTGTTCTCAACTCATCGAAAACAAGCCGGTATCTCTTTCACACCTCTCGCGCGGCATATAACCGATGTCGCACCTGTATAAGAGAGAGGCTTTCCTTCCGTATCGGTGACCATGCACCCGGCTTCTTCCGCTATCAGGGCAGCTGCCGCATAATCCCACAGCTGTATCTTAAGTTCAAAATACAGGCTGCATCTGCCCATCGCTACACAGCACATGTCCCAGGCTGCCGTCCCCGATCTTCTGAGATCCACACATAAAGGCAGAAGCTTTTTTGCAATATCAAAAGTTCTGTCCTGCAGCTCCGTATAATATGGAGCCGTTCCAAAGACAGAAAGAGCGTCTTTTAATGGTGCCTCTGATGACATGATCTTCTCATCATTCATATATGCACCCTGACCCGAAACTGCCGAAAACGCTATATCGTCATAAGGATCATAAACAACGGCCATATGAGGCTTTCCATTCTTCAATAGCCCTACCGATATCACGGATGGTCTGTATTCATAGATAAAATTGGAGGTTCCGTCGATCGGATCGATCACAAAGCAGTAACCGCTGCTCATCTTGGCAGAAAAGACATCCTGTCCGTCTTCCTCACCCAAAAACTCCGCTTCGGGAAACAAAGCTTTTAAGCGTTCGATCAGAAACGCCTGTATCTTCTCATCTGTTTCTGTACAGAAATTCGCATGACCGGATTTTTCCATGATCTTCGGTCGTTTAGCTGACAGCATTATCTCTCCGGCTTCTTTAACAATTTCAATTATACTCTTAACGTTCATTTCCGGATTCCTCTCCTACCGATCAGCAAGCCATTCGTGATCCTTCGCCGGGATCAGCTTATACTCATCCCTGCCTCTGACAGGATCTCAGGCGTCTCATCATTTCGACTGCTCTTTTATAGTATAGTTCCTCCGCATGCTGCATCGCATATTCCTGCGAAGTATTCTCATCTGTCAGTGTTACGATATCCGCTATTCCTGACTCTTTTATCTGCTCATAGCCATCGCCAACGCATCCGCATATCGCCATGCACTGTATCCCGGCTTTCTTTGCTCTTTTTGCAACGCCCTGTACCGCCTTTCCATCGCTGCTCTGATGATCAAGCCGGCCTTCTCCCGTGATGACATAATCCGCATCCTTTATCAGGGCGTCAAAATCACAAAGATCCAGCATGGTATCGATCCCGGACTTAAGCTCTGCTCCGAGAAATATCTTTAACGCCGCCCCCATTCCTCCGGCCGCACCTGCTCCGGGTATGGTATCCGGATCCGTTCCAAAAGTTCTGATGATGACATCACGGAAATTCAGCATCCCCTCTTCAAGAAGCTTAACCCTCTCCGGATCCGCCCCTTTCTGAGGTCCGAACACATAGCTTGCGCCGGATGGTCCGCATAAAGGATTCGTGACATCACACATCACGGTAAAATGCGCATCTTTCAGTTCCGGCATCATGCCGCTCACATCTATACGTGATACCCTTGAGAGATCCTTTCCGCTGCCGGCAAGAAGCTTTCCGTCTTTATCCAAAAAGCGGATCCCTAAAGCAGACAGCGCCCCCATTCCTCCATCGTTTGTAGCGGATCCGCCTATTGCTACACTGATATCTCTATGCTGCGCTGACAAAGCCGCACGGATCAGTTCACCCGTACCGATGCTTGTAGTAAGCATCGGATCTCTCATGGCCGGCGGAACAAGGGGCAGCCCCGCAGCCTGCGCCATTTCCACCAGCGCCTTTTTCCCGGCGAAACTGCCATAACAAGCATTTATCTTCTGCATCAAAGGCCCATGAACCGTTTCAGATACCTTCCTGCCCTGCATTACGGAAAGAACAGCCTCGAGCGTCCCCTCTCCTCCGTCAGCAAGGATGAGCGGAAGCGTATCGCATTCCTCAAAGACCTCGTTCGAAGCCTTTTTCAGTATATCTGCTATCTCCTTGCTCGAAAGGCTCCCTTTAAAGGAATCCGATGCAAAAACAAGTTTCATCCCCCCCTATTCCTCTCCCCCCAGGATCTTCTGCGCGCCGGTTGACCATACGTGTTTCTTTGATGCGTCGCTCCTCTTATTCTGCGCCATGACCCCGGCAAGCGGATGAGCGGTGTACGGCTCTTCCAGATACTTCAGTTCATCAGCCGTCAGTTCCAGATCGACGGCCTTGGCTGCGCCTTCTATGTGATGAAGCCTGGTTGCCCCGACGACCGGCGCCGTCACTTTGGTAAGAAGCCACGCCAGAGATATCTCCGTCATGCTCACGTCATGTTTCTCCGCAAGCTCCGCCACGCGTCCTATGATCACATTGTCCTGCTCCTGAGTGGCGTCGTACTTAAACTTCGCGTAACTGTCCTCGGCGGCCCGCCTGGTATCACCCTCGCCGGGCTTTCTGGAGAGTCTTCCGCTCGCCAGCGCGCTGTAAGGAGTGAGCGCGATATTTTCTTCTTCGCAATACGGCACCATCTCACGCTCTTCCTCCCTGAAAATCAGGTTGTAATGCCCCTGGATGGAAACAAATCCTGCAAATCCCTCTTTTTCTGCCAGTGCATTGGCCTTTGCGATCTGCCAGTCAAAACAGTTCGAGATGCCGATGTATCTTGCTTTTCCGGCTTTCACGACGCGATCCAGCCCATCCATGATATCGTAAAGCTCCGTATTCCAGTCCCACATATGATAGATGTACAGATCCACATGATCCATCCCGAGATTCTTAAGGCTTGTGTTGATCATGTTCTCGATATGCTGCTGCCCGCTGATCCCTTTTTCAATCTCCTCGGGTGTTCTGGGAAGGAATTTCGTTGCGACGACAACATCCTCTCTCTTTGCAAAATCCCTCAGCGCCCTGCCGACATACTGCTCGCTGGTCCCGCTCTGATAGGCGATCGCCGTATCATAGAAATTCACTCCCAGCTCAAGGCCTCTCTTTATGATCTCCCTCGAATGCTCCTCGTCGAGGGTCCAGCTGTGCTGTCCTCTTGCTGCGTCTCCGAATCCCATGCAGCCCATGCAGATACGCGATACATTCAGGTCTGAATTCCCGAGTTTCGTATATTTCATCGCCGCCTCCTTTTACTGCAAGCTTTCGATCCAGGATCTGACGTCATCCTCCGACGCACCGGCTCCGAAGCGTTTCCCGTCGAGCCAGTTCCCGCTTCCGGCGTTGTCCGCAAGGTTCCTGCCGCTCCTGCCTATCCCGCTGCTGCCCGAGGTGCAGAAGGGGATCATTGTGATACCGTCAAAGCTGTAACTCTCCACAAAGGTATCCATGATACGCGGCTCTATTCCCCACCAGATCGGATATCCGATATAGATGGTCGTATATCCGTCAAGAGAGACCGCATCGCTTCCGATCGCGGGTCTTGCAGACTCGTCGTTCTGCTCTTTGGTCGTGCGGCTGCCCGAATCATTCCAGTTCAGATCGGCGTCGGAATACTCCTGTTCCGCCTTGATCTCGTACAGATCTGCGCCTGTGATGGCTGCGATCTTTTCCGCAACTCCCTTTGTGGTTCCGGTTGCGGAGAAGTATACCACGAGCGTCCCGCCGTCCTGCTCTGTCCTGCCTGCTTCCACCGAAGATGCATCGTCTTCCGCAGCTTCCGGCGTGTCGGAAGCCGGATCCGGTGTCCCGCTCTGATCTCCGGAGTCTTTCGCTTTTTCCTCTTCCCGGGCGCTTCCGCTCTGTGTCGTCGGTGCGTCGTCCTTTGCTTCCTGTCCTTCCTTATTTCCACATGCAGCCAGCCCGAAGACAAGCAGGATCGCTGCCAGTACTGATATCGTTTTCTTCATTTATCGTCGTCCTCCTGTATCGTCTTCCTCAGTCCTTTTCCGCGGGTTCAGGGCTTTCTTCCTTCCACACTTCCTTTGCAAGGCGAAATACGGCCCAGCCCTTCGGCCATCCCACATACATGACAGCGTGGGTTATGATCGCCGCGATCTCTTCCCTGCTCACTCCATGCGCCTTCGCATTCTGGAGGTGATATGTCAGGGAAGCATCCGTGATCCCCGACGCCATCAGGGAAACCACCGTAATGATGCATTTGGTCTTCACATCGATCGCTTCCTCATTCCACACCTCACCAAACAGCACGTCGTCGTTTAAGTGTGCGAACATCGGCGCAAATTCTCCAAGCTGCTCTCTTCCTGCTGTCTGTACGATCTTCTCTGCCACTTCGTTTTTCCTCCTTTACTTTGTATCCGGATACAGTCTCACTTTATTCGTGAAGCACGACCGCTGTCCTTTACTTTTGCAGTATCCTGCCGCGCTTTATAAAAGCTTCAGCAGGCAGTTATCCGTTATCTCAAAGATGGACTGATATACATAGTCCACATTTGCCTGTTTCATGGCTTCCCTCTGTTTATCCGTTACTGCCGTGTACGGATAGATCCCAAACATGAAAGGGAAGAATACATATATAAAATCCTGAACCTCCTGTTCGGTCTTCTCCGGGCAGAACTTTTTCAGTATCTTGCACACGTTCTTCATCGACTGCCCATAAGCCACCTTAAATGACGCAAGAAGCTCCGGCCTGCTGTTGGCCTCCATATCATAAGTGTTCATGGCAAGGAGCTTTAAGAGCTGTTCCCTGTCTGCAATGGACGCCGCCAGTTTTTCGGCGAGCTCTTCTTTGGAAAGCTTTTCATTCTCCTGCAGAACAGACTGTAATTCTTCATTCCAGCGGATATACTCTCTTTCAAAAAGAGCCAGAAATATCTCCTCTTTTGTCTGGTAGTAATTATAAATGGTCGGTCTCGAGAAAGACGTTTCATTTCCGATCTCTTTCAGCGTGATGTCTTTAAAGCTCATGGTCTGATAGAGCTTTTCACAGGCGCTTATGATCTCTTCTTTTCTTGCTGCGGTTCTTTCCGGCGATCCTTTCGGCATTTCTTTCCTCCGCTCATTCTATTCTGACTTCGTGTCAATATGAATTATAAACACTTTCTGACACCACGTCAAGATGCGCGCATGATTTTTTTCAAAAAAAAACAGCGGCGAAGGCTCTCTTTTGACCCTTCACCGCCGCTTTCTCCGCCGGATCTGCTCAGCTATACTTCCGCAGCACTGCCAGCACGGCTCCGAGATATGTAGTGCCAAACAGGTTCAGGTGATTCAGCAGATGATACAGATTATACAGGTCCCGCCGGTCCTCGTAGCCCGGCTCTTTTCCCTGCTGTTCGTAATAGCCTTTATAAAAAGCCCTCGGAAAGCCGCCGAACAATTCCGTCATGGCGATGTCTGCCTCCGGATGCCCCACATATACTGCCGGATCGATCAGCCACGCTCTGCCGTCGCTTCCGGTGAGATAATTTCCCGACCACAGATCCCCATGCAGAAGCGCCGGATGATACGGCTCAACAAGCAGCTCATCCAGCTTCTCCAGCAAACGGTCAAGAACTTTCAATTCCCCGCTGTTAAAGCATTTTTCTGCCCGCCGGATCTGCGGTAACAGCCGCCGCTTTCGAAAAAAGCCGATCCAGCTATCCTCCGGCGTATTGACCTGATATCCGGCCCCGATATAGTTATCCGATATAAAGCCGAATTTTCCATCGCCGGTATATGCGGAACAGTCAGCGCAATGCATCAGCGCCAGGCGCCGCCCAAAATCTTCGTAAAAATCCGCGATCTTTTTCCCGGGGGTAATATACTCCATCAGCAGAAAGGAGTCGCTTCCGTCTTTACCGCAGGCGTACACTTCCGGTACGGAGATCGCTCCGCTGTCCCTTATCGCCTGAAGCCCTTCCGCTTCCCGCACAAAGAATGACATTTTCTCTGCCGCATTCTCTTTAACAAAAAGCTTATGCCCATCCGACAGACTCAGCATATAAGCCCTGTTGATATCACCGCCCGCAAGCGGATCCCGGCGAGTTATCTGCACCGGTTCTCCGTAAACTGCCTCAACCGCTTCCTGTAAAGAAGAAAACTGTTTCACCGCATACTCCATCATTTTACCTCCGGGTCTTTCGTTACCACGCCATCCGCAGCTTTCCCAATATGATCTGTCTGCCTCACCGGATCCAAAATCAGCCTTCTTTGCGCCGCTCCCTGCTGCCGCGGATATGACAAGCGCCTTTTTCGTGAACATACACTTTCGCGGCCTGTGTGACATCCGGTAAATGAACGTCAGATCCGGGAAGCTTTTCATCGGCGCCGAAGCTCTCAGGCAATAAGTCGGCGTTTGAATATCAGTATATCAGCTTCTTCCACTTCCGTCATTATCCTGTTTTTCGAGTGCGTGATCTGAAGATCGAGAACTGGGCAGAATGATCAGTTCTCCATCCTGCACAGCTCCTCGATCCACTCCCTGCGCCGGATAACCGCCAGCCATTCCCCGGGGATCCCGTCATAGCCGTAATACAGGGCTGCCAGCCCTCCGGCGATGGCCCCTACCGAATCGGCATCATCTCCCAGATTGACCGCCGTGAGCAGGCAGTCCCTGAAGTTTTCCGTCCGGATCAGAGACCATACCGCCGCCTCTAAGGAATCTACCACGTATCCTGTGCTCCTGATCCCCTCTTCCGGAACTGCAGCAAACTCTGCCAGATCTCTGAGCCTTCCGTAATAAGACAGCTCCACCCTGCTTGCGATATCTTCTTCGTAGAAAGAAAAACCGGCATCCAGCCCCTTCTGAAGCCGCTCCTCCGGGGAGCCCTCCCCGTCAAGGATCTCTTTCACACAGAAATAGTATAATCCACAGGCGATCTTTGCCCTGAGATGATTATGCGTCAATCCTCCGATCACATGAACCGTCTTTATTGCATCTGCTGCCGGCAGCTTCCTTTCATACGCATACAGGCATGCCGGCATGATCCGCATCAGTGATCCGTTCCCATTGGACCGCTCGGAAGTTCCGCCACAAGTCATCGGATCCCCTTCTCTCTCAAACTTCTCTATCGCAAGAGAGCAGGTAGTGCCCATATCAAAGGCTTCTCCGAAGGGCGTGTATCCTCCTTCCTCGTACCAGCAGACAAAGCCTCTCATGATATCTTCCGGATCCACTTCTCCCTTCTTCCGGATGCTGTCCAGCGTCGCCAGAGCCATGCTGCTGTCATCCGTCCAGGTCCCTTCCGGCATATGATAAACTCCGCCGGTCTCCATCCCTTTGACCGGTCCCGCTGCTCTCCGGGCGATCGTTTCCCTGGACATAAACTGCACCGGATCACCCAGCGCATCACCAACGATAAGTCCCATCATACCATCCAGCCATATATTCCTTTTCATACGCTTTCGCCTCCTTTGCTTTTGATGATATGACTATACCACAGAAAGAATTATGACAGGTCTCTTCAAAAGCGACCTGAATATGAATCCGGAAATCTCTTATCCCGGCCCTTATCACAACGCGCCCTTAAAAACAAAAACGGTGCCCACAAGATCTCTCTCATAAGCGCCGTTTTTTTGCTTTTACCGGGATCTTCCGAGGAACCGTTCTGTCTTACACTTCACAAGAGTTAATTCATCCCCCGGAATAAGGCAATAGCCTCCGTATTCTACTCATCTTTAAGATTTTTTTCGAACTGATCAAAATTCATGCTTCCGTCCATGCTGCTGACAAGCGGATTGCTTATCAATGCCAGTTCCAGGCGTTCGCGCTCCTTTGCGTTCAGGATGACCAGCCGGTTTAATCTGTTGTCAGACGCATGCTGCAGCCCCATCTTGTAGGTATCATTATCGACCCGGGTGATCGCAGCCATAGAATAATCATTGAGATACTCAAATCCTTCCGGTAATCCTGTCAGATGATCGTCCCACATAAAGAGGCCATCCCGGTATTTCCCGCCGGCCGGCTCAACAAATTCCGGGATCCGCCATTCATTTCCAAGCTTTTGAGCGCTTCTTATCTTTCCGCGACGTATCCACTGTCTGACAGTACCCACGTTCACTTCGTGCAGCTGAGCATAGTCCTCAACCGTAAGCTTGCGCGGCTCCATCCGGATCAGAATGTACGCTTCCAACACAGCGCTCACATCCTTTTTATAAACCCTTTTCGCAAGCTCACTCGATCCGACCAGCTGTAACGCAACTATGGCCGACTCCTCCGTGATCCCAAACATGAATCCCCAGCCTTCGCTCAGGTTCCCGGGAAATTTACGTCTGCGGACCGTTTCCAGGAAACGATCTGCAAACTCCAGAAATGCGATGTGGCTCTTTACAGATTTCTTTTCTTCCGCCCCCGCTCCCTTTCTTAAGCCGTTGATGTGTTCCTCGATAGCCCTGACCAATTCCTCCTTAGTCGTGATACTGCGGAGACCTTCCTCATTCGTTACCGCTTCCTTGTTTTTCTTTCCCATATTCCGCCTCCTTTTCAATGTACATAACACGCGCTACGAAAAAGATAATAGCAGGGACGCGTGTACTTGTCAAGTACATATTGTATTGCCGCAATACACACGTTGAACATTTAACTTCCTCATAAGCAGCAAATCCTGCTGACAGGAGTTGAAACCTTAACTTCTCCAAATTTGTCTCCTTCAACTATAAAACTAAAATATCGTAATGCGAACGTAGTTCTTGACGAGACCTGTCACTTTTTGTACATCCCGCTGATGAAAGTATATGAATCCGCGTCATCCACGCTTCCCCATCCCTGCATATAATTGAAATAGTACTCTTCCCCGGTCAACAGATCGGTCAATCCATCTTTACTGAACAGCCGGATGTCATGCTTTGATAGCATCCTCTTTAATTCTTCCATCTCCCCTGATCCGGTAGCGGGAAGCTGTTCAGGATTGCAACAGATAATGCGCTGGTCTTCGCGACTACACCAAATGAAACGTTTTCTCTCCCCCCAATAATCAAATGATCCTATCTTCTCCTCTTCCATCCAGTCTATCAAACTGCAGAATTCCCTAATCCTTTCCATTAAGTCATCACCTTCCGTCAGCATATACCACCTGTAACCCGTACTGTCATGATATCCATCGTATCTGGTGTCAGAAAGAAAAGGCTTTTCCCCATCCACAAAATCATGCACGATCCTTCGCCCGATCGATATCAGTTTATCTTCATCTATCCACGTTTCACTCCGTATTTTTACTTCCTTCTCGGTAAGGAAGTCTTCCGTGTAATACAGGATACGTTCCAGTTCCCCCGACTTTTTATATCGGTGATCGGTACCCTCGAATATTTTAAGTCTTACACCGTTCTCCCGTGCATATTCCAGTGTATCCCGAGGATCCACCACCTCATCCCGCTCGCCCTGAAGGATCAGAACCCGGGACATCGGCTCTTTCCACCAGTTACGTTCATCCACGCTATGCTTTTTAAGCCCCTCATAAAAATCATATCCGATCTTTATGGGCCGTTCATATCCCAGAGTCAGTTTCCTGCCGGATTCCAGCTTTTTAAATTCTTCATCGGGTACAAGCTTCCGGAACACTTTATCCATCCTGAGGGCCGGCGATCGAAGGATGATCTTTTCAAAGGCTGTGGAATTCTCCGATCTGTTCCAATATAAGAGTGCGATATACCCGCCGAAACTTGTCGCGAAGCAGCTGATCTTTTTCTCCGGCCACAGCTTCCTTAATGTCAGGATCGCCTTCTTAAGATACAGCAGGCAGTATTCTACGGTGAAATGCTCATCCGGCTCCGTGCTCTTTCCGTGTGCCGGCCAGTCAAACGCTGCCACAGCGATCCCTTTGCTGTCCAGCGCCCTTCGAAGGGCCGCAATCACCGAACTTTCCTTATCCCCGCCAAAACCATGCAGACAGAGAAGGATCTGCTGATGATCTTCACGGATATTGGAATCGATCGGGAATTCCGGCATTCTTTCCTGCTCTGTTTCGTTTTGTTTAAACCACATCTCCTTATCTTCCCCCCTCCATATATTTTCTGATCCAGACCGGATCCCTGTAACTGCCGTATTCCTCCATCACACATCCGTAACACAGATCATCCGCGATCTCCAGGATGAGATCCGACAGTTCCAGATCCTCTTTCCACCTCTGATCGATCGCCTCATATCCGCAGAGCGCCCCGAGGATATTCCCGGCCACCGCGCCGGTCGTATCGCTGTCCCCGCTGTGATTTACTGCCGCGATGATACCGTGGGAGAAATCATTCCGGTAACGCAGCGCACAGTACAGTGCGATCCCCAGCGTCTCCTCCGCTACCCAACCGGCACCGATACGATGAATGTTTGATACGTCATCATCCTGATTCTCCGCCAGAGTCAGCGCCAGATCCGCAATGGCCAGCAGCTCTGCAAGATGATCCTCATCCTTATAGATCCGCCGTATCGTATCTTTGGCTTCCAGTATAATATCCTCCAGACTCATTTCCCTCTGAGGATAAACAATACGGTTGATCACATGAACGAGAAAGGCCGCCGGCATATATCCGAGAGTATGGCAGTGGGTGATCCTCGCGATCTCCCCGCCCTCCTGATCAACAGCGTCCAGCGTCTCCCCGCCGTGATAGTCCAGCGCCATCGGAGCGACCCGCATCAGTCCGCCGTTCCCCTTGCTGTCATTTCTTTTACGGATCACATCCGGATAGCCGTATTTGCTGTGGTTCTTCAATTCTTCCAGCGCAGAAATACAGGTATTGCCCGGAACTCTTGTGGCATAAAGCTCCGGCACATTCATAAGCCAGCATATCCTTCGAACGTCTTTTTTAATGCCCGCGATATCATATATGTTCTGTGTTTCAAACCATTCCAGATAAGCTTCATAGACATAAGCCGCCACCGGGCCCATCATCCCCCGCAAACATCCTCTGGTCTCACCCACGAGTATCCCGTTTGCCGTAAACAGCGTCATCTGGGTATCATCGGATATCAGGGCTTTTCGCTTTTTAGCATCCAGCTCATAGATCGTGATACCCCGCTGTCCGTACTTCTTCCATATGGCATCTTCTTTCATGAACTCGATCGGATATCCCAGCGCATCACCGACCGCTCCGCCGAAAAGACAGCCCCGGATCTTATCCCGGTAAACCTCCCTTTCCCGGCGCTTTTCCTCCACCTTCCGCATCTCTTCCGTTTCCGTATTGTTCACAGGACTCATTGTCTTATCTCCTCTCTACTCTCACCTTGAAAGTTCCAGAAGTATATCATCATAGCTCTTCATCTGAAATGTCTTCATCCTTCTTTTGTATGAGTCATATTCCTTATCGTACTCATCTTTCGCACCTTTTTTGAATGCGCCATTTACATAATACTGATCATCGTATTTTGCCAGTATATATCTTGTTTCTCCTTCTTCAAAGGAGATAACGGCACTTTCATCTAACATGTCATCACATGTGATTACAGTACCTTCCCTTTCATTATATCCAATCGCCTCATAGCAGATATAAACATAGGACACTCTTCCATCCCTCATGATCTTGCACATCCCCACCCAGGAACTGTAATCATCCTCATATCGGACAAACAACTCCGGAATATCGTCATCATCAACATAGGCAAGTTCAAACCCCGTTGCCCAGATATCCTGATAGTATTCCGTCTTTTCAGACATATACCATTCTTTTTCACTTTCTATATAATCCCGGTAAGACGCCCTCCAGTCATAATCTTCCTTTTGGGGTAATCGGATCTCTTCAGCGCTCTCCCCTATATACATCCATAACGCAGGACGAATGCCCAGATTTGCAGTTACATTCTCCATCGGCCCAATCTGGCCGAAGATGATCCACATATCATCACGGAGCCACCACTCACCATTTCCGCCATCATAGTGAGGCACTTTCATAGAGGCATACGTTGTATACCGGGCCTGCAGATCTTCTGTAATTGGTTGTCCGGGTCCGTAATAACGTGGGCTCAAATCCGGAAAGTATCTTCCTTGAATATCATTAATTGATAAAAGAAAAATCTTATCAAGGGTAGATACCGTTTTTCCTTCCAAATCCAGAAAACTGGTAAGATAATCCTTTTCGTCTGGTACTGTGCTTCGAATCCTTCCCCGTTCCAATTCATCAAACGCAGAAGGGAAAAAATCGCTGTTCAGCCACTCTCTGATATAATTGCTTTCCCATCCGCTCTCGTAGTCATAATGATCCGGATCATCGGTATATGGCAGTACATCGAGAAGGTATTCACTCATCAGCAGCGCCCACCCACCATCGACATCAAGGACTCTCCATTCGATCGGTTCCGCACCGTTATTGAAATCTCCATCCTGTTCATAATGCCCGAAGAAAATGCTATTCCCTTGTAAAGTAAAATCATTTTCACCGATGCGAACAAATTCATGGTCCATATCATCATAGATGAAGAACGCCGGAGTTTCCTCCCGATATCCACTCTCATAGCTAATATCACAGGCTGCATATTCTTCTCTTCTCTTGTAAAGACCGGACCAGTTGCGGGATTCCTTCAGTTCATGCACTTTTCCTTCTTTTACCCCGAACACATAGGAATTGCTGACGGAACCGCCCGCGCTGTATTCCCATACCAGTAGTTTATCCCTGCCGGTATCCAGCAGATGTCCTTCCTTTTCGTATTCGGGGAGATATCCCATAAACGGCTCATCTGTGTTTACCGGCTTCACTTCACAGTCCGCTGATATATAGTATAATCTGACATTCATTATCGTTAAGGGATCTGTCTTGTCATCTCCTGTAATACCAAACGCTTCATAAGCCCCATCCCCATCCATATCATCGTAAAAGAAATGCAGAAGGTTTTCACCCTTTATATATTCCGAAAAAACTTTATACATTCTGTCATACAGCTCATCCTTCCCCTTCTGTTTATTCGTCTGAACCTCAGTTTTATCCTCTCTGATCGTCGCAAGCATCCTCTTCAGGCTTTCATCACCTGTTTTTTCAAATCCTTCTTCCAGGATACTCTCTGCTTCGTCATATTCTCTCTGCGCAACATATACTTCCGCTAATCCCCGGTATGCTCCCGGTTTTTCCGGATCGATCCGGATCGCATCCCTGTAAGCAGCAGAAGCATGATCATAATCCAGCAGATCTATATAACGTTCTGCCAGCTCGATCTGTTCATCATATTTTTTTTCCACATTTCCGGAGAAGATCATAAACAAGAGTATTCCGGACACAATAAGAACAAGGAGTGCACCCAAAAGCACAAATGGCCACAGCCGCTTTTTCTTTCTGACCGCTTCTATATTTTCTTCCTGTACCAAAAGCGGCGTCCCGCATTTATGACAAAATTTCTGCCCTTCTTTCAATTGTGTTCCACAGGTTTTACAAAACATATATGTGACCCTCCGGCTCCTCGTGATCCCCCATATACCATTGGTATGTACATATCATACCGCAGAATTTCCTAATAATGGTCGCTCAGTGAACGACCCTTCCCCAAAAAACCGAGTGCCTTTGGTGTCCTGCTCTGATAGAATCACAAATACAGAGTCTTGCTTATTAACAGAGCGCGGTTTAGAAAGGTTCTTTTACCGGTATGCAAGCTCATCTGTCAAATGAGTGTATTTCCAAATAGCCCGGGATGTGAAGTATCTATTCATTCCAGCCGTTCTCCCAGCCCTCTTTCAGATACGCTTCCAGCATTTCCATGAGGCTGTCATACTCTCCGCCATCGTTACTTCCGGCAAATCCGATCGCATACTTATGAGCAGCGGCATCATATATAAAGCTTTCATCGTCAAGACAGCCCAGCCAGATGGCACGCTGATCATCCTGCCACCATTCAAAAAGACTTCTGTCATTGCAGACAAAATAATTGAATAAACTGTTCGTCTGGCTGTAAAAATCTTCAAGTTCATCCGCGACCCGCCGGTCAACACCATATTCTCTGCAGAGTTCCCGGAAGCCGTTTAATTCCGCATCCGTTGCCGGCTCAAGCCTTACACAATGGCCTCGGCATATGTATTCATCTTCCTCACTTTTCCCGCAATACTTTTCAAACAATTCCTTAACGGTCATAGCCAACCCTTCTCCTTCACTCCATGCTGAAGAATGCTTACCTCTTCCCGGATCATATCCATATTTTTCATACTCCCGTCTCCGGAAGCTTCCTTAATGCATTTACTCCGTTTCCTCTTTACCGGAGTCTTTGGATCCGCATAGGTACCCAAAGAGCATATGGCTTAAGGCTGTATCCTTCCTTGCCCTTTCCCTGTTAAAATCAAATATATCTTCGCTGCATTCCTCAATATGCTGTATCAACGGAAGTACCTCGCTCGCGGGAACTACGATTCCATATTTCAGCTTTCTTTCCGCATAAGCCCGTACTTCCTCTAACAGAGTCTGCAATTCTTCATACGCCTCATCACGGATATACTTTTGCAATTTCATTTCAACGCCGGACTCCCGCAGCGAAAACAAAAACCCGTTGGCTTCCACAGAAACATAAGTTATACGATCCTCCGGAATGGCTGTATGGTTGTATCTCTCGGTAAGATATTGATAGAAGGCTGCTGACAGCTTGTGTACATATTTCCGCTCCACACCACGCAGCAGTTCCGCTTCTACCTGTCTGTATACTTCCGCAATAACGTCTCTGAGATATAATCCTTTTCTTTTGTCCGGCATTTTTATACCGCTTTCCCGGATCTCGCAAAGCAAAGATAACACGATCTCCGGCTTTTTATCATACAGATAGACTGCCAGCTTCATGATCGGAGTGAAATTTCTGAGTGTATATATACTGTTGGTGATCTCCGCACGGATAAACGCTGCTTTGTATACAGGTATTGTTACAACCTCATACCTGGTATGTAAGTATGCGTAATATGCCTTTTTCAGCTCTTCCGTATATTCTTCCGGAATATCCCGCAGCAATTCGGCTTCCACGCCGTAATATACTGCCTCCGTCAATTCTTCAACGATATCGTTGATAATATGATCCATGCTCAATTCCTTTCCCGGATCACGTATCCGCGCCGATCCGTTCTTCTGTCTGATTGCATTCTCCCTGCCCCGGCCTTCAGATTACAGTATCCGGAATCCTTTATATGATACAACATACGCGTGCTGATCACAAGGGAATTGACATGCTGTTTGGACCTTGCGAATCGAATGCTCCATTCCATTTTCGCATTGCAATTTCAGTCAATCGTATATTAGACTTTCCCTTCTGATTGTGATAGAATTTGATATACACAGATGAAAGGACAGACCTGCTTTGTTTTGCAAAAAATGCGGACAGATAATTGATGACGATTCCGAGTTCTGCCGGTATTGCTGAACGGTGATGACACCGGCAGGGAATCTGAATAGATCCATTGATGCTCCGGACCGTGATGAAAACATAGATCCGATACTCGAAAAGTATCCAATGGCACTTCCCGGCGGAAGTATCCTTGCCGGACAGTATATCATTGAAAAACCGGTCGGACAGGGCGGTTTCGGGATCACCTATATCGCAAGCGACCACAAAACCAAGCAAAGGGTAGCTCTGAAAGAGTACTTCCCGGAATCTCTTGCTACCCGTATCGAACGCTCAACAGTTCGCCCGTTGAGTTTTTCCCGTGAAGAGAATTTCGAATACGGACGGGATCTCTTTCTGGAAGAAGCAATCCAGATATAAAAAAAGCCCCAAAGCCTGATTTTATGCGGTTTTAGGGCTTTTTTCGAATTTCATTTTTTTAGTTATGTACATATGGTTAAGTTAAGGTTGAAACTGATGATCATAAAAAACGGGAAAGATATACAATTCTACCTGTTAGTCTCAGGTAGTCAGAACGAAATACTCCCCGTTTCCTGATGGACCCATCATAGTCTATGACGTAACGTGAAAGTCAAGAGGTTTTTTCATCTTTTTTTATACGGCTTTAAAGCAAACAGACATATGATATCCGCTGTCCACAGAACGCCGGCAGCAATAAACAGGATCAGGGTATAACGCGGCAGTTCATATTTGGCCATCACCAGCAGATCAAGGCCTGTCACAGCCAGGTACGCACCGATGCCTGCTATGATCGCACAGATCGTGCTCAGCACAGCCAGCACTGACAGAATAATGACCGGGAGCCATCTTTTCATATCTCACTACCCCCTCACTCACGCAGTCTTTCCAACGTTGCCGCAAAAAGCTCCTGATATTCATCCTGCTCTTATGACGTTCAAAAATCATGCCGGTCTGAATTTCTTTACCTGCAATTCAGCAACAGAAACATAGTGCTTAACATTGAATACTTCAGGAGCGCATTCATTCAGCATCTGCATATGTTCCTCATTCCATGCCCGGAGCCGGGCTTCATCCATCGCTGCACCTACTCCCCGGCATGCACGCATACGGCCATGCCAGCCTTCTCTTGTAAACGGTATATCAACCCTGAACTCTTTTTGCAGAACTATATCAAAAGCGGCAAACAGCTCTTCGGGAACAAAAACGGGGTGAACCGTATCTCCATAGGAAGACCAGTCCGGGTTATGTTTTAAGATGATCTCCTCGCTTTTCCCTGCAACAGGATCCTCATAAGGCAGCCATCCCATGTACAGGATCAGCAGCTTTCCTCCCGGTTTCAGCATCCTCGCAAAACTCTTCGATATCTCCTTCGCGTCCAGATACCATATACACTGGCATACCGTGATAACGTCAAAGCTATCATCCGGGTAGTCCACCTTCTCAGCCGGGCAGGTAAAAAAATCTATGTCCATTCCCTTCTCTGATGCGAGCAGCTTTGCCTGCCCGATCTGATTTTCCGAGATATCGGTTCCGATCCATTTTGCTCCGTACCGATACATATTGCGGGGAAGGACACCGGTCCCGGTTCCGACATCGAGAACCTTCTGACCATCCCTGCATAATCCCAGTTCCAAAATGAACTGATAGAATTCATCGGGGTAAATATCTCTGTATTTCGCATAATCCTTTGAAGTATTGCCCCAATCAAATGTCTTTCCGTTATCAATATCCGAGAATTGCATATATAATAATCCGATCCTCCTTATAAAACATCCCTCTGTTTACTTCCCATTTGCGATAACCACATTGATCGGCTCGATCTCTATCTTCTCCCAAACCTTTTCAACAACATAAGGTTCATTCGCAATATAGTCATCCAGCTCCTCGCGACTCTCGAAGTCCATGATAAGGGCTGAACCTTTCATCCTCCCCTCATCATCCAGCAGCCCTCCGGCGCTGATGATATGCGCGCTCATTTTCTTCATTCCTTCCAGATGACGAGGACGTACTTCCATACGCTTATCCAGCTTTCCTTCACCATCATACGCTCTGATCAGAAATTGCATGATACATTCTCCCTTCTGTTATATATTCCCCTTCAAGATAAAATCCAGCCATTATCCGCATGATAGATCATCTGGTGGGTCATGCCGCCATCTATACAGATATTTTCTCCGTTGATGAATCCTGCTTTTTCAGAACACAGATATAAAACCGCATTGGCTATATCCAAAGGATTCCCGACCCTTCCGGACGGCTGCTGGTATGCATCCGGTCCTTCATAGACCTTATGATCCGTCCCGATGCATCTCTCCGCTCCTGATCCGATACAACACCGGCTTCCCATGCCGCATCCCGACCTTCCTTGCGGTCTCTTCATCCCCGGAAAGATGCACATACAGCCTGGACTTCGGCATCAGTCCCTCATGGTCAATAGCTTCCTCATATTTCGTCGCCGTACCGTGGTAAAGGATCTCCGTGAACAGGAGGAGCACAGATGCCCTTGTCATTTCACCTACTACTCAGATCATCTTCAGTAATATACCGTACCCCCAGCTTTTTCAACTGCTCCCGCATTTTCCGTACCTTTTCATCCGGGAATCTTCTTCCGATGCAGTTTTCGATCATCACCACATTTACGCCCGTCTTCACTGCGCCTTTGGCCGTAGCACCCACGCAACCGCATTCATCCAGACCGCACAATGCCACTTCGGAATAATCCTGCTCCTTCATATATTCCCGGAACGCCTTTGCGGTATACGTATCGGAACGGTTCTTTTCAAAACACAGATCCGATACAAGATCAAGGCCGTCATACAGTTCCGCCCCCTCGGTTCCTTTTATTGAGAATCCGACACCCCACATGATCTTCGGGAGAATATGTTTGATATATATGATGTCGTAGCCTTTCTCCATATAAAGGGCGATCAGGCGGTTGACGTTACCCACGAGCTGATCCGTATCATAGGTAAACATCGGCTTTCTTTTCTCCCACAGATAATCCTTCTGCATATCGATCACAATCAAGGCTTTTCTCTCTGTCATCCTGATACTCTCATCCTTTCATGCTTCATATCTAAGTATAATTGTGCATCTCCCCCACACGGCGCTACCAACAAGAAGAAACGTCCCCCTCACAGCGGCAGGAACAGGACCAGCTCCGTCTCATGGTCTCCTGTCTTCATCCGCAGCTCGCCCCCAAGCTTTCTGGCGATGAGCCTCGCTTCATAAAGCCCCACTCCGCTGCCGTTCACATTCCCGGAATTGGACCCTCTCCACAGGCTGTAAAAACAAAAGGAAGCTCCGTATCCGAAAGCGTCTCGCCGCTGTTTAAAACGGAGATGCACCGTCAGGAAGCCCAGGATACATGCCACTACGATGACAAAGGCATTTCTCATAAAACTGAACATCATATCATACAAGCCCAGGATGGATGCAACGAATTCCGTATCCGTCATGTAATCATCCGGGAACAACTCCTGCAGTCTCTGCCGGTATGCATCTTTTTCTTTTTCCGGCGCATCCAGGGTAAAGCCTATGGTATTGAATCCTCCGCCCACAGCTGCGTCCTTAAAGGCTTTTGACATGATCACCTGTTTCCCGTTGATATTCGACAGTCGGTCAACAAAGCCGGTAATGATGAACTCATCTTCCGCTTTGTTTGATGAAAGTCTGTCTTCCGACAGCTTTTCATAACGGATCGTAAGCTTATCCCCGATGGCAAGCCCTCTTGATTCCGCCGCATACTGATCGATCAGGATCTCGTTTTCAAGCAGAGGATACCTGCTTCCTTCCCGGATCCTGAGTCCCTCGGGATCAAAGTTATAATACATCAGGACAGCATCTTCTTCGTCACCGAATACCAGTGTGGAGTCCTGCATATATACCATTTCGATCTTTGCAGGAATACCTTCCTTCTCCATCATACTGTCAAACTGCCTTAGCATCACATCGATCCTGCCGGTTCCAAGGGAAAGCTCTTCCTTTGTTTTGTCCGTCAGATTCAGGACAAAATCCATCTGCTTGAAGGAATAGTACTTATATAAGAAGTCTGCGTTTATGACCGTATCCCTGACCATGATGCTGATGAGCACAACGATGCATCCGGCCGTATAGGCAACAAAGAGAAGGATATACTTTTTAAAACCTCCGAGGATATCCTTAAGCGCAAGAAACAGAGGTATGGGGATCTTTCTGCTTTTGTTAAGCTGCAGTCTCTCCGCACGCCGTATACTGTCAGCCCTGGCCTCTCCGTGCAGCACGTCCATGACGGAGATCTTGTCAACCCTTTTCATGGAATGCATGATATAAAGAATGATAAATACCATGATGATCATTGCGGAAAGTACGGCCACCACATAATCCCCTGCCCCGAAGGTATAGGAGATATTATAGAAAAACTTATCTACAAGCTTGGCTCCCACCATCGGTCCGATCATGCATCCTTCCACGGAACCCACTGCGGCAAATGCGATATACTTTGCCGCAAGCAGCCAGCGGAAAGGCTTCGGGGATTCCCAAAAGGATCGGCGAATGCGTCACAATGATAAACTGCGCCCTGCTCCACTATTCACCCCGTTTTATCACATCTCATCATTTCTCATATAGCGTGCATCTTTGTATGTTCCTATCTTTTTGATCTTTTTTTCTTTCAGCATTTTACTGAGAACCAGTTCAACTGTCTTCACGCTGATATCAGGTACTTTTTGTATAATGTCCTGTTTGGATACAGGAACGACAGCACCAAGCAGTATGCTTTCAACACGCTCTGATTTTTTTGCTTTTTTCAGGGATATGTCGGTAAATGCTCCGTCAAAATCTTTATAGCATCTGTACAGGATCTGCAAAAAATTGACGATGAAGGGCACATAATCATTTTTATTCTCATGCCATGATCCTGATGATGTATGAAGGGCTTCATAATACACGTCCTTGTACTTGTTGATCTGAGCTTCGTATGAGATGTATCTGACGATATCGTACCCTGACAAATATAACAATAAGACCGTTAAAAGCCTTGAAACCCGCCCGTTTCCGTCGAGAAACGGATGTATACACAAAAAATCCAGTACGAAACAAGGGACCAGCATCAACGATGGGATCTCAGAATCCTGTCTGGCATCATAGTATGCCAATAGCAATTGTTCCATGCTTTCCTGTACTTTTTTCGCGGGAACAGGTTTGAATCTCACATGTCTGTTTCCATCAGGACCATGCTCCATGATATAGTTATCTGTTTTCTTATATCGTCCGGCCTCCGAATGGTTCGTTTCTTCTATAGTTTTATGAAACAGGCAGATCACGTCTTCCGTCAGATCAAGATCCTCATATGTGTTATGGATCAGGTTTAAAGCATCTCTGTATCCGGAGATCTCCATTTCATCATGTGTTATGGGAAGGGCTCCGGCCACAATGTCTCTTATTCTGTCATCCGTTGTAACTATACCTTCAATAGCATTACTGCCTTTTACGGATTCTATTATAGCCTTTTGCCTGAGGCTTTCAAATGTTTCACTGTATTGGAGTTTGCGAAATTCCTCCCTGGATCTCAGATCAGCTATAATATTAGTAAGACCGATTATGTTCCCCGGAACGGTATCTTTTAGAAAAGTATAGTCGAAAATATGCATAGCTGTCTCCCCAAAACACAATTTACTACCCAAATAATATCATTTTTTAGGTAGTAAATCAAGTCCGTACAATATTATAACCCCCACCCTCCTCCTTCAGAAATACCGCCCGTATAAACACTATCAGAACTCCATCCGTGACTTGAATGCCTCCGCGCGGTACTGTATTATAATGATAACAATGGGTGATAAAAAATTTCTGATCCCATTTGTAACCTTTTTGCCTCTTTGATCGTATTATAGGTGAAAGGCCTTTCTGAATACGATATTTCGGGGACATTTGTTATGAGAGAACCTGTAGAAAAACTGATAGAACAGTACCAAAAGCATATTTTCGCGGCGGCTTTCAGTGTATGCCGGAATATTGCGGATGCGGATGATGTTGTACAGGATACTTTCTTAAAGTATCACTGCTCCAAAAAGGAATTTTCATCGCACGAGCACATGAAAGCCTGGCTGCTGCGTGTGGCCATCAACAAAGCCAAAGATCACGCGCGGAGCTTTTGGAAGAAGAACACAGTATCCATAGAAGAGCTTATGACGGCCTCAGCGGATAATGAAGAAATATCGCCCGCCCGGAAAGACGAGCGGATCAGGATCCTGGAAGATGTCATGAAGCTTCCGACCAAATACCGTATTGTGATACATCTGTTCTATTATGACGAGCTTTCCGTTGCAGAGATCGCAAAGGTTCTGGGTTTGAGCGAAGGTAATGTCAAAACACGGCTGTCACGTGCCCGGAATATGCTGAGAAACGAGATCCTGGAGGTAGAAGCATATGTATGAAAATGAGACCTACAAAGAAGCTTTTGATATGATCGAAAGCAAAACGGTGATCACAGCCGACTCACTGGAGAAAAGAAAGAAAGCCCGGCAAAAGCGCCGCTTACAGCAGGCAGTATACGCATTTGCGGCAGCCGCCATATTGTTTGTCGGATCGAACGCCGTGACATACGCCATGAACGGTGAAAGCTGGTTATCCCTGGCCTTTAGCAGCAAGATCGGAACCGGCGCGGAGGTAGCTGTTGAAGAATACACATCCGATGAGATCAACGATGTTTCAATGATCTCTATCGAGCTTAAGGGCGATGAAGATATTGAATATTTCGCACAGGAAGACGGCCGGCTGTTCTTTGTTTATGAAGACATCAAAGAGGACATCACCGACATCTGCACAGGGGACAATTACTATGATCATGAGTATTATGACGCAGACGGGATCCGCCATGTCATAGTGATCGGATGCACTGACGGAGAACCCGAAAACGCAGAGTATATCTTTAATGATAACGGCTATGTATTCTGCCTGGCTCCCTGTATCAAAAACAGTGCACCGGAAGATGAGCTGCATTTGTACCTTGTCAGCTCACCTCTTAATCGCGATATCCGATATGAGGAAGGCAAACCGGCCTGGCTGGCCAACGCGGAAGAAGCACTGGGTCTGTAGTGATCCAACGAAGCACCGGGTCTGTAATGATCCAACGAAAACCCCGGTCTCTCAGACCGGGGCTTTCTTATCTGCCATAGCTGCGGGGACTGACCTAATCCCCCAAAACTCCCATCGCGTGTTTCGCCGCGATCATACCAAAAGTATAGCAGCGCCCCAGCGACAATCCCGTCTGATGGAAAGGATAATCCGCTCCGCCATAGAAGGGGCCGCCAAGGTTTCCCGCGCAATACAGTCCCGGGATGATCTCTCCGTTTTCATCCAGGGCCTGTGCATTCTCATTGATAACCACACCGGAGACCTCTGCGGATACACGGATATGTTTTCTGGCTCCCCAGAACGGCGCCTTTTCGATCTTATGCAGGTACTTCGGCGGTTTCCCGAAATCGCTGTCGCAGCCCTTCTCACACATTTCATTATACCGGTCGATGGATGCTTTCATCTTCGCATAGGGAAGATCCAGTTCCTTCGCCAGTTCTTCCAGCGTATCACAACGGTGCAGGTCGATCAGGTTTTTGAATACCCCCTTGGGATCCTCCACCGCTCCGGGAATAAACTTCTCCATCACTGCCGGAGGTACCTTGCCGCTTTCAAATTCATCCGCCGGCCACTCCATATAAGAATCATCGTAGATCGCGCAATACCAGCCCTTGGATCCGCTTTCCTTATGATCCTCATCGGCCATACTGCCCTTATAGGACGGCTGGAATTTCAGGATATTCCCCATATACACAAAACCGGTGTATTCATTGGTAAAACGCTCCCCCTCCATATTCAGGAACAGGAAGGGTTCCTCCCACATCAAGGCGGAATCAAAATCATGCATCATCTTGGTATGCCCGAGATTCTCCATTTTTGCCCCGGCGCTGATGGCAAGGATATGTCCGTCTCCGGTCTTTCCGAACTGCTTCTTGTCAAACTCCGCGATATCCGGGCACCAGCGTTTTACCATCTCTTTATTGTTGGTATAATCACCGGTTGCCAGGATCACGGCTTTGGATGCGTTGAACTGCACATAAGTCCCGTCAGCCCTCTTTCCGATCACACCGGCCACCCGCCTGCCATCCATTACAAGTTTTACTCCCGGTGTCTGATAGAACACATCAAGATCCGGACAGCTCTCCTTTATACGATCCACCACTTTACGCAGCGCATTGCCCACATTGAGAGGCTTCGGCCCGACCCAGGGTGCCCAGAAATAGCAATGGTCATCTCCGTATTCATAACTGTTTTCCCGGTCCCTCCAGGTTCCGGTAAAGTCTCCGCTGGTGCTGATAAATGCACACAACTTATCCCCGTCATTTAAGAGCTTTGCGCTCTCGGTATTACTGTCTACTTTACTGCCGTCCCCGTATTCCGTCTCTTTTGTCATTCCCGCGCGGTTAAAAAGCCAGATCATCGCTTCCTCGGAATGCTCCGCGTAAGCCCGCAGCTGCTTTACGTCCGCGCGCCAGTCGCACAGTCCGTTGGTATGGTGTATCCATTTTTCGATCCCGGCCTGCGTCGATCTCGACTTGATGATCGCCGAACCGCAGTTGCCCTGGGATACGACATTGATCTCCTTTTGTAAAAGCGCCGTCTTCGCTCCCAGTTCCGCTGCCCAGCCTGCTGCCGGTACACCTGCCGCACCTGCGCCGACTACCACGATATCGTAATCCTTTGTTTCCGCAATACTGATCTCACCGGTCACACATACCGATCCGGCGATCTCCTCCCTGCTGATCTCCATCATTCCATCCTCTCTTCCTTTGTTAGTATATGATCCGCCAACGCTACGAACAATTCACACTGATTCCTTCATCTTCCCCGTCTTCCTCCGGCCTGTTCTTCACTTCATTGCAGATCTTTTCGATCTCTTCCCTCGGAAAAGCCGGGAAACAGGCATAAAGCCCGTCCAGGTCCATACCTGTGATGCACATATTTTCCACCGCCCTGCGGTCCTGCTCGTTCATGCCTTCTCCTTCCCCGCTGACCTCTCCCGAATCAGCTCCCCCTATATTGAAAATCAATACTTCTGTGCTTAGTCTAAACCATCTTCTCCATATATTTCACCGGCACAGCCTTGATCAGCCACACACCGTTGACTGATCTGTAGAAAACATATCCGTCCCGACGCATCTCTCCGCTTCTGATCCGGTAGATCAAGAGCTTCCCATGCCGTAGCCCCACCTTCCGCGCGGTCTCTTCATCCCCGGAAAGATGCACATACAGCCTGGACTTCGGTATCAGTCCCTCACGGTCAATAGCTTCCTCATCTTTCGTCGCCGTACCGGGGTAAAGGATCTCCGGAGGCTCTACCTGCTCAAGTTCCACATCAACCGGGATGGAATGCCCCTGGTTCGCCCGGATCAGCGTCTTATCCTCATTGAAGGAATAGCGCTGCTTTTCATCCCCGGCTACGATACGCTCCAGATCCGCCATGGTCAAAGGATGCGTTTTGCTCACGCCGGCGATCAGCTCCGAAACCTCCGCCCATCCATGCTCATCAAGAGTGATCCCGATGGTTTCCGGCTTGTGACGAAGTATAAGGGATATGAATTTACTCACATTTTTATCAGACATCATTATGTAACTATTCATCCATTTTCTCAAAATTGCTAGTTATATTACCTGTGCCATACAAGGCGTCTGAAATGAATATGTTGATACGAAGTTTTTCTTTTTCATTAAAATATCAATTTTGCACATATATAGTTATGACAACGAATACCACGCCGGTCTATGCTTGCTGGCTCTGCCGCCTTTTGCAGAAAAAGCAAATTTCATTCCTGCCTGCTTACACTTATCTATCAACGGCTTTCCCTCTGCCTCTCCGGCTATGATCCACAGGCAGCCTCCATTACTGCGCTTATCTGCGTATTCAAATCCCGAATCCTGAACCATACTAAGAATCGGATCTTTATTGGTATTCGTCCCAATTTTCTCGACAGTCATCGACTTAGTTTCGGCCGGAGCGCTATACTCCATAATCGTTCTGAGACTCTCGCCGTTAAATGCCGTCATAAAGCTCTCCTGATACTTTTCTTCTACCCTATGACACCATCCGCTTTTATGTTTTAAAGCTTTTGAATCCTGAAAATAATCAAACTGACATCCAATTTCATTACTTTCGCGCAAAAAATCCTTAATCAACTCATCATGTTTTGCCCCGGCTATCCAAAAACCTCCGCCACTCGGCACCTTATTTACCGGATTGATACAATATTCGCATAAAAGATCTCTGAGTTTACCATAATCCGGTATCGGTTTGGGAGCATACTTAAAAGAAATATAGGGTTCTTGCGTACTTAATGTATATGTACCTTTTTCGCTGTCTGCCGTCCCATTTATCAGTAGATTTCTCATTACTATACTCTTCAGCGTCGGATGAGATCCCTTCCTTGCTTTGAATATCGGCCGAAATCCGCATTCTTTATTCACACAATAATAGGCATCCGGATACTCTCTTACATAATTACCACAGACCGGGCAATTTCCGATATACATAGAATCTTTTATATGAGTATTTCCTTTTTCGGATGCAAACCGTATCACATCGGCCGTTAGTTTCTTAATATCCTCCATAAATGTATTCGGTGAATACTTCCCTTTTCCGATTTGAGCAAGTTTTGCTTCCCATACACCGGTCATTTCCGGGGACTGTAAGACCTCCGGCAGAATACTTACCAACCGAATCCCATACTCTGTAGGATTTAATGCTCTCCCTTGCCGAACAACCATCTCTTTGTCGATCAGCTTTTCAATCGTTGCTGCTCTGGTCGCCGGTGTTCCGATTCCATACTCCTCTTCCCGATCATCCTGGCTGTCTTCCGTTATTATTTTCCCGGCGTGTTCCATAGCAGTCAACAAAGACGCCTCTGTGTGAGGGGCCGGTGGTTTTGTAGTATCCTTACGAAGACGCATGGTTTCAACACTTATTTGATCACCTTCCGATAAATCGGGCAGTTCCGGCGTTTTGTTTTTATTGCTCGTATCAACTACGCTCCATCCAGGATCTAAAACCTTTTCCCCGCTTGATACAAATATCCATCCATCCACAGATACCTGCAATTTCTGCTTGAAAACATGCCTGTCCGGATAAAACATCGCTATAAATCTTCTACAGATTAGATCATAAATCTGCTTTTCCTGCTTTGTCCATTTATCCATACCCTTAGCTTCGCCGGTCGGAATAATCGCATGATGATCAGAAACGCCTGCGTTATTGATATATCTTCCGAATAAATCCTTTTCACTTTTCAAGGCAAAGGCAGCATAATCTTCCAGTTCTCCATTCTGTAGGTTTTCCAGTCTTTTTGCCAGGGTAGACTTGATATCCGATGACAGGAATCTTGAATCCGTTCGTGGATAAGTTATCGCCTTATGCTTCTCATATAGTGCCTGTGCAGTATCCAACGTCCATTGGGAAGACATGCCAAATAATCTATTAGCGTCTCTCTGGAGGGATGTCAGATCGTATAGAAGCAGTGACGCTTGTTTTTCCTCGTCAAGTTCATAAGAAATAATCTTTCCTTCCGATGAATGCTTCCTAACCAACTGTTCCAGCTTATCTTTATTCTCTACCGGGAAACGTGACCATTCTTTCGTATCTTTGGCATTTTCGTTTAACAAGCGTCCATCGAAGCCCTTATATGATACGATCACCTCATAATACTCCACCGGCACGAAATTCCGTCTTTCCAACTCCCGCTTCACAAGAATGGCTAATGTTGGAGACAAAACCCGCCCTACAGACAGACGTTTCATGTCATTCATAACGGCATATGCTCTGCTCGCATTCATGCCGATCAGCCAGTCCGCTTCAGACCGGCATCTTGCACTTTCGTACAGATCATCATAATCCGAGTCCGGTTTAATATTCTCAAATCCTTCCTTGATAGCACGAAATGTAAGAGAAGATATCCATAAGCGATCCACAGGCTTCTTGCAGCCCGCCATTTTATAGATATATCTGAAAATGAGTTCACCTTCCCGCCCCGCATCCGTAGCACATACGATGCTGTCGACGATCGCATCATTCATCCATTTTTTTATGATTTCAAATTGTTTTTGGCTGCTTTCAAGCACTTTCATCTGGAAGGGATCGGGAAAAATAGGCAGATCATCCATCTTCCAATCAGCATACTTCTGATCCAATTCATCCGGATAGCATAAACCTACCAGATGGCCTACCGCCCATGTAACAATATCATTATCCCCTATACGGCAGCCTTCACCATTCTCTCTGCAGTTGAGCACATTAGCGATATCCCTGCCAACAGATGGTTTTTCTGCTACAATTAATCTTTTCCCCATGGCGACCTTCTACTTCTATATTAGATAAGCCAATAATTCACTTAATCGTTACAATCAATTCATTTCCGTATCCGCTGAAAATATACTGCTCAGAACCTTACGCATTTTATCATGATCATTTTTGATAGGCGCATCGGGATCAAGAGTCTTAATAACTTTCGCATACTCAGTAGGCGCTATCTGCACCACGAAATCGAGATAATGCTTTGCTCTGGAAGTCCCCACATAAAACTCCAAACCCTTAAAACCAGTAAAGGAATCTTTATTTAATCCGATCATTGCAATGGCATCTGCTTCGAGCCCCTTAAACTTTATACAAGTTGTAACTCGATATGAAACTCCATTGTAATCATACATATAAAATCCCGCGGTATCGCCTTCTCCCTGTGAGAGTTCATCCGCTATACAGCAAAACTCTATTTTCCCAGGAGTGAGAATCACTACATCCTTTGCCTTTGCAGATTGGTACTTCTCCAATATTTCATTAAGAGCCTTAACTGCCTTTTTTTCACTACCTACCAGATGCATAACAGGTTTTACCGGTTCAAACCATGTACAGGCTGTTTTAGGTTTTATAGCTCTATTTTTATTATCTTTAAGCGGTGTAACTGATGTCTGAGCTATTTCTTTTGTATTTCTGCAATTATAGTGAAGCGACAATCTACAATCACTATTAGTTATACAATCGGGAAGCTTATACTCTACGCTTCCTCCCCCCTGTATCATTTGATATTTATCATAAAAAAGATAGAATGTGCCTCCCGCCTCTAATACAACTTCTTGCAAAATATCTATAATTGAGCAGTTCTTTTCTGCTTCATCTGCTGCGATCCCAGCGTCTATAACACCAAAATCTTGTCCTTCATCAACGATAACATGCTTATATCCAAATTGTTCAGAATCGTCGAGACATCCAAGAAGCCACTCCAATAGCCCATCATAATCTTTATAATTTCCGGTTTTTTCCTTCGCAAGCTGGGATATAGTCATAAAATCTACATTTTTGAACTGTTTTCTGTAGTTTTTTGATTCAGCTTTCTTATGAGTATCATTAAGGTGACTACAAAGTAGACGATTATAACAAAGAAATAGCACCTTTTCTTCATCAACACTGTTTCGCCTTGCCTTCTCTACTGCCAACATGGTTTTCCCTGTCCCAGCAGCTCCGTTTATTACAGCAGTATCTTGATCTTCTAGAAAATCGAGTAAACGATACTGCTCATAAAGCAATTGGTTCATCTGTTCTTCAATCAAAATGCTTTTGCTGCTTGGCGATGGCACCAAATTGAACACAGGACAGAATACAGATTCGAGCAACATTTGGAACTCTTCACTGTTAATGTCAGTCTTAATACTTGTCTCCTCGTCAATCGGAATACTAATGCTGAAAATCTTCTCTATTGCTATAGTAGGATCTTTTAAATCCTCAGCGAACATAGTGAGATCCATAATTGCATCTTCAGGCAATCCAGAGCTGTTCAGTTCTTCAAAATCTGCCTTTGCCATTCCAAAAAACCAAGCTGCATGTAGCATCTTACATCTATATAAAACATTCTTTACTTCCTTGTTCGGATGCTCTTTCATATGCATTCTAAGAGCACGTTTCGCAGATGCAGCCTGATTATATGGACCATCGTGCTTCATGCGATCTCCATTTGTATAATGCCATGCTCTGTCATAATACTGGATTCCTTTGCCGTTTTTAGCTTCAATGCATAAAACACCCCTCCTCTGATTAACGACAACAAAATCTATTTCTCGCTCTATAAGCTTATGGTTCACTACATCATTAACTAATACACTGTGAAAGACATAATAATCTTCAGGAAGCTTTTTTAATGCATTAAAGACGACTTCCTCTTTACTCTTATCATCTATGTCCTTTGGCATAGGCGGTGTCATATGTGCAGGCATAATTAGGCCTCCTTCCTGATATGGCTCAATACAGCTTCAGCATCTATACTTTCATAAACAATATAGCAATACCAGTCATACTTCCTTAAAATATCGTATTGTTTCATTGTCTCAGGCGTAAATAATGCGACATGAGATTTTCCCCAGAAAAGCTCCGGCCATATATCCTTTTCCTTAGCAGGCAACTTCTCGTCGGATATTGGATTCTCGTATCCTCCATCCTTTGCGGCTAGCAATAACTTTTCAAATCCTGCCTTGATCTCATCGTCATCTGCACTATCCCTTAACGATTCCAGCTGAGTAACAGTATCCGGATAAGAAGATGTATCCGGAACGTCATATGCAAACGTCTTTGATCCACGTTCCTCCTTCCCAGGCTCCCTCACCGATACTGGTTGATCCTTTTTCGGCTGTGGAATTACTTCACAATCTAGCAGCCAGCTTATGTATTCATGAGCCAGACCTCTTGAAATCTGATCATGAAAATACTGGTTGGAGTAGTTGCGAAGACATCCATAGCAAGATGTCTCCCGAGTACACCCACATTTTCCAGAAACCTTGTTCCTTGCCTCTCGCAGCACCTTATCGAAATTTTTATAAATGTGCTTTACAAATCCGGAACCACCTGCTGTATCATCGAACAGGACTATCTCCTGATTCTCCGTTACACATCCACTGATGTCATCTCTGCTGATGTCCAATGCTTTGCTTGCGCCTTCAAGGATCGCGTACAAAACCGAAAGGTACTGATTTTTCTCCTCTATGCCATCAACATCGTTCAAGCGAACACCATGTTTAGGCAAAGATATTTTTAGAATATCTGTCGAGAAAACATGTCCCAGTGAAGCCCGGATAAACCTCTTGCTTCCGCATATCTTCTTATATTTCGTTTCATGTTTATTACCCTTAAGGATAGTGATAGGATCCTTTGCATATCCGCAGCTTGGACATATATACAATCCGCGTCCATTCATGCCCTGATTCAAGACAAAAAGCTTTCCCCCTGGTGAATATGTAATACCTACTTCTTTCCCTTTCAATACCAACTTTCTGTCTTCTGCTTCAGCTTTCTGCTTCTCGGTCAATCCCTCCGTTCCCCAAAATTGAGTTTGAGTCGTATAGTAGGTGCGGGGCCGCGATTCCCCCACCCGTTTAGGCTTGTATTCCATCTGCGTAGAAAAACCAAACAAGGGAATAACGAATATTCTCGGTTCCATCAATGTATTGCAGAAGTCACAAACCTTCTTCGGCTCTTCCTCAAGATTCGTGGTCACATCAACCATGTGTCCTTCCGGATGATATATCTTTTTACACTTAGGACACTCATGATAAACATATGAAGGCCAGCCTTTATCCGGTATCGTATTAATTGCATAGCTCTCCCAAATCTTGCCGTTCGCTACAATTTGGGCAGGAGGGGCAAATTCACTGATAGCCATCTTTAGATCCCTTGAGAGATCGATCTTTTTTGATTCCTCCTCCGATCCACCGAGAATATCAAGCGATACAGTGTCAATAGGAAATCCATATTTGGGCAAAACTCCCTTTGCACTTAGAAAATTTATAGACGGCTCATCTTCCAAAGTTGCTATCAGCTTTTCTGCCGCTATCGCTCTCCCAAGTCCTCTTACCGTATTTCCATCGTCTCCAAGTTCGCTTTTTATTTCCGCCGAGAATTTCCTAAGTCCGTCTATGTCCGCAGTTCGTTCGGCGATAGCCCTTGTTAGTGATCCTTCTTCTCCTGTTAGATCTTTAATAAATTTCCAATCATCCACCCCGAGAATTATGCATATATCATTTGGAATAACTGAATGGATGCTCTCAAGCAATTCCTTCGGATGCTCGGAAAGAGCCCTCTGCAATTCCTTTGACATGTTTTTTTCTTCATTATATGAAACGATCTTCTCCGTGTTTCCCACAAAATACTCAGGAAATCTTTTGAAAAACCATGAAATCACTATAGAATTTAGGTGCCTTTCAGCAATCTTCTCATTATCAATTTCAAGAATCGGCGGAATAATCTTTCCCGCAATTATCTGAGCCGGGTCATGATAAAATGTCATATCATGGCTATTTCTTCGAGAGAATGTGACCGAAAACGCGGCAGATGAGGTACGTCTGCCTGCGCGTCCTGCTCTCTGTATATAGTTTGATGTCTCAGGCGGTACGTTCCTTTGAAAAGTTGCTTCCAGTTCGCCTACATCGACCCCCATCTCAAATGTAGTTGAACAACTGAGGACATTTATTCTGCCCTCTTCAAAATCCTTCTGATACTCCCCGGCAGTTTTGGAGGAAAGCTGGGCGGTATGCTCACGTGATACCATAGGAATGATCTTGCTATCAGCAAACAAATTATTATAATACGGCTCATCCTTTAGCTCAGATGCCTGTACTTCTACAAGCCTACCATCACATTTCATCTCCGGACAAATCCCTTTTATTGAATAGCCGTATATTTTTCCGCATTTTCTACATCTAAAAAGAGTATCTCCATCATTTACGTAATGAAAATTCCATTTAGCATAGTTTAATTGGTAAACTGTTCCTTTTGAGGAAGCTGCACTGTCTATTACATATTTTTTTGCTATTAATCTAAGAAGAAGTTGATATATAAGTATCAGGTTCTCTCGTGCAAGCTTATTCTTTGAATCCTCATCTAAGGAAGGATCATCAATAAGCTTCTTCATAAGCGCTAACCTCTTATTAACTCGCCCATCATCCGGAATGAATCCATACACATGGCTCCCCCTGTCTAGGCTTGTCCCTGTCTGTCTGAAATAACCCGAATGATTTCTCGGTTCAAAAAAGTCATTTGTCGCTCGTATATTCTCCGGAAAACTTGTTGCCCCTTTTTGCCGGAGCGTATCCATAACAAAACGTAGAAGATTCCACAGATCCTTTCCATTTAAACCTGCAATCTCAAGGTTGCTCTTAAATGCCTGCTCTTCGGGGGATATTTGAACATAACCAAGTCCTTCCAGCCCCGTCTCGATATCCGGGCTTATAAACTCCTGCATAACATATAAGGCCGCCATTTCAAGCTTCTGATAGTCAGTAAGATCAGCCTTTCTTTCTTGGTCAAATGTATATAGCCCCGATCTGTCTGCTTCATCACGAGCTCTCTTTACCAGATCGCCTACGCATAAAGTTCCATTATCAGCATCTTTCAAACACTTGAGAATAATCTTTCTCCACATAATCAACGCATACTTATTCTCAAAGAAACCGGCAAAGAATGCAGCTTCCTGTCTGTTATCCGAGAAAACCAACAGCTTACGTCCACTTTCATCAGCCAGAGTAGCAGCAAGAGTGGTATCCGTTGTTTCAGAAAAAGGATCATCTCCAAAAATGTCATCTCCAAAGATATCATCGTCAAAAATATCGTTACTTTTCGAACTGATTGGTCTCGGAGGAATTGCATCATAAAGGCTTTTTGCAACTGCAAAGGTTGCAGGTTGATTCGCCGTAAGGAAACGTTTTATAAGTCCCTTCTTGGTTGCACCACAGCAGGGACAACAATTTGATTCATTATCTTTCCCACGATATTTTAAGTTATAAACAGTAACTATCTTTTTGGAGCCTGAAACATCACAGCAATTTGCCGGATGGATCTGTGCAAATGGAGTTATTCGTCCACAACACAGACATAAATGGAATTTCTCAAGGTCAGAGATCTTACTCGTTCCCTCAAGCGAATCATCCTCATCAAGTCCCGTCAGGTCACTTTCGTTTTCGCCATTCGAAATGAAATAGAATTCCGGTTTTTCAAGACTGCTTGTCTGTACAAAATAACGATTTCCACCATTTTCTATTGTTTTTCCAACAAGGTATTCCTGTGTACATTTCTGACAATTTGCCAGTTCAAACACGGAATATGCTCTGTTCCCTGACCATGCTTTCTCCTTACGGTCAAGATAAACTATCTTTTGAGGATAATACTGAACAAACATCCCCTCTAAAGACTTAACAAACAGATGGTAACGTGCCGGCAAAAGAGCCGACTCATATTCACTCTTTTTCGCAGCTGCAGAAAGTTCAATCAAATCAATTAGTGCAGCCTCTCCTTCTCTAGGTGATAAATCCTCAAATACTTTGCTCGCAACATCTTCTATTTTTTTCGGCTTACTCTTTAATGCATCATATACTCTGAATAATCGCAAATCCTTTGACAGAGCTTCATATAATACTGCCCCCTTTTTATTATCATCCAAATCCTTAGTTTTATTCTTAAGTTTCTTATACTCTTCAGGTGCAAATAGTCTGGATCCATTTTCCGGCTCTCGATCAACCCTCTTGGTAGTTATCACATCCTCAGCAGTAAAAGGTTCATCAAAAAGGGCATGTGCAAAACGCGCCAATCCATCCTTTCCATCTTCACTCCCCAAAGTAGCCGATGTAGCTATACATCTGAAATCCTTGTCCATATTATGGCGGATTCTCTCTTTTACTCTTCTCAGAAGATAGGCGATTTCAGTCCCATTTGCCCCTTTATAGGTGTGCGCTTCATCGATTACAATAAATCTCCAATTTTTTGCAGACGGGTTATCAAAGAACGGCGCTGTGTCCGGTCGTAACAGCATGTATTCCAACATAGCATAGTTTGTCAACAAGATGTGCGGTGGTTTCTCCGCCATCATATCCCTACTCATAATCTCGTTTGGTATAGATTTTTTATATGCTTCATCCGTATCGACCATATGACTATCATCATACTCTTGATGAAGCCTTTTCTCTGCCTCCTCAGCCGTTTCTTTTATATTCTTCCAGGGAGCTTCAGCCGTATATCGGCCAAACGTGATATCCGGATAGTTTTTTAACAGCTTTCTAAGTTTCTTCTGCTGGTCG
>JAEEGL010661948.1_pt1 | contig 41221 bp, 38 predicted proteins | sample 9134231 | NCBI WGS metagenome assembly JAEEGL01 (sample SAMN16246548, study PRJNA631951) | gut metagenome | biome: gut microbiome; feature: rumen; material: fiber-attached | host: Bos | place: Iran: Karaj | collected 2018-10
GTTATAAGCTCCCGCTTTTTTCGACAGGTTTTCCCCGCGGCTTCAGTATATTTTCCCCCGCTGTCTCAGCGAGCTGTTGAAAAACCTCGCCGTTTTCCACAGATCTTGTTGAAATCATTTGAAAACCCTGAAGGGCAAATGTGCGGAAATGCTTGAGATTCCAACGATCGCCGCCAGTGCTGTTTTCCACAGTTTCACGTGAAACTGTGGAAATGTTTTTTCGCTGCGAAATGCGTGGAAATGAAGGCTCTTTTGGGTTATAATGCTCTTGCGGAAGCAGGATACCGCATATCGATCAAACGCTTGATGCGCCGAAAGCCTTGAAATTTCAAGGCGAGCGCGTAACGGCCGGGGGAGGGCCGGCAAGTATTATGGGAAAATCCATCGCAATATTCAATCAAAAGGGCGGAGTCGGGAAGACCACCACGAACATCAATCTGGCGGCCTGCCTGGCGATGAAGAACAAGAAGATACTGGTCCTGGACATAGACCCCCAGGGCAACACCACCAGCGGGCTGGGAGTCCAGAAAAAGAACCTGAAGCTCACCAGCTACGACCTTCTGATCGAGGAGGGGCTGGACCCCGATAACGTTATAATTTCAACGGCCACCAAGAATCTCGATCTCATTCCGGCAAGCGTGGATCTGGCCGGCGCCGAGATCGAGCTCGTGCAGCTGGAGGGCCGCGAAAAGAGGCTGAAGAAAGCCCTCGACAAGGTCAGGGACAGGTACGACTACATGTTCATAGACTGCCCCCCTTCGCTGGGGCTGCTCACCATCAACGCACTCACCGCCGTGGACAGCGTGCTCATACCCATACAGTGCGAGTTCTACGCACTCGAGGGCGTGAGCCAGCTCATCAGCACGGTGGATCTGGTCAAGAGGAGGTTCAATCCGTCTCTGCGCATACAGGGAGTCATACTTTCCATGTTCGACGGCAGGACCAACCTCTCGATCCAGGTCGTTGAAGAAGTCAAGCGCTTCTTCGGCGACAAGCTCTACAACACCGTCATTCCAAGAAACGTCAGGCTCGCCGAAGCCCCCAGCTACGGGCTTCCCATCACGAGCTACGACCCCAGATCCAAGGGAGCCAAGGCTTACAAGGCTTTTGCGGAGGAATTCCTGGCAGGAGAGGAAAACAATGGCTAAACCGAAAACCGGAGGCCTGGGAAGAGGCCTCGATTACCTGTTCGGAGACTCGGTCTTCAATCCGGATCCGGCCAGCGTAATCAATCCCGACCCCGAAAAGGAGGTCAAAGCGCCCGAAAAGGAGCCCGAAAGCCCTGAAGCCGCTCCCGTCGGGGAGGCAAAGCCCTCCGAAAGGGTCGAATACATCAGGATCAGCGATATAAAGCCCAACGCAAGGCAGCCGAGAAAGCAGTTCGATGAGGAGAGCCTTGCCGAGCTTTCCCGCTCCATAGCGGACCACGGGGTGATACAGCCGGTGCTCCTAAGGCCGGCGGCCGTGGGCTATGAGCTGGTGGCGGGCGAGCGCCGCTGGAGGGCGGCAAGGCTTGCAGGGCTTAAGGAGATCCCCGCGATAGTGAGAGATCTGGACGACAGGCAGAATGCCTTCTACGCCCTCATTGAGAACATGCAGAGGGAAGACCTCAACGCCGTAGAGGAGGCCGAAGGCCTTCAGCTGATGATGGACGAGTTCGGGCTCAGCCAGCACGAGACTGCAGAAGCCCTTGGAAAATCAAGGCCTTACGTCTCCAACAGCTTAAGGCTTTTGAAGCTGCCCGAGGCTGTCCTCGCCCTTGTCAGGGGAGGGGAGCTCTCTGCGGGACACGCCAGAGCCATAGCGGGCCTTTCCACCGAAGCCCTTCAGCTTGAAGCTGCGGAAAAGGCTGTCAGCGAAGGCTGGTCGGTGAGAAAGATAGAAAGCTACACCGGAACCAAGGCTCCCGCCGGGAAAAAGCAGGCGAGAAAGAAGAGAAAAAAAGCCAAGAGCCTTGAGATATCCGGGATCGAACAGCAGCTCACCGAAAAGCTGGGCACCAAGGTCCTCATAAACGGCAGCGAAAAAAAGGGCAGTCTGACCCTGGAGTACTACAGCCGCGACGAGCTGGAGCAGCTCATAGAAATACTGATGAAGTAGTTGTTAACTTGAACGAGAAGACGGAAAGGAAAGCAGACATATGAAAAACGCACTCGGAATAATCGGCGGCATGGGCCCAATGGCGACACAGGTCCTCTACAAGATGGTGACCGACTACACTCCGGCTGAGAAGGACAACGATCACATAAACCTCCTCATTCTCAGCGATGCCTCCATGCCCGACAGGACGGGAGCTATTCTGGGCACCCCCGAGCAGAGAAAGGCATGCTTCGACCAGCTTGAGGAAGACGCCAAATTCCTTGAAAATTCAGGCGTTGTCGCCATTGCGGTCCCCTGCAATACCGCTCATTTCTTCATGCATCAGATCGAAAAGGACCTGAGCGTTCCCCTAATCAGCATGATCAGGAGCGCGGCGGAGGAGCTGGGAAAGAAGTTCGCGGGGCAGAAGGTCGCGATACTCGCCACCGACGGCACCGTTAAGGCGGAGCTCTACCAGCCGGCATTCGAAGCCAACGGGGTCGTGCCCTATATCGTATCTCCCGGGACCCAAAAGCACGTGATGCACGTGATCTTCGACTGCGTCAAAGCCGGAAAGCCGGCGGATCCCGCCTCCCTTGCCGCCATCGACAGGGAGCTTAAGGAGGCCGGCTGCGCCGCCGGACTTCTCGCCTGCACCGAGCTTTCGGTCATTCAGAACGACGGAGGCTTCCCCTACGGCTTCTACATCGACGCCATGGACGTGCTGGCGAGGCGAATAGTTGAATTTATGGGCAGAATTCCCAACGAAAAGTGATGACATTCGTCACGCATTGTGTTAATTTGTATATACATTAATTTTGGTCGGGAGGAGCCCTCACACCGGGGCCCCTCCCGCAGGCTCAAAAGCCATGACCAAAGGAGAGAAAGGCTTCTCTCTCAGGGCCGCGCGACCGATTAAGGCGGCAAGACCTGAAATAAAACGAGGTTCCCGGAGAACGTCCGGGGGTACCGCATTGGAGCTGATAATTCCGAGATGAAAAGGGCATACGCCAGTGGCTTTGCGGGTCTGAGGAAGTCCGCATCGGCGGCCGGGGGTGCTGCGGCCGCAGGCTTATCAGTTGACGTTTTAGGTCATTTTAATAAGGAAATTCAGTAGCTCAGAGCTTTCGCCTGGGCTATTTTGCGTGTTTCGGGCGCTTGTGAGCTGCCGTGAAAGCGGGTAAAGGGTTGTTCTGCAGTTTAACGAAATGCTTTTCAGGATCTGCTTTGCAAAAGGGTCTTACCGTTCGCAGATAAGTCCGATCCGGTTCATCGGAATACCGGTCCGGCCGGTATGGGGCGCAGCGGCAGCCACGGCAGACTGGGCGCCTGAATGCCCGCAAGCCTAGAAAATTCAGGCATAAAGGGGAAATGATATGAGAACGCAGGCCGTCGTCCATCTGGACAGACTTAAGAGAAATGTCGAACGAGTGCTGGGGCTGCTTCCCGAAGGGACCTCCCTCATCGCCGTCTTAAAGGGCGACGCCTACGGCCACGGGATAGCCGGCGTCTACCCGGTGTTCAGAGACCTGGGCATAAAGGACTACGCCGTTTCCGTCTGGGAAGAGGGCAAGGCCTTAAGGGAAGCCGGAGCCGAAGACGACTTCATACTGCTTCTCGGCGACACCCCCGACGAGATGCAGGGCGAAGTCGTGAAATACCGCCTCACCCAGACCGTTTACGACGTTGATGCCGCGGCAAGGCTCAACGAAAAGGCTGAAAAGGCCGGGGTCATCCAGCCGGTCCACATCAAGATAGACACGGGCATGAGCAGGCTGGGCTTTTTCCCGGAGAATTGCCTTGTACCGGTAAAAGCCATCGCTTCGATGAAGAACCTTAAGATCACCGGGGCCTTCACCCACTTCATGTGCGCCGATGATCCTGCCGATAAAAGGACTGAAGAGCAGCTGTCCCTCTTCCTTAAGACCGTTGATATTCTAAGGGAAAACGGCGTTGAGATACCCAGGATCCACATCGCCAACAGCCCCGCGGCCCTGCTTTGGCCCAAGGCCAGGAGCCTCGATGCGGTAAGGTCGGGCGACCTGCTCTTCGGCCTCAACCCCATAGATAACGAGGGATGGGCAAAGAGCGGCTTCGAAGAGGTCATGAGCTGGGAGACCGTCGCCGCCATGGTTAAGACCGTCCCGGCGGGAAGGGACGTGGGGTACGGGGCGACCTATACCACCTCCGAAGAGACCGTCATAGTAACCGTCCCGGTGGGCTTTGCCGACGGCTACAGCAGGAGCCTTTCGAACAAGGGCTTCGCGGTTATAAACGGGGTTCTCTGCCCCATCATAGGAAGGGTCTGCATGGATCAGTTCATGGTCGATGCGACCGACGCGGGCGAAGTCAGGCGGGGAGACCGCATCGAGCTTCTGGGAGACCGGTTCGGCATACTGGATATGGCGGACCTTATGGGCGTCAACGTAGATGAGATAGTTTGCGGGATCGGCAAAAGGGTCCCGCGGATATATGAAAAATAGAGAAAGGTTGGGCAAAACCATGTTGGATCAAAACAAGACACCGCTGTTCGACGCGATCATGGAATACGACAGCAAAAGGCCCGCATATTTCAGGATCCCGGGGCACCGGTACGAAAAGGGCATCAATCCCAGGTGGAGAGAGGTCGTGGGAGATAAGATCTTTGCCTTCGATCTCACCGAGACGCCGATCTGCGACGATCTGCACAACGCTTCGGGGGCCATAAAGGAAGCCCAGGACCTGGCGGCTGAGCTTTGGGGAGCCGACGATACCCACTTCCTTGTCAACGGCAGCACCTGCGGAAACCAGGTGGCAGTCATCACCACCGCGGTCAACGGCGAAAAGATCTGCATCCCCAGAAACGCCCACAAATCAGGTCTCATGGGCCTCATACTGGGAGGGGCAAAGCCCGTATACATAGCCCCCTATATCGAAGAAGAGTGGGGCCTTCAGGGAGGCATCACCGCAGAGCAGGCGGAAAAGATGTTCCGTGAGAACCCCGACTGCAAGGGAATGATGGTCGTAAGCCCCTCGTATTACGGCATCACCTCCAACATTAAGGAGCTGGCCGAGGTCTGCCACAGGCACAACGCCGTGCTGATGGTGGACGAAGCCCATGGAGCCCACTGCTACTTCAGCGATAAGCTGCCCGGAGGTGCCATAGCCCAGGGGGCCGATATAGCGGTCCAGAGCATACACAAGGTGACCGGATCCCTCACCCAAAGCTCCATGATACACGTGAAGTCGGATCTGGTCGACAAGGCCCAGCTGGAAGCCAACCTGCACCTGGTCCAGAGCACCAGCCCCAACTACGTGCTCATGACCTCTCTGGACATGGCGAGAAACTACATGGCGACCGACGGGGTCATGATGATAGACAAGGCTTTGGAGCTTGCAAAGGACGCGAGAGCAAAGATCAACGAGATCCCGGGACTTCGCTGCGCGACCAAAGAAGACCTCGAAGGAAAGGCCGGCATATATAAGCTGGACGAGACCAGGCTCACCATCAGCGCCGCCCGGATCGGCGTCACCGGCTTCGCCTTAAAGGAGATGCTCTTCAACGATTACAACATCGACCTTGAGCTGGCCGATTACCGCAACGCCCTCGCCATAGTCACCTTCGCCAACGATAAGGAAGACCTGGACAAGCTGGTAGACGCCCTCGCCGAGATCGGAAAGCGCTTTGCCGGAGGATCGCCCCTGCCCCCCGCGAGGCAGCTTCCCGCCCAGCCCGAGTTCGTCATCACTCCGAGAGAGGCTTATTTCTCTAAAAACAAGAGAAGGATAGCCTGGAGCGAGTGCAAAGGCTGCGTCATGGCCGAATATATAGCTCCCTATCCCCCCGGGATACCCCTTATCTACCAGGGCGAAAGGATGTCGGACGACGTCTGGGAGTACCTGGAAGAGGTCAGGGCCAGAAAAGGTCACATCCACGGCCCCTCGGACGCAAGTCTTGAGACCGTGCTTGTAGTAGATCGATAATTATAGAAAGGAAACGCAATCATGGATCTTCTCGTAACGATCAACGACGCCGTCAACGGCTTTGTCTGGGGCGTGCCGGCCATTGCGCTCATCATGGGCGGCGGTCTGTTCCTGACCTTCAAGCTGGGCGGGCTTCAGTTCAAGAACTGGGGCTTTCTAATCGACAGGACTTATAAAAAGGCTTTCAGAGACGCCAAGAAGGAAGAAGAAGCGGGCGAGGTCAAGGAGGGCGAGATAACGCCCTTCCAGGCGGCCATGGCTTCGGTCTCGGCCGTGATCGGCTCGGGCAACGTGGCGGGCGTCGCGACTGCCATAGCCGCGGGCGGCCCGGGAGCCCTGTTCTGGATGATAATCGCCGCCATCATAGGCATGGCGACCAAGTTCGCGGAGATAGCCCTGGGCATCAAGTACAGGCATCAGGCTGAGGACGGCACCTTCGTCGGAGGCCCCATGTACTACGCGGCCAAGGGACTTCACGCTCCCTGGCTGGGCAAGGTCATCGCCGTGCTCTTCCTCTTCTACAGCATAGTGATCTCCGCCGTAGTCGACACCAACACCATAGCCGACGCCTTCAACGCCGAGTTCGGCGTCAATCCCATGATCATAGGCGTGATTCTGGCAGTTGTGACCGGCATCGTCATCTTCGGCGGCATCAAGAGGATAGGCGAGGTCTGCGGGCTTCTCGCTCCCTTCATGGCGGGCGCCTATCTGCTGGCCGGACTTCTGGTCATACTGCTGCACATCGGGCAGGTGCCCGCGGCCATCGGGACCATCGTAAAAGCGGCCTTTGATCCTGCTGCGGTCCTGGGAGGAGCCGCCGGCATCACCGTCACCACCGCCATCAGGATGGGCCTTGCAAGAGGCATCTTCTCCAACGAAGCCGGCATAGGCTCCGCGGCGGTCACCCACTCCAGCGCAAGAGTCTCCCATCCGGGCGAGCAGGCGGTCTGGGGGCCCTTCGAAGTCTTCGTCGACACCATAGTTGTCTGCTCCGTATCCGGCCTCACCATAGTGCTCTCGGGCCTGTGGGACAGCGGGGAGGACGGAGCCGCCCTCACCATGAGGGCTTTCCAGAAGATGCTGCCGGGCAACTTCGGCCAGTACATAGTGCTGGGCGCGGTGCTGCTCTTCGGCTTCTCCTGCCTCATCACCTACTATAACTACATGGAGAAGGGCTGGATGGCCCTCTTCGGATCAAAGGGCGTCGTAGTAGTCAAGCTCATCTGGCTGGTCTTCATACTGGTCGGAGCCTACAGCACCCTGGGCTTCGTCTGGGATCTGGCAGACACCTGCAACGGCCTCATCATCATACCGAACATGATCGCCCTGATCATCATGGTAAAAGAGGTCGTCAAGATCAAGGACGAGTACTGGGAAAAGGAGCTGCCCAAGTATAAGGCCGGGAAGGCAAAGAAGTAATGCCCGGGCGGATGGAAAAATCATAACAACTGTTATATAACATCTGATCAAAGCTTAAAGATCAATAAAAGACCGGCGGGACGCCCTGTTCCGCCGGCTTTCTTTTCGTAAGAAATATTATGTAGATCGCGGAGCTGAGGCTCCGTTTATCCATGGCTGCAGGCGGTTTCGTCTTCAGCTCTTTCTGCTTCGCAGGACTCCCCAAGGGACGCCGCGGCCTTCGTCGCCAGCTCATCGCAGCGGCGGTTGCAGGCGCAGACGGTCTTGAAATCTTCAAAAGCGAAATCTCCGTTGTGGCCTAAGAAGCGCTTGTACTCCTTTTCGAGGCGGTCTTCGTCCGGATCTTTGGGAAGGTGCCCCTTGACGAGATAAAAGCTGGGGTGCTGGCCTTCGAGAAGTTCAATGAGCCTTGCCCAAAGGTCCCTGTTTTCCACCGGAGCCCTGGACGCGGTCTTCCAGCCGTTCCTCTGCCAGTTTTCGTACCAGCGGTTCTTGAAGCAGTTGACCAGATAGGAGCTGTCAGAGAAGATGCGAAGCTCAAGGCCCTTTTCCTTGAGGGCAGAAAGGCCTTCTATGAGGGCTGTCAGCTCCATGCGGTTGTTGGTGGTGTCGGGCTCGGCTCCCGAAAGCTCCTTTCTGTGGCCGTTGTACTCCAGCACGCAGCCCCAGCCGCCCTTGTTTTTTTCGCTCTGGTTGCCCGAACAGGCGCCGTCGGTGTAAATGTTTACGGTCTTCATGGATCCCGGCTCTTTCAGGGCTCCCTATCTGTAAAGCCCGCTTAAATGTACTGTAACAAAATTGTAATATAGTTTAGGTATACTGTACTTTGTGTCAGAGTGTGAAAGTGTTTCTTTTTGCTCATGTACAATTAAAATTACACGGAAAGGAGGATCCATGTCAAGACCATTCGTCAGATCGTTAAGGATCGCGATATCGGCCCTGCTCATAGCGCTGCTCGCCTTTGAAGCGAGCTTCGCCGCCAGCATCGTAAGCCCTCAGGACTGCAGCACGGCCTATTCCGACAGCCTCCTCGTATCCGTGAAGCTTTCGGATAAGGGCAGGGTGCGCATCACCGTATACAAGGAGCAGACAGGCACTGAAAAAGAGGTCGAAAAGAGCGACGGGACCAAGGAGACCGAGACTGTCTACACCGACGCCGACGCTTCAAAGCTCACCGCCGAAGACCTGGACCTTATTTCCGCGGGCAAGAAGACCGACGAAAACGGAAAGGCCCTGACTTTGAGCACCGGCAGCGAGATCCCCGATTACCACGACAGCGTCTTTGCCTCTGCCGTGGAGTACAGCAACACCACCGAGGGCATCAGTTTTTACACCAAGAAGCTCTCCGGAGTCACCCCCGGCCTTTACAAGGTCGTGGTGGAGACTCTTAACGATAAAAAAGAAGTCACCGAGACCGTGACCAGCTACGCAGCGGTCAAGGAAAAGCAGGAGCAGAAGAAGAGCATCTTCGAGAGCATTGCCCAGAGCAGCGCCCTCAGGTTCCTGCAGAACCTGCTGAGGAGCCTGTTCAAATAAATGAGCAAAGGAAGAAGGCTCGAAAACTTTAAAAATGTGGTCATCGTAGTATTGTTCGTGTCGGCAATACTACTTTTATATTTGCTCTGGCAGCCCAGGCTGGGCGGGATAAGCGTGGAGGGTCTGCTTGAACGCAGCGCTTTCTCAAAGGAGATCCCCGGGCCGGTCCAGCTGGTAAAGCCTGTCTATGCCGCGGTCAGCGCGGGGGACGGGCCCTTCGCCATCGATACCAAAGATTCCGGCCCCATGTTCGCAAAGGCTGTCGAAGAGATGAAGGCCTACCTTGAACAGGGAAGCTCCCAGACCCAGGAGATCAGCCGCGACCAGTACTACCAAGCCATGGAGGGCTGGGAATCGGTGCAGTTCGAGCTGGGCGCGGGCCTTCCCTTAGGCGAATTCTGCAGCTATTTCTGCGGAACAGGGACCAACGGCGACGCTGCCGGCATATCCCTCGATGTGCTGGGCTTCAGCAAGGCTTCTTCGGAGAGCTATTTCGTCCTCGACAGAAAGGCCGGCAAGTATTACAGACTGCTCTTTGCCGAAGAAAGGCAGACCGTAGATACCTTAAGCGCCATGGCTGTGTCCACCGACTGCATCAGCTATATAGCCTCGGAGATCCTGGGAGGAAGCGGCAGCGCCCTTATACCTCTGGCCCTTGAGAGCTCTGCTGCAGCAGTACGCAGCGAAGACGAGTTCAGCTCGAAGGGAGAGGCCGTCAGGGACAGGATGGCGTCTTCCATCTTCGGCTCCACCTTCGATTTCGTCCGCCGCATAACCGACAGCTACGGCAACGTCACCTACATGTACGGCTACGGCGAAAAGACTTTTTATGCATCGGTGGACGGCAGCTTCGCCTACAACAACGAGGCTTCGGAGAGCTCCGCCACCGGCCTCTTCGACGACATGGAGACCGCAGTGCGCTTCATGTCGGAGCTGGGGGGCCTGGGAGAAGAATCGGGCATGGGCCTTGTCCTTGAAAAATACAGCGAGAGCGGAAGCGGCAGGAACCGCCGCCGCAGCTTCGAATTCTGCCAGACTCTCGACGGGATCAGGATATCAGGGGAAAAAGGCCCCGCCGTCTCGGTCACCCTGACGGGAGGGGTGGTCACCGAAGCCTTTAGGAACATGTGCTTTTCGTCAAAGCCCCAGCAGGCGGAAGAGAGCGGCTACGCGGCCGACGGAGCCAACGTGATCGCGAGCAACGCCAACCACATATACAACATTCTGAACAACAATACCCTGGCTGTCGCTTCGGATGAAGCCTTCACCCAGGCGGCTGAAGAAGCGGTGACTCTGGCTCAGGGCTTTTTCGCCTCCCCTAAAGACGGAGAGCTCAAACCCTGCTGGATACTCACCGCAAAGAGCGGGACCCGCTTCTTCTTCGATCTTTACACCGCGGCGCCCCTGGGCTTTTCAAGGCGGGAGGACTGATGGACTGGTCTAAGGCTAAAAACATCATAATCGCCGCTCTGATCGCGGCCAACCTCTTCATAGGCTTCAACTATTGGGAGAGCCTTAAGGAGGCAAGGGATGCCAGGGAGCGCTCCGCGGCTTACACCGCCTCCTATCTTTCGGGCCTGGGGGTCAGTGTGGAGTGCGAGCTTTCGGCCGAAGAAGAGAGGCTTCCCGTGCTCTTCGTCGAGATAGAGCCCTCCGGAGCTGAAAAGACCCCGCTTAAGGACGGAATGGAGCTGGTCCTCATAGGCGCCGAAGGCCAGAAGGCTGTTCCTTCGGGCTACGGAGACAACAGGGGCAGGGTCATCAGCGCTTCTGCAGCTTCGAGAAAGCTGACCGCCCTCTTCAGCGAAGAAGAGCTTAAAGGGCTTGTGATCAGAGGGGCAGACCTGGTCTACCTGGTGGACAGGACGGGCCTTTCGGGCCTGGGAGGCAAGGATACCGCAGTGCCCGCGTGGCGCTTCGACACCTCACTGGGGGTCCGCTGCGTGGAAGCCTTCGCCAATTAAAGCGATAAATATGAAGACTGTTTTCGCTTACTTTAACAAATCGTTAATTTTTCTTACATAATATCTTCACACGAAAGGACGATACTTAAGCCGCAATGATGAATATGGCAATATGCTCACTGTCCAGCGGGAGCAGCGGCAATACTTACCTCGTCCTGAGCGAAAGCACCGCGGTGCTCGTGGACGCCGGAGTCAGCGCAAGGCAGATAGGCCTGAGGCTTTCGAGCCTGGGACTTTCCCCCGAAGCCCTCGACGCCGTCCTGATAACCCACGAACACAGAGACCACATCAGCGGTCTTCCGGTCCTCATGAAAAAGCTTGAGGTGCCGTTCTACGCGAGCCGCGGAACGGCCGAAGCGATCAGGGGCCTGGCTCCCGCAGAACCCGAGACCGTGGTTCCGGGAGAGACCCTTATGATAGGAGATCTTCAGGTGAACGCCTTCAAAACCTCCCATGACGCGGCGGAGCCTCTGGGCTTCCGCTTCAGAAGCGGGGGAAAGCAGATATCCATTGTCACGGATACCGGCTGCGTCACCGAAGAGATCTTTCAGAACATGAGAGGCTCCGACATACTGGTGCTCGAATCCAACCACGACGTGAATATCCTTCGGATAGGCCGCTACCCCTGGTTCCTAAAGCAGCGCATAGCAAGCGACAGAGGACACCTGTCCAACGAAGCTGCAGCCGAAGCCCTTGCCAGACTCATCGAAGAGGAAAGGCTCGCGGGCATGGAAAAGGACCGCACCGTACTTCTGGCCCACTTGAGCCGGGAGAACAACTTTCCCGAAATGGCCCTCGCCACCGTGCGCAACGTGCTGGAGGCGAAAGGGGTCATGAGCAGGAAGACCAGGATAGAGACCCTGGCAAGAACGGAAACAAGCCCTCTTTACACGGTTTAAGGAGAGAGGGAAAGGAGGATATATAAAATGAGAAGCGGCAGATCACAGTTCGCAGCCATAGTGCTGGCTGTAATAATCGCCTTCGGTTTCGGCCTCGGCGGCGGAGTCGCGGGCATGTATCTTGTAAATAACGGTTATATCGACCTTCCGGGCCTTCAGGCCCCGCAGAATGAACAGGCCGGGCAGCCCACCCAGCAGGCTCTTCCCGCTCCCGCCTCAAGCAGCGATACCCAGAGCGGAAAGACCGCGGCGGCGGAAGCTGCGCCCGCAGTCATCACGGTGAGTGAAGACGTTACCGTGGCTGAGACCATAGCCGACAAGGTCCTTCCTTCGGTCGTCGGCATCAGCACCGTTATCGAGTACCAGACCTCCGGCTACGGCGGCATGGGCGGAATGTGGGGCTTCCCCTGGGGCAACAACTTCGGCGGAGGCCAGACCTATGAAGGCACTGCCGTCGGCACCGGCGTCATAGTGGATGAGGCAGGCTATATCCTCACCAACGCCCACGTTATCAACGACGGCGATGCCAAGTCCATCACCGTAAGCCTCTACGACGGCAGCGACGTGGATGCGACCATACTCTGGTACGATTCCACCCTGGATCTCGCAGTGCTCAAGATCGAGGCCAAGGGCCTCACCGCGGCAGAGCTGGGAGACAGCGATCTTCTTAAGATCGGTTCCTACGCCGCTGCTATAGGAAACCCCCTGGGCCTTGAATTTCAGCGCTCCATGTCTCAGGGCATAATCAGCGGCCTTGACAGGAGCATAGAGGTCCAAAGCTCTGCGACTTCCAGCGGCGCCATCACCATGGAGGGCCTGCTCCAGACCGACGCCACCATCAATTCCGGCAACAGCGGCGGACCTCTGCTCAACAGCAAGGGCCAGGTCGTAGGCATCAACACCGCGAAAGCCAGCGACGGCGAAGGCATGGGATTTGCGATCCCCATCAATGTGGCAAAGCCCATAGTCGAGCAGATCAAGGAGACCGGCAAGTTCGTAAGGCCCTACATCGGCATTAGCGGAGCCTCCCTTGAGGAGTCGGGCAACAGCAGCGATGTGCTCATTGAGCACTACGGCACCGCCAAGGGCATATATGTCTACGATGTGACCGAGGGCGGCGGAGCCGGCAAGGCCGGTATCCAGAAAGAGGACATCATCACCGAGGTCAACGGCATACCCGTGGGCACCATGAACAGGCTCAACAGCGTGCTGGTAGGCTACAAGCCCGGCGACACCGTGACCCTGACCGTGATCAGGGGTAAAAATGAGATCAAGCTCGACGTCACCCTGACTGACGGAATGATATTCCAGACCCAGTAGAGCATGAATATCGAGATAATCTGCACGGGAAAACTTAAGGAAAAATACTGGCAGGACGCAGCGGCTGAGTACTCAAAGAGGCTCAGCCGCTTCTGCAGGCTCACCGTGACCGAGCTCGCCGAGGCAAGGCTTTTCGACAAGGCGGGCCCGGCTGAGGAAAAGCAGGTCATAGAGGCCGAGAGCAGGGCTGTCTTAAAAAAGCTGGAGGCGGGCCCCGACTGCTTTGTGATAGCCCTGGACGTCAAGGGAAAAGCTTTAAGCTCAGAGCAGCTCTCCGAAAAGCTCGCATCTCTCTCCCTTGAAGGAAAGAGCAGGATAGCTTTCGTCATAGGAGGTTCTCTGGGCCTTTCAAAAGAACTTTTGGAGAAAGCCGACTTCAGACTCTCCTTTTCCGCAATGACCTTCCCCCACCAGATGATGAGGGTGATACTGCTTGAGCAGATCTACAGGGCCTTTAAGATCGGAGCAGGCGAGAGCTATCACAAGTGACCGCACGAAATGACAAAACCCGCAGAGCCTTGAATTTTCAGGACTGCGGGTTTATTGTTATCTGTTATATAACAATTGTTATCAATTGGAAGGCGGAAGGCTCAGCTTCCTTATGGCGTTGACGTAGCGCCCCAGAAGCCCTATGTTCACGTAGTAGTAATTGCGGGTCCCCTGCTCCTGGGTCTCGAGCAGGCCCGAAGCCGAAAGCTTTGAGATGTGCTGGGAAACGGTGGACTGGGCAAGGCCGAAGCGCTCCACCAGGTCCTTGTTGCAGACCTGCCTCCTCGCCAGATTCTCCGAATATATGAAGCGGAAGATCTCCACCCTCGCCGGATGCCCCAAAGCGTCGGAGCAGGAGGCGACCAGCCTCAGATCTTCGCTGTTCAGTTGTCCGTCTTCTCTTCTTATCCTCATGACCAGGATATAATACCATAAAACCGCATCTTTGTGGCAGGTAATGAGAAAAACAGGCCCGATCCGCGCAATTTCAACTGCAGCGCTGCGTGCGGCCGCATTTTCCCGTATCCCTCCAAGGCTTTAAATATGGCTGTTTTCAAGGGCTTAATTATGATATACTGTATTATCTATGGGCAGGCCGTCCGCGCCTGTCCCTTAAGGGAATGCAAATAAGGAGTAAGGCTTTATGAAAAAGCTATTCATACAGAACATATTGGCGCCCTACATCACCCCCGACCTCATAGTCATGGTGATACTGAGCCTGCTTGTCTTAAAGAGCAGCCTCATACTGGGCCTCATCTGCCTTGCCGCCTGCTGCGTCATAGTGCTATATCACATGTCCCTCACCGACAGGGTGATACTTCCCAAGGTGCTGGAATATGAAGCCCAGCTGCTGCAGGACAACGACCAGATCATGTTCACTTTAAAGAACAGCGAGAACATAGCCCTCTGCGCCATCGACGCATCGGGGAGCCTCGTCTGGCAGAACACCCGCTTCGGCCAGCTGCGGGAGGGCGGAAGCCCGGTGGAAGAGGTCCTGACCAAGGAAAAGCTGGCGGAGATCTTCTCAGGCGAAAAGAGCGTCGATCTTAGCATAGACTGGGACGACAAGCATTACCGCGTCAACAGCACCCAGGTGGGCGGAACTTCCCCCAGAAGGCTGCTGATATGGAACGACATCACAACGGCCGAAGAAATAAGAAAGCTCTATCTTGACAGCAGGTCCTGCTGCGCCTATATAAGCGTCGACAATTACGACGAGATCCTGGCAGACACCCCCACCGAGGAGCAGTCGTCGGTGGAGGCCGCCATAGACCGCTGCATCAGAAGCTGGGCAGGCGAGATGAAAGCGTCGGTCGCCCGTTTCCGCAGCGGAAACTACATACTGATCTTTGAACAGCGATTCATGGACGGCTTAAGGGAAGACCGCTTCAAGATCTTAAACGACATGCACGAGGTTGTCTCGGGAGCCGACTTTCCCACCTCTCTTTCCATAGGAGTCGCCTGCGACAGCTCCGATCTGGACGAGCTTCAGAGCGAAGCGAGGCAGGCCATGGAGCTTGCCAGAGGTAGAGGCGGCGACCAGGCCGTCATCAAAAGGGCCAGCGGAGACAACGAGTACTACGGAGGAGCCCTGCCCACCGTCGAAAAGAGGAACAAGGGCAAGTCGCGCATGGTGGCCCATGCCCTGCTCCAGCAGATGCAGACGGCCGACCGCATAGTGATAATGGGCCACTCCCGCCCCGATATGGACGCCATAGGGTCAGCCATAGGCCTTTACCATCTTGCCGAGGTCGCGAACAAGGAGGCCTGCATAGTCCTCAACAGCGTGGGAGACGCCATACAGCAGATCTACGACGCGGCGGTATCCACGGGGCGCTACTGCTTCGCTGATCAGGAGCAGATAGGGCCCAAGATGACCGAGGACACCCTCCTCATCATTACCGACTGCCACGCCTCCTTCATGACCGAAGCCCCCGACCTTGTGAGCAAGGCCCAAAGGATAGTCATAATCGACCACCACAGAAGGACCAAAGGGGCGATAGACAACGCGACCCTGGTACACACCGAAGTCTACGCGTCTTCAGCCAGCGAGCTGGTCACCGAGCTGCTCCAGTACTCGGGAAGAAAGGGCATAGACCGCTTCGCGGCCAACGCGCTTCTGGCCGGCATCACGGTGGACACCAAGAACTTCACCGTCAACACCGGCGTCAGGACCTTCGAAGCGGCGGCATGGCTCAGGCGCAACGGAGCCGACGGAACTGAGGTCAAGAAATACTTCAAGCTCCCCCTCGATTTTGTTCAGAAAAAATACAATATCATCGCAAGCGCGGAGATACTGGGCGGCGGGGTCGCCGTGGCCTACACCAGGGAGAGCGACGAGTCGATGCAGGTGCTTACGGCCCAGGCGGCCGATGAACTTTTGGAGATGCAGGGCGTAAGAGCAGCCTTTGCCGCGGGCAGGGGAGCGAGAGGCACCAACATCTCCGCCAGAGCCTCGGGCCAGATCAACGTCCAGACCATAATGGAGAAGCTGGGCGGAGGAGGCCACATGAACGTGGCGGCTGCCCAGGTCCAGGACAGCCCCGAAGAAGCGATCCAGAAGGTCGTCCAGATCTTAAGAGAAGAAGAGATAATATCGTAGGAAGGGCTTTCTGCCCGGAAAAGAGGTATAAAGATGCAGGTAATATTGCTTAAGGATGTTAAAGGCAGCGGCAGGGCCGGCGAGGTCGTAAAGGTCAGCGACGGCTACGCGAGGAATCTTCTGATCCCCAAGAAGATGGCCATGGAGGCGACCGAAGCCAACCTCAAGGTCCTCGAGAAAAGAAGGCAGGAGATAGAGGCCCAGAGGGCTCTCGATCTCGCCGCCGCCATGGACCTTAAGGCAAAGCTTGAGGAGGCCAAGGGGGTCGACATCGAGGTCAAGGCCGGCGAGAACGGCAGGCTCTTCGGCGCCATCACCTCCCAGGACATCGCCGACGCCTTTGAAAAGCAGTACTTCATAAAGCTCGACAAGAAAAAGATAGTCCTGGAGAGCCCCATCAAGCAGACCGGCTCCCACGACGTGGAATTCAAGCTCTATCAGGGCGTCAGCGCCAAAGTCAAAGTCAACGTTTCCGCGAGAAAATAAGCCGGAGGTAGAACCATGCCCGCAAGCAGGCAGACGGAAAGGATACCGCCCCACAGCGACGACGCCGAAAAGAGCGTCCTCGGATCCATCCTCATGGACAAGGACGTGCTCTTTGACGTGTCCGAGATCTTAAAAGAGGACGATTTCTACCCGGCCTCCCACAGGGAGATATACAGGGCGATGATGGAGCTCTTCCAGAGGGGGGAGCCTATAGACATAGTGACGGTGACCGAGTGCTTAAGCAGGAGGGGAAGCCTTGAAGCTGTGGGCGGCAGGGCTTACGTTGCCATGCTCTCGACCTCTGTCCCCACCACGGCCAACGCCTCCCAGTACGCCCGCATGGTCGCTGAAAAGGCGGTCTTAAGAAAGCTCATCAACGCCTCGGGCAAGATCACCGAAGAGGCCTTCAGCGAAAGGCTGGACAGCAGAGATGTTCTCGACAACGCCGAAAAGACCATACTCGAGATCGCGAAAAGCAGCAGAGCCTCAGATTACGTAGCCGTTGAGAACGTAATGAGGAGGAACCTTGACCAGATAAGGGAAGCCGAAGCGAGGGGAGGCGGCCTGGCCGGCCTTACCACGGGCTACACTGAGCTCGATAAGCTGACCACCGGCCTTAAGCCCGCCGATCTCGTCATCATAGCAGCCCGTCCCTCCATGGGAAAGACCTCTTTGGGACTCAACATAGCCTTAAACGCCGCGATCAAGAGCAAGGCGAGAGTGGTGATATTCTCCCTCGAAATGCCCGATACAGGGCTCGGCCTGAGGCTCCTCGCCCAGGAGGCCAGAGTAGACCTTAAGAAGCTTCAAACCGGAGATCTCAACGCCGAGGAGTGGGACGACATCAACAAGGCCGCCGAGAAGATCTCAAGGGCCGACATAATAATCGACCAGTCCACCGGGATAGGCGTCATGGACATGCGCAACAAGTGCCGCCGCATCAGCGCCGAAAAGAAGATAGACCTTATAGTCATCGACTACATGCAGCTGATGGAAAGCGACGGCAAGGTGGAGAGCAGGCAGCTTGAGATGGCCCAGATATCAAGGTATCTCAAGCAGCTGGCGAGGGAGATGGAATGCCCCGTCATAGCCATGTCCCAGCTCTCGAGAGCTGCCGAAAAACGCTCCGGCGACAACAGGCCCATGCTTTCGGACCTCCGCGATTCGGGCGCCATAGAGCAGGACGCCGACATGGTCCTCTTCATATACAGGGCTGACTACTACAAAGCCCCCACAGAAGCCAAGGACAACTTGAGCGAGATCATAGTCGCAAAGAACAGAAACGGCGAGACCGGGTCCGCCATACTGACCTGGTTGCCCCAGTACACCAGATTCGCCAACAGAGCCTTCGGAGACGTGCCGGCAGGGCCCGGACAGTAAAAGCGATGAATTTTACCAAGAGGAGCATATCCCAGTACATACTTTTCGACACCGACGTCGAAAACATATTCATCTCGGAGTACATGCCCAAGGCCCCCGAGAACTGCGTCAAAGCTTACCTTATGGGGCTGATGTACGCCCGCATGGGCCAGTCGGCAGACGACGCTGTTCTGGCGAGGAGCTTAGGGCTAAGCCCCTCCGAGCTCACCGACTGCTGGCGCTACTGGGAGGACGAAGGCCTTCTCATACGCCGCATGGGAAGCGAAGGGGTGGAGCTGGAGTTCGTCAGCATAAGGGAGCAGGCCTTCGGCCTTCCCGAGGCTGCGTCCGAAGAGCCAAAGGCGAGGGTCTTGGGCGACGCCGAAGCCAAGAAGCTCTATTCTTCGATAGAATCGGTGACAGGCTCGCTGCTTTCAGCTCAGGATATCGAGGAGATCGGCAGCTGGGTCTTAAGCTACAGCATGAGCCCCTCTTTCATCATGGCAGGCTACGAGTACAGCCGCGAGAAGGGAAAGAGCACTGCCTGCCGCTACGTGGGCAAGATCCTCAAAGACTGGAAGGCCATGGGTCTTTCCACCGAAGAGGATGTGCGGGAGTACCTCTCCGACATGGACCGCCATTACGAGCTCTACCGCAGGGTCTTCAGGGCCCTGGGCTTCAAATACAACCCGACCATGGAGCAGAAAAGGCTGATGGACAGCTGGTCGGACGAGCTGGGCTTTTCCGCCGAAAAGATACTGGAAGCCTGCGCCAAGACCGTCAGCATATCAAACCCCAACATAAAATACGTGGATTCGGTGCTGAGGGGCTGGAGCGAAGAGGCCAAAAAGCCCGAAAAGACCGCCAATAAGACCGATCTCATCGCCAGGGTCATGGAGCTTTATAAAAAAGATCGGGAAGAAAACGAGCGGAAGACCAACGAGCAGAGGGCCCGCATCTACAGGGAGATACCCAGAGTCGAAGCCATCGAGGGCGAGATGAAGGAAGCCAGCTACAGGCTCTCCAGGGCTCTTTTCACCGCGGGAGGGGAAAAGCTTGCCGAAGCCCAGAGGCAGAAGCTCAAAGCCCTCACCGACGAAAGGTCGGCTCTCCTTAAGGCGGCGGGCTACAGCGAAAACGCCGTCGACAGGATATACACCTGCAGCAGATGCAGGGATACGGGGCTTTTGGAGGATGACTCCCGCTGCCCCTGCTTTGACGAAAAGCTGGCCTTCGTCCAGAGCGGACTGCTAAAATGATACTGAAAGGCGCATATGTCTTCAGATAAAGACGAAAAAAAGATCAATAAGGAAAAAGCATACAAAGAGGCTAAGCAGCACATACGCCAGCAGGCCAGGGAGAGCCGGAGAAAGCTGGGCGAGCTCATGGGCCGGGACAGCCTTGAGGAGACCTTAAGGAACCAGGCCGAAAAGCGCCGCGAGGAGAGGCTGGCCAGAAGAAGGCAGAGGAACCTGGCGGCCGAAGACGGCGAGGTCCTTACAGCCTACAAGGCCAGGGCCTCCCTTCAGGGAAGGAGCACCAGGCGCTACGGCGAGGGCTTCTTCCGCAGGGCTTACAGGCTGGTGAAGAGCCTTGCCGCCGTGAGAAAGCGCATAGCGGGCGATGAGCTCATCACCGACGAAAAGCGCAGGGAAGCCTACATGGCGGTGATCAACGACTGCGCAAGCCCCATCACCGGGGCCTTCAGCAGGGCCGTCGAGACCTTCTGGAGCTTCGTTTCGGGCTTCGGCAGGGACTGCTGGGACTTCTTCCTGTTCATATGCGACCAGATAATAGCCGCGGCCTACTACATCAAGAGCTTTCTGTGGCTTTTGTGGGACTGGTTCTGGGAGCTGCGCTTTTGGATAGACATGCACAAAAGGGCGGTCTTCCAGGTCTTCGCAAGCCTTGTGTGCCTGGGCATGCTGACCGCGGTCTTCGTCAGCTCCCTCGTGGGCTACGAATACAGCTACTACGGGAAGACCCTGGGCATCGCGAGAAGCAAGGAGGACGTCTACAAGACCATAGAGGTCTTGGGCGACAAGCTCTCCACCGCGACAGGGGCCAACGTATCCCTCGACGTCGAAAGGGACATAGAGTTTAAAAAGCTCATAGGCTTTGAGCTGGACCTCGACACTCCCGACGACATACTCGACACCCTGACCTACATGAAGGATATCCAGGTCAAGGCATACGCCGTGGTGATAGACGGGGTAGAGACTGTGGTACTTGAGGACGAAGAGAGCGCCCGGTCTATGCTCGACACCATCAAGACCGACTACCTGGTCGGCCGCCTCGACACCGAATATGTGGACGTGGGCTTTGAAGAGAGCGTCGAGGTAAGCGAAGTCGGGGTCCTGCTGGGAGACATATGGAACACCGCGTCCGCCCGCCGCTATCTTGAGACGGGCAGCGTCAACACCGTCCCCCTGGCCGGCGACACGCCCAAGCTCACCATACTTACCACCGAGCTCTACACCTACTACGAGAGCATCAACTACGGTACCAGCTACATCAAGAACAGCAGCATGTACACCGATGAGACCGAGCTGGTCAGCGCCGGCCAGTACGGCAGGCAGGAGAACATAGTGCGCATCACCAGGCGAAACGGAGACGAGGTCTCAAGGGATCTTGTGTCGAGCGAGAGGATACAGGAGCCGGTGGACGAGGTCTACTACAAGGGCACGAAGAAGGTGCCCGTAAGGAGCGGTACCGGAACCTTCGCCTATCCGATGCGCACCTACACCATAACTTCGCGCTTCGGCATGCGCTGGGGCAAGATGCACACGGGCGTCGACTTCGCGGCGTCGTGGGGCACCAAGATATACGCCGCTGACGGAGGCACGGTCACCTTCGCCGGCTGGAAGGGAGGCTACGGCAATCTGGTCATAGTCGACCACGGAGGCTTCTATCAGACCTACTACGCCCACTGCAGCGAGATGCTGGTAAAAGAGGGCGATTCGGTCTATCAGGGCCAGAACATAGCACTGTGCGGAAGCACGGGCAACAGCACCGGTCCCCACCTTCACTTCGAGGTCAGATACAAGGGCGATCCCTACAACCCGCTGGACTACCTGTAGGGCATAAGCAGTCAGTTTTCCCGCATGCGCGGGCTTATAAAAAATATCGGTCAAACACCGGGAGGAGCATCAATGGAAAGATATATCGGAACCGTATCAAGGGGCGTAAGGGCGCCCATCATCAGAGAGGGAGACGACATAGTTCAGATCGTCGCCGACTGCGTGCTCAAGGCCTCTGAGGTCCACGGCATCGAGGTAAGGGACAGGGACGTGGTCGCAGTCACCGAGTCAGTGGTCGCGAGGGCCCAGGGAAACTACGCGAGCGTCTCCGACATCGCGGCAGACGTCAAAGCCAAGTTCCCCGAAGGGACCGTCGGCCTCATCTTCCCCATACTTTCCCGCAACCGCTTCGCCATGTGCCTTAAGGGCATAGCGGGGGGCGTAAAGAAGATATACCTGATGCTCAGCTACCCCTCCGACGAGGTGGGCAATCACCTGATCAGCCTCGACAAGATCGACGAAGCGGGGATCAACCCCTATACCGACGTGCTGAGCGAGGCGAAGTTCAGGGAGCTCTTCGGCTACGAAAAGCACCGCTTCACCGGCGTCGACTACATCGAATACTATAAGGATCTCATCAGATCGCAGGGCTGCGAGGCAGAGATAATCCTGGCCAACGACTGCAGGGCGATACTTAACTACACGAAGAACGTCATCTGCTGCGACATCCACACCAGGGAGAGGAACAAGAGGCTGCTTAAGGCCGCGGGCGCGGAAAAGGTGCTTGGCCTTGACGACATACTCTCAGCCCCCGTGAACGGCAGCGGCTATAACGAAGACTACGGCCTTCTGGGAAGCAACAAGGCGACCGAGAATTCGGTCAAGCTCTTCCCCAGAGACTGTCAGCCCGTGGTAGACGGTATAGCGAAGAAGCTCTTCGAAGCCACCGGAAAGCGCGTCGAGGTCATGGTATACGGCGACGGAGCCTTCAAAGACCCTGTGGGCAAGATCTGGGAGCTGGCCGATCCCGTGGTATCTCCGGCCTATACCGCAGGGCTCGAGGGCCTGCCCAACGAGCTCAAGATGAAGTATCTGGCTGACAACGAGTTCGCGGGGCTTTCGGGCGATGCCCTTAAGAACGCCATAAGCGAAGCCATAAAGAAGAAGGATGCCGATCTTAAGGGCCAGATGGCATCGGAGGGCACCACACCCAGAAGGCTCACCGATCTGCTGGGTTCCCTCTGCGATCTGACTTCGGGCAGCGGCGACAAGGGCACCCCCATCATCTGGATCCAGGGCTACTTCGACAACTTCACCACCGAGTAGAGTCCGCGCCTTCCGCACCGAGGCGTGAAGTGAGGGCTTAACGCCGGCCGAAGACCGAAAGGCCTGAAGCCGGCCGAAGGTCCAAAAGCCTTGAAAACTCAAGAATAGAGCAAATAAAAGCGCTTGTTATATAACAGGCGCTTTTGTTTGTGCCGAAAGCGGCGGATGACTTGGAGGACGCGGGCGGCTTTTGGCAGGGTGATCGGTCCATCAGCTGCACGCTCAGTGCACCGGCCGGGATCTCTTGAGCATCAGAAGCAGCCTCAAGCCCGAGGTCCCCCTCTCCACGGTGATGCGGGGAAGGTCGCCCCTGTCCCTGTCCTCGGTGACAAGCCAGTTGGCGCCGGGGTAGGTGTAGCAGAAGCCGTAGTATTTGAGGGCCAGCCCCCTTGAGACCTCGTCGCTATAGCCCCCGGGGTACGAGAAGGCGTCGACGGGGGCGCCGGTGATCTCCTCAAGCCGTCTTTTGGAGAGGGAAAGCTGCTTTTCCTTATCCGCGTTTGAGAGGCCTGTCAGCAGGTAGTGGCCGTCGGTGTGGGAGCCTATGCGCACACAGGGGCTTTGGGAAAGAGTCCTCAGCTCGTCTTCTGTGAGAAAGTTTTCGTTCATGCCGAGGTTCTTTGTCGCGACAAAGACCGTGGCCTTGGCCCCGTATTTCTCAAGTATGGGAAGGGCTTTGGTCAGGTTATCCTTATAACCGTCGTCAAAGGTTATGACGACCCGGCCCCTTTTCTTAAAGGCGTCCGCGTCGTCGGCGAAGGCGAACTCAAAGCCCGCCCGCTTGAGCCACTTGATCTGGTCTTCGAACTCAGCCGGGGTCACGAAGAGGTGTTCGGACTCGGTAAAGGGCACGTCCTCGATTGCGTGATAGGCCAGCACCGGGGTGCCCTTGGGAAGCCGCCTCATGTAAAGGTATGAGGCCGCGGCAAGCAGCAGCAGGAGGGCCAGGGCTATCGTCAGTTTTTTCTTAATGTTCAGAGTCTTCATCTTTCATTGGGGTCTTCGGCAGCGTTTCTCAGACCATTATACATGAAAGACGGGGGAAAAGCGCAAGGAAATCGGGGCATCGGGTTTGCCTTGAAAATACGGCATGCGGCCGGGATGAAAAGGAAAGCCTGCCATCGCAGCAGGTTCTCTGCCCATAGGCTGCCGGACGGGACCGCAGGGCGCCGCAGTTCGGGATAGAAGAACAGACGGGGCGCAAAGGCTCTCCATACTACCACGCCGATACCAGCATCTCCATCAGGTCCATGTAGACCACGACCACCAGGAAATCGAGCATGGCGATCATTATGGTGACGGTGGCCAGGGTCATGGTGACCACGCCGCTCCTTTGGGCCTGGATGTGGCCGGCGGTGACCCTCTTTTCCCTCATGGCGTCGATCAGGGCTTCGGTCTGCTCGGTGAGCTCAGCCGGGTTGATGCTGTCCAGCTTTGAGAATATGCCGGCGGCTGCCCTTCCGGCGGGGGTGCCTACAGAGGCCGCGAAACTGCTGAAGGCGGTCTCGGCCTTGCCGGTCCTGTACATGGAGAGCATGGACCAGAACAGGGGCTGAAGGCGGCGGGAGGCGCATTTGGCCAGCTTTTCGAGCATCACGTCGGCGGAGAGGGGAGCTCTTCTTTGGACGATGGAGAGGTTCTTGAGCACCACAAGGCATGAGTAGAGATCCCGGTCGAGCCTGCTCCTCCTGGCGCCCGAGAGCAGGTCCATGGAGAGGGAAAAGACGCTCCTGACGCTGCCGAAGACGTATTCGGAGGGGCGGAGCAGCCAATAGAGGTAAAAAGACGCCAGCATGCCCAGCAGGGTAAAGGAGGGGTCCCTCGCTGTAAGGGTCCTGCGAAGAGAAATGATGAGAATGAAGGCGCAAAGAAGATAAAGAAGCCTCATGTAGCCCCTGCCGGTGAGCCCTGACCCCAGTCCTCTCAGCCTCAGATCGGCATAAGAAGGCCCGTCTTTTGCGCTGAGGCCTTCGCCCTCCTTAAAAAACAGCAGGAATATCCCTGCGCAAAGCAGGGTCGCGAATATGAGGGCAGGCAGCACGGAAAGCTCCGATGTCATGAAGTCCTCCTAAATGTCCATCTTGCGGCGGGCGATGAAGGCCGAAGCAAGAAGCGAGAGCAGGTACGAGAAGACCAGGCTTATGAACCAGCCCATGCCGGTTCGGGTCGCGAACTGGTTGCGGGCGAACTGGGCCGGGGTGAGGCCGAAGGCGGCGGTGGCGCCCAGGTAGATCAGGGCGCACATGACGGGGAAGAGCACTTTAAGTATCATGCCCGAGTCGCTGTTTTCCCTTTTGGTCTGCTCGAGGAGCCTTCTGGCGTTGCCAATGTTTTCGACCAGGTCCCTGAGGCTCTCGGTCACAATGATGCCGTCGACCGCGGCGAATTCGAGATTCGCGGCCAGAAGGTCGCCCCACGAGGTGGAAAGGGCCAGGCGGAAGCGCTCGATGGCCTTTTTCAGTTCGGCTTCGCCGGAGGCGGCGTTCATCTGGCGGGAAAGGTCCAGGAGCATGCGCTTTGAAAGGGGGGCGTCCTCTATGGTGAGGGCTGTCCTTTCGACGGCTTCCCCCATGTTATAGCCCTCGATGCGGTAGTTGTTTAAAAGCTCGGTGAGCAGCTGCTCCCCCTCGCGGCTCATGTCTACCTGCAGGTTGCGAAGGCGGGTGCGCAATACGAGGTAAGGGCTGAGGGCTGTTGCGATGAAGCCCCAGATGGCAAGGCCCGCACCGTATGAAAAGATGAGCAGGACGAATACTGTCAGGGCAAGGCCCAGGCTCAGGGCTATGAAGAGGGGGCCGCTGTTCTCCCTTTTTACACCGAAGGCCAGCTCCACCATGGAAGAAAGGCCGGCTGTCCCCCTGAGCTCTCCCCCTTCGGGGACTTCTCCCATGAGCCTTTTCAGTTCTCTCAGTCTTAATTTCGCACCCAGGCTTCTGTAAAGCTCCGCAAATGAGCGGGAAAAGAGCAGAAAGAGGCCCAGTATGAAGACTGCGCATATAGAGAGGTATATCGCTCTTACGGCGCTAAGGCTTCCCATTAAGACCTCCTCCGGACGGCGCGAATGCAAGATTCCCCCTGTAATAGGCGGGGTAGACGGAAGGCTCGCAAAGGGGCGACGCTTCGTGGAGCCTGCTAAGGCTTTCCCTTATGATCTCCAGCTCTTCGGGTCTTTCGGCAGCCAGGGCTTCTTTGTCTTTTCCGAAGCTTCCGGCCCAGCTCCAGCTGTCCGAAGCGGGGTCCCAGCGGCATATCCTGCGGGCGCTGACCCTGTTTTCGGCCGGGTCATAGCTGAACTCCACTATACCCTTGAGCCTCTTCTTCGACTTGTCGTCAGCCAGCTGGCAGAGTTCGAAGACGAAGTTGACGTTGGAGTAGATCTGGGCGATAAGGGCTTCTTCGCTTCCGCCTATCTCGGTGGCGATGGCGGTCGCCATCTTGTAGGGGATGTTGAGGGCTGAGCTGTCGTGTATGGTGCCTTTTGAGCGCATGGTGCCCAGGTTGGTGATGCCCAGGAAAAGGTTATATGAGGCGGCGTCCCTCATCTCTTCGAGTATGACGTAGTCGGCGTCGGATCGCTTGAGGCTCTTTTCTATTCTGGAAAGGCCTTCCCCGTCTGCTACCAGCTGCATGAGGGGGGCTTTGGGCATGAGCTTTTCCCAGCGGGTCTCCGGGTCTGTCGCGACGGCGACTCCTTCGAGTCCGGTATCCTCGCAGGCCTGCCAGGCCTGAAGGAAGGTGGTCTTGCCCGAGCGGACCTGCCCGGCGAAGACCACGTTGTAGCCCGCGGCGCACATGGCCTTAAAGAGGGGCAGGGCCTCGCGGGGGAAGGTGCCGTAGGCTGCCAGGGTCTCAAGATCGGGCTTTTGCAGCAGGTACTTTCTGAAAACTATGATGTCTTCGCCGCTCTTGGTGCGGCCGCCCGAATAAATGGTGACCCTGATGCCGTTGTGCAGATACACCTCGTGAAAGCCGCTCTCCTTTCGCTCCCTTGGGCTCGCAAGGAGCAGGGCGTGGATCAGCTGGGCTCTGCGCTTTTCCTCTATCCTCTGGGGCTGCAGCACTGACCTGCCGTCGATGAGGCAGTAGAGCCTTTCGCCTATGAGCTTGGCGGAGGAGCTCCTCCTGTATTCCTCGGTCCAGCCGAAGGCCCAGGGGGCGACTCCCGAAAGGCCGTAAAGGTCTGAAAACAGGGCATCGGTGAGGCTTGGGTAATAGGAGGGGAAGGGCTCCGCCAGCAGGTTCTCCCTTGTCAGGATCAGACGTATGCGGCCCGAAAGCTCCTGAGCGTCCTTTTCTATGCCCATGATGGCGCCCTTTTCCCTGGCCAGCCTGCTGCTCTTGAGCAGGTCGTCGGAGCGGTCCCACTCCCTGTCCAGGGCAGAGCGCACGTGCTCGAGGAGCCATGCGTAGCGCTCCGCGCTTTCCGAGTCAAAGGCTGAGCCCGCAGGCCTGCTCAGGTAGTCTTCTATGGAAAATCTCACGGCGGGCCTGAAACTCATCTTTCCCTCCCCCCGATGATGTCTTCCGCGATCAGGTCGACTGCGGCGCTGTAGGAGGGGACTTTGCCGTAGGCGCAGGAGCCGCTGAACTCGTAGAGCCTCTCGTTTTCATAGCGGGGCACCGAAAAGCCCTCGAGGGAAAAGGCAGAGGAGAGGTCGGAAAGCCCGTAGCCCGAAAGACCGGCGTCGGCCTTGTTCAGGACCAGCCTGTCTTTCGAAAGGTCGAGGCCCAGGCCCCTTATGACGGTCTGCAGGGTCTCGCTGAAGCGGGTCACGCACTTGACGCCTCCGGTGAGCACGTAGTACCTGCGGTCGGCTGCGGTAAGGCAGGATACGGGAAGAGGAAGGCTCGCGTCGTGGCCTCCGTCGCATATGATAAAGTCGTAATCCTTTGAAACGAAGGCCTTTATGCGGCCTATGAGGGCGGGATCGTAGAACTGCTTTTTAAGAAGGTCGCGGCTTCCCGCTATGTAATCGAAGTCCTTGCCTTTGGCGATGCAGCTTTTTACGTCCTCCTTTATGAGGCGGGATACCCGGAGGAGGGTGCCCAGGTCGGCGGGGGGCTGGGGCAGATAGCCCTCGCTCTGTTCGCCCGATGCCATGATGAAGAGCACCTTAAGGCCTTTAAGCGAAAGGCTGAGGCTCACGGCCTCAGACAGCAGGGTGGTTCCGGTCTGGGAGTCGCCTCCGAAGAAGCAGATGAGACTTGACATGGGAGGCCTCCTTTACTGGTAGAGCAGGACGAAGCGGTCGCCGGACGCCGCGAGGCGGGTCAGGGTCCTGGCCTCTTCTTTTGAAGCGATGATCTCTATGACAGAGACCTGCGGGGCGCCCTTTAGCCTCTCCTGGTCGGATACGACTTCGTCGTTGGAGCTTGATTTCACGTAGAGGACGGTGGTGGTCAGTATCTCGTCGCCGGTCTTAGGGCCTTCGCTCCCGGGCTTTGTGATTTCCGGATCGCTGTATTCGCCGTCAGGCTTCACCAGAAGGAAGGTCACCCGGTCGCCCCGCCTTAAGGTCTGGGGGTAAGAGATGAGCCAGCCGGTGGGGAGTGAGAAGATGTACTCGCCCCTTTCCTCGTGGACCACCAGCTTTTCGTCCTCAAAGTATTCGTCGAAGAGCTCGACCCCGGCCGGTATGAAGGAGACGGCTTCCTTACCCGCCGCCCGGCCCGCGTCGGCAAGCCTCATGGAGCGGGGCGAGGGCGAATCGGTCTTCTTTAACACCAGCATGTCGCGGGTGATCAGGGTACCCTGCTCTGCATCGCGGGAGAGGGTGAGCACCTGGGTGTACATGAGGCTGTCGCGGCCGACCAGCTCCCAGTAGAGCATGCCGGCGAGGGAAAGGATCATTAGTATAATGCCTGCGATGGAGCGTTTCATGGATATGCCTTTCGTGAGCGCAAAGCTGCGCGGGACGGGGGGTAAGGGCTTGAGGGGGTTTTAAAGGCGCAGCTCCCTTGTTTCGGGGCCGTCCGCCGGAACTTCGGGGCTTTCTGACGGTCTTCCCCTGCCCTTGAAAACATAGGGTTTTTGCTCATCGGGCGGTGGCAGAGGGCCGGTCAGGGGGCCCGTAATACTTGCGGCTGAGAGTTCCGAAGTCGCGGGGCTTGCGTCCGAGAGTTCTGAAGTCGCGGGGCTTTCCGGGCGTCTTAAAGGGTCGGCGTCCGGGAGCGTCTTCCGGCTTTGGGCTGCCCCGGAGCCTTCTGCGCTCTTTGCTTCGTCCATGGCGCTCTTAAGCTTTCCCGACAGGACGGGGTCGGCGGCCGGCAGCCCGCTTTCTTCCGTTTCGCTCATGAGGCCGCTGCTTAAGAGGGCGCCGTACTCCTTTTTCGCCTGGCCGGTGCGGGCGGCGAGGCAGTATATCGAGCGTATAAACAGTATCAGCAGGCCCGAGGCAGAGGCTATGAGGGCTATGCAGAAGGGTCTCACGGCTCGGCCTCCTTTCCTTCCGATATCAGGGCGCGGGCCTTCTCCAAAAGCTCCGCTGCCGGGGCTGAGAGGGCGGGATCCGCGTATTCGCAAAGGGGAGCGAGGCTCTCTTCCGCAAGGCTTAAGAGGGTCTTTGCGTAGGCGGAGGCTCCCGAATCCTTAAGGACCGGCCACCTTTCGCACAGGTATTCCAGGACGGCGGTCTCTGCAGCAATTATCGAGGCCGAAGAGTCCTTTCCGATGAAGAGGCCGGCGCTTCTTGCCAGGTTCATGGCGGCTGAGGCTTCGGCTGAAAGGGAGGCGGAGTCGGGCAGGGGGGCTTCGGGGTCAGCGAGGCCGCTCAGGGTCAGGTAGGCTGACGCGAGGCTTCCGCTGTCTCTTCCGGCTGAAGCCCTCTTAAGATAGGGCGAGACCTTAAGGGCCCGCTCAAGGACGCTTCCCGGGCCTTCAGGCGCCGAGGCAATGTAGGCTTCCGCCATACGGTAGTTGAGCTGCCAGCGGGCTTCGCCGAAGGAAAAGGGCCATCCGGCGTATTCTTCATAAAGCTCTTCAAGCCTTGAAAATTCAGGCTCTAACAGGCCGTCTGCCCTGTAGTTTGCAATCAGGGCCTCGTAGGCTTCGGTTTTGTAGGGCATGAGCTCGATGGCGCAAAGCAGATCTTCTTCAGCCGGGGGAGGGCCGCCTTCGCTGCCCGTAAGCTCCCTGTAGGAAGCGAGATCTTTAAGGTAAAAGCCTTCGGCGGCAAGGCCTCCCAGTATGAAGAGGGAAAGCCCCGCGGCAAGCAGGGCCCTCGACGCGGCCAGTTTAAGCCTCAGCTTTTCGATGTAGGGCTTTTCGGCTTTGCGGTAGTTTTCCAGGGCGTCCAGCATCAGAGCGGCCGACTGAAAACGTTTTTCGGGGTCCTTTTTTACCGCTTTGTCCACGACGGCGGCAAGACCGGGGGAAAGTCCGGGCCTGACCCCGGTGAGGGGCCGGGGCTTAAAGCCCTTCTTCGCCGGGTCCGCTGCGGTGAGCAGGCGGTAGAGGGTCATGCCGGCCGAATAAATGTCGGAGCGGGGATCTGAGATATGCTTAAACTGCTCGGGAGCGGCGTAGCCGGGGGTCCCGAAGGCTTCTTCGTCCGAATTATCCTTTCCCCTTACTATTTTGGTGGGAAAACCGAAGTCCACCAGCTTCACGTGGCCGTCGGGACAGAGTATCAGGTTGGCGGGCTTGATGTCGCGGCAGACTATGCCGTTTTCGTGAAGATAGGAGAGGAGGCTGCACAGGTCGCGCATCCAGGAGACGGCGGTCTCAGGTGAAACCGCGCCAAGCCGGTTTACGACGGACTGCAGATTCTCCCCTTCGATCAGATCCATGACGAGAAAGAGGAGACCGTTCTCTTCAAAGCGGTCCACGAGCCTCGGGGCCAGGGGGTGGTCCAGGAATTTGAGGATCTCGATCTCGGCCAGGGTGCCGTCCTGCCCGAGAAGGCGGCGGTATTCGGGGCGGGAGGGATCTATGACCTTGACCGCCCAGTCCTTGCCCAGCTCAAGGTCGCGGGCCTTGTAGACCGCGCTCATCCCGCCCCTTCCTATGAGGGCGCTGACGCGGTATTTTCCCTTGAGCACCTGGTTTAAGCCTACCATGGGCCTTCCCCGCTTCCGAAGGAAAGGCATACGAAGGAGCCTCCTGCAGAGGCGCCCAGGCGCATGCTCTGCTTTTCCAGCTCAGCCAGGGCTTTTTCCGAAGGATCGGCCAGCTTTTCGCGTATAAGGGAGAAGGGAAGAAGCCTTGCCGCGTCTTCGCAGCAGAGGAAGAGCCTGCCGCTGCCCGGGGCAAGGCCGTCGAAGACCGCAAGCCCGTTTTCATCGGGACCGTAGGCCGGCTTTTCAAAGGAACCGGCGCAGGGACGCTTTTCTTCGGGAAAGAGGGTGATCCTCCTTAGGATGCCCCCGTTTTCGATGAAGCACTGGGGGCTTCCCTTCTGAAGGCAGAGCCAGCTGCCCCCGGTAAAGGCCGCGAGGGTCACGGAGGCTTTAAATTCAACGCCCTTGGCCTTTCCTACGGCATCAAGCGCGCTTAAGATATCTAAAAGCCGTGCGGATAGCTCCTCCTTCAGTTCTTCGAAGCCCGGGCCGCAGAGGGCAAGGCCCTTTTCTTCCGCAAATGAAAGGAGGCTCTCGCATATAAAGGAGGCTCCGAGGCAATGGGGCGAGGCGTCCTCGGCGATGCCTGCCAGGGCTATGCTGTTGATGCCCTCCGGGTCGCTGTCCGCCATGAAGAAGTAGCGGGAACGGCCCGGGCCCTGGGTCTTTCCTCCCGATCCGAAGGCCTTCATGAGCGCTCACCCCTCTTCACGAGAAGGAAGCGCTCAGCAGCGAGGCGTATGACCTGCCAGGGCCTGACTTCCACCTCAAGATCTTTGGGAAGCCTTGAAAAATCCGGGTCTTCCGAGCCCGGCTCCCCAAGGAAGGAACCGTTTTTAGAGTTGTCGGTGAGGTATAAACGATCCCCTTTTATTGTTATATAACAATGGTTACGCGATATTCCCCTGCCGCTTCCCTCTATGACCAGGTCGCAGTCGGGGCTGCTGCCTATAAGAAACCGGGGCTTTGTTATATCAAAACCCCGGTTGGTGGCCATGTGGACTAAAACGTATTTCGCTTTGTTCTGATCATCGGACTTTTTTGCGGCCTCGCCCAGGGGAAGGGTCGCGGCCTCTTCCTCCTCGGACAGCTCAAAAGAGAGCTCTTTTGCCATGTCGAGCATGGCCCTGAGCTCTTCGCCCGGCTCACCGCGTCTGCTGCTTATCATAAAGGCATTCTTTCTCCCGATCTGTACTGATAGATGACGTCGGCGAATCTTACGAACTGGCCGTCTTTCAGCTGGACCCGGCTGCCCTTGGGAAGCCTGACGAAGCTTTCGGGCCGCGACGGATCGCTTCCGAAGAAGGTGCCGTTGAGGCTCTCGTCAGTCAGGTACATGCCCTCGGGAAGGGCTTCCACGGTGGCATGGAATCGGCTTACCGTGTGGGAACCGGGGTCCTGGACTATGCGCAGACCGCACTGCTTTGAAAAGCCGGCAACGAAGATGGGAGTCCTGACGGGGGTTATGGCTCCCGTCAGCAGCTCGATGAAGCAGGGAAAGCCCTCAGCCTCGGAGAGATCGTCGGGCAGGGCGGCGTAAGATACGGCCTCCTCGTTTAACGAGGGGGCTTCGCTCATATCCCGGGTCAGGGCTTCTTCGTAAGATCCGTCTAAGGGCTTCATTGAGCCTCCTTCCGTTCTTCTGCCATTATTGTACAGGAAAATTAAGGCAGCCGCAAGGCGCGGCAGGTAAAATTTCAAGAATAAAGCTTTCCTACTATGAAATAGGCGAGGCGGGCCGGCAGCAGCCTGAACAGCAGGGCCAGCAGCTTGTAGCTGCCGCCGGCCGTGTAAAGCGGCGCGGGAGAAGCCTTAAGCGCCGCTTTCACGATGACGCCCGCGACCTGCGCGGGCGTCATCCCGCCTCGCTCGTCCTTCTCCATAGCCTCCACTGCTGACGCGTTGTGGGTATATATGCCGTCTCCTGCGTCCTGCTTCTTCCTGGCGTCGGTAAAGCCGGTAGACGCGTCCCCCGGCATTACGCAGGAGACCTTGATGCCGAATTCCCTTACCTCGTTCCTCATGGCAAGGGCCATGCCGTTGACAGCAGCCTTGCTCGCCGAATAAAAGCCCTGATAGGGTATGGCGATGGGGGCGGCGACAGAGCTTACGCAGACTATATGCCCGCTCCCTTGCTCCCTCATATAGGGCAGAACGGCCTTGGCCAGGAAGAACTGACCCATGAAATTCACGTCCATTATGCGGCGGGCGTCCTCCTCCTCAGTGAATTCCACCGGGCCCGAGATCCCCATCCCCGCGTTGTTTACAAGTATGTCTATGCGGCCTTCCTTCTCAAAGACAAAAGCCGCGGCCCTGCGGGCCGCGGCCTCCTCCGTCACATCGCAGGAAAGGCAGACGGCCCCTTCGGGGCCCGTCCCCCTTCTCGAAAGGCCGTAGACCCGAAAACCCTTCTCCCGCAGCATTTCGCATACCGCAAACCCTATGCCGGAGCTGGCTCCGCTGACTATGGCTACTCCTTCCATTTGTCCTCCTTCAGGACCCGATCTATCACGTCCAGGGCCTCGTCTATAAGTTCCTCCGTGTGGCTGGCCATCAGGCTGCATCTGAGCAGGCAGCCTCCCGGCGGAGTCGCCGGCGGCAGGGACGGATTGACATAGACGCCCTTTTCGAAGAGCTCGGTGGCAAGGCCCAGGGTCCTCATCGTCTCATATGTGTAGATGGGCACAATGGGCGTCGACGATTCGATGTGGGGTATGCCCCTCTTCCTCATGCCTTCCCTCATGTAGTCGCCGTTATGACGCAGCTTTACGGGAAGGGAGGGATCTTGCTCTAGCACCTTCAATGCCGCGAGAGCGCAGGCCGCGCTGGCCGGGGTCATTGAAGCCGAGAATATGAAGGGCCTCGATACATGGCGCACGTAGTCGATGATGTCCGCCGGGGCCGCCATGTAGCCTCCCAGCGAAGCCAGGGACTTTGAAAAGGTCCCCATGTAGATGTCGACCTTGTCCTCAAGGCCGAAGTGGCTGGCGGTTCCCCTTCCGCCTTCGCCCAAAACTCCCAGGCCGTGGGCGTCGTCCACCATCACCCGGGCTCCGAACTCCTCCGCCAGGGCGACGATCTCGGGCAGCTTTGCCACATCGCCTCCCATGCTGAAGACTCCGTCGGTGACTATGAGTATGCCGGCGCTTTCCGGTATATGCTCAAGCACCCTTCTGAGATCCTCCATGTCGCTGTGCTCGTAGCGCACCATCTTGGCGTAGCTGAGCCTGCAGGCGTCATAGATGCTGGCGTGGTTTTCCTTATCGCAGACTATGTAGTCGCTCCTCCCCGCCACTGCCGATATGATGCCCAGATTGCTCTGAAAGCCGGTGGAGAATGTCATCACAGCCCCTTTTCTTAAGAAGCGGGCCAGCTCCTCCTCCAGCTGCAGATGAAGCTCCAAAGTCCCGTTGAGAAAGCGGGATCCGGAACAGCCGGAGCCGTATTTTTCGATAGCCCTGATACCAGCCTCAATAACTTCCGGGTGTATGGTAAGACCCAGATAGTTGTTGGAGCCGAGCATGATGCGGCGTCCGCCTTCCATCTGAACGACGGTGTCCTGTCTCGACTCAAGGGCATGGAAATAGGGATAGATGCCAAGTTCCCTGGACCTGGCTGCGTCCTGGTTTACGACGCACTTTTTGAATATGTCCATTCGATCCTCCTTTCTTCTCTTTTCCCTTAATACCTCCTTTTTTATATTACCACCCGGGGGCGCCGCGAAAAAGGGCGTAAGCCCGGAAAGTAAACCTATTCGTCGTTCCCCGCGAAGCGCTCCCTGGCGTCGAAGACCCTGCAGATCTCCTCGTAATTGCCGAAGACCGTGATCTTGTCGCCCAATTCGAAGACGGTGGAGGCGTTGGCCCCGACCGCCCGCTTTCCCGGGGTCTCCACCAGCATGACCATGATGTTGTGCCTGTTCTTAAGGTCGAGCTCCGCCAGCGAAAGCCCTCTGACCTCTTCGGGAATATGGTTTAAGCGCACCTGCACTATGGTCTCGCTTCCTATGTAATCCATCAGCAGGGCGGTGTTGGCCCCTTCGCCTCCCACCACCTTGCCCACCAGCTTTTCCAAAAGGCCGTCGACCCAGGAGCGCACCCAGGGTATCCTCACCAGCACTATCAGTATGATCAGAGAGGAGAGGGGGGCAAAGGTGCCCAGAAAGAAATGCTTGATCTGGCTCTCCTTCATTGAGAGGAAGACGTTGATCAGGGCGGATACTATGGTCACGTTGAAGACGTAGCCGAAGAGCATGGTCACCTTGGCGATCCGCCTTCTCGACCTGGTGGTTATGAAGGTCTCGCTCTCTCTGGTCGTATAGCCGCAGCCGGTAAGGAGCGACATGACCTGAAAGCCCGCCCTTTCGGGCGGTACGCCGGTGAACCTGAAGAGGAGGGTGAAGAACTCCGATATGACCCAGTACAGTATGATGATCAGGGTGAAAATTGAAACGGAAGCGTATATATTCATGAGTGTCTCCGATCGCGTAAAAGAGAACTGTTAATTAAATTATAGGAAAAACCGAGCCCCGTGTAAAGGGCGCGAAGGCACAGGTCCCTTAAAAGCGGAGGCCTGCCAGTAAAGCCCTTCGGCGGCACAATTGTAATATGCCTGTATCACAAAACAGTAGCGGAAACGCCGCCGTTTTGATATACTATAAGATAATTTGGTACCTATATGCTTTTTTGAGATCGGCGTCAGGAGGTGTGAGATGAAGACAGGCTTTGATCCCGACCTTTATCTTGAAGAACAGTCAAAATACATACTGCAGCGTATAGACGACCTTAAGTCGGAGAGGCTGTATCTGGAGTTCGGCGGAAAGCTGGTCCAGGACAAGCACGCCATGAGGGTCCTGCCCGGCTTCGACGAGAACGCCAAGATCAAGCTGCTGACAAAGCTCAGGGATCACGCCGAGATCATCATCTGCATTTACGCGGGAGCCATACTCACCAACAAGACCCGCCAGGACTTCGGCATAACCTACGACCTGGAGTGCATGCGCCTCATAGACATGTTCAGAAGCTACGATCTTTCGATCAACAGCGTCGTCATCACCCGCTATGAGGACCAGCCCGCGGTCAACACCTTCATCAACAAGCTGGAGCGTCGCGGCATCAAGACCTACAAGCACTACTTTACCAAGGGCTATCCCACCGACGTGGACACCATCTGCAGCGAGGAGGGCTACGGCAAGAACCCCTACATAGAGGTCACCAAGCCCATAGTCGTCGTCAACGGCCCCGGACCCGGGTCCGGCAAGCTGGCGACCTGCCTGTCCCAGCTCTATCACGAGAACCAGAGGGGCGTAGAGGCTAGCTACGCCAAGTTCGAGACCTTCCCGATCTGGAACCTGCCCCTCAAGCATCCGGTGAACATCGCCTACGAGGCTGCCACCGTCGACCTCAAAGACGTTAACCAGATAGACAACTTCCATCTGGAGAAGTACGGTTATCCCGCGGTCAATTACAACAGAGACCTGGAGATCTTCCCGGTGGTCAAGAGGATCATCGAAAAGATCACCAACAAGCCCAGCCCCTACAACTCTCCCACCGACATGGGCGTCAACAGAGCGGGTTTCTGCATAACCGATGACGAGGTCTGCCGCGAGGCTTCCCGCCAGGAGATCATACGCCGCTACCTGCTGGCCAGGGTGGACTTCAAGAAGGGTGTGCTCGATGAGGCGGCCCTTCAGAGGGCGAAGCTGCTCATGGACGAGGTCGGAGCGACCCCGGCGGACAGGCCGGTGGTCCAAAAAGCCATAGATTACGCCGAGTACAAGAGGTCCCTCGACCCCAAGTACGAGAACGTCATAGCCATGGCCATGGAGCTTCCCGACGGAAGCCTGGTCACGGGCCGCAGCTCCCGCCGCATGGTGGCAGGAGCCGCCCTCACCATCAATGCCATAAAGAGGCTCTGCAATTACCCCGACGACATACTTCTCATATCGCCGGACGTGCTCAAGACCATGCAGTACCTCAAGAAACACATACTTCACAGGGAAAAGGCGACCCTTAACGTGGAGGAAGTCCTCTCGGCGCTGACCATATCGGCGACGGTCAACCCCATGGCGTCCATCGCCGTGGACAAGCTGCCGCTGCTGGCCGGCTGCAGGGCTCACTGCACCGCCATACTCAGCGATTCAGACGCGCAGGTATTCCACGATCTGGGCATAGACGCCACCTGCGAGCCCGAATTCGCGTCCAACAGCTTATACGGGGTTTAAGTTGGAAACAGGGGGATTAAGATGAAAAAGTTTATTTCAGTAATGTTATGCGCAGTGCTGCTGCTGGGGAGCTTCAGCTTGTGCTTTGCCGCGGAGGGAAAGGTCAGGTACGGGTATAAGACCAGGAACCTGTCCCAGTACGACACCACCAACACCTTCAACGGCATCAGGGTCAAGCTCACCGTGCCCAACTACCTGGGCACCATCAACGTGAAGCTTGAGACCACCGAAGGCAGCGGCAATGCCGACGTCATGGTGGTCTACCTGCCCGACAGCAAGTGGGACAACGGAAGCTATTACAGCGCCGTCTCGGGGACAGTCAACAGCAGCGTAAAGATCTACGGCTACAGCGACGAGCTGGTCTATTGGAACGACATCTACAGCTACGGGTTCATCCCTCTTTCGGGAGGAGTCTACACCTCGGACTACAACAGCCTGCAGATGCACTTCTTAAACGGCCCCGGACTTTACACCGGCATAGCGACCTTCTACTACAGCACCTCCGACCTGGGCTACAAGACCTACGAGGAGATCAGGTCCAAGTCGCCCTCGTCCCTTAAGATGACCGCGGCGGGAGTCCCCTTCATACTGGCTCTCGACGACAAGACCATAGCCTACTTCCTTGAGCACGGCACCCTCAACAACTACGCCCGCTTCAACTGGCCCGGCCTTGCCGAGCTCATCGAGGGCGCCCGCTACGAGATGCCTTCCCTTGAGGCCGAGCAGGCCTTAAAGAACTTCACCAGGAGGAACAACTATTACAAGGGCATATTCCTCGACGTGGGCATCAGCGGCACCGCCTGGTACGACGAGAACGTCAAGACCGTCTACCAGCTGGGCCTGATGGAGGGAGACTGCGGCAGATTCAACCCCTCGGGCAACATCACCCTGGCCCAGGCCATAGCCATGGCGGCGAGGCTCCACAATATATACAACGGGGGCAGCGGCAAGTTCTCCGAAGGCCCGACCTGGTACAGCGTCTACGTGACCTACGCCCTTAAGAACGGCATCATAAGGAACACCGACTTCGACGCCAGAGCCCAGGGCAATTCGGTCTACAACCGTTACGCGACCAGAGGCGAGATGGCCTACATCTTCGCCAACGCCATGCCGGCCGACGCCCTGCCCAGGATCAACAGGATACGCTCCATACCCGACGTGTATTCGGGCACCAAGTACAGAAGCGAGATCTTAAGGCTCTACGAAGCAGGCATAGTGGAGGGAAGCAACGGCCACCGCTACTACCCGTCCAACAACATCACCCGCGCCGAAGCCGCCGCCATCATCTCCAGAATGGCGATCAAGGATCTGAGGCTGGAGTTCAGCCTGTAGAAGACGCCGAAGGGCGGAACGTACGGCCTTGAAACAGGCGGAATACATGCACGCAAGACCGCGAATAAAACGACAACAAACAAGACCCGGCCCTTTTGGGACCGGGTCTTTTCGTTGGAATTTCAAGGGCTTTGGATTATCGAGCATATGTTATATAACAATTGTTGCTAATTCGGGAGCCCTTTCATTTGCTTATCTTCCGTTGCCTGAAGCTTAAGGCCCGTCTTTTTGCCGATGCCGGGATCCTTAAGCCTGCTCGGCTGCCGATGCCCGAAACTGAAAACCTGCCTTTTCGCCGGCGACGTCCTTGCGCGCGGCTTTAAAAGCCTTCGCTCTTCCTTCGAAAAGCTTTCATGTTCCTGCGCCCTCCGCCCCCGCGAAGAGCTTTGCGGCGCAGCTTCTTCCCCCATATTGCAGTCCTTTCGCAAAACATTGCATTTTTTCCAAATTCGTTCATTCTGTCTGTTGCAGAACGCCTCCGGCAGATATAATTCAATACAGGGCAGGGCTCATCCTGCCGCGGCTAAAAGGGATGTCATCGATAAGAAAATGGACAAGCTGATCACATTCGACCATTTCAATACCGGCGGAAGGCGCTACCATATCTACATGCTCAGCGAGAGCGCCGTGGCCCAGGACATGCACTACCACAACTACTTTCAGCTCCTTTATGTCCTGAGGGGCCAGATAGGCCATGACAGCCACAGCGACGGCATCATACTGGGCCGGGGCGACGCCTTCATGATACCTCCGGGCTTCGCCCACAAGCTCAGCTTCATAAACCCCAACACCCAGGTCTACTCCCTGGCCTTCAGCGCCGACCTCTTCCACTCCGGCTTTTCCCAGTCCAACATATACAAATTCCTGACGGGCCTGCAGTCCCACTCCAGCGGGGGAGAGCAGATCCACTTAAGGATAGAGCTAAACGAAGACCAGAGGACCATACTGAGGTCCCTTCTCGACTGCCTCATCAAGGAGCAGGAGATCTGCGCCATGGACGAGTATTCGGCGGCGCCCAGCCTCATAGCCTCGTCCCTCTACATACTCGCCCAGAACTACTACACCGAGCCCGTCCACTCCGTGCTGCCGTCCCCCGGCCGATACAAGATCAACATCTCGGGCTGCGTGGACTACATAAACAAGCATTACAGAGAGGAGATCAGCGCCGAAGAGCTGGCCCGCATGTTCTCCATCTCGAAATCCACCCTGTACGAGCTCTTTTCGCAGTACACAGGCCTTCCCCTAAAGCAGTACATACGCAACAAGAGGATACTCGACGCCGAGCTGCTCATAAGGACCAGGCCCGGGATGACCTTAAGCGAGATAGCCTCCGAGGTCGGCTACAGCGAGCCCTCGACCTTCTACAGAAACTTTATGGAACTGGTGGGAGTTTCACCGTCCCGGTACAAGAGAACATATGATAAATAGATCGGCAAACGATCGGGAGGAACACGCATGAACAAAGAAGAACTGAAACAGGCCGTCCTCAAATATATCGAGGACAACAAGGAGGAGCTGATGCGCTACGGGCGCGAGCTCTATCAGATCCCGGAGCCCGGCTTCAGGGAGGAAAAGACCGCGGCTTACGTCAAGAAGGTCTTCGAGGACTGCGGAATGACGGTTCGGGACCATGTTGCCTATACCGGCCTTAAGGCTAAGGCTGAGGGCAAAGACCACAAGGCCAACGTGGCGGTAATGGGAGAGCTGGACTCCCTCATTATGCCGTCCCACGTCAAGGCCCAGAAGGATACCGGCTACTTCCACGGCTGCGGCCATCACGCCCAGCTCACCACCATACTCGGCGTCGCCCTGGGCCTCGTAAGAAGCGGCCTCATCAAAGAGCTGGACGGAGATCTGACCTTCATAGGCGTCCCGGCTGAGGAGAGCGTCGAGCACGAATACAGGGCCCAGCTGGTAAAGGACGGCAAGATCACCTACACCAGCGGCAAGCAGGAGATGATAAGCCTGGGAGAGTTCGACGACGTGGACATGATAATGTGCAGCCACATCATGGGCCAGGACGAAAGCGCGAAGAGCTGGCTAGGCCACAGCTGGAACGGCGTCATCCACAAGACCGTAAGGTTTAAGGGCAGGGGAGCCCACGCGGGCCTCGCTCCCGACAGGGGAATAAACGCCCTCGAATCGGCCATCACCGGCCTCAACGCCATCAACGCCTTAAGGGAAAGGTTCAGGGACGACGATCACGTCAGGATCCACTACATCATAACCAAGGGCGGCTCCAGCCCCAACGTGGTGCCCGACGACGTGAGGCTCGAGTTCGGAGTAAGAGCGGCGACCGTCGAGGCCATGACCGACGCCAACAACAAGGTCAACACCGTCCTTAAGATGTGCGGCGAAGCCACCGGCTCCGAAGTCACCATCAGCGATTCGGGATGCTACCTGCCCTGCCACCAGTACAGAGAGCTGGGAGACGTATTTTTAGCCAACGCAAGAGAGCTTCTGGGCGGGGAGAACGTGTTCGACGCCTTCGGAGAGCACCGCGGTTCGTCTACGGACTGCGGAGATGTGGCATCTCTGATCCCCCTGATCCACCCCTATTTCGGAGGAGCTGTGGGAGTGCCCCACGGCCTGGATTTCGACATAGTTAACGAGTACGCGGCCTATGTGGTCCCGTCAAAGCTGGCAGCCGCGACCGTCGTGGATCTGCTCTGGGACGGAGCTAAGCTGGCTCAAAAGATCAAGGCCGACTTCAAGCCCGACTTCGCGTCGAAGGAAGAATACCTGGCATACTCAAGAAAGCTCTACGGCGCCGAGTAGAAAAGCGTCCGGGACGGAACAGGCCCGGCCTCGGGCAGACGGCATGACCGCGCCCGGGCAAAAGGACCTGAAAGCGTCCCGCGCCGCCTATAGTTGACCCATAATTAAAAGCGGCCTGACCGGGATCGCCCGGCCGGGCCGCTTTATATTGCTTAAAGATCACGCCTGCTCATCGGGAGGCCCTGCCTTTGTCATAGACCGCGCCTGGTAAGCGGCATGCCCGCCTTTTTTACGAGCCGCGTTTGATAAGCGGCAGGTCCGCCTTTGTCACAGCCCCCGCTCCGAGCTTATTTTTCCGCAGAAGGCCTCGACGCGGTCCACGGCCTTTCGCAGCTTTTCTTCGCCGCAGGTATAGGCGGCCCTGGCAA
>JAEEGL014237971.1_pt1 | contig 41220 bp, 35 predicted proteins | sample 9134231 | NCBI WGS metagenome assembly JAEEGL01 (sample SAMN16246548, study PRJNA631951) | gut metagenome | biome: gut microbiome; feature: rumen; material: fiber-attached | host: Bos | place: Iran: Karaj | collected 2018-10
GTTCTTTACCGTTGTTATCTCGTCCATTTAGACCTCCTTATCCATTGTCCAAAATGGTCTAATTGGACCAGATTGGATACTTTTTAACAGTATCCCAATCTTTACTAAGTCAGGGTAGGCACCCGGTTATTAAGCGCTTACAGTGCACATCCCAACAAAAACACAAACATCATAATATACTTGTCTGCTTTATTTGTTCTTATATCATAATCGCTGTTATTAGCTATCACATAAACAAATAGAATTAAGAAAGAAATCCAAACAATAGGTGAAATCCCAATCGAAAGAGCTCCCATATGTGAACCAAACATACTACTAATATAGAAAGATCCGTTCATCAATGTTGTTTTAACTACTATCGAATAGTACGCTGGAATATTAGTTAATACAAACTTTACTTGTTCAGCTGAATTAACCCCAGGATTAAACTCAACAAGATAACCAGAAGAAATCCACAGCCAAAAGAGATTTAATATGACTGATACCACTATCACGCCTATCTTATAGATATACCCTATCTTATTACTGCAGAATTTTATCGAAGGAATGAGTAAAATTAGAAATAGGAGCACAATATATACTATCTTACATAGCGATAACACGATACATGTTAATCCCAAAAAAATGTAATCATATATTTTCAACTTATTAGAACTATAACTTAAATACAAAATGTAAGAAAGTAAGAATATAGACAATGCTATCATAAAACCATCTGGCGACATTGAAATCATCTCTTGCAAAGTCATAGGAAACAATAGAATCATAAATACTATCTTTCTTCCAAATGGTATTATCCATAATGCAAGTATTGATAAAGTCATACTAACAATAAATCCGCCCATTCTCCCTGCATAGAATATATGCTCGGCCCTATTAGTAAATAACCTTTCAGCAACCAATATTCCTATCGATTGAGGAAGATACGTAACAGCCGAGTATAACGAGGTGTTCCCAAATGTAAACTCCTCAGTTTCTGACCAATCTAAAGTAGCATTCTCGTCAGAATAGGCATCCATATAGGCATCCATATTACTCGGAAGATAGTTTCCCCCTACTCCACTATCACCGATATGTTCTGACACTAGATATCCATGGGATATCTCATATGCTCGTAAATAATGATTTCTTTCATCTGGAGCCATTCCTAACGGGCATAGCCAAAAGTATACTATTCCTAATGCTATAGCAATAACAGTCATAATGGCACGTTCGTCAATAGTTAAAAAATACAACAGTATAACGGTAATAACTAGTAATGCAGCAATCAATATTGTATGACTATATAGAGATAATTCTTTGTAGCGAATCCCATAACATACATCATTAGCTTCGTTATTATCGGTAGTTCTATATATAGCTATAGCATTATCCCCACTAAAATCTTCTTCTACACTAAAGTAATAATGATGACCCCGTATTAAACGATATGGATGACTTAACTCAAATTCTATACTTATTCCATCTTGAAGCATCCCCGTCTCATAGGTCCATTCCTTAACCACCTCGTCATCATCATACAAGGTAACATTTAGACATCCCTCGTTAGTTCTAGCAAAAGTACCAAATAACAAAGAAAGAGACGAAATATTGTCCACATCCATAGAAATGTCTTGTATCACGGGAACTCCCGACTCCAATGTCACTGCGTCTACTGCGATTCCATTATCAACATATAATTCAAAGAGATTTCCCGATATGACAAGAAAAACAGAAAAAAGAATAGTAGTAATCAAAACGAGCGGGATACACCCACGCAATTTATTTGAAACAAGAACCTGTTTAATTTCTCTCATAATTTTAATTCTTCCAATCATTTCTTATATTGTATTGTGAGTAGTGTTACGATAATCAATGAACATATGCTAATTCAGATTTCTAAGCAAATTTCTCATTAGTAAAACAGATCTGTCTTCAGCCATAGATAATAATACATACAATATCGATTCCACTCTTTACAACATGTTTATCTTTATTCATCCTATAGTCAATTATTGTCTCTCAATAGACAATAGTATCTATTAACCCCCTCTTCCAAACTCAACAAATCATGATTAACTAAAGATTTGATCTTGGTATTATCAAGTACTACCCGCTCAAGATCGATAGATCTTGATTCTAAATAATTTACACTAATCTGTCCGTGGATCTTGCGAACTATCTCAAGAATTTCATTGTTACTAGCACCAACGCCTGAACCGATATTCACCACAGGAAAACCTTTAATCTCCTTATCGAATAACCCAATAAGTAATTCACATACATCATCTATATAGATATAGTCTCTTACTACTGAGCCATCACCAAACACATCGATAGCATTTCCTGTCAAAGCGTTACGTATAACAGCATCTATAAAACCAACTCCCTTATGATAATCCTGCCCTGGACCATATGGATTTGCTATTCTTGCAATGATTACATCCAGATCATTCTGCTGTGCAAATGTCAGCATAGTATTCTCTATACAGAGTTTAACGTTACCATAATGATTAATCGGATGTGGCAGAGCATTTTCTTTGATTGGTTGATTCTCCTGCTTGCCATATACTGTTCCGCCGGAAGACAGGAAAACAAGCTTACAATTGTTGTCTCGAGCAAGTTCACACAGTCTAACTGTCTGAACTAAATCCTTCTGATATCCACGGAAGTATTCTGTACTTGAATTACCAGGATTAATTGTGGAAACAGCATGAACTATTATATCCATGCCACTCACAATCCTCTTCAACGTATTATCATCGAAGAAATCCCCATCTTCATAGATAATGCCTGTAGTAACGGCTTGCGGAGCTACTCTATCAAACGAATAAACATCATAGCCCTTATTCAGTAAGCCAGCACATAGGTTTGTCCCTATGAATCCATTACCGCCTAATACAAGAACTTTCTTGGGGCAACTCATTTAATAGTTCCTTTAACAATAAAGTTATATACCTTACGAGCTTCCTTCACCCAATCAGTCTCCTTAGCAAACTCAAGACCCTTGTGTCTCATCTGCTGAATGAGTTCAGGATTGTCAAGATAATGAATGATCTTATTGGATATATCGATAGGATCATTCTCGAACAAAATGGAATTCTCTTCATTAAGTAGCCATTCGTTATTAGCACCATATGACGTAGCCACTACAGAATTGGAGGCCATTACCTCGAGTGGCAAGAGCGAAAGGTTGGATGTAGACATAACCAAACATATATCACAGTTGGCATATATCTCAGATAACTCTTCTAACTTCGCAGTGCCTATATTCTCATGCTTGAACGGAATCTCATAATTACTAATATCCCATCCGGCAAAAATGACTTCTATGTTGGGACGTTTCTTGTATATCTCATTTAACGCCAATAAGCCTAACTCAAACGCGCGTCTTGAAGTAACCGGTCTTGCATAGAAGAAGATTCTCTCCACATCATCTTTCTTCTCATGAGGCACATAAATATCCTTATCAAATGAGAAACCAAAACTAGCGGTATCCATGCCATATTCATCATGGAGCTTATCTTTCAGCCAATCGCCAGCTGTAATACCTTTAAACCCAAACTTATATGTATTCTCTGCAAAGATATACTCAGATCCTAAAGGAAAGAAACAAGGTTCAAAATCTTGGACAAAGTAATATTTAAGGCTAGTATTATTGAACCTTCGAACATAATAAGCTGTCTGCCATCCAGTAGCTATCGTAGCACTGGCATAGGTCATACTCTCTACACTGTTAAAAGCTTCAACCCCGGGAGCGTTCAGCGTAGAAGAATAGTTATCCTTAAGAAACTTTCTGAAATCCTTATCATCTTTAAAACGAGTACTCTGATAAAGATAGATTCTGTTATGAAGCCCCATCCTCTCCAAATGTGAGATAAAACGGAAGATATTCATATGACCGCCGGAACCTACACTAAGATCAGGAATTACCCAGTTAACAACCAACTTGTTTCCAAGTTCTTTCTTCTGGGCTTCGTTCAATGGGATTTCAGAAGTTTCTGCTATCCAACCATAGAATCCAATTACATCTTTTTTACCGCAGGATGCATCAACAGCGGATTTTATACCCCTTAATCCCTGCGTCTTTAATAAGAAAAATACTTTCTTTGTCAAATCAAACATTACTTGTGCCTCTGTTCATATTGTTGTGATATCTTCTTATCCCAATACATCTTACGCTTATCTGAATATGAATGATAGTTCCCGCCAAGATAAGCCCCAACGTATCTGGCATAGTTACGTCTCCAGCTATAGTTTACAGCATCCTTATACTCCTGTTTGCTAAGTCCAAGGGACTTGAAATACTTCTTATCCATCAATGTATGTCTGATGATGCCAGGAACCACATAATACCAATGCTTAACGCCGATATGCTGATGAATCTCGTATAGACCCTTGTTCTCATCGTAATATCTTCCCAGATAAGAATGGAGATCATAATTATGTGAATGATATACAGGTGCAAACGGGCAATAAACCTTCTTATACCCCATTTCTATCATTTTACGTGCCCATATCTGATCTTCTGCGAAATCAACATCGTCATAAGGATACTTCTCAAATATATCTCTTCTGACACATGAATTATTATCGCTGAAGAACGCTAAAAGGTGCCTGTATCCAGGCTCCCTGTCATAACGTTCCTTATCTTCAAGCTGATAGATTGTATTCTCCTTGCCAAACCCCTCAAAATGAGCCTTCAGATCACGCTTATCTATAATGTTGCAATCGGGATACGGATAATGAATACCAAATCCGCCCACTATCTCAGAATCCATTCTCATAGCATCAATAAAGTTCTGAAGCCATGTATCAGAAGCGGGCAATGCATCTTGAGTTATAAAAACGATATACTCTCCGGAACCTTTAGAAGCACCATAGTTTCTAGTTTTACCATGACCAAATTCAGAAGCAGGTATTTGATATAACTCTACAGGATATTTCTTAATAATATCCAACGTATTGTCAGTCGAGCCAGAATCAACACAGATAACTTCATATGAAAGAGACGTCTTCTGGGAAAAGACAGCCTCAAGCACTTTATCCAAAAGATCACCTGCATTCTTTGTCGGTATTACTATCGTTACATCCATGAATTATCCCTTGAATATTCCCAACTTTTTCAAAATCGTCCACGCTCGACTATTCTTAATCGTCTGAATCTCATACTCCAGTTCATTATTCTTGCGGACTAACGCTTCGTTCTCATGAATTAGATCTCTAGTTTTACATGGAACAGCCGCTATATAATCTCTTAAAGTAACCGATGATCCACTTACAGTTTTCTGAAAGGCCTCTTCCCTTTCAAAATACAGTTCTTGTATTTCTTTACTCAATTTGTAATGGTCATAGATAGCATTCTTAATATCATCATCTAACATCGAAAATGATATAGAAGAAAACAATCCGCGCCAAAATACAAACTCTATCGGAGTAGGCTCATCAGTAACCCATTCATAATCAATAATCGTATATTTCCCATCATTAACAATGATATTGGCCGGAATCAGGTCGACATTAACAATTTCTTTATTATCCATATACTTCAGGATATCGTAATACTCATTAAGAACACTAATAATCTCCGACTCATCATGCGTTCCACAAGCATGGGAAAGTCTGTCTTCTATGTTTTCTCCTGTAATATACTCAAATTCAATATAATTCTCGTGCAATGAAGATTTACAAACATCAACCTTACCCTCGAAGACTATCCTAAGCTTCTCTTCATTATCCTTAATTCTTCTTAAGTGATCCATTCCCTCAGGATTCTTGCAATACTTTCTGACAGTTTTTCCGTCAGCAGACTCTATCACCTCAGTGATAATCTGTAATTTAGTATCTCGCTCATCAGATATCTTGGCATAAATAACCCTTTCCTTTTCAGGTTCGTTTCCAAGAACGAGAACAAATGAATTGGCAAAAGAAGGATATATCCCCTCATCGATAAGGTAATCATATTCCGTAGATTCATCGAAATGAATGTATCTTTCAGAATCAAAATTTCTTATGTTATTTATCAACTCGCCTTTCTTAGGCAGAAAAGAATCAGAATATATCGTAGTTGGGAACCTATGATCCGGATAGGCATAGTAGAACTCAGCGGAATCAACAAGTCTTTCCAATTCCTTGCGAGTATAAGCGGCTGAATCATCATGAGCACAACCGGCAAGATACTTTAACCCGTTTTTATTCCCGGTTGCTATAACGATTCTTCCTTCAGGTGATAACTTTGCTTTCAACGTTCTGATCAGATTCTTATCAGGACACTTACCTGTTAAACAAGTAATAAGATCGAACTTCACCTCAATATGATCAAGAACATTTTCAATCTCGCCAACCTTTATCTCAAGATTCTCATAATCCCTATAACGATAAGCATTTATCAACGACTTTGTCTTTGAGGGATCAACTGCCACCACGCTGGCAGCTTTAGAACATAGAACCCCTGTGAGTGCTCCGCATTCAGCACCTATTTCCAGAACCTTGGAATTCTTACTTATCGGAAACCAATTAATGATATTCTCTCTGCTTGATGAAAGATAATAAAGAATTTGATAATCCTTCTTCTCGAGAATTACCTTCCCATAAGATGACTTATCAGTATTCTTAACTATCTCAAGCAACGCATCTTCAACTTCACCAGTTTCTTCAACACCGGAATAATAAGAGTAGTCTACTCTGACCTTACCAATCAATTCATAATTCTCACTCATAAGTCACCGTTGATTCACTATCGAATATACCAACCGTATTCCTATCTGAAAGAACATGAACATTACAAACATCAACTAATCTATGGTGTGCTGCAAGCCCCTGATCTTCATACCCTGAGCAGGTAATAGAAAGCAAATATTGTCCACCCTGAAGTGTCATTCGCTGCCTGAATCGAACAGTTACAATCTGCCCGGCTGAAGCTGACTCCAAAACACAATTCTCAAGTTCAGTATTCGTTCCCGTCAGCTCTACGCCTTTGATATCACGAAGCTTAAATGCAAATATTGGAGCTTTAACATCTTGATAGAACTGTATCTTCATTTTTATGCTATATTCTCTGCCCTTAAGAATAGATGTAGCTATAACATCTTTATCATCACATACCGCAAAATCAATTATCTCAGCTGTGCCGTCACCATACTCCATAAGATTACTATTAAGAACAAGGTTATCCTTCCAGCAAGTACAATATTCAGAAGCACCCGCCTGCGCTTGAGCTAATGAGGATTCCTCTTCCCGAGTATTCTTAACAAGAAGCTTCCTATATTTATTAACTATCTCAGCTGTATCTCCAATAGCTATCTGTTCTCCTTTATTAATCAACAAACAGCGACTGCAATACTTCAATACGCTTCCAAGATCGTGAGATACGAAAAGTATTGTCTTTCCTTTCTCTTGAAATTCATTAAACTTCTTAAAACATTTAGCCTGAAAGAATATATCTCCAACGCTTAAAGCTTCATCAACAATCAGAATATCTGGATCAACATTTATAGCAACTGCAAAAGCCAAACGAGCAAACATACCGCTAGAATAAGACTTAACAGGTTGATTGATAAATTCACCAATTTCAGCAAACTCGATTATGTCATTGACTCGAGCATCCATCTCTTCTTTAGAATACCCCATAATGGTTCCATTAAGATAGATGTTCTTAAGCCCTGTATACTCCATATTGAAGCCAGCGCCCAACTCCAACAAAGCGCTAATGCGACCTTCTACTTGAGCTGTGCCTGAAGTAGGCTTTATCACACCAGTAATAACCTTGAGTAATGTCGACTTACCAGAACCATTGGTTCCAACTATACCAATACATTCGCCTCTCTTAACCTCAAAGTCGATGTCATGAAGGGCATTGTGATCTTTATGGTAAATCTTCTTGGTTAACGACCAAGATTCAAGCAGACGATCGACAGGACGATTGTACAGAGGATACGTCTTACTCACATGGTTAACTTTGATTACTACATCATTATCCATTAGGACACCTCATTACAACACATCCGCGAAGTGATCTCTCGACTTATAGAAAGAAGAGATTCCTACAGCATAGATAATCAGTAGTTCAGCCCAAAAGACTAACGTTAACCATGGATGCTGCCATATCCAAGGACCGTTCATATATGACTCTCTATATCCGTTAACTATGTAATACATAGGATTGAGGGACATTATTATCTGAACTGTATGATTACCGATATCACTTAAATTCCATAAAATAGGTGTAACCCATAATCCAACATTCATTATGATTGTAATAATCGACTGAAAATCCCTGAAAAAAGGAACAATAGAAGAAGTCACAAACGACAATCCAATAATGAGTAACACCAAACAAATAAGATAGTAGACTATTTGAACAAAAGAAATACCAGGTATCTTGCCGAATACGACAAACATAAAGAATGAGAAACAAATAAAGAACAGGTGAACAAACGAAGACGATATAACCTTTATAATCGGTAATATACTAATAGGGAATACAACCTTTTTTACCAAGTAACTATATTCCAGATAACAATTTGTAGCATTAACAACGCTTTCAGAGAAATATAGCCATGGAATCAAGCCACTAATTAGCCACAAAACATAAGGGTAATCGCCATTTGTCGGATTAGCATGAAATGCGACTTGAAAGACGAAAACATATAGAAGAACCGTTACTATAGGCTGAACAAAAGCCCAAATTGCACCAAAAACCGATCCCGCAAACCGCATGCCAAAGTCATTCTTGGCAAGCTCCGAGATCAGTTTTCTATTATTTATCCATTCTTTCAGAATCCTCATAGGTGCAATTATACTACATTGCTTAATTAACAGTGAAATTATGCCTCCATACTATAAATATAGTAGCCGCCACCTTCTCCAACACGCTGATATCCTAAGTATTGCATTTTCTCATCTACAATATCGTTAATTGGTAGAGCAAAATAGTCTAAATCATACTGTTCAAAGGTATCCGCTATATAATCTCGCATATAATCGACAGACAATGTACCTTCAAGTGTAATATCCTCCATGAAGTAATTAACCCAATACCAATCTTCAGTAGGGTATTCGTATACATTGATAAAAGCTGTATATTGGTGTATTCCTTCATAAATAGTACCGCCAGGAACTTCACTATCTGGATTTTCATGAGGCGGAGTAAAAATATACAAAGTAGCAGGCTTACCTCCACTTGCATTCAGAACCTGATTGGCTATCTCAATTGATTGGGGATTCACCTTATAATGGTTCCTTGCGTTAAACACATTATCACAGTAGTAAGCCGAACACCCTGCAAAAGCAATCAAAACACTTAAAAACACAATAACTATATGCTTCTTTATAGACTTTTTTATTGATAAGCAAGCATAGGAAAGCACATAAGCAATCAAAGCGAATAGAGGATATAGCATAAACGTCTCAAGTACACTGTCGCCTTGCGCTAACGATGAATTCTGAACAACCCACTGCGCTACGGGATTGTATGTAAACATGAGTAGACCGAACACAGAATAAACGAAAAAAAGCTTATACCCACTATTCATTTCATTGCGCTCAAGTATAAGCAGTGAGAAACTCACAACTATTAACACAAAAAATACCACACTTCCGCCAAAATAGGCGTTTGTAACATCTATAACGGAATTCATAATATATTTTTGAAGAATGTTTAATGCTTTAACCACTAATTCACTCATAAGATTGTTACCTAGAAGCACTATAGATGTTGTAGTTATCGGTACTGCCAACTAAACAATACCCCAAATGGTCTATCTTAGAATTCACTCTTTCATCATTAGGGAAAACAACATAATCACAATTTAAATTATTGTATGCATTTGAAAAGAAGTAATTAATATAATCCTCTGTTGAGTTTTCACCATCCGGCATAATATCAGGGACAAAACAACTCTCCCAATCATCTTCAGTATATGCGTCAGAATGAATATCAATCAGTCCTGAATACTGATTCATTCCTTGGTAAATAGAACCACCAACAACATAGTTCTCAAGATCGCCTCCAGTAGAAGGAACTAGGATATATATTGATACAGGTTGACCGTCACTTAAACTCAACACCTCATCAACCAAAGTTATTGATTCAGTGTTAATCTTGTAATAGTTTTTAGGGGTTCTTACCATATTGAGGCTAGTTGTTGAATTACCCGTTAGAATAAGAACTCCTAGTATGAATAGAATAGAGATTATGTGCCAGAGCTTATTCTTTATACTCCTTACACAACAAACAAATGCATAACTCATAACAATCCAGATTGGACAAATAACCCATAGACGCGATACTACTGAACTATTCGAATTAGGCAACTTAAGAATAATTAATGAAAGAAACGGACTATAGACAATAAAAAATAATAATGAGAGTGTAGAATAGAATAATAAGCACCGAACACTCGATGTGGACTTCTTATTATTTGATAGATAGACAAGACTTATAGCAAAGAGAGCTAAATAAACCAAATTATAAGAAAAAAAGGCATTAGTCGTGTCTACAAGATAACTACAACAATAGTTATGCAACCAAGTAATCAATTTAATTAGCAAGCCCATAGAACACCTCAAGCATATTATATTAAAAATCTGTTAATATGTCTTAATGATTTGCAGTATAATACTATAGATTAGTTCTTCAAGCCGATATGAAGGAGCACCTCGTCCTGTATGGATAAACCAATAAGAATTATACATATTGTTAGCAGCATTAACATTAATAGCGGCGTAATGTCAGTGCTTATGAATTATTATCGGCATATTGATAAGTCAAAGCTTCAATTTGATTTCTTATATTATTCAGAAGGAATTGTTGATAATTACAAAGCTGAGATTACTAAAAACGGAGGAAGGTGCTTCTTCGTTACACCTCCAAATCACAATCCTATTGGATTTGAGAAAGATATTCATTCATTTTATAAAGAACACTATAAAGAATACTATGCTATCCATCTACATGACACTTTTCTCCCCTTTTTCCTCTTTGATTCAAAGAGGAAGCTTGGTGCAAAGAAGATAATTGCACACGCTCATCTTACTTCATATGGCGATAAAACAATTAAAAGCATTCGGAACTATCTTTTGAGTTTACCGAAATACTTGATAGTGAATCAGTTTTGGGCTTGCTCACACGAAGCTGGTTATGCGTTAGCTGGGAAGCGCACCTTCTCTAAGAAAGGCCGTATTCTACACAATGCTATTAATCTCAACAAGTTTAGTTACTCAAACGAACAGAGAAACTCCATTCGTTCTGCATTAGGCGTTTCAGATTCTTTTGTAATTGGACATATAGGCCATTTCAGTGCTCAAAAGAACCATACTTTTCTTATAGATGTGTTTAATGCAGTAAAAAAGAAAAGGAGCGATACAAAACTCATCCTTATCGGTGATGGAGAATTAAAGAGTTCTATTATTGCACAATGTAAAGAATATAGTTTGGAAGACTCCGTATTATTCCTAGGAGTAAGAAATGATGTAAATAATCTACTTAGCGCGTTTGATGCATTCTGTTTCCCTTCTCTTTATGAAGGGTTGCCTGTTTCGTTAATCGAAGCTCAAGCTGTCGGTATACCATGCGTTTACTCTGACACCATTTCCAGCGAAGTCAATATTCTAAAAGAACAGAATCTTGTAATCAACCTTAACGAGGGAGCAGAAAAATGGTCCGATGCAGTTTTAAAATCAATGAAGCATTCTACCAACCCACATTGCTCACTGCAGAATGCTGGATATGACATTATCACTGAAGCCAATAAACTAATCGATTATTATCTCGATGTCTAGCTTCATTAATTCTCTCATTCAGATCGATATGCCTATGACTACAAAGAAAAACAAAGTTGCAATCATTATGAGTACCTACAATGGAGAGCGATATATTCGCGAACAAATTGACAGCATTTTGTCGCAGAATGATGCTGATATAACGTTGTTCATAAGAGATGATAATTCTAAGGATTGCACTGTAAGCATCATTAATGAATACCAACAAGAAACAAATCAGGTTATTCTATACACGGGAGACAATGTTGGTGTTGGCAATAGTTTTATGAATCTATTGTATGAGATACCTCTCGATTTTGATTATTATGCTTTTGCAGATCAAGATGACATCTGGTTACCGGATAAAATTATTACTGCTATTCAAGCTATAGAGCGTAATCCCGAACCTGCTTTGTACTGCTCTAACCAATTGTTGGTTGACAAGTTCGGTAACTCTCTTGGATTACGACACACGGTCCCAATAAACACTAACTATTTACAGATTTTATGTAATAATCAAGTTACCGGCTGTACAATGGTGTGGAATAAGAGTCTACATATACTATTATGTACACAAAGCAGGCGTCCTTCTCATTCACTATTATGCAATAGAATACATGATGTTTGGGTTGCTATGGTTGCTTCTGTAGTTGGTAGTATAGTTTATGATGAGAAAGCTTATATCCTATATAGACAACACGAAAACAACGTTGTCGGTGTAAGAAAAGAGAGTATTCTCAAACTATGGATAAATAAACTAAAGAACAAACAAAGCAGAAATGGTCGAAGCAAAATTGCTAAAGAGGTTTTAGAAGGATTCAAAGACATTATTAAAGATGAATCCATACTATCAACCCTCTCTATTTGTGCAGATTACAATAAATCTACTAAAAACAAATTTGAACTATGCAAAGAGAAAGAACTATCTGCCTTATCAAATGAAAACCAGGCATCCTTTATTATTAAGGTTTTGCTAAATCTCTTCTAACTGCACCAAATCAGCATATTAATCTTTTATATAATGAATAAATACAAACTATTTTTCTTTCAAAAAGCTATCATAATCGCGAATATAATCATCTGGATCATAGTATTCTGAAGCAGCAACACACAAAACCGAATCTTTCTGAATCCAAAGCATTTCCCTCCAAACACAACCCTCAATCACAACTCCAACACTTGGATCACTTAGTTCTATTTCTTCCCGACTATCTTTGTTTTCAAGAACTAACTGAATCCTTCCATATGGACAGAATAGGAACTGCTTTAATGTTCGATGTGCATGAAATCCACGCCTTACTCCCTCAGGCACTTTTGATATGAAGTATATGCGCTTTATATCAAAAGGAATATCTCTAGCCCCCTCAAAGAATGATAATTCTCCTGAATCTAACGTAGGTATAGTTTTAATTCTGACAACTCTGCAGCCGGCAACTACGTCCTTAACATCAAAATTATCACCTTTAATAACCGAATACCATTTTAGATTATCCGCATCAGAATACCTATCGCGCACATTCTGAGGAAGATCAAGCACTTCATGAAAACTGTGCTTGTCATAGAAACGAATCGCTCGATTGTTATTCTTTGAGACACACCAATAAACCGAATCTAGATCCAATTCCGTAAAAGCCATTTTAATTATTTCTTCCATTCCAAACCAAGAATAACCCCGACCCATTGCTTCTTTGCGAACAGCTATTGCGAATTCAGCAGACCTATTTTCTATATGTTTAAGGCTCACTGTACCCATATATTCATCTTCATCATTGGTAATAGCCATATGGAGGTTGTACGGGTCATTCAGGCTTGCTAGTATAAAATTCTCACAATCCTTAATAGTTTTCTTAGAAAAATCAGTTTTGAGAGCATTGGTTACCGATGAATCGGTCATCCAAGAATGCATTAATGGAGCGTCTTTTATCTTAAGTTTTCTAATATTCATAAATCGAACCCTCAAAACCTGTTTATTGAATTAATTACATACTGTATTTCTTCGTCCCTCAATCCATAATACATCGGAAGACTAAGTTCAGTGTTGCTAATTTCTTCTGCTATCGGGAGTTTTCCCGGTTCAATATTCAAATCACTATAACATCTTTGCAAATGCATAGGAATGGGGTAATGCTTGTTAGTATTGATCCCCAAGTCGTTCAGATATTTCTCAAGCTCATCTCGTTCTTTGCAACGTATAGCATAAATATGCCATACCGGCGTACATTCAGATGCAACATAAGGCTTAATTATCTTTGGATTAACAATTCCTTTTGAGTAGGCTTCGGCAATTCTTCTTCTTTCGGCATTCATACGTTCAAGATGCGGTAATTTCGTTGTAAGAAAGGCAGCATGGAGTTCATCCAAACGACTGTTTTGCCCTTTATATATATGATGATACTTATAGTCAGAACCATAATTGCTAAGGCAACGTATTATCTCAGCCAATTCCTTATTACTAGTTACAACAGCTCCAGCATCCCCAAGTGCTCCGAGGTTTTTCCCAGGATAAAAACTAAATCCCGCCACATCTCCGAATGATCCAACCATGCGACCTTTATACGTCGCCCCATGTGCTTGTGCGCAATCTTCAACAACTCTTAGAGTATATTTACTTGCTATACTCATAATCGCATCCATATCGCAAGGCTGACCATATAGATGAACAGGAATTATAGCTTTCGCTTTTTGTGTAATTGCCGCTTCAATTAGATTCACATCAACATTAAATGTTCTAATATCAGGTTCGACAAAAATCGGTTTTGCCCCTACATAAGAAACAGCTAGAGCTGTAGCAATATATGTGTTTGAAGGCACTATAACCTCGTCTCCCTCGCCGATATTCAGAGCCTTAAGAGCCAGCATTAAAGCATCTAATCCATTGCCAACTCCAATGCAGTATTTTACTCCACAATACTTGGCAAAAGAATTCTCAAACTCTTGATCTTCAACACCTTCGATATACCAAGAACGAGAAAGCACTCGATCAAATGCAGCACGCAGTTCAGTATGCAACTCTTGTTCCATTGGGGTAAAAGACACAAACGGAATGTTCATTTCGTTTCTCCTATAATAAGAATCTGACGCTCGAAATTTATAGTCTTACCTTTATGCTCCGATAAAACATGTATACTACTATCTTAGCCTTATCAAACAAGGAAATGTTCTTGCTATGCAGTAGCTGCTTTCTGCAGATATTGTAATACTCTTCCAATTTAATCTTGACGTCTCTCTGTCCAAAATCATTTGTCATATTGTTTTTATGTCTTCGATACTGCGCTCGAACTGCACTACAGTATTTAACCTTTCCCAATTCAGCCATTCGGATCCATGTATGGTATTCTCCGTAATGAGGAAAAGCACGAAGTTCTGGATACCCTCCAGCCATCCTTATTATCTCGGTTCGCATAATCAATCCACAAGAGGGAATGACATTACATTTTAAAAAATCTTTGGGAATCATATCCCTGTGTTGGCAATGATCATTTCTATCATATACAACACCATTTTCATCAATCAAATCATAGTCACAGAACACCACGGCTACATCACTCGAAAAGCACTTTAAGATGCTACTTATATGATTCTTCTCCAACAAATCATCCTGCCCTAGGACAAGAAAGTATTCGCCTTTGGCCAAAGCTAAACCTTTATTCACGCTTTTACAGAAACCCATGTTGCTTGAATTAGATATCACATTAATTCGACTATCGCTTTCAAAATCGTTATGAATGATGTTTACAGTTTCATCCGACGAACAATCATCGACAATGATAATCTCAAAGTCACTATAATCCTGTTCCAAAACGCTCTTAATTGTCTGTCGAATAAACTCAATTCCATTGTAAGTCGCTATACAAATAGTTATCATAGGTACGCCCTCATAGAATTCATCTTTTTAATTTGTTCCTTATGAATGCAATACTGTTTCTATACTCTGGGCACCAAAAAGTTAGACCAGAAAAACTTACTATCGCAATTACAGTGGATACTATACCACCAAGAAAAAACTGTATCCACGAATTATAACAACTAAAATAGTTCATAGCATAATGTGATAAAGTGCATGATAGAACGACACAAACGAGATATACAGCATTAAGAACAAAGCAACGATTTGGCTTTGACTTGAGAACATATTTATGAACTACTATCACTTCATATACGAATGCAAACACCATTGATACAATAGTTGAAATCAAAGCCGCAGCGACACCAATTCTCTGAATCAAAGCTAAGTCGATAGTCAAATTAATTATAGTCATAATATATGCTTTTTTTAAATCTTTCTCCCAGATTCCAGCTGCATTCTGAAACAAGGCTATGACAGATCTGATTCTTAACATATAGAAGAATACAACGAACAGCACTACCATGTACATTGGGAACAGATTGCTTGCCCCTGTCCAAAGTGTGATAAAAGGTTGATACATGCTTATCAAACATGAACAACAGAAAACCAAAATAAAAGCGTTAATATGATTAAGCGTACCAAACAACTTTTTTACGCTAACTAGATCCTCAGAAATCAAATAGTTTCCTACAATTGAAATCATACCCGTAAAGACTATCAGGATGATGCCTGACAAGGCACTAATTACATAGTAATAATTATTGTATATCGCCACCATATTCAATCCTATGAACATGGAAATCAAAATATTATCTGTTGAATTAATAACTACTTCAGCAACCTTATGTCCGGTTAATGCATAAGTCTTTTTGGTTATCTGCTGCTGTGTTTCATCATCAATGGTACCATTGGCAGTTAAATGAGGATACTTCTTCTTAACAATAAGCGCAATGACAATATTAAAAGCAACAGACTTTATAAGAATAAGTAGTACATAGATATAGTAGTTCTTCAACAATAACAAAGAAACAATCTGTAAAGCATACATAATCATGTCTGATATAAACGTAACTAGATTCGTTATATCAGATCTTTGATATGCGGTTAAAACACTCCCTTTATATGCAAAGAAGAAATAACCAGATACTGTTGAAATCAATTGTATGACATAAAGCAAATATATATTTATATCTCTTGGATAATCTCCCTCTATCAGCATCGGGAGAAATGGTAATAAAGCTAATCCTATAACTGATATAACTACACCAATCACAAAATAAATCTTCTTATACACATTTAGCAATGCACAAAGCTGGGGATAATCATTCTCAACAACAGGTTTATACATTGAATAAACCAAGGCACTTCCAATCCCCAATTCCGCAAGGCTGAGTGTAGTAAGTATTGAGGAAAATAAACTTCCTAAGCCTAAGTATAGATTACCTAAAGCATATATTATTACCGTTCGCATAATGAATGGGACGATAATTGTCAATAGTCTCATAGCTAAGCCTGAAACAATAGTTCTTTTCGCATTTTTAGTTCTATTGAAATCCATAGTAAGTAACCCTAATTATTAAAGCATGGAGTCAAGATACTTAAAGTGCTGTGAAGCACGTTCTCTGACATCATTTGGCAAATTATAAACCTCTGTTTGTAGCATTTTTGCAACTAATTCTTTACCGTTCAGTTGTTCAAGTTTGTCTAACTCAATGCATTCTCCCTTAAACCCAATATCCTTAATCGTGTTCGATATTTTATAGTTATATGAAACAGGAAGGACCTTGCAGCCAAACACAACGCCCAAAACAAACGAGTGAAAGCGAGTTGTAATGAAATACTCGCTTTTTGATATTTCTGAAACTATCTTATCTAAACTATCCGTTGGATACGATAGTATCTCTATCCCACTGTTTGGAAATCTACTAACAATTTCATTTGCCACAATACCATCGTTTTCTTTCTCGCACATTCCCAAAATGGTTACCATGTAACCCCGCATGATCAACTCTTGAATGGTTTCAGTTATTACCATTTTGTAATCGCTATTAAACTCTTTTCTGTTGTCATATCCACCATATGATAAATCCATTACTGATATCATAACAGTATTTTTGGTTTTCTTACTTTTACACTCATAGCCGCTTATACCAAATACAATATCGGGAGCAACAAGAGAATTAGTACAGTTTTGAAACAAGTCATAACTAGCTTTATCTCTAAATGTTATTCCAGATAATCTGCTAAACAGTTCAGCATAATGTTCACGGAACTCATCAGCGTAATAAGGACCAAAATTGCATCCAATGACATAAGAATTTTCTTTATAAAACATTTTTTCAAACAAGCGATTTTGAGGGAGGTCAGATATGTTTTTTTGCATATACCCAGACCCAATTAAGCTAACGGTATAATCGAAATTCTTTTTTAGCTTGCGCGTAATCACCGTGTTGGAATCATCTTGATGAGTAAGGTGAAATATCTTGTTAATTATTCTATCTAGTATTGTAGTTTTAATGTATCGAATATTTGCCGGTGATGGATTAATTCGACAATTACTATTTATGTAGAACAAAGTATCAGGGTACCTTTTGCACAATATGGTAAAGAATAAATCATCCCCCATATTGTTTGCAAAATAGCCTAACAAAAAGACTTTCTTCATATTTAAGATTTCTCCTATATCATAGTTAAAACACAAACAACCATCTGGATTGTGTCCACATCTTATATTAAGGCAAAATTGCTTTTTTCTCCTTTATATCTATTGCATATATACTCAAGTGTGCTTTCATACTCTCAACACTAGTTGTGAGATATGAGTTATAAACATTTACAACATCAACTAACCAAACAAACATATCTGAATTATACCATTATTCAATATTGACACCTTTTCTAGTATTCAAGTCTATGATAACAAGTTTCTGTTTAGTGCTAGTGTGTAGATTTGCTTTATTCTTCTCTACACAAATAGCACTAAACTACATATCAAAGACATTAAAATATACACAAATAGAACTACTCTTTTAATTTCGATTGACAAACAATCGGGAATAGCACGCCAAAAAGCGTATAACACACTCTATATACATTAAAAATATGTTTCGATATATCGCATTGCAAAAAACTCTCTTAACACTGCTCCGTAATAGACCCTAACGTAGTAATTAGAACTGCAATGATCAAACTATTCAAATCACTAAATCTTTCAATAAAGAACATCATTCTACATATTCATTACGAGTGAGTTTAATTTGCTTTAAACGCTTCAAAAAAATATATATATGCGGAATTAATCCAATCCCATGGTTTACACATAAACATAAAATACGATGTGTTCTCTTTTCTAATAATCTATACGCGTTCTTATCTCTAATTCTTTTTTTATACTCGCTGATACAAAACACCTCCGGCTCCAACAAAAAACGCAAAGCTGCTATTTGGTATCTATAATCAATAAAGCGTTGAAAATCGACATCGTTATCAGAGTTTTCATAGTATAAACAAATCCGTCTGGCTGATTCCATATCGTCGTTTGATTTCTTATAACAATCTGTTGCGTGTGTAACAGAGTCTGAAACCATTCTATATAGATAAGCGTTGTTTGGGATATATCCAATATTCTTTGAGAGAACAAATATTTTGGCACAAAAAAGCATATCTTCACAAACAATTAGGTCCTCATCCATGCTTAGATTGCCTATAACAGATCTTTTAAAGAATTTATTGCAAAGACTATGCATAAATATCGGTGATTCGACGAATTGCTCCCACACATTATGATTTGGATTGCAGGTTATGGTCTCTTGTCCAATGACCATGTTAAAACAACCTACATCATAGTTATTGTTTATTGTTTCATCAAAGGATTTTCGATACGCTTCAGGAGAAGCAATATCGTCAGAATCAAAAAAGGCTAAATATTCTCCTTTTGCTCGCAAAAGGCCATAGTTCCTAGCAGAAGCACTTCCTCCATTATCCTTATGATATACTTCAACACATTCATACTCTCTTGCTAATCGACAACACTTCTCATATGAATCATCAGTTGATCCATCATCCACAAGGATGATTACCATTCCAACAATCTCACTATTAATAATACTTGTTACGCATTCTTCAATATATAAACTAGCATTATAAACAGGAACTATTACTGACAATCTACAATTTGACATCGTTTCAAAACTCCAAAATTAAACCAACAATCCGGAATTCAGTTTTACTCTATTTGTTCCCACAACAACTAAATATAACAAGGTGTACCACATAAGCTCGTAAACCAACCCTAGATGAAATCTCATAAAAAACTGATCCCCTATTGTAAAATAAACTATGGCATATGCAAGCATCGAATATAACCCCCATAGATAATAAGAACCTCGATCTGTTGCAAGGCAATAAAGTAATTCAAAGACCCCCCCGAAAACCAAAGGGAATAATATCAATCCAAATATTCCAAAATCCATAACGTAAGGAGCCATCGCAGAATATATATTAGATGCATAAACATAACCATTGGGAGCTGAGAAGACAACCATCCCCAATTGATAGTTAGAAGAAAGTGAGCCGCCAATATCAATTCCAAAAATCCTTAAAGTTTCTATCAATTGTGAAAATGTCTGCGTGCCATATTGTGGCGTCATTCTCTCTAAGATATCTAAACAATAATTGAAATTATACAGACCAGATCCACCATATATTCCTACCATTCTTTCAAAATTAGACGTATAGCTTTTCAGTTTTCCTAGCAAATAGAAAGCAACGACTGCAAGTAATACAACTATCGAAGTTATTCTGATAATTCGTTTATTTGTTTGTACAATTGACAATCCTGACATAGACGAATAAAACAAAATCCAAATACACAAAACAAACACTATAAATCTTATAAAAATATTCCTATCGGTAGCAAACATTGTACATGCGAAAAAGCAGATTATGGGAATTATTAACAGTTTAATCGGTTTTCTGAATAAGTATAAACTCTTAAAAAATACAATAACACTAACCTCAGCTAGTGCGACTACTATCTCCCTAAACTGGTGAAATACAAAGTTGTGGGTATTAGCCGAAGATGCTACATATATAGCTCTAAACAAACTACCTCCACCGCCGTTTGATAGTCCTATTCTAACTGCAATCAAAACGTATACTGCTGTACATAATAGAGAACTGATCACAATAAACAGAATTGAATAATTGCTTATTGCTGTTTGATTATCAGGCACTCTACACTTATCCCCTTTGCCCATATGAACAGACGGCATCATAGTAGTTGCCAGAAAACATCCAGCTGAAAAAGCGCCTACCGCTATAAAAATATAAACAATAAATCTATCCTTTATAAACACTTGCCAATTCTCATCGTTAATAACTATAAGTGTCAAAGCCATAATAAAAGAAACTAGCAACAATGAAACAGGCGATGCAAAACTCCTGGTCACTAAATAATGAGCAAAAAAGAGTAATACAAATATAACTAACAAAACAACAGTAATCATCAAATATACCCTGATATCATTCGCCTATACATCTCTACCAAATTGGTAGTCGGAGCCCAGCCCAAATTCATAAGTTTATCAACGTTAAGATTCATATATAAAGTATCGGCATATCCCAATCGAGTAACATCATCAGCTATATCGTATGTTACTTTAATCTTGTCATTAGCTATAACAGATGACACCATTTCAGCCATTTCTTTAATTGAACAATAAGTATTAGGATTCGCTACAGTATATGCGTTACCAGGTTTACCTTTTAATAAAGCAACCAAAATTGCAGAAACTGCATCAGCTGTATATAAATAACATCTTTCTGTAAGTCCTCTTGAACGTAAAATGATATTTCTGTTCTCAATAACACACCTCATTAGTTGAGCAAAGATACGACCGTCATCATACTTTACACCCGGGCCAAAAGTTTGGGTTGCACGTAAGATAACGGAAGGAACACCATATTGAGAATAATAGCTATAGCATATATTCTCCACAGCAATTTTAGATATAGGATAGCTGTTTCTGGAATTCATCGTTTCAAACGAACCTAAATCTTCTTCTGTAACTGAAAAACCTTTTTCATGCCTCCCATATACTTCCATGGAAGAAAGCACTACAAACTTTTTAATCGATTGATTTCTAACACCATTCAGCAATCCTATTGTGCCTTGTATATTTGAAATCAAAGTATCTACGGGCTTTTCAGAAAAGAAACTAGAACTCGTGGGACTGGCAAGATGGATAACATAATCTACATCAGATGGAATCTTAAATCCATCTTCTAAACGATAATCAACAATACTCGAGCCAGTCCAATCAAACAAACTATTTGCAACATCTTTATTACGCACAGGCAAAATTAGATGTGTATTAAGATCCATCTCTCGGCTGTTATATGCCAAAGCATTAACAAGATTACTTCCAATCAATCCAGTAGAACCAGTAATAAGGATCTTTGCATTTTGAAATTGATTCCAATCAATATAATTAAGAGAACCAATCATTTTACAATCTTCTAGTTGAACACTATTCATTCTTTATTCACCAAGTATCTGAGATTCCTTTTTGCTCTTCATTAATGCCTTAAACGTATAATAGTCTGTCGGCGTCGTTATTTTTATATTCTCAGCTGAACACTCAACCGCATATATATCGTATCCATTCTTCTGCATCAAATAGGCAGTATCTATACAATCATTTACTCCTGACTCAACAGTTAATCTATGAACTCGTTCCAAATCAATTAATCTGAACGATTGAGGGGCCTTAGCCATTTGACATAAGCTTCTATCAACAATCTGACCAACTTTATTATCTTCGACCCTCATAGCAATTGTCTCGATAGCCGGTGAAACTGTAACTGCAGATCCATACTTTTCAACGGATTCAATATTCTTACTAATGATAGTCGCATCTATCATTGGTCTAACGCCATCATGCATAAGACAAATGGTATTATCCGGATATAATTCTGCTGCTTTCTTTATTCCTTCATATCTTGATAGCAACCCTGTAGAGCCTCCAGAAACAATCGAACTAACCTTTGTTATATGGTAATGTTCAATTAAGTCACGACAATAATCAATCCATCCTTTAACACAAACTACTATTATTCCATCTATAAGCTCATGTCGTTCAAAATGCTCCAATGTATAAATTAGAATTGGCTTGCCATCAAGTTCCAAGAATTGTTTAGGCTTCGAGGCATTATTCATTCGCTGTCCGGTACCGCCCGCAAATATAATTGCTATATTCATCTTATATTCATCTCCTATATGCTATATAAGTATGATGTGTCTCTTGTTTATCTTTAGGCGGCAACTTCATATAATCTCCATAATGCTTGGTCAGATATTCATCATAATTGACTATAGCATTTAACTTTTTTCCCTCAAATTCAAGTTCACAATAATTCTCAAAAGTATCTTTACGCATTATTTCTCGTTCTCTGTAAGAACCACAAACACATCCTGCATAACCGCTATCATCAAATGAGTGTTTCAGATTCTCTTTATCGACCTTCTTTAGCAGTTTTTTGGGGTTAATAAATCTGCTTATTGCAAATAACACTAATCTAATTGGTTCAACAAGGATACTATGCGTTTTGCTACGAAAATACCGTTTCCATAATACTGCGTTAAGCAATTCTCGATTCCAAGCAGTTTTTTTGAATACTCTAATCGCTTCTTTTTCGCTATTACCAAGACCGTCTATTGGGAAAACGTCAATATTAACCCCCGTTTCAAAAGTCATATTCATTACATGATCTATAATGATAGTAGAAGGATCCCATATTTTGGCCATCAGACCGTTATATCCGATAACTGTATCGTAAGTAATCAAATTGAAACCGCAATCCTCTTCTTTACAATACTCAATAAACGCATCATAATCCGGTCGCGGCATCATCACATCAATGTCGTCATCCCAAGGTATAAAACCCTTATGGCGTATTGCACCAAGCAGAGTACCACCGCCCAATGAATATCTCCATCCGTTATCCTTGCAAATAGAATCAAACTTTAACAAAAGATCTAATTCTACTGTCTGTACTTCTTTTAGTGATAGTTCATCCATGATCTAATTCTAAACTCAATAATTCCACTCTTCACAATAACCATGTTCGAGTATATTCGCTATTCTTTCACACGCATGACCGTCACCGTAAGGGTTACTAGCGTGACTCATCTTCCTATAAGCATTATCATCTACAAGCAATTCAGTAAATGCTTGATAAATGGATTCTTCATCCGTACCAACTAAACGTAGAGTTCCAGCCTCTACTCCCTCCGGGCGCTCTGTAGTATCACGCATAACGAGCACTGGAACACCAAAAGAAGGACATTCCTCTTGTATCCCCCCGGAATCCGTAAGACACAAATAACTTCTGGCTTCAAAATTGTGACAATCAAACACTTCTATCGGTTCAATAATATGAATATGATCACAATCTCCTAGTTCAGCTAAAGCGGCTTCTCGCACTGTAGGATTCATATGAATAGGATAAATTGCTCTGCAATCTGGGTTTTCATCCAGCACTCGTCTTATAGCACGAAACATGTGATGCATTGGCTCGCCTAGATTCTCTCTTCTATGGGCAGTTATAAATATAAGTTTATTATCCCCAACCCAATCCAACTCAGGATGAGTGTAGTCTTCATTTACAGTATGCTGCATAGCATCTATGACCGTATTACCTGTAATATAAATACTATTTGCATTTTTACCTTCTTTTATCAAATGTGATGCAGCTAGTTTGGTTGGTGCAAAATTAAACTGACTGATTATCCCTACTGCCTGTCGATTAAATTCTTCTGGATATGGGCTATATAAATTATATGTTCTTAGTCCAGCTTCAACGTGACCAACAGGAATCTGCAAATAGAAACACGCCAAAGCTGTAACAAAAGTTGTTGAAGTGTCCCCGTGTACTAATACAACATCAGGATTAACTTCTTCCAACACATTCTTGATACCATCTAATATTCCTTTTGTAATATCAAATAGTGTCTGTTTGTCTTTCATGATTGATAAATCGTAATCAGGAACAACATTGAATGTTTTCAAAACTTGATCCAACATTTGACGATGTTGTCCGGTAACGCATACAACCGTTTCTATAGTTTTTCTATTCTTTAATTCATTTACCAAAGGACACATTTTTATCGCTTCGGGTCTTGTTCCAAAAACTAATAGTACTTTTTTCATTTTAAATACCTTTATTTCTTTCTATGCAAGAAGCAATTATTCGCTCCCACTGTCGATTCATTTCTTCGGTATCAAATAGCTTTGCAGTATCAACTGCGTGTTTTTTATACTCGTCCCTTTCGTCTTCATTCATAGAATAGAAGAATTCAACACCCTTAGCGTACTCTTCAGATGATCCTGCTTTAACGATTTTTCCACAATTATACTTTGAAATAATCGGATACTTTCCTTCGTCAATATTAGCAATTACAGGATTTCCCGCCGCTAAATATTCAAACAACTTATTTGAACTATTTCCATATTTCTGTGTTTTAGCCGGTTTTAGATTTAGTACATTCAAACTACTCCTAGATAAAACATATGGAATATACTTCTTGTCTATACTGCCTTTGAAAATTACGTTATTGATCCCCTCTTCTTTACATCTATTTTGTAGAACTTCTCTATCGGGGCCATCACCATAAATAATGAATCTAATTTTATCTCCATAGCCATCATCATTTAAACTCTTAGCACAAGATACTACTGTTCCAATATCATTAGCTGTACGAACACTTCCACAATACATTACTCGGAAACAATCATCATCTAAATCTTTATCATCAACTTTATATGTTTCCATATTGTGATAAAACTCTTTAAGATCTACCCCGATATTAATATAATGGAATTTGCTCCTAGGTACCTTACCATCCCATTTTTTATCGATTATATAGTCGTATGCACCTTCCCATGTAAACACTAACTCATCAGATTTTATATACAACCATTTCTCAAAAGCATACATTGCTTTGATTGCAGGATGGTTATCAGAAAAATCTGCATATTCCACAATAGATAGAGGCCATAAATCAACAATGCTAGTAATATATGGGACTTTAAATCTCTTGGCTATTTTATATCCCGCAAGGCATGATAAAGGTTGCGGCATTGCAGCCATTATTGCATCTGGTTTTTCAAACCTCTTATAACATTTCATCATGTTGCGATAAAAGTCTATAAAACTCAACGATTCGCCCTTCATCGAATCATATTGTCTTGTTTTTACATAAACAAAAGGAACGCCATCAACCATTGCCTCTCTGTATGTGCTCTCATCTTCAATAAAATTTATATTAGTATTATGAAGAGCACTTCCAGCAAAAACCAATGCATCATATCCATGTTCTCTAAGATATTTAGCTAAACTATAATCTGGAATTCTTGGACAGTAAGACGGTCCACCAGCAAAATAACTTATTATCCATACCATAGGTTTTTTCATTATAAAAATCCTCGTATCTCAATCATTTATTTCATAACTCTGCTTATCGAAACCTAATACAGCCCCAACAGTTCTAAACATAGTTCTAATTTCTGAAGCAATACTAAAACAACGAATACTTTGTAGATTATACTTCATTTTTGCAGGCAATACTTTTTCTATATACACTTTGTCGACATCTGTTGCAGAATTCAATAAAGTAGCCTCATCTTTATAACGAATACTCGCTTCAGAAGTTATTCCTGCAGGCAACAACAATGTAGCCTTCATCTCACTAGTATAACTATCAACATATTTTGCCACCTCTGGTCTTGTCCCAACAAAGCTCATATCTCCCAACAAAACATCAATCAACTGAGGTAATTCATCTAAACGCAGATCTCTTAGTTTTGATCCTACATGTGTAATTCGACTATCTGAATGTGTTGTGACAGCAGATCCAATCTTATCGGCATTGTTTACCATAGTTCTAAATTTATGTATTCGAAAGTGTTTCCCATAAAGAGTAACTCTTTCCTGTCTATACATAACTGGACCTGGTGAATCAATCTTAATTAGTAGCGCGATTATCAACATAGGAATTGAGAATAGTATTAACATAAATAGAGACATAACCACGTCAAACACGCGCTTAAAGAAGATTGATCCTCTTTTATTTGAAAGAATATTATAGTATGGTCTAACTTCTTCACACTTAATAAACTCAGGTAGATTGTCCCATTTACGAAGCATCATACTACAAACATTCTTCCTTAAACATATTGCTTAACTATATTCTTAAAGCAACTCACAACATAATCAACATCTTCGTCCGTTAACCGAGTATGTAAAGGAAGAGATATTAAATTAGAATAGAAATCATAAGCATTAGGAAAATCTGCAATATCCCATCCCATTGCCTTATATGCAGTCATCATAGGAAGAGGCTTATAGTGAACATTAGTACTTACACCTAGTTCAGCTAACTTGATAATAATTGCTCGCCTTATTTCATCATTGATACCGGGGATTCTAGTTAAGTATAAGTGACCAGAAGAACAAGCATCGTTTGTATAATGAACAAGATGTAATACGCCTAATTCATTACACATTTCATCATATTTATAGATAATTTGTTTTCTTCTCTCAAGAAGGTCTGCATATCTATCCAACTGACGAAGTCCAATAGCAGCCATAATATCCGTCATATTACACTTATACCAAGGGCCAACAATATCATATTCCCATGCGCCAAGTTGTGTTTTAGCTAATGCATCCTTACTTTGCCCATGCAAACTATACAACTGATACTGATGATATATCTCTTCATTATCGACCCCTGGAATATCTTTCCATGTAGCTGCGCCACCTTCCGCAGTTGTAAAATTCTTAACTGCATGGAAGGAGAAATCCGTAAAATCAGCTATTTCCCCAGCCATTTTTCCATTTCTAGAAGCACCTAGGGCATGAGCATCATCAGCAAATATAAGAATTCTGCCTAAAGCCGATTGGATTCTATTTCCTAAATCAGTATGACCTTCAGGTTTAAAGAGATTCTTTTTAGACTCAACTATTTCATAAACTCTGTCAAAATCAGCAATAATACCAGCAATATCTACAACCACAATCGCTTTAGTTTTAGGGGTGATGGCACTAGCAAGCTGATCATAATCCATCTCAGTTGAATCTTTTTGGGAATCAACAAAGACAACCTTAGCCCCACAATGAATAGCGGCAGCTGCTGTCGCAGTATATGTGTAAGCAGGAACTATTACTTCGTCCCCTTTACCTATTCCACATATACGAAAGTTCAGCTCTTCAGCAGCTGTTGCTGAATTTAAGCAAACCACCTTTGAAGTATGACAATACTCAGCTAACCTTCTTTCCAACTCTTTCGTTCTTGGGCCTGTGGTAATCCAGCCCGAACGTAATGCCTCACAGACTTCATTAATCTCAAGTTCAGATATATCCGGTGGGCTGAAACTAATTGAACGTTTTTCAACATTGTCACTCATATCATGCCTTCTTATACTTATAAGTCTTAACTATTTCTGATATCAACGGTCGGATATCCTCAGTTTCTGCTTTCGCTGCTGCATCAAGCTCAACTAGCTGTGTTGAGAACTCATCATCATTCATAGGAATTGGTTCAGCCACAGAAATTTCAGGATTCTCTTCCAGCTTTCTAAGACCTTCTTCATCCATGAGTCTCTCCTCATATAACTTCTCGCCCGGACGAAGACCCGTATACTCAACCTTAATATCTACATCAGGAACAAGACCTGAAAGCTTGATCATTTTTCTTGCAACATCATCTATTCTTACTGGTTCACCCATATCAAGAACGAAAATCTCACCACCACGAGCATACGCTCCAGATTCCATAACAAGAGCGACAGCTTCCGGGATAGTCATAAAGTAGCGAATAATATTCTTATCTGTAACTGTAACCGGTCCACCTGAAGCAATCTGCTTCTCAAATATCTTAAGAACAGATCCATTTGAGCCAATAACATTACCAAAGCGAACAGCTGAAAAGTTCGTTCTAACCTTAAGCTCACCAGCATCAAACTGCTTTTGAACTTTACGATCCATCATCTGAATAACCATCTCACAGATACGTTTAGATGCGCCCATAACATTAGTAGGATTAACTGCCTTATCAGTAGAGATAAGAACAAATCTCTCAACGCCCCACTTTACAGCAGCTTGAGCCATCTTATATGTACCACCGACATTATTCTTTATTGCTTCATTAGGAGAGCCTTCCATTAGAGGGACGTGCTTATGGGCCGCCGCATGAAAAATAATCTCTGGGTGATACTTCTCCATTACGGAGTTAACACGGTTAGTGTTACGCACAGAACCGATAAGAGCAATCATATTGAGCTTATCACCATACTTCTCACGAAGTTCACGCTCAATCCAGAATGCATTATTCTCGTAGATATCAAATATGATGAGCAATTTAGGTTCAGCCATTGCAATTTGACGACAAAGCTCTGATCCAATAGATCCGCCACCGCCGGTTACCATTACGGTCTTTCCTGTAATGTACTGACGGATACTCTTCATATTTGCCTTAACGGGATCACGTCCAAGAAGGTCCTCTATCTGAACATCACGTATAGTATTAACAGTTACCGTACCATCAACAAGCTGATAGATACCGGGAATTACTCTTACCTTACATCCTGTCGCAGAACAGATGTCAAGAATGTCTTTCTTGTCTACACCACGTGCATCGGGAATAGCAAATACAATCTCATCGATATCATATTTACCTACCATCTTAGGAATGTCGTTACGATTGCCTACTATAGGGACCCCATCAAGAACACGTCCTTTCTTGATTGGATTATCATCAATAGCGCAACGAACCTTAGCATTAAGGTGCTGACTCATAGTGTACTCGTGAATAACTTCTTTTCCACATGCACCGGCACCGATAATCATTACATTGATTGTATCCTTACCGCGTATTGTTGCTTTCGATAGAAATCTTAAAAAACGATAACCAAACCTAAGAGCTGTCGTTCCTGCAAAACCGAACATTATTCCCATGATCCATATTGATATGGGAATATTTCTTACTCCATCAACTCTATAATCTATCACACAATAAACTACTGCAGAGATAGCTAAGATTAACCATGCAATAATTAAACGCTCCAACTCATAAACTGATGCAAAACGCCAAATACTATGATATAGGCGTAAAGCAAAGAATAACAGTATTGAAATGAGCGCAAATGCAGGAACTACAGTTAAGCAAGGTTTAGTGTACTGCTCCAACACTATAGAAAAGGCAAATTCAAAACGTAACAATAAAGCTACAAAGAAACTAAAAGTGATTATTATTACGTCTAAAACAGCGATAAACACTGAACGGACTATCCACTTTTTACTTGTAGCAGGTTTTACGCCACTGCCTTCCATAACCATATTCCTCTTTCGTCTTTATTGACTAATCAATACTGATAATCATCAAACAATAATAGCACCAATCAAGTTTGCACCACTATTATGGAGCAGACGTATTTCAGTCCTAACATCTTTTTTCTTTGAAACGCCACGTTGTTCGATCAAAACAACACCATCATAACTAGAAGCATTCTTCAAAATGCTAGGGTTATTGAACATATCAAATTGTGCATCGTCCTTAATCCCAAGTTTTTTAACCATATTACGCACATATTCAGAGTCAGTAGTACCGGTAATCAATACTCGCTCTTTACTACGGGTTAAATTCGTATAGTTAGCTACAATAAGACTATTTGCGGTCTCAAGAGAAAGCCTATTATCATCACCAGACAATCCATCTATTAATGATTGGAGTTTAGTTCTCTTATTGAGGGGCTTACATACTCCAATATTGTCAACATCGTTGAAATATCCCCAAAACTGAGCTTGTGATAGGATTCTTTTCCCGAACAAATAATACAGAACAAACAACAGACAAGCTCCAAAAGTTCCAATTATGAAACCTAAAACAGCATATTTTAGAAAAGTAGATACCCCCAAAGTATTACTGTCTGTATTGTACAGACTCAATCTGTTCGGAAAGCCCAATTCCTTTGCAACTTCATCAAGTTTTTTCTCATTTGCAGTAATCTGTAACTCGAGATCATCAATCATTGCAATTGTTTCCAACTGTCGATCCCTAACTAATTCGCTATAGTTCACAAGAGATTGTCTACCAACCAAGGATAGCGAATGACTGACTATAGACTCATTTAATAAAGCCGAATACTCCTCCATCTCATCTAAAACACAATCAAGTACCATATCCGTTATTTCAGTCGAAGGACCTATCACAGAAACTTCTATCGTTACCGTAGACGCAGAGGGCACAGTATTTATCAAATATACACTTACATCAGCGTTATTTACTAAATCTGAACTAGATAATATGGAATTGAAAGTAATGAGTTCTCTTAATGAGTTCGCATCATATCCACACACATCTGCTACAGACAACAAATAATCCCCGTATTCTATATCTGCTTCATATGCAGCAACTAAAGCATCCAACGCACCATCTGACTCATCGTTACAACCAACAACCAACTGGGCTTGTGATGAATATGTTTCTAATGGATTAATCTGCATAAACAGGGAATTATTCACATAATCATTCTGAACATCGACATATTTCTTTCTAGCCGAAATAGTGTTCATCAATTCAACCGCATGTTCCACATTGGCTACACGATTTCTATAGTCTGCTTCACTCTCTCCGTCTAGTTTGGAGCTAATATCTAGAACCTCAGACGCAGAAGGTAACACGCCTTTCATATAAACATACTGAGCTCCAAGAAAACCACCTATAAGAGCAACAACCAAAACTATATATGCTTTTTTCAACAGATATAACAGTATATCTTTGAAATCAATCTCAATTGTGGGCGCTACGTATTTACTCATATAGGCCATATTCTCCTCATTATCATATTAGGGTATCGTTTGATTATAACTGTTCATCACAATTTTCACAAACTTCAAAAGCACAAACGTTCTTATTTCAAGTGGTTATAAACGCCACAATTAAAACTGTCATTACTAAATGCGGGATCAAGGTCCATAGGTTTGTTATTAGCAATCGCAACGATCTAGCTCTAAAAGCAAAAATTATGTACCACACAAGCATTACTATCCCAGAGAATAATAGACCCATTAATGTGGAAGAAATACATGCTAATGCCAATATCACAACTAATAGTGGCTTGTGCATATATTCAAGACTATTTCCCTTTATTGCTACTAAACTTGCTTCTGTCAAAAAAACAAATAAATAGAAGAACAAAATAATCAACAATAAACAGAAACAATCCGATTTGCCATTATAAATCCAAATCGTTACACGGCGACTTAACGTATAATAAGAAATCTGCCCAAACTCTATTAGTACGGAATAAAACAACAAGAATAAAGACTTCTTCTCTATTCTCTTTGCAACAAGCTGTTCTTCAGAAAACAAATATGACGCGATTCTCCAAACAATTAGATAATGCGTCGGCAGATATATTAACGGTAATATTGTCTTACATAAAATCAATGGATGAATGGACGACAGAATTGAGATCATACCTAAAAATGGATAGTAGGATGTGAATACATATTTATAACTGATTTCACTCAACTGAGTTGGTACAACTTGTCCCGCCCATGATTTTGTATAAATCGAATTAGTATCAACAAAACGTGTTACAAGAGTCATATAAGTAACATCATCGCCATAAATATATGGTTCCTTAGTCGCATATATCCACATTTCATAGAGAATAATGCATATAGCTATGAGAAAGAACGGATTCTTGAGGTACGCAAGGTTGGGCTTTGAGAGAGCGAGAAAGTCTTTTCGAGAGGGGGCTCGATAGTAACGTAATAGCGCACCACCGATACCAACTACCGTTATTATGATGGCAGCCGTGTATGTTAATACACGTGAACTCCAGGAGAAACAGATTGCCGGAACATAGACAATGAAAAACAGGGCCTGAACTGCAGCAAAACCGATGAGATAACGGTCAAGGTTATTCTTTATTCCTAAGGTTGCACCGAGGGTTAACGGCCAAATCAGAAATATAAGTATAAGGGCCGGTAAGGCGCAAACAAGCATAATTAAGTATTCCATACAGTTTTAATTATACTAATATACTAAATCCAAAGACAACCTGACTTTTGTATTCAGGCTAACACTTATACAGTTGTAAGCTTCATATCATCTAATCTGATTACACCCCAATATCTATGATCCCATGTTAGATAGTTTTCTCGGTCTGTTGTCCCTTCTATCTGGAATCTGAAACCTGGATATACAGAATCCAGTTTCAATTCATTAGGTGTTCCGTTAAAGCTGAACGCTATGATATCTATCCGATACTGACCGGACTGAAGATGTGTAAGGGGCAAAGAAATCTTAACCTTATCTGTTCCCAGCTTAACATTAATGAAATTACCTGACAATGACGATCCGATCTTAGTTCCGTCCTGATATATGAATTCGAATCTGAATCCGATATTCTTATACTCCTTCTGTGCAGTGTAGGTCATCTCTAGTTCACAGATCTCAGTATTAGTAAAAATGGGATCTTCTTTATTAAGGAGTTTAATCCTATCCATAGAGAAGGTCTCGGCTGACCTTAGATCATGATCGAACAGCTTATGCTCAGGCCCATAGATAACCTCGTTAGGCATATATTCTTCCGTCCCTAGATATACTGCTATTGCCTGATCAGTATCACCATCGAAGATAACCGTTCCCTTTTCTAGAACAATACATCTATCACAAAGCTGACGAACGGTGCTCATATTATGACTAACATAAAGAACTGTTCTGTCATCATTCTTCGACGTCTCAAGCAAAGCCTTGATACACTTCTGCTGAAAGGCGATATCACCTACAGCAAGAACTTCATCCATAATTACTATCTCACTATCAAGATGGAATGCTACAGAAAAACCCAATCTTACAAACATACCGCTGGAGTATCGTTTAATCGGAGTGTCAATAAACTCTCCTATCTCCGCGAACTCTATGATATCGTTTATCTTTGCATCAATCTCTGACTTGGTCATACCAAGAATCGCACCATTAAGATAGATATTCTCTCGTCCAGTCATGTCTCCATGGAATCCGGTTCCAACTTCCAACATTGAAGTAACACGGCCGTACATATCTACATAGCCTTCAGTCGGAGCTGTAATCCTACTCAAAATCTTAAGTAGAGTGCTCTTACCGGCACCGTTACGTCCTATGAGGCCCACCTTCTCACCTTTATGGATAGTCAAATCTATCCCATTCAGAGCATAAAACTCATTCTTTGATGTGGGTTTATTGGTATCAACTCTATATTTCTTTGATTCTTTCCACTCCTTGATAGCACCTTGAAGCGTACCGGCACCGATTTTACCTAGCTGATATTTTTTCTTAAGGTCATGAACCTCAATCATTGTCTTTCGTCCTGCCATATCATTACACCCTATCTGCAAAGGTTCGCTCTACTCTGTTGAACATCATGGAACTAATAACAAACAAAGCAAGAGTAATAAAAAGTCCTACAAGATAGAAGACTATATCAAATTCACCTTGACCCAGCATTATTAAGCGAATGAGCTCAACAATCTCAGTTGTGGGATTAACTTTTATCAATATCTTCAACACACCATCTGGTACAACTGACATTGGATAAACAATGGGGGTGGCATACATAAGAAGACTTACACCAACCTCGACTACCTTCAAAAGGTCTCTGTATTTTGTTGTTACACTGGATATAAGTATTCCAACACTCATTCCCAACATCGACATCTGAACAAAAAGAAGAGGCAACAAAGGATACATAATCCATTGAGGTGAAATATCTCCTCTAAACAAATAAATGACCATAAGGCCAAGTATTATCACAAGTTGTATTCCAAACTTCAACACACTAACAAACATATTCGACACTGGGACTGCTAGTCTTGGGAAATAGACTTTACTGAACAGATATGAATTAGACACAAACGTATTAGCATTAGAAGTAAGACTGAATGAAAACAATGTCCATACTGAAGAAGATACAAAATAAAATAGAATCTCCGGTATTCCAGCAGTACCTATTGCCGCTATATGGCCAAAGATAAATAGATATACCAAGCTTGACAACAAAGGATTGATAATTATCCATAAAGGTCCTAATATCGTCTGCTGATAAGTTACTTTAAAAGACTTGCGTGTAAGAAGACGAACCAGATCCCTATACTGCCACAACTCACCAATGCCAAGCCTGTATTTCTTCTCGGTCGGTTCTAATCTTATATGATATGTATTGCCTTCACTTATATTAGTCATAGTTGTATTCTTTAACTCTTATACCCTGTTTTGCCTTTAGTTCAAAACTTGTGTTCTTTAATGATAAATTGGGGTTGTAATATGGATCACCTGCCACTAATTCCTGTTTCCAACGTCTAATGAACTGTGCATATTCTTTCTCTCTTACACCCATTCTTTCGGGAGTATCTGGAATTTCTGCTCGACTCTTACTTGTAGCATGATATAGTTCTGCAAATGGAGTCCATACTATCAAATACCCCATTCTTCTAACCTTCAAGCAAAAATCTATATCCCCAAAATGAATGGAAATGCATTCATCATAACCACCGATTTGATCATACACTTCTTTACGCATTAATTGACAGGCACCGGTTACAGCAGAATAATTCTGTGCATAACTTAGTTTTCCCATATAGCCTAGGCTATCCTTATTAAACCCACTAAAAGGATGTGCAGCCATCTTGCCCATTCCCAAAATCACCCCTGCATGTTGGATTAATTCACTATTGGTATAATACAGTTTAGCACCGACCACGCCGACATCATTGCGTTGAGCAAACATAAGCAATTCTTCAATCCACTCAGGGGTAATAACTGCCGTATCATTATTTAAAAAAAGATAATAATCTCCAGTAGCTGCTTCTACGCCACGATTATTTAAAAGCGACCAATTAAAGTCTCCTTCGACTCGAACTACTCTAACATCGTCACAAGTATCTTGCAGTTCTTTTATATAATCCAGAGCAGCCTTATCGACACTTTCATTGTCAACGATTATCAGTTCATAATTCTTATAAGTTGTCTTCTCTCTTATTGAAGTGATACATTCACGAAGATCATTCAAATGATTTCTCGTAGGAATGATTATACTTACCTTGGGCAATGGTTCTTTAAGCTTATACTTTACTCGATATATCGTTGAGGCCTCATATACACTCTCAACAGTTGCTTCAATCCCCTGTTCCTTCAAGCTATCATATACAGCCTTTTGCCCCGATTCAGAACAGTACGGTTTATTAGCTACTGATTCAGCTGTTGAACCATTGCATGAACGCCAATAATACAATACCTCAGGAATATGGAATATACGGTTTGTTCTTTGGGTAAGTCTTAATACGAGATCATGATCCTGACTTCCTTCATAACCATTTCTGAACAACAAATCATCTCCCAAAAGTGTTCTTCTAAATGATGTGAAGTGACATATATAGTTATTACTACGAAGATTATCCGGAGCAAAATCCGGCTTGAAATGAATAGTTACTACATTATGAATATCGTTATCTTTGAACACCATCTCATCGGTGTAGATAAAGTCGGAATCCTTCTCACATATCACTTTCATCACATCATGTAATGCTGCAGGATTAAGAATATCGTCATGATCAAGCAGTGATATGAAGCTGCCTGTCGCCATCTTCATACAATCATTAGAGTTTCCTATGATACCTAGATTCTTTTCAAGCTTCTTATACTTGATTCTTGAATCTTTACTTGCGTATTCTCTACAAATGTCACCAACAAAATTATGAGAATCATCACTTCCGTCAGCCAGACACAATTCCCAATTACTATAAGTCTGTGACTTAACTGAATTTATCATGTCCTTAAGGTATCTTATATCTGTGTTGTATAGAGGAGTAATAATACTGAAGAGAATTACTTTATCAAAGACATCATGTTTTTGGGTTTCAAGTTCATCATCAGTATACAAAGGCGTTGAAAACCATTTAGCATATTGAGGTTTGTAATTAATATACTTAATAGTTCTTCGCAAAGCACTACCGAATCCACGTACTTTTACATGGGTTCTAAATTTACTTATAAGTAATGATATACGTTTTATCCTATTGGCTAAGCTCAACTTCATCCCTCACTAAATCTGCAAATCGTGCAATAACTCGATCCTCTTTTTGAGGAAGATCAAGGAACGGTTTTATAGCATCATCATAATCTCTGTTCGGAGCCCCGTCAGCATAGCCTCTAGCACATTTATCTCGAAGATCCACCAATGATCTTGTCTGATAATGATTGATTCGAAATACACTTCTGTAATTCTTCTTGGTAAAAGCCTTACCAGCACATGGTTGAAGGGCATATGAATTATCTATCAGATTCTTCTGCTCATCAACTGCATATTTTCTCCCCTTATATATTGCGTAGTGCGTGTGATGTATAGTAAACACCCTACTTGGCTGAACAATGCTTTTAATATGTCGATTAATTATCTCGTTATCGTTGGCAAATGTGGTTGTATAGTTATCCATTACAAGTCCTTCAGGTCGCTTGTCATGTCCATTGGGTCCAAACACAATCCAATTAGCTCCAACGCCCGAAAAGTCCTCATAAGCTTTAAGTTGTTCTTTCATATCCCCCTTAGGAGAGAACAGAAACTCATCAGCGTCAACAATAGCCAGCCAAGTCGTTCGTTTCTTCGTTCTTCTGATCACATCCCTGTAAGCGGCAGTCTGGGATACTTCACCTGGCCAATAGTGATAAATAACAAAACCACTATTAATGAACGGTACTAAGACATCTAAGAGATTATCAGTAGATTCGTTATCGTATATGTAAATACGATCAGCTCCAGTTGCCTGATAGAATAGGATGTATTCTCTCATATAACGAGCTTCATTCTTTACGATAACTACAACAGAATAATAGTCTTTAGTTTTAAGGTTTGATCTATCTATTATTACTCGTTGCTTCTTATACTTATTACTAAGCGTCATATCTTCCTTGAAACATAATAACCATCTGGCTCCTCTCCACAACGCTGACTCTTCAAAAGCATTAACAAGTTTGACAAGAACATAATTCTTATCTTCAATAGAAGTGCAGTCCCTAAATTCTCTATACATGCGTCTGTAGTATGGACTTACTCTGGCTAAGATTCGGAACACCCGTCTTCGCATAATCTCGTTAAGATAAATAGTATTACTATTGAGGATGATGTGTTCCTGATTATCCATGTTGGTGGCTTTCCTCAATCATCAATATATAAGAAGCGATTAGATCATTTACTATCGTCTCGGGATTATGCCTTCTAGTTGAAATCTCAGTTTCTTTGTGAGAGATGTCTGTTAAGAGTTTCTCATCATTCCATATGTTGGCGATTAGAAATGCCAAAGTGTGCGGCTCATTATAAGGATATAGCCAGCCTGTTACACCATCTTCAACCAACTGAGGAACCCCGCCGACATTAGAGGCAATCATAGGACACCCTATAAGCTGAGCCTCACATATGGAATGAGGGGAATTATCAATCAAAGAAGGGTGAACCGACATTCTGGCTTTCTTCATCTCTTCGATAATCTGAGATGTACCAATGCGGCCTATGAGTTTTACATTAACTTCGTCATGCTTTATTCCACAACGAGTTTCAGCTTGCTGGAAAAAGTCAGATGCGCCCGCTACAACCCATTCGAAGTCTAACCCAATGAGATCTTTCAAGATCTTAGCCGTTCTCAATATAATCTCATTACCTTTACGATTATCCGCAAGTGACAAAGAGAACAATCTAAGCCTTTCTTCTGAGGGAAATCTCCATTGTCCTGAAGCAGCATATACTGAAGGCTTAACCGCTTCAGCAACGTGATAGTACTTAGCTTTAGGCGAGTAATATCTGGCAATATTCTTGTCCCACCCCGTTCTTCCCATAAAGAACTTGTTTGCTTTCATTACCTTCAGTTCAGATTCTTTTGTACAGGTTACGTGCTCTACAATTCTTGAGGAAATGGCAATCACTTCCTTCTCATACTTGATCTTATTGGGAGTAAGTATCCTGAGGGCTAACTGCTTTAATGGCTTTCTATTATATGTAGGAACGACTGTTCTGCCATAAGCAATATCCATCGATTCATAGTAAGCATGTAAAAATCCCATAATATGTATAACCACAGGAACATCAGTATCTTCAGCTATTCGACCATAAGGCCATTCTGCGCCCCAACAGTGGATTACATTTGGTTGAAATGCATCAATTATTCGAAGCAGTTCTTTACGAGTTACATTCCATTCGTCATCGCTAATGCCGACACTCATATTGCCATGTACTGCGTAGTATTCAATTCCATCAGAAACGACCTTATCTTCATGTTTATCGTCAGACATATAAGCCACGCCGAGTACAATTCTACCTTCAGCATAATTCTTAATCACGTGCTCATATCTTGCAAAAAGACAACACTCGTCCTCGCCATCCTGAAGAGAACACTCATGAGATATACATAAAACACGTATAGGCTCTGTTTCTGACATAATATTATCTGCTAATCACCGTTCAATAGATTAATAACGAAATAAGTTTAACTAGTATTATTATTAAAATCAAATATTAATGATTTATATTGTTCAATGCCTTATAATGTGACCATATTAATTCGCAAAGAGGTCAACAATAGTGAAGTCAGCAATTAAGAATACTTTTGTTATCCTTGGTATTATCCTACTGTTGATCTTAGGTCTAAATCTCGCAAGCACAAAATTAACATATCTCGAATACTCGACTATAAGCGATAAAACTGACCTGCCTGTACCCGTTAATACAGCGGGAACCGAATTAACTCAATCTTTCGCAATGCCATACGACATTCTGGATTCAATCTCAGTCAAGATAGGAACCAACGGCAAAGATAACAATTCCACATGGTTATTCTCACTATACGATTCCAGCGGCACACTGATATATCAGGACACGTTCAATGCCAGCAGTATCACTGATAACAGTTTCTACCGAATCAAACTTGATAACCGGCTTAGGGTAAATAAAGGGGATGAATACACCTTCTCTATATCCTCAGAAGACGTAACTTCAATCACTCAACTTACTTTCTATGCCTCAGCAGATGACGGTTCTCTTTGTTGCAGAATACATGGTGGAGATACAGATTACTGGTGGTATGGACTTACTATCTTCATGTTTGCCTATGTTGTACTGATTGCAGTTTTATTCATTGTTGACAACCGTAAACAGATCAAATACTGCGACGATAAATATCTACTGGGTTTGCTTACTGGTATCGTAGTTTTCCTTCTGCTGTGCACCTTTGCCAAAGGCAATCCTTTCTGTGATGAGTACGATAACCTCCGTGGCGGTATGGTTATAGCTAACGGCGGCGTTTTGTATCGAGACTATATTACGCAGCATATGCCGGTGATGTACTACCTATGTGCGATTTTCGCAAAGTTTGGGGCGAATTCTATTGAGCAGTTCCGTCTTTCTTACTACATACTAGTAGCTATAATCTGGGTTTTGTTATTCATTAGGCACAATGCCCATTACGGTGCCAAAAAGATGTTTATCCTCCCTATTATCGAATGTATTTTTACAACCCTTGTTGTGTATCCTTATGGGAATTTGGTATTTGCGGAGTGTTTCCAGGGATTGATATTTACTGTACTGATGTTGGAATTCATTCGTTACTATAAGGATCACCATCTCAATTGGGACAGATGCATTATCGTATCAGTTTGTATTTGGGCAGGCGTAGGAACAACATTCTTGAGTGTATATCCACTCTCATTCCTGACTATCCTGTTCCTGTATCTGGAGATTAGACAATCTTTCAAGAACAAATCTAACTTAAAGTCATTGCTAAACCGATACTACAAACTTGCAGTAACAATGGTTGTTCCTCCCGCTGCAGCAGTCTTGTACTTTAAATCGAATCACGCGCTTCGTGCAGCTTACGAGCAATTCTACTTATTTAATCGTGAAGTATATCCTCATTACATCGATGGATACGGAAACAAACCGCTCCAACCGCTGATTGATTCAATCTACTATTTCTTCGGAATATTCTCTAATGTACTTAATGACCTTATTAGTGCTAAAGCAACTGAAGTTGACATAATCCGAATTGTACTGTTGGTGCTCACTGTCGCAATTATCGTAAAAGTGTTCGAGAAAAAAACTGTGATTGAAGGATTGAGTCTAGGTTTGATGATGCTTTTCTCTGCATCCCGAGACTTCGAAGCACATGGACTGGCTGCTTGGTATATAGCCATGCTGATCATCTGCATTTATGCAGACTTATATAAAGACAGACTCAAGGCTATTGGCATACCGGCTATCGTAATAGTGCTGATTATTCTTAGCAGCTCTTTCTTCACAAAGGTACGAGATAACATAATGTATGAGCAACCGAGCATCACTGAGCTCGAGAATAATGTCATTGAGCTTACGCAGAATGATGAGGATCAGCGCATATATATCGATGCTTTCTGCTATGACGGATTGTGTCCGGATTCCTTGTATCTTGCCTATAAAGGTAGAGATAATGTTAATCCTGCAGTCTACATGTCGCCTTGGTATATGGATTGGTATGAACAAAGAGATGTCGACGCACTTCTCACA
>JAEEGL013024594.1_pt1 | contig 41217 bp, 30 predicted proteins | sample 9134231 | NCBI WGS metagenome assembly JAEEGL01 (sample SAMN16246548, study PRJNA631951) | gut metagenome | biome: gut microbiome; feature: rumen; material: fiber-attached | host: Bos | place: Iran: Karaj | collected 2018-10
CATCCGGCCGAGTTCACCAAGATTGGCGACAAGATTGACGTCATCGTTCTCGAAGTCGATGCCGAAAACCGCCGCCTCAGCCTCGGCCACAAGCAGCTCGAGGAGAACCCGTGGGATGTCTATGAAAGCATCTTCACCGTCGGTTCAGTACACCAGGGCACCATCAGCCAGATAAACGACAAGGGCGCCACCGTTACGCTGCCCTACGGCGTTGAAGGCTTCGCCCCGATGCGTCACCTTGAGAAAGCCGACAAGAGCAAAGCCAAGAACGGCGAAACCCTCGACTTCAAGGTCATCGAATTCTCGAAAGAGAACAAGAAAATCATCGTTTCGCACACCCGCGTCAACCAGGACGGTGTCGAAGAGACCCGCACCGACGACAGCGAGGCCAAGAAAGAGCGCGCCACCAAGAAGACTGTCAAGAAAATCAACGACACTCTTGAGAAGACCACTCTCGGCGACCTCGATGTGCTCGCCAACCTGAAAGAGGAACTGGAGAAAGCCGACGAAGGCGACAAATAACAATCCCCAACCTCCAAACGGAAAGAGAGAGGACTGCCAATTGGCAGTCCTCTTTTTTTTGCGCGCGGCCGCCCGGTTAAAACGACACCTACCCCCGTTTTTCCCTGTCATATGTACAGTATTTGTCACAAGCTCCGGTGGAGCGCGTGGAGAAGCCTGCGCGCCGCCGCCCGGTTAAGACGACGCCTACCCCCGTTTTTCCCTGTCATATGTACAGTATTTGTACAGTATATGTACAGTATATGTACGCTTCAGAAGCGTACAAATACTGTACATATACTGTACAAATACTGTACATATGACAGAGAATGTATATCGAAAGAACAATTAAACAAGCCTGTAATAACAGTTGAGACAAAATGAAAAACAAACGTGTGCCAAGTGCTGTTTTTCAGGAAAAAGAAAAAAAATTTCACTATTTTTACAGCAAAATGGGCTTTTTTTGTGACTATATATAATGAACGGCTACATTTCGCGTTATCTGTTCCGGTACGGATAATAGCAACAACCATCGACAGCGAACTTAAAAACCGTTCACCGACAAAAACAATATCAGAAAAAAAACAATAAAACAGTACGATATGAAAACAATAAGATTATTAGCAGCAGTCGCAATGTTGGCAATACTGTGCAACGTAGGCAACGCGCAAACCAGACCTACCTACCCGCAGAATGAGAACTGTCCGGGACTGAAGAACCCCTCTAATTTCACCTTCGGCGGAGGTTGGACAGGATATACAGGCGGTTCGGGCACCAAGCAAAGCAATCTCAGCACCTGCACAACACCAGGTTACAGTGCACTCACACAGGTACCGAGCGCCAGCCAGCTGGAAAGCCAGGCCACCTCGTCGTCGTGCTCGGGCAACAGTTCCAGCTCGCAAAACATTGACGGTCAGGCTGACTGCTCAAAGCGTTTCGTTATCAAAGGCGGAAACAACACTTCGCAGCTCGGCGACCCCGCCAACGGCGGCCAGCTGACCTATCTGCCTCCCGACACATCGTACCACACCTCAATACGCCTGGGTAACTACTGCACAGGCGCCGAAGTGGAGCAGCTTACATACCAGATGACCATCAACCCCAACAACGCTATGGTTGTTATATGGTACGCTATGTCACTTCAATATGCAGGCCACCCGACAGGCCAGAACCCCGAATTCTCGATTATCGTCGAGAAACAGCAAAAGAATGCCCAAGGCAATCCTGTCTATGATGCCAACGGCAACCCCGTATGGGAACTTGCCGGCCAGTCGATGTGCTACATCAAAGAGGCACCGACATCATCGCAGCTGAACAACCTGCCAGCCGGAATGCACAACTACAACAGCCAAAACATCTGGAAAGAGTGGAACAAGGTTATGGTCAACCTCTACGACCTGATGTATCAGAATGTGCAAATCAAAATCACCGCCGGCGACTGCTCACAGCACGGCCACTACGCAGCCTGCTACTTTGCCGGTGAGTGCCAGCCTATGAAGCTGAGCGCCAACGGCTGTGCAGCAGGCGAGTCGAACGCTGTGGCTCTCATAAAGGCTCCCAAGGGTGCCGTCAGCTATGCCTGGTATCGCAGCAAGACCGGCAAACTGACCGGCGACGACCGAAGCAACGACAACAGCTATGTGCTGATTCAAGGTGAAACGAACGACAGCCTGGGCTGCATCGTCGACCACTTCATCCGCACTGACAACCTCGACACGGTGACACAGAGCACATTTATGTGCAAGATGACCACCGTGATGAACGAATCCTACCCGATTGTTTCGAGCATCTTCACCGACGTGGGAAACACCAAGCCGACCATCCACATCGACAGCGCCCTCGACTGCAACGCCGGCATCACACTGACCGAGCTGAGCTACACTCCCTATGCTCCCGACGACACCAACCAGGTTGACCCCACAGCAACCATATGGAGATACTACACAACCAACCCGCCAACCGACCAGAGCCTGTTCCACACTGACACCGGTGCCGTTTCGAGCTGCACCTTCAACAGCGCCAGCAACAACTACAGCGTGAAAGTGCGCACCAGTGCTGTCGACCGCACCTGCTGGAACGAGAAAACCATACCTATACGTACCGTCAAAAGCCCCATACCACGCGTAATGATTGACCGCAACAACCGTTGCAAGGGCGACACCGTGACTCTCACCGACCTGACACCGCAATCGGGCTACCACCGCTGGACGTTTGCATCGCCCGATACAAGCTACGAGACACAGATGCCCGTGACGCAGATGATCGTGGACACCACCACCACCGTAACGCTCCGCACCCGCAGCAAGGACTACTATATGGCCGACACCACAGGCGACGGTATTGTGGAACGTGTGTACTGCTATTCCGACACAACATTCACCATCTTTGTGCAGGATTATCCCAAGCTGACTGTTTCGGGCGACACAATAGTCTGCAACGGCGACCAGTCGAACGTGACGGTGACGAGCGAAAACGTCAACAACTGCACCTACAACTGGTATCAGGTGATGAACGGCACAACCCCGGTTGTGGAGAACAATGACCATCTGGTGACCAGCATCTCGGCCGACCGCCGCTACTATGTCAAGGTCACCAGCCCATTCGGCTGCATCAGTTGGGACAGCATAAACCTCTATCTTGTCAACCCCGACTTGAGGATTCTGGGCGAAAAGGATAAGATATGCACCGGCGACTCAACGACACTGATTGCCGGCCGCGCAGCCACCTTCACCTGGACTTCCAACCCGCCCGACCCCGTTCTGAACAACGCCGTCAACGATTCGGTCATCACCGTCTCGCCCGACGTCACCACCATCTACACCGTCGTGGGACACGGCACCAACAACTGCAGCACCACACCGCTGTCGAAGAAAATCACAGTCTATCCCTATCCAATTATGCAAGTAGGCCTTACACCCGACTATATTGACTCGGAGAACCCGTCGGTGCAGTTTGCCGACCTGTCGGAAAACGGCACCAGCTCGCTGTGGAACTTTGGCAACGGCAACACCTCGACAACACGCACCGTTGTGTTCACCTTCACCGACCTGAGCCAGGATTCCATCCTCATCAGCCTTGTCACCGCCAACGCCATAGGATGTACCAACGACACCTCGTTCTACATCCCCGTGGGCATCTTTGCAGTGTGGTTCCCCAACGCCTTCACGCCCAAGCTGGAGACCAACAATACATTCAAACCATTCACGGCCAACAACCTCGAAGACTACGAGCTTTACATCTTCGACCGCGGCGGCAATATGGTCTTCTCAACCACCGACATTGAAGAGGGCTGGGACGGCACCTACAAAGGCAACGACTGCAAGCAGGGCAGCTACGTCTACATTGCCAAATACCGCCGTCAGGGCATAGAGCGCCTGATGTCGCAGAAAGGCACACTGACACTGATACGATAAACCAACTTTGAAAGGGAAAAAGCTATGAGAAAAACATTCTTTCTTATAATCGCACTGGTGTACCTGTGCTGTGCAGGCAACGCGCAAACCAGACCCACCTACCCGCAGAATGAGAACTGTCCGGGACTGAAGAACCCTTCGAATTTCACCTTCGGCGGAGCCTGGTCAGGATATACAGGCGGTTCGGGCACCAAGCAAGGCAATCTCAGCACCTGCACAACACCTGGATACAGTGCACTCACACAGGTACCGAACGCCAGCCAGCTGGAAAGCCAGGCCACCTCGTCGACGTGCTACGGCAATAGCTCCGGTTCGCAAAATATTGACGGTCAGGCCGACTGCTCAAAACGTTTCGTTATCAAAGGCGGAAACAACACTTCGCAGCTCGGAGACCCCGCCAACGGCGGCCAGCTGACCTATCTGCCTCCCGACACATCGTACCACACCTCAATACGCCTGGGCAACTACTGCACAGGTGGCGAAGTGGAGCAGCTTACATACCAGATGACCATCAACCCCAACAACGCTATGGTTGTTATATGGTACGCAATGTCACTTGAATATGCAGGCCACCCGGCAGGCCAGAACCCCGAATTCTCGATTATCGTCGAGAAACAGCAAAAGAATTCACAAGGCAATCCTGTCTTTGATGCCAACGGCAACCCCGTATGGGAACTTGCCGGCCAGTCGATGTGCTACATCAAAGAGGCACCGACACAATCGCAGTTGAGCAACCTGCCAGCCGGAATGCACAACTACAACAGCCAAAACATCTGGAAAGAGTGGAACAAGGTTATGGTCAACCTCTACGACCTGATGTATCAGAATGTGCGAATCAAAATCACAACCGGTGACTGTTCTCCACAGGGTCACTATGCAGCCTGCTACTTTGCCGGCGAGTGCCAGCCTATGAAGCTGAGCGCCAACGGCTGTGCAGCAGGCGAGTCGAATGCCGTGGCTCTCATAAAGGCTCCCAAGGGTGCCGTCAGCTATGCCTGGTATCGCAGCAAGACCGGCAAACTGACCGGCGACGACCGAAGCAACGACAACAGCTATGTGCTGATTCAAGGTGAGACGGACGACAGCCTGGGCTGCATCGTCGAACACTTCATCCGCACCGACAACCTCGACACCGTGACACAGAGCACCTTTATGTGCAAGATGACCACCGTGATGAACGAATCATACCCGATTGTTTCGAGCATCTTCACCGACGTGGGAAACACCAAGCCGGCAATCCATATCGACAGCGCTTTGAACTGTCAAGCAGGCATCACTCTGATGGACAACAGTTTTACTCCATACGCTCCCGACGACACCAACAAGGTGGACCACGATGCAACAGTGTGGAGATTCTATTCGAGCAACCCGCCTACCGACCAAACCCTTGTCGGAACCTACACCGGCGACACCGTTTCACATTTCTACACCAACGGTGGCAACAACTACAGCGTAAAGGTCCGCGTTCGCGCCATTGACAGCACCTGCTGGAACGAGAAAACCATCCCCATACGCACCATCAAGCCGCCAGTACCACAGATAACCCTGCAGCGCGACAGCCTGTGCGAAGGCGACACCATAGTGGTATACAACAGCACACTTGGCGCTGCATATACCGAATGGACCATCCTCGGCAGGGAAGGCGACACCACTCACACCATCACTCCGACCACGGTGGGAAGCTTCCGTTTCGATACCACCTCGCTGGTTCAACTTCACACACGCAACAACATTCACTACCAAGCCGACACCAACACTGACGGTATTCTTGACAATGTATACTGCTATGTCGACACCAACATAACCGTCCACGTCGATGAATACCCCGTACTTGAGGTCACTGGCGACACTATCGTCTGCAACGGTACACAGGCCATAATAAACGTAAACTCACAGAACCCACAGACCAGATACGACTGGTTTACCTCTATGAGCAGCAACAACCCGCTGCAAAGCAATACCGCTACATTGACCACTATGCCGACACACGACGAACGATACTATGTCAAAGCACGCAGCCCATTCAACTGCATCAGCTGGGACAGTATCAACATATATGTTGTCGACCCGCAGCTATCGGTACCCATAACGAAAATGTGCGAGAACGACCAAGTGAAACTGTACGCCTCTAACGCATACAGCTACACCTGGACCTCGATGCCCGACGACCCGTCAATGGCAGGCCAGACCAGCAACGACACACTGACTGTCTCGCCACAAACCACCACAACATACACACTGGTAGGACACGGAATGAACAACTGCTCGGCCGACCCGCTGACAGCCACCATCACAGTGTTCCATCATCCCGTACCAACATTCGAGATGAGTCCCTACTTCATCGACTCGGAGGAGCCTGTGGTGACATTCCGCGACGTATCACCGGGTTCGACATACACATTCTGGGACTTTGGATCGGGCAACACCTCCAACGAGGTTCAGGTACGCCATACCTTTACCGACCTGAGTGAAGATTCCGTTCTCATAAAAATGACAACCGGCACCGGTGGCGAATTGCAATGCAACAGAGACACTTCGTTCTATGTTCCCATTGAACTGTTCGCCGTATGGTTCCCAAACGCATTCACTCCAGAAGAGAGTACTAACAACACCTTCTCGCTCTTCACCCACAACAATCTTGAATTCTTCAGCATACACATCTATGACCGTCACGGCAACCAAATACTATACTCCAACGACCAGAACTTTGTTTGGGACGGTACCTACAACGGCCACCAATGCCCTCTGGGTGTGTATATCTACACCTGCACCTACCGTCGACCCGGCACAACAGACATCGTGACGCAACGCGGTACGGTGACGCTGCTGCGTTAACCAGAATGACTCCACAGGAGATACTGACCAAATATTGGCACTACGACCGTTTCCGGCCACTGCAGGAGGAGATTATCGACTCCGTGCTGGCCGGAAACGACACGTTAGCATTGATGCCAACCGGTGGTGGCAAGTCTTTGTGCTACCAGATTCCCGCGCTCGCAATGGAAGGAATCACCATCGTGGTTTCGCCACTCATCGCGCTGATGAAAGACCAGGTGCAGCAGCTCAAGGAGAAACACATCAACGCAAAATACATTGTCTCGGGAATGCCAAAACGCGAAGTAGAGGCAATACTCAACAACTGCATCCACAACAATGTCAAACTGCTCTATGTATCTCCAGAGCGATTGCTTAGCCGAACTTTCATCGACCATCTGCGCCAGATGCAGGTATGCCTTATCGCCGTCGACGAGGCACACTGCATCTCACAATGGGGTTTCGACTTTCGACCGCCCTACTGCGAAATTGCCCGCATACGTCAATACCACCCTTCGGCACCCGTCATAGCACTTACAGCCACTGCAACACAGGCCGTGGTCAACGACATCAAGGAAAAACTGGAATTCCACAAAGGACACTTTTTCAAGAACAGTTTTCTGCGCCCCCGACTCTCATACAGCGTCTTCGAAGAAGAAGACAAACAGGGTAAACTTCTGCGCATAGCCCGTAGCGTTGGTGGCAGCGGCATAGTCTACGTTCGCAACCGCAGACGCACCATCGAAATTGCCAACCTCTTAAATGACAACGGCATACCCGCCGCAGCATACCACGCAGGCATACCCCTTAAAGACAGAGACCAACGACAGAAGGAATGGCAAGCTTCCAGCCGTGGAGTAATGGTAGCCACAAACGCCTTCGGTATGGGCATTGACAAGCCCGATGTGCGCTATGTAGTGCACCTCGACCTGCCCGACTCGCCAGAAGCCTACTTTCAAGAGGCCGGACGCGCCGGTCGCGACGGACATCAAGCATACGCCGTGCAACTATACCAAAAGGACGACATCGAGCGACTGTATGAAGGTTTGGAACGCGACTTCCCGACACTTGACTATATCCGGAACGTCTACCGTGCCATCTGCAACTTTTACCAAATCCCCATAGGTGCAGGACAAGACAGCCGGTTCGATTTCGAATTGGAACAGATTTGCAAGAACTACGGTCTTGATGTCTACAAATTTTTCAGTGCTCTTAAATTTCTCGAACGCGAAGGACTTGTCAACCTGCCAGAACACAGCGAGCTCCAATCGCGCCTGTTCATCACCATCAACAAAGAAGAGCTCTACCGATTCCAAGTTTCCGACCGCGAAGCTGGTGATATGCTGACATCGATACTGCGACTGTACGGCGGATTGTTCACCGATTTCACGCCCATAAGCGAAAACCTCATTGCACAACGCTGCGGCAAAACAGAGACCCAGGTCTGCAATATGCTCAAAAATCTGCATCGTCTGCAGATTGCAGAATACATACCAAAGACCGTCAAGCCGCAGATTGTCTTCACAACACCGCGCATTGACATAAAAGACCTTTACGTCAGCGACCGCAACTACAAAATGCTGAAAGAGTCCGCACGGCATCGCCGCGAAGCTATGGTGGCATACGTCACCAACACCAGCGAATGCCGCAGCCGTCAGCTATTGCATTATTTCGGCGAGGACGACAGTCCTGAATGCGGTGTATGCGACGTATGTCTTGCCCGCAAAAAAGAGCAGCGACTATCGCCAGAAGAGTCCATCAAAAACGAACTGGGAAAAGAAACAATGACCATCAAGCAGTTGGCCGAACGACTTCCACAGATAGACAAAGAAACACTTGTAGAAACAGTGCGACATTTGCTCGACCGAGGCGAACTAAAGGTCGATCAAGATTTCGCCATTAGCTGTTGTAGCTCTGTATAAAGACGCGATAGTGGCAAACCCATTACATTGTAGTAGCATCCCTCGATGCGTTCCACGCCGACCATCCCTATCCACTCCTGAATGCCATATGCTCCAGCCTTGTCATAGCAGCTGCCTTGGTCAACATATTGAAGGATTGTAATGTCGCTGAGATTGCGGAAAACGACATCGGTTTTCTCGGTGAAAACCGTTTGACGACGCACACTCTTCAAACAAACACCAGTATACACAGTATGCCGATCGCCCGACAACGAGCGCAGCATCTCAATCGCCTGCTGACGGTCGTGAGGTTTGCCCAGCACATCACCTCTATGGGCAACGATGGTATCAGCTGTGACAAGTATTTCGTCGTCAGCAAGCGGTGCAGTATAACCCTTGGCTTTGAGCAGAGCCAACGACGCAGCAATATAATCGACTGAGGTATCTGGTTCGACAACCTCGTCGACGTCAATATCCACAAAAGAGACCGGAAATCCCAACTGCGAGAGCAACTGGCGACGACGTGGCGATTTTGAGGCAAGAAGTAATTTCATTCTGAGGAATCAGCAAGTCGTCATAATCAAAAATCACCCACACGGCTGTTGCCAGCAGGCTTTTGGTCCTGTCCTTGCTGCTTGCCGGCCTTGAAAGTCATTTCCATTGCCACCTTGCCCTTCTCGTCGTACATCACCCAGCGGCCGTCCTTTTCACCGTTGACGAACGAGCCAGTCTCTTCGGGTTTTCCTGCACTGTTGTAGCGTTCATACTTGCCGTGCCACTGGCCATTCTTATAAGCGGCACGTGATTCAATCTTGCCGTTGGGGAAATAGCGAACTTCCTCACCATCCTTTTCGTCGGAGGCATAGTGCATCACGTAGCGTGGTCGTCCATCGTCGTAGTATGCTTTCCATTCGCCGTCCTTCATACCCTTACGGAACGAACCCGTATAGTCTATATGACCATCCTCATACCAGGCAGTCCACACTCCCTCCTCCTTGTTCATAACATAGTTGCCCTCGTGCAGTTTTCGGCCCGACTCATACCAAGTGGTCCATTTACCACTCTTGTTGCCATTCACATACGCACCTTCGCGCCATTTTTCACCAGTCTCGTAATAATATGTCCAGACTCCAGTTTCGACCCCCTTGTCATAGTTGCCACGTATGCCAAGTTTGCCGTTGGTGCGCCAATAAAAGAGCCATTCGCCTTGCTGGTCACCATTTTCCAGACGACCTTTCATATCAGTCTTGCCAGTCTCAGTATACCACTCCGCAGGACCGTTAAGCTCATTGTCCTTATAAGTACCCTTGAATTTCAGCTTGCCATTCTCGTGCCACTCGCTTGTGGTACCTTGTTTCACACCGTTTTCAAAGTGTATTTCGTCTTTCTGCTGCCCATTGGCATACCACGACTTGTAAACGCCGTGCTTGTGGCCATTGACAACATTCACCTCGCTCTTGAGCTTGCCGTCGGCATACCACTCTTTCGAAGTGCCGTTGTCGAAACACTCCTCTGCACATTTTGCGCCATTGTCATAGAACACCTTCCACAAGCCCGTCTTGACACCGCGGTCATTGTATTGCCCTTGCTGATATACACGGCCGTTCTGATGCCACCACGTCCAGTCGCCAGTGCGCACACTGTCGTCGGTCATCATACCCTCGACAGCAGGCTGTTTGCGGCCTTCATCATAAAACTTCTGGTAACGTATTTGAGCCTGCATAGGAACGATACTGCAGAGGACAAGAACAAGGACAAAGATTTTTTTCATACCAAACAACTTTTTATTATTTGTGAATAAAACCATTAAATACAAAATCTTGAAATAATGCAACTTCGGGGTCTTTCAACAGAGAAGTGCTCATTCGCTGTAAACAAACTGAATGCGGATGGGGTTGCCGGCTGTAAGCGCGGCATCACAGCCATTTATCACAGTGTGCATTGCCGACGAGCGGCGTCCATTGAGCACAAGCAAAGTACCAAGGTCCATACCACTTTTCATCGTCTTTTGGAAATGCTGCGTGATGCGAAGACGGTAGCAGTTGCTTTCATCGCTGTAGTGTCCGTCATAGCCAGACGCCGTGAAAGCGTCAAACATATCAGGTATGCTCGAAACAGCACCGTCGTTGTAACACTTGAAAGCAGCAATAAGATCAGGTTTCGAATCCGGGGCGATATCAGCCACCGGAAGCAGTAACTCGGCATAGTGTATCACTGCATAAGGGTGCTGTTGGCGGAACTGTTGGACGAAGCTATTGAAATTGACCTTGATGTTTGTGCCACCCATAGGACTGAGATACAGGTAACGGCTGCCGTCGAGCGAATCGGAAACATTGCTGTTGAAAGCTGAAAGGACACCCGCATAGTTGTTCTTGAACTGGTTGAAATGCGGTGCTGCCTGCGAAATCACGAAATCATAAGTGCGTGCTATGGTATCGCCACTGTTGACGTACTTATAGTATGTTGTCAGTTTTGTGGCCACAGCAGCCAAATTGACCGTCACCATCACCGGTGTGCCGTCGTTGACAAGGCGGATACGCACACCCTTCATCACCTCTTCAAAAGCCGTCGACGACTCGTAACGGTGATTGCTCAGCATATTGACAAAAGCATCGCTCATACGCATCGAAACAACCATACTGTCGCTCTGTGCCAAACGCACTACATCGTCAAAAAAACAAACACTGGTGACAGGCAGTTCATCGAAAGCATAGTAGGCACTGTCGCGCAATACAGGCTCTGATAGTTGGTATACCTCAAAATGAAGGTCGCGGTATGATTTGGAATTAATTTCGGGGAAAATACTTGACACTGTCATCGTCAACACCGCCGAGTCTATGATGGAGTTCTGGTCGAACTCGACACCGCCGTCGTTGGCAGTGGTTATTTTTGAGAAAAACACAGCCTCCGAGGTGCCGAAAAGATTGTCGCTGTAGCACCCAATCAAAACACTGGCCTGGCCAGAAGTCAGCAGTGAGTCGTCGTAGACAGTGTATGCCGTGCCATAAGCCGTGTCGCAAATGCCATTGTAAAGTGTTGCAGGGTCCTGCAGGTTCACACCCAAATCCGACTCCTTCTCGTCGCAGGCGACAAAAAGCATTACACCAATCAAAGCCGTAAAAAACAGAAATCTATTTCGCATTTATCCTAAAAGATATGTTTTTTTTAATTATTTATGTTACTACCGATTATCGTGTCGTAGAGTTTGTTGATTTGCTCAAAAAACACTGTTTTATCGGGATTGTACTCAACAATGTGACGTTTGTTCTCGCGAGCGAAAGCCACCAACTCCGGATCTGCATTCGGCGAAGCGATGACAATGCCGTGGGCATATGTTATTGCCGCCTTAGTCAAGGTCATATAATCCAGATTTTCAAACAGTCGCAAATCCTTTGCCGTAGCGCCGTCGGCTTTGAGTTTGCGTTCCATATCGGGACCGAAATCACCTTTAAAAGCATCATTGGTGATCGAAAAAACAGTCTTGGTACCCGAAAAGAAAGCATTTTCCTTGTTGATGCGACGCAAATAGAATGGAATCATACAAGAAAACCAGCCTGTAAAATGAATCAGGTGCGGCTGCCAGGCAAGTTTGCGCACTGCCTCAAGTGTGCCACGGCCGTAGAACAGAATTCGCTCGTCGTTGTCTGCAAAGAACTTGCCATTCTCGTCAAAGAAACCTTTATGACGCGTAAAATACTCTTCATTGTCAATGAAGTACACCTGTATGCGAGCAGCAGGAATAGAGCCTACTTTAATGATGAGCTGATGGTCGGCATTGTTGACGATAAGGTTCATTCCCGAAAGACGTATGACCTCGTGCAACTGGTTCTTACGCTCGTTTATATTGTTGAAACGAGGCATAAAAACCCTTATTTCGCGGCCCTTTTCCTGTGCAAAAGCAGGCAGATAGCGGCCTAAATATGAATTTTCAGACTCAGGCACAAAAGGCATAATCTCCTGATTGACAAAAAGTATTCTTCCCTTACCCATTTTTTTTATATTATAGTTCCATTTGCAAAGTTACGAATTTTTTTTTGAATACAGGCAAACAAATACATATTATTTCGCTATTTTCCCTGGCATATGTACAGTATTTGTACAGTATATGTACAGTATATGTACGCTTTGAAAGCGTACATATACTGTACATATACTGTACAAATACTGTACATATGCCTTAGAAGGTTTCTTTAAAGCATCATTTTCAACAAGTTAAGTAATTGAAAAGCGTACATATAGACTTATAGCTTTGACATACAAATATTTACAAAGGCTATTTTTAGCTTGTTTTCCTTTGGAATTCGCACATAAAAACCTGATTGGTTTAACTTTGACTATCCAAATACAATGCAACAGCTTTGATGTGGTGCATTTTTTATCTCCGACTGTTTTGCAAAAAAAATAATTGCGAAAAAACCGAAGAGTTGTGTATAATCGAATTTTTTTGTATTTTTGCCGTGTAAAATTACTTCCTTGTCACTGCGCAACATTAAGCATATCAGCGCATTATAATAGTATTAACATTTTCGAAACAACCCTAATGTCCGACAAATACAAATTCACCGATGCAGACAAAGCTTTCGTATCGAAGGCTGAACAATATTGCGCCGCTTCCGAGCAATGCCGCACATCGGTAAAGGAAAAATTGCTGGCGTGGGGTGCCGACAGGGAACTGGCAGGACGCATTGTAGAATATCTTGTCGCAAACGAATATATTGACGAGGCACGCTATTGCCGCATCTATTGCGAGTCGAAACTGCACCTGCAAAAGTGGGGACGCATAAAAATCAACTATATGTTACGCAACAAGCGCATTGACAATCGCATCATCGCCAACGCTCTGCAGGAAATTGACTCAACGCAGTACACCGAGACACTACGTTCGCTGGCAGAAAGCAAAATGCGCACTCTTCACGACAGCGACCCTGTGAAACTACGTTCAAAACTATCGTCATTCCTAGCATCGCACGGTTTTGAGATGTCGGAAATACAGACAGTGGTGCAGAATATCGGAATTAACAACGACTAACAATAAACATCATACGTTATGACAAAAAAAATACTTCTACTCACTGCGCTGGCACTGCTTGCCGCGCCTGTTGTCAAAGCCGCCCCAGACGGCGAAGAACCCACCGATGCACCGAAAGGCAGCTGGGCAACATCGACCACACCAGCACTGAAAATTGGTGAATTCATCTACCACAACTGGTCAGCCACCGGCAACTCGCAAATCGACATAACAGGTACATTCTTCGGCAACTACAAATACACACATCCCAGCTATGTGTGGGACAACATTGTCGACCTGGCCTACGGCTTTGCCTGGCAAGACCTCGACAACTCGGCCGAAGACAGCGTGGGCGGACGCTTTGAGACACGCCGCAAGAGCAACGACAAGATAGACCTCACCTCGGCACTGTCGTGGAAGGCCTACAAGGACTGGGGTGCCAGCTTCACGGCCAACTTCAAGTCGCAGTTCGGCAAGGGCTACACCTATGAAGGCATCGGCTACAACGCCATCGCCACGGAGGTGTCGAGCTTTATGGCTCCCGGCTATCTGACCACGGCACTGGCATTCGAGCTCAAGAAGGAAAACTGGTCGGTATCGCTCTCATTCCTGACCGGCAAAACAACGTTCGTCTACAATGACTCCCTGATTGCCAATGAGTTGACATATGGTGTTATTCAGGACGATCCGAACTACGACATCACCGACCCGTCGACATACACCCACGCCTACTTTGCACTCGGTTCGTATGTTAAAGGTATGTACCTCAAGAAGGACATTCTTCCCAACCTTGACCTCTACGCCCGCGCCGAACTATTCTACGACTACAAGAAACCCAAGAATATGGGCTGGGGCGACAATATGGCCACCGACTCGAAATACACCCTTGCAGAAGGCGAACAGTGGACTGACCTGCAGGATTTCAATTGGATGAAGAAACGCGTTTTTGAGAGCGACCTCGACTTCGAACTGAAACTTGACTACCGCTTCTCGAAACACATCTCGGCCAACTTCGCCCTTAACCTTAAATGGGACACCGACTTCAGCGGTATGGGCAACTGGGGTCACTGGCAAATTTATCAGATGGCTGGCGTGCAAATCTTCTTTAACTGGAAGACGCCCAAGAGCTGATTCTTGAGAAAAGTCAAACAACGACAATACAAGTCAAGGGACAAATCTTCTTTTATGGAATGATTTGTCCCTTTCCTTTTATTCTATTGCGCCTTACCCATTACAGGCACGACGACATTCAACAACTTTCATTCAAAAAGAAAATGGCATCGCGAGGCATAGCCAAGACCTATAAGTTGTGCTGCAGAACCTTTGTTGATGGCTATCTGCAGCTGGCCAGTGACAGAGACCGTCAGCAGGATTCCACCCATACGCACGTCGCTATAGTGACGACGGACGCTTGTGATGTCTTCATATCGGTCACTGCTGCCTGTGCGCCATTCTATTTTCACTTTGAAACGGCGTCCGGCACGCAAGGTTTCAAAGTCCTCATAAGTGATGTTGAGATTGGCATTGCCGTAACTGTCAATTCCAGCGACCATCGCCACAAGTTCGTTGCCATCCAACTGTGCCTGCGGCATAATACGTCGGCGCAAAGGTTCGCATTGTAAACCCAGCGAAACTAGCGATTCTCCACACAACAGTTTTTTTGCCACATCGCAATAAAGGTCGTACGCCAAAAAAGTATACGAATGCAGTTCTTCAGGCAAATTCAATTCGACAATCTCGTCATAGCCCGTAGTTAGCGACTGCTCGAGAATGCGCCGATCGCTGCAGATTATGAATTGGTCGCGAAACTTTGCAAGCAGAGGGACGACAAAGCCAGGTGCCGGGTGACCATCAACGTGACGTTCACAAGAGACATCGACAATATGCACCGTACCCTTTGGAAACGATGGACATCCATAACGAATGATGCCAATGGTTGAGGCCAAATCCTTCCACTGCTGGCTGTGACTCAAGTCAACAACCCTCACATCCGGAATCAGCGAACAGAGCCTTCCTTTGACCATAGCCACGAAGAAATCGCGACTTCCCCAGTCCGTTGTAAGAGTAACAATAGGTGCTTCCATATCACAAGACGTATTTATATGCTTATATTTCAACGGATAAACGAGTCAAAAAGACACCATATCCATTTTGCAAATTTACAAAAAATATTTCAACACAAATGGAAAAACACAATTTAAATAGGGAAAACACGCCAATAGATGTCCCGGGGCCGTTTTTGTCAATCATTTAATGCAAACAAAAGTTTATCCCATACAATATTAAAAAAATACGTATTTTTGTAAATCGGTGTGTCAATCGGCACTGATAAGTTATTTATTGTCTAACAAATAATTATACGATATATGTCATTACTCTCAATACGCAATTTGCACGCTTCGATAGGCGACCGCGAAATACTGAAGGGTGTTAATCTTGAAATCAACAAAGGAGAAGTCCACTCCATAATGGGACCTAACGGCAACGGCAAGAGTACCTTGGCAGGCATCATCGCCGGCAACCCAAAATACACAGTCACCGAAGGCGAGGTTATATACAACGGTAAAAACATCCTTGATCTGCCTGTCGACGTGCGTGCCAATGAAGGCATATTTCTCGGTTTCCAATACCCTGTCGAAATTCCCGGTGTGACAATCACCAACTTTATGCGTACAGCCATCAACGAGCAACGCAAATATCGCGGTCTCGATCCGCTTAACGGTGCCGAATTCCTCAAGTTGATGGAAGAGAAGAAGAAGGTTGTCGAAATGACCACAAATCTGGCAAACCGTTCGGTAAACGAAGGCTTTAGCGGCGGCGAAAAGAAAAAGAACGAAATTTTCCAGATGGCAATGCTCAACCCCACCCTTGCCATACTGGACGAGACCGATTCAGGCCTCGACATCGACGCTCTTCGCATTGTTGCCAACGGCGTCAACCAGCTGCGTAGCCCCGAAAACGCCACAGTGGTCATTACCCACTACCAGCGCCTGCTCGACTACATTGTTCCCGACTTTGTCCACGTGCTCTATGAAGGACGCATAGTCAAGACGGGACCCAAGGAACTGGCTTTGGAACTGGAACAGAAAGGCTACGAATGGATTAAAGAGGAGCTTGAAAAGAAAGGATGACCTATGATTAGGAAAGATCAACTGCCAAATATATGGGGCGACGAATGGCGTTGCACAGCCCCCGAGCAGCGACTCACGATAGACCGCGACAAAGAGGTGGAAATTGTTCTTTGCAACGACAAGGATGCTCCGTTATTTATGCTTCGTGAAGGCGATGGATACCAGATTATGCCCGATGTTGAGAACCTTGGCATCATCGTTGAACCTGGCGCTTTCTTGCGTCTTTACCGCCTGCAGGGAATGAACACACCTGCACAACACATTACCCAGGCCAACATAATAATGCAGGAAGAATCGCGACTTGACCTTTGCACCGTCACCCTTGGTGGCGGCCACGTGCGCAACAACATTGTGGTGCGTATGCAAGGCGAAGGCTGCAACTGCAATGTCAACGGTCTTTACCTTATCGACCGTGAACAGCGTTGCGACAACTATGTCTTTGTCGAGCACGCCAAGCCCCACTGTCACAGCAACGAACTGTACAAAGGCATTATGGACGACGCTGCAAACGCCCGCTTCAACGGTCACGTGTTGGTTCAAGACGGAGCGGCAAAGACAGAAGCATATATGACCAACCGCAATATACTGCTCACCGACAAAGCCCACGTCGACACACGCCCATTTCTGGAGATTTACAACGACGACGTAAAATGTTCGCACGGAAGCACTATCGGACAACTTGACGAGCAGGCCAAATTCTACCTTATGACACGCGGCATCAGCGAGCGCACGGCAATAACAATGCTCAGCTATGCTTTCTGCGACGAAGTGATACGAGGCATCGGCTTTGACGAGCGTAAGCGCGACGCTGTGGGCGATATGGTCAAAAAACGTCTGCACGGCGAGCTGACATCGTGTGCCGACTGCGCCATAGCCTGCAGCAATCCCTGCAACGGCCCCGACGCCCATTTCGAGATCGACCCTTCTAAACTCTGACATAATGTTGAAACGCCTGTTGATGACGCTGTTGCTTGCTGCGCTTCCACTGATGACGGTAGCGCAAAACGACGACTGCCATCCTCATTTTACAGGCAGCGACAAGAGCGACTTCGACAAAGGAATAGAGGCATACAACAACAAGCATTACCAGCAGTGCCTGACGCTGATGCGCAAAGTGTCGCAACGCAACCACACCGCCGCCGATCCCTATTTCTATATGGGTGTAAGCGCCGTAAAATGCGGTGAACGGCCAGCGGCCATCAAAAACCATTTCACAAAGCTGTTCAAATACTGTCCAGAATATCCAAACGCGCTGGCATATTTTTATATGGGTGTGGTTGAATACAGCTACAAACGCTACGACGAAGCCACGATGCAACTGAACCGATATTTCGACATCGCCAACCAACAGCCAAACCCCGCCTACGATGTGGTCTATGAGGAAGCGTCCACCTACCTCTACTGGTCTGAATTCCTGTTAAACGCACAGCAAAATCAAGCACCATTTTACCCCACCATCGTCCGTGGTGCCTCGTCACGCTATGATGAATACCGGCCCTACATCACACCCGACGGCAGGGAAATATACTATTTGAGGCAAGTTCCGGCTTCGAAGCAGAAGACATTTTATAACAAAGAGTCTGATGAAATGGTTTTGCACCTATTCGTCAGCCGATGGAAAGACACCGTATACACCTCTGGAGATGTAATGTCACCACCTTTCAACACAGACGGTGAGATTAGCAGCGTCACTACCACCGCCGACGGCAATCTTATGTATCTCTCCTTTATGCATAACGAGAAAGGGTATCCCAACTGCGACATCTACTTCAGCCAGCGCGACAAAGGCAAATGGGGTCCGCTGCAAAACGCAGGACGCAACATCAACGGTGAACGAACGTGGGAGTCGCAACCCAGCATCACTCCTAATGGACAGTATCTCTATTTTGTTTCAAACCGCAGTGGAGGCTATGGCGGCGACGACATCTGGGTATGCCGACGGCTGGCCAATGGCGACTGGAGCCGCGCTGAAAACCTCGGTCCTGCCGTCAACACAGCAGGTAACGAAAGGCTCCCATTCATCCACGCTGACGGCAAAACACTCTATTTCGCCTCCAACGGATGGCAAGGATTCGGTGGGTACGATATGTATTTCATCAACCTTACCGACACATACCTGCAACGACCTACTAATCTCGGTCTGCCTATCAACAGCGAAGATGACGACATCAACTTCAATGTCACCACCGACGGCAAACACGGTTATTTTGCAGGCAAGTCAACAGAATGGACCGGCATTGGCGGCAACGATATATTCTCCTTTGAACTCTATCCTGCCGCACAACCCGAAGAGATGAGCATAGTATCAGGAAAAGCCATTATGGGCAGCGACAATGTACACCTGTCTGGCACAATTGACGTATTAAGAGACAAAGCCGACGCCGACCGATATTATTTTGGCGGAAACAACGACAACTACGCCATAGCTCTTTCTACCAAAGGCAACAACATCGTCATTGTCAACGCCGACCACTATCTGCCTCGTGTCGTATGCGGTAAAGCAGCACAAGTGCAACGTGACCTTGGTGCTGCCGACTTTGCTATGCTGCCTGCCGAGCTGCTGGCACGCTACCCACTGCCGTTGCCGAAAGCTCCAGGCCACAAGGGTATTCTGCCTCTCAGCACCGACGCCACCGCCATCCTCGACGCCTATGCCGACTATCTGTTGCAGCATCCACGTATGCACATACGCATTGAAGCTACAAATATGGATGAAGCAAAGGCAATCCACGACTACCTGCTGTCGCGACAACTCCGTGCCGAACGCCTTGAATACAAACCCAATTCAGCGCTTGCCAAGCCGCAGCTAGTAATAACACAAATGTAACCAGTCCAACCTATGCGCACAACAGAGCACAGACATAGCAAACTCCGCAACTCGCCAATCTTCCGCGTGTTCCGCTATTTGCGCTTCTATCCCAAGGAAATCGGACTCAACATCGTGTTCAATCTCCTCTCCGTTCTATTCAACCTGTTCTCGTTTGTGCTTATAGTTCCTGTCATTGAACTCTTTTTCGGACTTAGCGAGCCTCCAGCCATTGAACCCGATTTTGCCTTCAACCAAAGTGCAATGACCGAATGGGCAACATACCATCTCTACCTTTTCCGCTCCAATGCAGGCTTCTGGCCCAGCCTGCTGACATTTGCAGGAGCCTATCTTTTCTGTGTGCTTCTCTACGATCTTACACGCTACCTGGGACTTTACTTCCTTAGCCCCATTCGCAATGATGTTTTGCAAAGGCTTCGCAACGACATTTACCATAAAATCACCATCCTGCCAATATCGTTTTTCGCCGGGCGACGAAAAGGCGACCTCATCAGCCGTATGTCCGCCGACCTTGCCGACATTGAGTGGAGCATCGTAAGTACCTTGCAGGCTCTTGTCAAAGACCCAATCAATGTGCTCCTTTTCGCTGCCACACTGGTATTCATCAGCCCACGTCTTTTCCTGCTTTTCCTCGTCATTTTGCCGCCAGCGGTATTTCTCATCGGCAAGATCGGCAAAAGTCTGAAAAGCAACTCCGTCAAAGGGCAGCAGAAAATGGGCGAAATGATGTCTGCCTACAAAGAGACCCTCGACAACTTGGAAGTAGTCAAAGCTTATGGACGCGAGAACCATCGCCAAAAAGTCTTCGAGCGAGTCAATGCCGACTACAGTCGACGAATGATGCGCGTGGCACGCCGTCGCGAGGCCGGAAGCCCACTGTCCGAAGTGCTCGGCACTCTCGGGCTTGGCTTCATACTTGTTCTTGGCGGCAATGCTGTACTCGGTGGTGACCTGCAGCCATCGGTGTTCATCCTCTTCGTCATCATTTTCGCACGTCTCATACCTCCTGTACAGGCAATCGTCAAAGCCTACAGCAGCTTGCAGAAAGGCAGTGCTTCGGCCGCACGCATCTTCGAAATCCTTGATGCCGACGAACGCATCATCGAAAAACCCGATGCAGTGACAATGACCGACATCAATGAAACGATAGAATTCCGCAACGTCAGCTTTGCCTACGACGGCGACGGCGGCAAGCCCGTCTACGTACTCGACAAAGTAAACCTCACCATTGCAAAAGGTCTAAAAATAGCCATCGTAGGTCCTTCCGGAGCAGGCAAAACAACACTTGTCGACCTGCTACCGCGTTTTTACGACCCAACAGAGGGAGAGATAGTCATCGACGGCATACCAATCAAAGAAATGAACATCAATTCGTTGCGTAGCAATATCGGCGTAGTGTCGCAAAACTGCATCCTTTTCAACGACACCATTGCCAACAACATCACCTTCGGACTTGAGGGGATACCCTCCGAACGCATACGCGAAGCTGCCCGCATCGCTAATGCCAACAAGTTCATCGAGCAGCTGCCACAAGGCTACGACACGCCCGTCGGCGACCACGGCAGCGCCCTCAGCGGCGGACAGCGGCAACGCATCAGCATTGCGCGAGCTATACTTCGCAATCCACCAATACTCATCCTCGACGAAGCCACATCGGCACTCGACGCCGAATCGCAGCAAGCCGTGCAGACAGCCCTTGACAGCCTTATGCAAGGACGCACCTCTATAGTGATAGCCCACCGCTTGTCAACCATCGAAAATGCCGACCTCATTGTCGTGATGCAGCAGGGAAAAATCGTCGAAACAGGCACCCATTCCGAACTTTTGCAACGTGGTGGGACATACAAAACCTTGGTGGAAATGCAAAATTTTAGCAAAAAATAATGCCATTTACACCATTGTTTTTCAAAACAATACGCTCATTGTTAAAAGTCAGCGGCAATAAAAATTTTGTCATATCGCAAAAAGTTAGTACTTTTGCATCCTCTTTCACGGGAGTTTAGCTCAGCTGGTTCAGAGCACTTGCCTTACAAGCAAGGGGTCATTGGTTCGAATCCAATAACTCCCACAAAAAAAGCGGAGATCACATCGGTCTCCGCTTTTTATTTTGCCAATTGATACAAAAAACGTAACTTTGCAAATTATGAAGAACAACATCACCAAACATACTTTACTGACTGTCTGTTTATTGCTTGCATTTTCAGGATGCCGCGACAAAGCCGTGCCCAACGGCGTTGTCGACACCGCCACACTGGCACGTTTCCTTACCGAGGCACATATCATCGACAGTTACGACTACACCGTCGCGTCTAAAAACCGCGACTCGCTGCAGCACGATGTCAATGCTGCCTACGATTCGCTTTATTCCAAATACGGTATCACCAAGGCCGACTACGACACCACTATAGACTACTATCTGCAGCACCCCAAGATGCTTGAGGATGTTTATGCACGCGTGGTGATCAACTTAAAAGAATACACCAACGAGAAAATGCACGAGCGCTATATCGCCGACAGCATAGCCGGGGTCAACAACCCCGACTCCTCAGACACTGACACACCAGCCGGCAGCAAACTGGAAAACACACGCAAACCTGCAAACCCATTTGTCAAAACCGACCTCTCCAAAGCCATAAAAAACCGTCAGCATTAACGTTCCACCAAATAACACGACGAAAATATGTTAGTCAAGACCTACGGAAGCGCCATCTACGGCGTCAGCGCCATCACCATAACCATCGAAGTGAGCGTGGAAAAGGGTGTCAACTTCACGCTTGTTGGACTGCCTGACAGCGCCGTCAAGGAAAGTCAGCAACGTATCCAATCGGCACTGATGCAATGCGAGCACCACATACCGCAGCGCCACGTCGTCATAAATATGGCACCTGCCGACATACGCAAGGAAGGCGCCGCTTACGATTTGCCACTGGCAATAGGCATCGTTGCCGCCGACGGACAAATCAATGCAACGGAGCTTGACAAATACGTCATAATGGGCGAACTCTCACTCGACGGCAGCCTACGTCCCATCAAGGGAGCACTGCCTATGGCCATCGAGGCTCGCAAACGCAAATTCAAAGGCATCATCCTTCCGCTCGACAACGCACGCGAGGCTGCCATTGTCAACAATCTGGAAGTATACGGTGCCGAAACCATCAGCCAGGTCATCGATCACCTCAACGGCACCACACTTATAGAGCCCACCGTTGTCGACACACGTGCCGAATTTGCACGCAGCCTCGACCAATACGAATTCGACTTCGCCGACGTGAAAGGGCAAGAAGAAATAAAACGAGCCCTCGAAATTGCCGCAGCTGGCGGCCACAACGTGATTCTCATTGGTCCTCCGGGAAGTGGCAAGACAATGCTTGCCAAACGCTTGCCATCGATTCTGCCCCCACTGAGCCTTGAAGAATCGCTGGAAACGACACAGATCCACAGCGTGGCTGGCAAGATGCGGAAAGAAGACTCCCTGATTGCCGTGCGCCCATTCCGGGCACCGCATCACACCGTATCGGACGTTGCCCTTGTCGGTGGCGGTGCCAACCCACAGCCCGGCGAGATAAGTCTGGCGCACAACGGAGTACTTTTTCTCGACGAATTGCCCGAGTTCAAACGCGCAGTGCTTGAAGTTTTAAGACAGCCGATGGAAGAGCGACGCGTCACCATCAGCCGCGCCAAAATGAGCACCGAATACCCTGCTGCCTTTATGCTTGTAGCGGCAATGAACCCCTGCCCCTGCGGATACTACAACCATCCCACCATCGAATGCACCTGCAGCCCAGGCGCCGTCAACAAATACCTGAACAAAATCAGCGGCCCCCTGCTCGACCGCATAGACCTTCATATCGAGGTCACGCCACTGTCACACGCCGCCTTGGCCGAGAAAAAACTTGGCGAGCCCAGTGCTGTCATACGTCAGCGTGTCATCGCCGCCCGTAAGATACAAGAGGAGCGCTACAAAGCCTACAAAGGCATCCACTGCAACGCCCAGATGAACCAAAAGCTCTTCCGCCAATGGTGCGACATCGATGCCGACTGCCAGCAGCTGATGAAGAACGCAATGGACCGCCTCGGTCTCAGCGCCCGCGCCTACGACCGAATCCTCAAAGTGGCCCGCACCATCGCCGACCTCGCCGGCGACGAACGCATCAACACAACCCACCTTAGCGAAGCCATCAACTACCGTTCACTCGACCGCGATAGCTGGGGAAGATAAAATGAAACAATAAATCGCAGCACAAAACTTACTTAAAACATAAAAACTTCTTTCCAACTCACGATATTCGACTCTAAAGCATAGTATTACAATCATTGACTACAAAGATGAATTTAGGACAGGTATATACCAAACGAATTGTGGCAGACTATATGGTTGGTCTGTTTACACTGAAAGGTAAGGCCAAAATGCTTGACCCTTGTTTTGGACATGGCGTCTTTATCAATAGTGTGCTTGAAAACACAGAGTTCCTTATTGATGGTGTTGAAATTGACGAAAAGTCATTCTCCCTATTCGAGAATCCTAATACACGACGTTGCTCGTTAAAGAATTGTGATTTCTTTGACATCGAGGATATGTATGACGGCATTATTATGAATCCTCCATACGTTCGTCAAGAGGAGCTGAATGCCTTGCAGCCGCTTGGGGTGAGCAAGCAAAAATTGCAAACGTCTTGCGGTCTTATGACTATATCGAGCAAGGCTAACCTCTATATGTATTTTTTCTTGAGATCTATTCTCTTGCTTCGTGATGGAGGTGAGTTGATCGCAATTTTCCCAAATTCCTGGACGAACACTCCTGTTGGCAAACAATTCTATGAGCAGATTTGCCATTATGGATGTATCACCGATTTCATAAATATTGAAGGCGAAGCTTTTGAGGGTTCGCCTATGGTGGATGTCTGTATCTTGAAATTCGTAAGGGGAGAATCTGGCAACACCAAATATAAACAAATGACAATATGCCCTACAGGTGTATTGTCTATCGCATCATTAAACAAGCCGGGAGAAAATAAAACAACAGGTCTTGTCGAACTCCAAACGGTAGCAAAAGTCAGGCGTGGAATAACAACAGGATTTAACAAGCTCTTTGTAAATCCGACGCTTTTCACGCGAGACCACCTCGTAGAAATACTCTCATCCCCCAAAAACATAAAGGGATACTCAACGAATCATTGTAAATTAGACACGATGCTTGCAATTAAAGACGGTGACGTACTTAATGAAGATGAGACCAACTATTTGGAGAACTGCTCCAGTGTCATTCTGAAAGAGGGTAAACCTCAGACGCTGAAGTCTATGATTGAAAAGGGGCAACCTTGGTATTATATCACTCTTCCAGAGACGGCTCAGATTATCTTCTCATATATAGTCAGAAGCAATCTAAAATTTGTGCTGAATGAAGGACGATGTAACGTTAGAGATAATTTCTATATGATAAGTTCTTCACACAATCAATACCTGCTTCTTGCATTATTGAACAATTATCATGTATTTAGGCAATTGGAACTTTGTGGAAAGAGCTATGGGAAAGGAGTTTTGAAGTTGCAGACATACGATATTTCCGATATAAAGATACCTCATCCTACAGCATTGTCAAAAGAGGATACAGACAGGCTTATCAAACTGTCTGAAGATTTGGTGGCAACTTCAAATGAGGGCAAAATCGAAGCGATTAGTGACATTCTGAATACATATTATGGCGTAGAAGACGCCAAAGATAAATTTTTAGAACTGAAATCAAAAAGACTCACAAAATATGAATAATACAACAGTCAGCCTGTTTTCAGGCGGTGGAGGTCTCGACTTGGGATTCAAGCAAGCAGGCTTCAATATAGTCTGGGCAATAGACAATAATGAAGATGCCGTCAATACCTACAAACGTAATGTTGGTAGCGAGATTCTTTGTGGAGACATAACAGCCATCGATATAGAAAAGATACCTCAGGCAGACATTGTTATAGGTGGACCTCCATGCCAGTCTTTTTCTTTGGCAGGAAATCGTCATTGTGATGATGAGCGAGGCAGACTTGTATGGCGTTATCTTGACATCATCAAGCGAGTTTCACCCAAAGCGTTTCTGTTTGAAAATGTCATCGGGTTAATTTCTGCAAAAGACAAGCAGGGTAACAAGATACTCGACAACTTGCTAAAAACCTTTTCAGAGATTGGCTATCATATTACTTGGCATTTAGTTAATGCTGCCGACTATGGTGTGCCACAAGTAAGGAAGCGTGTAATTATCGTTGGTCTTAAAGAAGGAACATTTGAATTTCCACAAACAACACATAACAAACTCGGAACTGACGGCAAGAAGAAATATGTCAGTGTAGAAGAAGCCATAGGTAATCTGCCTGAGGCAGGAAAAGCTAAGGGTATCTCAGAGCACGATTACCCTACGATGAGCAAACTCGATCAATATATTTGTGCTCATGTCAAGCCTGGCGGTAACTATATGGATATTCCTGACGATGTTCCTTCAGTAAGAATAAAACGACTCAAACGTGATGGTGGGCATACGACGTGTTATGGTAGGATGCTTCCAAAGAATCCCTCTTACACCATCAACACATATTTCAACCGTCCTAATGTGGGCTGCAATATCCACTACAAGTACGACAGAATTATTACGCTTAGGGAGGCTATGCGTTTGCAGACTTTTCCCGATAGCTATGAATTCGTGTCAAAATCCAAGCAAGGGAAAAACCTGATTGTGGGGAATGCTGTACCTCCACTTTTGGCATACGTGCTTGCCACTAAACTAAAAGATTACCTCAATTAAAATTACTCCTATGTGGCTTAAAAACTCAGATAAAGAAGTCGAGTGCTTTCACCCAGTTTGCAAAGAGGCTTTTGAAGCAGCTTTAAAACAACTGAACCTTGATGACACATACGAGGTGCAACACCATCGCTATGTTGGTTCCATTGAAATGGACTTGGTTATCGCTAATAAGACAACAAATAAAATATTGTGTGTCATAGAGGTAAAACGAACTATGGCAGCAGTAAATAGTACGCGATATCAGTACCAAGCAATGAGTTATGTTCAGTCATTGCGTGAAGCAGAACTGGAAAGTCGATATTATATTCTGACTAATCTTGAAAGCTCTTGTCTGTTCAAATTTGACAGGAACCGCCCAGATGTTTATGAGCAGATTATTGAACCTGGCATTTCTGTAAACCACCGTTTTTCAGATGTGGGTAAGGAACAGTTTATGGCTGACTTGATTCAGCAGTATGTAGGCTACATAGACATTATACTGCATAACAGCGGCAAATACCTGCTATCATTCAAACAGTTTGCTGACGAGATACAAGACAAACTCGATTCAGACATTGAATGGAAGTCAGCTTTGGTCGCGCTTTTCTATGAATATATACGTGGCTCTTTCACAAAAGTTGACAGGGGTAATCTTAGGACTATAGCCCAGCTTTCAAACAAATTAGACTTGATTTGTCGAGAGGGTTTGAAAATCAATTTCAAAGACATCTTTACTCTTCCAGAATTGAGGTCTAGCGAGAGGGATGTTAAGACGAACAAGTCATTACTTCAGCAACTCTTTGAATTAGGGAAGACATACGTAGATGCTGATGAATTGGCCAGTGTGATGCACAAGGTTGTTTCAGAGGAACACAAACATGAGGGTGAGGTTCCAACAGACACAGAATTGGCCACATTAATGCTTTGCCTTGTAAAGTATGTAACAGGAGATTTGAGTGACCTCGACAAAATAATGGATCCCGCTGCTGGTAGTGGAAGTCTATTGTGTGCTGCAATAAGCATTTATGACCATCTTCAACCTTCGCAGTTGGTGGCCAATGATATCAATAAGAAATTGCTGCAACTTCTCTCTCTGCGTCTTGGTTTGAAATTCGCCACAACAATCGAAAAGAATAATACTGCCAAGATTACAGCCAAGAGCATTTCAGAATTATCCGTTAGTGATTTTGACAATGTCAAGGTCATCATAATGAATCCACCTTATCTTGCCGCTACTGGCGTGAAATGCTCTGAAAGAAAAGCAGAACTTTACAAGAGAATACGCCAGCTGAAAGGTACTGAGCCTACAACAATAAATGGGCAAATGCCTCTTGAAGGTCCTTTCGTAGAACTTGTTTCCACCTTGGCAAAAGATGGTACTGTTATTGCCATTATTCTTCCCAATACCCACTTTACAACCAAGGGTGAAGCAAGTAAGGCTATAAGAAATATGCTATTAAACGACTTTGGCCTGCAAATGATATTCAACTACCCTCAGGAAAAACTATTTGAGGAAGTGGCTCAGAACACGTCGATCGTTATTGGTGTGAAAGGCTCACACGCCGAGAATATCCGCTACCTTTATAGTAATGAGGTTGTATCGCAAATTGACACAAGTAGCATTGGAACCGTCTTGTCTTCTGAGTTTAGTCTGGATGGACTTGCTAACATTGACAACCAGTTTGAGGGATGTCTTATGACCAGAGAAGAACTTGTGCGGATGGTCGATTTAGGTTGGCAGATTGGTAATATGGCGAGACGCGATGCACAGAACTTTATTCAGGCAAATATTACTTCTTCAAATCGGTTAATTACTTTGTCTGACAGTGAATACAACAATTATAGACGTGGTAAGATAGGTAATGATGGGTGTACAGATTTGCTCTATCTGAATCATAAGAACCCATTCTTAATAGAAGCTCGCAAGCAATTAAGGACTCATCTCGCTGCTGGTCTTAACAATGCCAGATTCGAGAATCTGCTCATAGGTAAAGGCGAATCATTGTTCTTCAACGTAGATGGTATGACGGATCGTCAGATACGAAAGGTGGTGGATATGTTCCTTGCGTCAGAATCAGGGAAAGTCAAGAAACAACGAAAAGACAAGAAAACACCTAAAGATTACATTGATGTTTTGAAAAAAGAATCCAGAAACGTTTCACCAGCGTATAGCGTTATGCTCCCACGTATGATTAGGAGCAAAGGACGTGTATTTATTAGTACCCAACCCACCTTTGTCTCAACGAACTTCTTTGTTATTCAAGCAGACGAGGAGCGATCGAAAATTCTTGCATCCTGGTTCTCTACTATTTTCTATCAGTTGGAATGCGAAGCTTACGGTAATAACAGAAGAGGTCTGCGAAAACTGGAGAAAGAAGATTACGAACCGCTGCACGTTCCCATCACAACGGAACTGACGGAAGATGAAAAACAGCGTATCATTTCTACACCAATATCGGAATTTGTAAATCTGCGTTCACCACAAGCACGTGAAGTTGATAGAGTCTGGGCAGAAATATTGTTTGGTGAAAGTGCTGACGAATTAATTGAAGAAGCGATAACTCTTATCCCTATCTTGGTTGCGGACAGAGAAAAATAATATACTCTATTGTCAAACAAATACGCTAAACACAAATTTATACAACTACACAAGACAGTTCCTTATGTTATACCCATCCGACCTCGCCGGCGACGAGCGCATCAACACCACCCACCTCAGCGAAGCCATCAACTACCGTTCACTCGACCGCGACAGCTGGGGAAGATAAACAACAGAAAAAACAAAATTTTAAAATATTCATACAATGACCAGAGACAATGAGAATCTGAAATCGCTGGGCCACAAGACCAGTTACAGCAAGGACTACGACCCAGACGTTCTTGAAACCTTCGAAAACCTGCATCCCGACAACGACTACTGGGTTGAATTGCTCTGCCCCGAATTCACCACGCTGTGCCCCATCACCGGCCAGCCCGACTTTGCCGAAATACGCATCTCCTACATCCCCGACAAGCGTATGGTGGAGAGCAAAAGCCTGAAACTCTACCTCTTCTCGTTCCGCAACCACGGCGACTTCCACGAGGACTGCGTAAACATCATTATGAAAGACCTCGTCCGCCTGATGGACCCGCGCTACATCGAAGTCCTCGGCAACTTTGTGCCCCGAGGCGGCATAGCCATCCATCCCTACGCCAACTACGGCCGTCCCGGCACCAAGTACGAGCGTATGGCCGAAGAACGACTGTTCAAAAGAGGATTGTAGCCAGCAGCGACAATAAGAAAAGACAACAAAAGACACGGATTAACGATTTTACATCGTTAATCCGTGTCTTTTATGCATTTGGCGGCCAAGAAACAAATCATCGTCCAAACAGCCTCTTTTTCACAGTACCGTCGCCCGTTTAACTCCCTGATGCCCACGTATCATCTACCTATCAAAGTTTACTCAAAGTTTTATTTAACTTTTACTAAATTTTGAATTAGTAGACAATAATAAAGCTTTTGTAGCGTTATGATAGAAATTTAAATCGGAGGCATTACGTTATGGCATCGTTAAAAGGAGCATTTTCAGGCGGTTTCAATGGCCGCGTAGGCAATTTGGTCGGCTACCAGTGGCGCGGCAAGTGGTGCGTGCGCTCGGTGCCGTCGCAGTATCGCGACGCGAAGACGGAGTATCAGCTGGCGCAGCGCGCCCTCTTCAAGGCCACGGTGGGTTTTGCCGCCAAGGCCCGCCGTGTGCTGCGACTGGGGTTGCACACGGCAAGCCTCAACGCCAATATGACTGAAAACAACTATTTTATGCGTATCAACAAGGGCTGCTTCGCCATCGCCGACGGCCAGCTGGCGGTCGACTACGAGTCGCTGCTGCTGAGCGAAGGACCGGTGGCACCGGTGGCTTTCGGCGCAGCGAGGCTGCTCGACGATACGACGGTAAGCGTTGATTTCGAGCAGAATCCGCTGCGACGCGCCGTCAAGAGCGGCGACGAGGTCTACCTTGTGGCCTATTGTCCCGATCTGCAGACGTTCGACGTCTCGGCGCCGTCGCAGCGCTACCGCAGCAATGTGGAACTGCAGATGCGCTCGTATTGGGCTGGGAAAGAGGTGCATCTATGGGGTTTTGTGGTCGACAAAGCCGGCCGTGCATCTACAAGCCAGTATATCGGCAACGGTGTGCTTTCGATGGAGGAATGGGTGGTGGAAGAAATTCAGGATGAGGATGATACCGCTTTACAATGCGACACACCACGCCCTTCGGGCACTCCACAACAAGAGAGTATGGAGCGGAAGCCGTCGGAGGAGTCTCCAAATACATATAATTCAGGCTATCAGTAGGCTGCACAGACATTCCATCTCGAAGATGTGAAAAGAATCTGCTTTAACCTCAATTGCAAAAGCGGAGGACAAAAAAACCAGGATGGAGAGCGTGGTGTCGGAGACCACTTCTCTTTTCCACGGGAAAGGATGCTTGCGTAGCGGCGTCAGAAAAGTTCCTTGACCACAAAGATTATTGCAAAGATGGCGTAGGCGAGCTTTAGACCTGTGCCGGTGAGGAAGCCGAGGAAGGCGCCCCAGGCAGCCTTGAGGGCTTCGCGGCTCTGCTTGCCGCTGATGAGTTCGCCGACGAAGGCACCGGCAAAAGGCCAGAATATCACGCCTATAAGGCCGGTAGGGCCGAAAGGAAGACCTACAATGGAGATGACAAGGCCTATGTTGCATCCCGTGACGCCGGCTTTGCTGCCGCCGTGGCGCTTGGTGCTCCACGAGGGAACGATGTAGTCGAGTATGGTGATTATGACGGCAATAGCAGCTGTGCCGACGAGGAATGCGGTGCTGAAATCGGCGGCGCTGCTGAGATGGATGAGCAGGAGACCTGCCCAGCTGAAGGGCGGACCCGCCAAACCCGGCACGACAGAGCCGACGATGCCGACAAGAACGAGGAGAATTGCGAGAATGATGAGTACGGTGTTCATTTACATATAGAGTTAAAAATCAAGATTCATTTCTGAGAAAGGGGAAGTATTCTTATTCTTTGGGGGGTTGTCCGACGGTCAGTTTGTCGCCTACCATACGCTGCATATACTGCTGTATGATGGCTTGCAGCTTTTGCAGATGGTGCGACGGCGGTGTCTTGAGCGGCTTTTTCATCAGAGGGTCGCGCACGATGTTGTATGTGCCGGTGACGTTGTTGCCGTCGAACTGGATGAGCGTGTCGCCCTCGAGGTACTGGTATATTCCGCCACTGTAGTTTACCGTCCATCCGCTTTCGGCGGTATCCATCAGGTCGCGACCGAAAGCAAGGTATGGCTTGTCGTAGCCAAGTATGCCGAGCAGCGTCGGCATAATGTCAATCTGCTGTGCCACACCCTTGCGGATGCCGCGCGGCAGCTGTCCCGAGGGGTCGAAGATGAGTATGGGTCCTCGGAAAAGGCCTATGGGCGAGCGGTAGTAGTCGTGGTTGCTCATATTGGTGTGGTCGCTGGTGAGAACGAAGATAGTGTTGTTATACCACGGCTGGCGGCTGGCGGTTTCGAAGAAACGGCGCAGGGCGTGGTCGGCATAGCGTATGCATTTGTGCATAACAAGCTCTTCTTCAGGGAATGTCTCTTTGTACTGTTCGGGAATGACAAACGGATGGTGCGACGAGGCGGTGAAGACGGCTGTGACGAACGGCTCGCGCATCTCGCCCATCTTGGTGGCGAAATACTGCAGGAAAGGTTCGTCCCAGATGGCCCAAGTGCCGTCGAAATCGGCTTCGCCGCCGAACCGGCTGTCGGCATCATACTCGTTGCGCCCATAGTAGGCCTCGAAGCCCATCGAGCGTGCTGCCGCCTGGAAGCCCATCGAGCCATTGTCGGCGCCGTGGAAAAAGGCCGACGAATAGCCTATCTTGGACAGTTCGCCGGGTATGCCGCTGACTTTGTTGAGCGAATAGCCAGTAAAGAAAAAAGGCTCGATGAACATAGGTATTGATGCGAGCACAGCAGGCATTCCGTCGATGCTGGTGCGTCCGTTGGCAAACGTTTCCTGCCAGGTGAGCGACACACCCAGCAGCGAGTCGACAAACGGTGTGTAGCCCTTGTAGGTGCCGTCGTCGAGAGTGCGGTTGTAGAAGCCTATGTATTCACGTCCAAAACTTTCGACAATCAGCACAACGACATTGCGATGCGTCGGAACGGCGCTGCTGTCGGGCAGATGCACAGGCGTGTAGAGAGCCTGCATTCTGGCGTCGTCGAAATAGTGCGGCACCTCGAAGCTGCTTTTGCCGATGGTGCGTATGACCGAGAACGGAGTGTTGAGCACGATTGCAGCCTCGTTGGGTTGGTTGACATACTGGTTGGCATCGGCCAGGGAGAGAGGACGGTAGGTGTTGATGATGCCGCCACGCATAGCAACGACTGTAAGCGGCAAAGCCAGAGTCAGAGCTAGGGATTGCGTCCAACGGCTGCGCCGCCGCACATCCTGGCTGCCGGCATTCTCGAGGTCGCCTTGCGGTTTGGTGTAGAGCAGCCAGAGGAGCGCTATCATAGCGGCGCCTGCCAGCACAAGATACCAATGGTTGAGGAGCTCGGTGGTGAATATTTTGCCGAGATTGTTTTCGTTGCCAAACTCGCTGAAGAAGGTGCTGGTGGTGCGGCGTCCTGTGTATTGCGAATAGACAGCATCGCAGAGGTTGACAGCCACTGCCAGCGAATTGACCACGACAAAATACCACTTGCACAATGTCTGCCACCAGCTTTTCTCCTTAGCAATGACAGGCAGCAGCATCAGTATGACGTAAAGGCAGTTGGTGTAGGCAATGGCGGCTCCATCGTAGCGCAAGCCTCCCCTTACGATGTTCCAAAGGTTGAGATTGTCCCAGCCCTGTGCAAAGATGGTCCAGTTTTCCCACACATAAGCCACACGGCAGAGCATATAGACAGCGTAGGCAAGCAGTATGTTGAGAGCCGCGGCAACCAGCGGCGAATGCGGACGATAGTTAAGCTTCATCTTCTTCAATTAGTTTCTTCGTTCTCTCTATGCTCAGTCATTCTAAGAATCCAGGGGATATTGCGTGTAATCATACAGTCGTTCACCTGGCTGTCGATTAGTTTGTATGGTTTTATATGGTGATGGATGAAGACATATTTGTTTTGTACGAGCTTTTCGGAGAATTCTTTGTGCAGATACTTATCCTCGTTCTCGGTCGGCGTGCGGAAACCCATAAGCAGTTTCTCGACATTCCATCGGTTATGTTCAACCACGGCAAGAGCATCGACCTCTTTGTCAGTAAGCTCCTGACGGTCGGCAGAGAGGTCGGTATGTTCCAACCCCCTCATACGCCGCAGCGTGTCGAGCTTGATATTGATGGAGTAAGCACTGTAAAGGCTCGACCAACGGTCGGCGACTTTTCTGTCGACCCACAGCTCCTCGGCTTTTGCCATTATGACTGTATTTGTCAACCCATCGTGATTACCGCCGATAGTGTATAGCAAATTGATGAGTTTGGCACGTTGCAGGGAAACATTGTCGCGGCTGAAGCCAGTGTCAATCATACCGAAAGGATAGATATTGGCAAAGCGTCCCTTACGTTTCACCTCTATGAGTGCGCCATTTTCAACATAACGATATATCTTCTCATTGTAAGAGTCTTGACAGCGAAGGTTGGTGACGAAATTGTCCGAGCGGTCCTGACGTATGAACAACGGCGTGTCGGTTTGATAGATGGTGTCGGGCATATTCATTCCAAAGGTGAAGTTGTCCTTGGGATTGCGCATAGCAATGAATATGGTCAGCGATTGGTTTTTGTCAGTAGCATATTTGCACAGTTCATCCTGAACCTTCTTGGAGAAGGCGTCGCCTTTGATAAAATGGAACTCCGTGTCAAGGAACCCCTCGTCTCCCAGACGTTTTATGCCGCATCCATTGTCATCGCTCAAGTCCTCATACAGCGGAGGCTCGACATCGAAGAAGTGTCTGTAGCGAGTGACAAACTGGGCCATTTCCTGGTCGGCATTCTTGTCGATGAAAGTTATGCGCGTCTTGCGCATTTTTTCGTCCTTGCGCAGCGGGAAATGCAGGACATTGGCAGCCTCGATAGACATCGCCACCGAACAGGTTGTGATACCCACAAAGACCAGATGAGCGTAGCGTTCCTCGTCGCCCTTTTCGCGCAACATAGCAGGATAACTTATAGGATTGCCGCTATCCTGCTTGTCAATATAATTGCCCTTGACAAAGACCTGCTTGGCCCATCCCGTGTAGAAATTGTAAGGCATAAAAGAAATGCCCAGCTGGTTGACCTCATCGAAAATCTCCGTAGTCTTGAAAGCCGTGTAGGTGTCCAAGTCTTCAAAGACACAAGTGATGCGCTGCGGAAGCGTTATGCTGTCGCCTTTTTCTTTCTTCAGCTCCGACAAATAGCTGCAGATGCTGTCTACATTCTCGACATTCATCGCATCGTGGGTCTCAATATTGCGTCGTCCGACGATGAATATCTCCTTGGCAGCCTCGAGATGTATTTTCGGATAGCACTCCTTCATTGTACGGTGACCATAGTTGACGATGATGCGTTCCATCAGCTTGCTTGCCACCGACTTGGCGAGCCACTCCCTTATTTTCTCAGCATTTACGGCCGTCAGTATAAGTACATAGGCATCTTTGTCCCTTTTGAAAATGTCGAAGATGATGGCTGGAACCATATCGTCGTATCCCATAATGACATAATGGCCAGAAAGAAGGTAGAATACACGGCCACCGCGATGATCGTCGACACGGCGGCTTATACTGTTTGTTATCAAGGAAATAATCATTCCGCTGAAAAGGAAGACTCCGAGTAAATATGTAAATCCACTTACAAACAGCATCCATCCTTGAACATCAACGTCCTTTCCCGCATCAAAAATATACAGCGTGTTAAGAGCATTGGTATCAATAAGAAGATAGAGCGGCAACGACCATTTGCTCATTTTGTTGGCATCGCAAAACTTCTCCCACTCTGCACCCGAGAACGACAGCATTGCATACGACAAGACAAATGCCAGTACCATCATAATCAACAGTACCAGTCCCTGCTTCCACAAGTTGGAAGAAAGAATCCTGTCAAATGTCAGGATTCCTTTTCTCAGCCTTTTTGTCATAGGAGTTTTTGTTTTTTAAGTTCAAACTCCCGATCCTCAACCAATACCTTACGATTGTATTCCTTGTCGTCACGGTTGCGATCTTTCTCTTTCCACTCACGCTCGCGACAGATATCTTCGACCTCCCATTGCCTCCTCTGCTCGCGTTCTTCCTTTTTAGCGTTCAGCTGCTTACATTTGTAGCAATAAAGCAATGACATACCGATAATGGCCAAAATCAAGAACATAAGGCATACGGCACAGGCCACGCTGCAAGATGCAAAGCAGCAGTTCAATTGTAATACATTCATCATATCAGCATTGTTTATTTATTACCCAATTGTGTTATTTCCAACAATATAGCGTATTCTATAAGACACAGCGCCAATATGCAAATATACATATAATTTTTGATTTTCAAGGCTCATATACAATTTCCACCTTGCTGCGCCCCTCGCCCACCTTTTTGAGTTTTATTTTGTTGGGAATGCATCCCAGCAACTCTTCGCGATGTGAAATAATGCCTACACGACGGTCACTTTGGCCGCTTATCTCACCAAGACGACTCAACGTGTTCATCACGCTGTCGAGGCACTCCTGATCGAGAGTGCCGAAACCTTCGTCGATGAAGAGAATGTTGACATTCATATCAGGACGGTTCAAGGATGACAAAGCGAGCGAAAGGGCGAGTGAAATCATAAACTTTTCGCCTCCCGACAGCACCGCCGCGCTGCGCACCTCGTTGCGATTGAAACGGTCCAAGACCAATATCGACAGATGCTCGTTCTCGGAATTGCAGGTCAACGTATAGCGATTGGTAATCCTCTTCAAATAATGGTTTGCATTGTTCAGCAGCGGTGTCAATATGTGTGTCTGCACCAAATTGCGGAACCTATCGCCATTCTCGCCGCCGAAGTACTTGTCCATCAAGTGCCAATGGTCGTTTTCCTTTTGTGCTTTTTTGTATTCCAGCTCTGCTGCATCAAGTTTTTTCTGATGCATCGCATTGGTTTCAAGTGTGGTTTTGGCCTTCGTATATAGTTCGGTGGCATCACGTTCACCAGCTTCGGCTTCTGCATACAGCCTTTCAAGCTCCACCTTGTCGGGCACTTCGTCGCCATCTGCAAGACCAAGTGCCTTGCGAGCCTCAACTATGGCGGCCAAAGCATCACCAAGACTCTTTTCCCACGCTTTGATGTTGCTTTCTATATCTGCGACGTATTTTCTTGCCGACGACACGTCATCACGTCTGGAAACCAAATCCACAAGATACTTTTCGTCCTTGCCGCTATGCTGACGCCATTGACTCAACACATCCTCGCAAGCAGCAATCGTTTTGCGACATTCTGCCAATGTGTTGTCGACCACGCTGCACAGCGACGACATTTCATTCCACTCTTTCAACGGATCGCTGCACAATTGCGGCATCACGTCGGCAGCGGTCCAATCGGAATGCTGCCTTGCGATAGAATCCTTGATGCCGTTAATGCTGTTCAAAAGGTCGCGCTGTCTGGCTTGCATAGCATCCGCCTCCAAGTAACTTTTTTTTCTTGCAAGATATTCCGACGACTCAGCCTTCAACTGCTCAACCGTTTCGTCGAGGTGTTCCTGCCAGCCGGGAAACCATAGTGCCAATCTCATTTCCAGCTGTTGGGAGTCCGCTTCCAAGTCCTGCTTAGCTTTCCTGGCTTTTTCCGCCAATTCGCTTATCCTGTCGGCATTGTGCTTTACACTTCCCTTGACCGAGGCCAGCCGATCCGTGGCAGCATTCAGCTTGTCGTCAAGCGGCTTTTTCCCCTTAAGTTTGGCATCCATTTCCTCCTGCAAATCAGACAGCATTTTGCGTTTCTTGTCAAGGGAAGCTTCCTGATCAGCCACTTGAAGCAGTTTGTCGGCAATGGCTTTGTCGACATCGCCGGTCTTGTCAATGCCTGCCTTGGCCATACGCGTGGCAAGAGCATCTCTTCCTCCTTCGACTTCATTGGTCAGTTTCCGCAATTGCTCCTCCTGCGATTTCACACGACTTTCCGCAGAGCCTACGGCACCTGTGGCTGCATTCAGTTCCGCCTGCACCTTCTCGACCTCTTCCTTTGTATGCCTGCGTTCCTCTTCGTATGGCGTCACCAGCTGGGCAAACTGTTCCTTAGTCAGAATAGTGTCTGCAATCTTTTGACCGCAGAGCGGACAGATGTCGGTATGCTCGTTGACAATCATCTGGCGAAGTTCGTCAAGTTTCTCGTCCAGACTTGCGTCGATGGCTGCCAGACGGCGCATAGCTTTCTCATAGGCACGCTGTGCCGTGGCGAAGCGTTCCGAAACCTCGTTGCGATTTTTTTTCTTTGACTCCAATTCTTCTTTCAGCTTCGACAAAGCCGACTCCAACTCCTTTTGAGACTCCACCTTGACAATCCAAGTTTCATAATCCGCACGCAGCTTCTCGTAAGCCGCTTTGAACTGCAGAATGTTTTTTATGTCGGCATCCAGCTTTCGGGGGTCGAGTTCCTCTATTTTCTTCAGCACGCTGTCGACAGCATCCTGCACAGTCTTCACATCGGCGGCGGCATCCGCTCTTTCCTTCTCGGCCGATGCCAGTTCTTTCGCGAGAGGCTCGACGCGTTCCTCAGCTCCAGTCTTCTCCCTGTGCAACGCTTCAAGTGCGGCACTGTTGCGTTGGTACTGCTCCATCTGCGAGCACACCGCGGTGGCTTCCGAATAAAGTCTGTCGCGCTCCTTGCGTTCCTCCAGCCAATCCAATTCGACTTTCAGTTTTTCCGATTCGACTAAAAACACCCTCTCTCTTTCCGCCAGATCAGCCATCAGCAGGCCGCAACGGGATTTCAGTTCACCTTCCCTCTCCAAAGCATCGGCAAGAGCCTTGCGTTTTGCGCTCATCTCGTCCATACTGCGGCGCTCTTTTTCGGTTGCGTCCCAGTCGCGACAAAGGTTCCTCAACGACACAAACTCTTCGCCAGCCATCTCAGAACGAAGCGTTTCCAGATGCTTTTCCGAAACAGTTTTCCTCTCTATGCCGTCCAATATTTTTGTCACCAGTTTGATTTGGAAGTCCAATCCCTTCCTTCGCTGCGAAGCCACACTACGCTTTTCGTCCGCCTCTTGCAGCTGGTTTTCATATTGTTGGCGCACGTCGTCAGGGAAGACAAACCCTTCTGCTGTCCTATACGCCTTCTCGGCAGCAGTCGAAGCACCCTTTTTACGGTCGTAGATAGCGTGGACAGCTTTGCCATAGACGGAGAATATTCTCGTATTCGTAAGCCTTTCCAATATGTCGGAACGTTCCTTTCGACCGCCACACAAAAAGTCGGCAAACTGACCCTGTGCAAGCATAGCCATACGGTTGAACTGTTCAAAGTTCATTCCCACGGCGTTCTCGATAGCCTTTCCGCACTGTTCGCCCTCCAGAACATCCTTGTCACCCTCATACAAGAACCAGCGCCGATAACTGCGCAGCATACCCTTGGACTTCCTATAGCCAAGCTGCATTTTGGCACGATAGGTCACACCGTCGTTGCCCAAGAAGACAACCTCGCTGTAGCATTCGTCCTTTTCGCTGATTCCAAGGCGCGTATATTGCTCTATACTGGTAATGCTCATCTCGCTTCCAATGGACGTTGTGAAGGTGTTGCGCAGACGGTTTTCGACACTTTTCACACGTGGCGTATTGCCATACAAAGCCATAGCTATGCCGTCGAGCAGCACCGACTTGCCAGTGCCTGTGTCGCCGAAAATGAGGAACTTTTGCGCTGCCTTGCCTGTGTCGGGATCAACAAGACCGGCGTCTTTCTCAAAATTGATGTCAGCCTTCTCAATCGAGGCGATATTTCTCAGGTGAAGCTCAAGTATTTTCATTTGCCACTGTCTCCTTTCCGCATTTCCTCTTCAATTTCAAGAAAATCTTTTTCTATCTCCTCTATTTTCAATTCCGGGTAATTGTCCATCGTTTTCTTAATGAATTCCAGTGGGTTGGACATCTGTTGCAATTCGGCGACCTCAAAAACCGGTTTCTCGCAGGATTCCTCATCCACAGCCTCATTCTCGCGGATAATCTGCGGATTGTATCGCACCTCGTTGTCGGTCGACTCTAGTTTTTTATAAATAGTCTGCTGAAAATCAACAGGCAACGCACAGCCAGCATCGACACGAAGGCGTATATATCCGCGACCGTTCTCGTTGCAGAAACGGTCGACAGAGTCATATAGTTCCTCGGCCGACTGGAATGCCGGCTCGCCTGTCTGCGGCAAGACATAGAAATGCCTCAATTCGTCGATTCTCAGACGTCTCAATTCTACCGTACCGTTATGGCGGTCTATGTCGACAAGGCTGACCGTGTGAGGGTATTGCTCATCGCAGCTCACGTGCAGCGCGCTGCCCGCATAACGGGCAATGCCGGCCGCATACGTGCTTTGCTCCCTGCTTTCGTCGCCGATGTCGAAACCCAACGTCTGCGGACGATGGATATGTCCAAGAGCCAGATAGTCGTAGCCACTGCCCAGCTCATTTATAGCAAAAGCCTTGAGATTGCCGATATCGGTATGGCCCTCACTGTTGCTGCCCGCCACAGCCTGGTGAGCCATCATCACCACAGGCCGTCCATCGCTGTTGCGCTGCGCCACGCAGTCCAGCAGCGACTGCAGGATTTCACTGCGCAGGCTCGACATAAAAGGCAACGCAACGATGAAACCCGACGGCAGTTCGACGATGAAACGGTCTTGCCAGCCATCGTCGCTGGCAGAAACGTCAAAAGCCGGGCCGTGACCTACCAGCTTGACACCGGACAAGCCCCAAACCTCGCGGTCGGCCTGCACACGCGCTGCCGAATCGTGGTTGCCGGCAGTGACGACAATCTTCACATCCGGGAAACGTCTGTGCAGCGCCACAAACGAACTGTTGAAAAAGTCTCTGACAGCGGCGCTGGGCTGCTGGATGTCAAAGATGTCGCCGCTCACCAGCAGCGCATCAGGACGGTACATCTCGCACCACTCCTCAATCTGACGGAAAAAATGACGGTGTTCGTCAAACCTCTCGTAGTACTGGTACATAATCTGTCCCAGATGCAGGTCGGCAGTATGCAAAATCCTCATAGCAAAACCTTTACAAATCCATAAACAATAAAATAAGAGTTATCAGCAGCCTTCAATTTCGCCCAAAGCACGAGCCAGCTGATCGGGGCAGCTCGTATCCTTGAACCCGCAGCGTATGCCTCCCAGTTTGGCGCGCACCTCCTCGACAGGCATACCCTCAACCAGGCGGCTTATTCCCTGCAAATTGCCGTTGCAGCCGCCCAAATACTGCACATTGTGCAAACGTCCATCGTCATCCACTTCAAAATCAATCTGAAACGAGCAAGTTCCTTCGGTCTGATAAGAATATTTCTTCATATATGGCTTATAATGTTTTATAGTTTAAACAATTCGAGATAGTCAATGCTGAAATACAACAATCCAACCACCCGCCTCCAACCATTGCAGAGGACAAATAAATAACGTAACAAAAACGCTTTTATTACACAATGTTGAAAAGTTGTCACTCATTGGCAAGCGACACTCCACGGTGATAACAAACCCCTACCAAGCTGAAAATAAACCATTTGTATAACCAAGGAGAAATCAACTTTCCAACACACTGTAAACCAACCACTCACAAGACCTGCATAGGCATATGTACAGTATTTGTACAGTATATGTACAGTATATGTACGCTTTAGAAGCGTACATATACTGTACATATACTGTACAAATACTGTACATA
>JAEEGL013503208.1_pt1 | contig 41215 bp, 34 predicted proteins | sample 9134231 | NCBI WGS metagenome assembly JAEEGL01 (sample SAMN16246548, study PRJNA631951) | gut metagenome | biome: gut microbiome; feature: rumen; material: fiber-attached | host: Bos | place: Iran: Karaj | collected 2018-10
CAACCCCGCCCAACCCCGCCCAACCCCGCCCAACCCCGCCCAACCCCGCCCAACCCCGCCCATCCTCACCCCGGTTAGCCGGGGTGGGCGTGCGCCCCAACCCCGCCTAGCCACCGCCCAACCCCGCCCATCCGCCGCTTCCACGAGATTTTTCATTTTCTTGTTGAAAGACGGGCGGTTTTCTGATACAATAATGTAGTGTATGTATGTTCACATATATAAATAAGAAATCGCGATACTGCTCAGCGAGGAGGAACAAGCATAAAAGTGCAGAAAACAAGATAAGAGCGGGGAGCAAGTACCAAGCGGGAAGCAAGTACCAAATCCCGGTGGGGAAACCCACCCAAAAGAAATCCCGGTGGGGAACCCCACCCAAAAGAAAAAAACAAAAGAAGAAAAGAAGGATAGAACTATGGGACTGATAACTAAGATTGTAGGAACACACAGCGAGCGCGAGGTAAAGCGCGTCACGCCGATCGTGGACAAGATCGAGGCGTTGGAGCCGGAGATGCAGGCTCTGTCGGACGAAGAACTGAAAGCAAAGACCGACGAATTCAAAGGAAGATTGGCAGGGGGAGAAACCCTCGATGATATCCTGCCGGAGGCGTACGCCGTCGTAAGAGAAGCATCGAAGAGAACCATCGGCCTCAGGCACTTTCGCGTACAGTTGATAGGTGGTGTGATCCTCCACCAGGGACGAATCACCGAGATGCGTACCGGTGAAGGAAAGACGCTCGTATCGACGCTGCCGGCTTACCTGAACGCTCTGGAAGGAAAGGGCGTCCACATCGTGACGGTCAATGACTACCTGGCACACCGTGATGCGGAGTGGATGGGAGCGATCCATCGTTTCCTCGGCCTGACCGTAGGTGTGATCCTGAACTCCATGGATAACGACGAGCGCCGTGAGGCGTATAACTGCGATATCACCTATGCGACGAACAATGAACTGGGCTTCGATTACCTGCGTGACAACATGGTGATCTACAAGGAGCAGCTCGTACAGCGTGAACTCAACTACGCGATTGTCGACGAGGTGGACTCGGTCCTGATCGATGAGGCGAGAACGCCGCTCATCATCTCCGGATCGAGCGGAAAGTCGACCAAGATCTACGAAGCCTGCGACAACTTCGTTCGTCAGTTGAAGCGTGGTACCGAGAAAGAACTCTCCAAGATGGACCTCATTATGAAGGAAGAGGCCAATGAGACCGGAGACTATGTAGCCAACGAGAAGGAGAAGACCGCCAACCTGACACAGCAGGGTATCGAAAAGGCGGAGCGTTTCTTCCATCTGGAAAACCTGGCGGATCCTGAGAACCTGGAGATCCAGCACTGCATCAACCTGTCACTTCGCGCGCACGCGCTGATGCATCGCGACAAGGACTATGTGGTACAGGATGATCAGGTGCTGATCGTCGATGAGTTCACCGGCCGTATCATGCCGGGAAGACGTTATTCCGACGGCCTTCATCAGGCGATCGAGGCGAAGGAGAAGGTTAAGGTTAAGCGAGAGTCGAAGACATTGGCGACGATCACGTTCCAGAACTTCTTCAATAAATATAATAAAAAATGCGGTATGACCGGTACGGCGGTAACCGAGGAGAAAGAGTTCCGTGAGATCTATGGCATGGACGTCGTAGAAGTACCGACGAACCTTCCGGTTCAGCGTATCGATCAGCAGGATTCCGTATACAAGACAAAGCGTGAGAAGTTGAACGCCGTGGTTCATGATATTCAGGAAGCACATGAGAAGGGACAGCCGGTACTCGTCGGAACGATCAACATCGATTCGTCCGAGGAGATCTCAGCCATGCTGAACAAGGTCGGTGTCCGTCATAAGGTGCTGAACGCAAAATTCCATGAGATGGAGGCCGAGATCATCGCCGATGCCGGCCAGAAGGGAGCCGTGACCATCGCCACCAACATGGCCGGTCGTGGTACCGATATCCAGTTGGGCGAGGGCGTGAAGGAACTCGGAGGCCTGAAGATCATCGGTACCGAGCGTCATGAGTCGAGACGTATCGACAATCAGTTGCGCGGTCGTGCCGGCCGTCAGGGAGATCCGGGTGAATCGAAGTTCTATATCTCACTCGAAGACGACCTGATGCGACTCTTCGGCGCACAGAATCTGATGAATATGTTCAACTCTCTGGGAATCCCGGAGGGCGAGCAGATCCAGCACAAGATGCTGACCAACGCCATCGAGCGTGCCCAGAAGAAGATCGAGAGCAACAACTACGGTATCCGTAAAAATCTTCTCGACTACGATCAGGTCAACAATGAGCAGAGAGAGATCATCTATGCTGAGCGTTTCCGTGTACTTGACGGAGACAACATGCGCGATGTCGTACTCGGCATGATCGAGGAGCAGGTAGAGCGTTATGTCGGTCATGTGGTCGGAGAAGATCAGGGACCGACAGCAGAGAATATGGCAGAGCTGAATGAGCTGCTTCTGCCGATCATCCCGATGGAGCCGATCCAACCGGCTGACTATGAGGGTAAATCAAAAGAAGAATTAATGCAGGAGATCAAGGAACGCGCAATCCACCTCTATGAAAGTAAGGAAGCGGAGTTCCCGGAGCCGGAGCAGATCCGCGAGATCGAGCGTGTCGTAATCCTTCGTGTGACCGACTCGCACTGGATGAACCACATCGACGATATGGATCAGCTTCGCCAGGGAATCGGTCTGCAGAGTCTCGGCCAGCGTGATCCGGTGGTTGAGTACCGTATGCAGGGCTTTGACATGTTCGAGGAGATGATCACCTCGATCCGTGAGGAGACCGTCCGCACGCTGATGCACGTGCGTATCGAGCAGAAGGTAGAGCGTGAGCAGGTGGCTGAGGTAACAGGAACGAACAAGGATGACTCGGCAGCACCGACGCAGCGCAAGGTGGAGCAGAAGATCGGACGCAACGACCCGTGTCCGTGTGGCTCCGGCAAGAAGTATAAGCATTGCTGCGGCCGCTAAACATAAGCTTGTGGCCTAAAGAAGTGACTGAAAGGATATAAAAATGGTAGCACTGGATAACATTCGAATCGAGCTTCAGGGGTTCGAGAAGCCGCTCGAGGAAGTGAAAAACAGCCTGAACCTCGAGGATAAAAAGCTCCGCATCCAGGAATTGGAGCGAAACATGGAAGCGCCGAACTTCTGGGATGACGCGGACGCGGCATCGGCTTCGATGAAGGAAGCCAAGGATCTCAAAGGCATCGTGGAAGAGGCGGATAGTCTGACATCCGCTTATGACGATATCATGACGCTGATCGAGATGGGAAATGAAGAGAATGACGAATCTCTGGTGCCGGAGGTTGAAAACGAATTCGAAGAATTTAAAACCAGATTTGACACATTGCGCGTATCAACGATGCTGACCGGCGAGTATGATACGGAGAACGCGATCCTCACTCTCCATGCGGGAGCGGGCGGTACCGAGAGTTGTGACTGGGCAAGCATGCTCAGCCGTATGTATCAGCGCTGGGCGGATAAAAAGGAATTCAAGGTGGAGATTCTGGATTCCCTGGACGGCGATGAAGCCGGACTGAAGTCCATCACGATGCAGATCGAGGGGCCGAATGCCTACGGATATTTAAAGAGTGAGCACGGTGTACACCGTTTGGTGCGTATCTCGCCGTTCAACGCACAGGGGAAGAGACAGACCTCGTTCGTATCCTGTGACGTGATGCCGGATATCGAGAGTGATATCGACATCGAGATTGCGGACGATGATATCCGTATCGATACGTACCGCTCGAGTGGAGCCGGCGGACAGCATATCAACAAGACATCCTCGGCAATCCGTATCACGCACTTTCCGACCGGAATCGTGGTACAGTGTCAGAACGAGCGCTCGCAGCATATGAATAAAGACAAGGCGATGCAGATGCTGAAGACGAAGCTTCTCATCCTCAAGCAGCAGGAAAACCTGGAAAAAGAGCAGGGAATCCGCGGCGAGGTGATGGAGAACGGCTTCGGAAGCCAGATACGTTCCTACGTCATGCAGCCATATACGATGGTGAAGGATCTTCGTACTGAGGCGGAGACCGGAAATGTTCAGGCAGTCATGGACGGGGATATTGACCTTTTTATGAATGCCTATTTGAAGTGGGTAAATGAGAACTGACGGTGAAGAAACACGGAACGACTGAATTATGGAAGCACTACCTTATCTCACCAGGAGGGATAGCCTATGAAGGAAGTTGTTTGCTTTTTCTTGAAAGGACGCGAATTCGGCGTTGATGTCTCACAGATGAAGACGATCGCGCACAGAGCCGAGCTTCAGCCACGCGAGGGCCTGCCGGAATTTGTCAAGGGGATCGTCGATATTCACGGTGAACAGATCCCTCTGGTGGATGTGGATCAGCTTCTTCAGATCCCGACCGGCAACGAGCGGAACGAGAAGCGAAATGTGATCTTCAACACCTCGTGTGGCTCCTTTGCCATTGAGTGTGACGGCATCTCGGAGATTGTCTCGGTAGAGGATAGCAGTGTCCGGGGTGTGCCCGGATTTTTCAGTGAAGACAAGACGGACTATGCGGATTGCGTGATACAGAAAAAGAATCACGCACTCGTGTTGGTGATAAACCCCGACCGGCTTTTGAACAGGGAGCAGAGTGCTTCTTTGAAAAAGATCATCGACGAGATCGAGGAGGAACGTCGGGAAGCCGAAAGACTGCGCCGTGAAGAGGAGCGCCGTCGCAAGGAAGAAGAGAAGAAAAAACGCGAAGAGGAGATTGCTCGCATGCAGGAAGAAGCGGGCGAATCCGACGCGAAGGAGGATAACAATGAGTAAGATAGCAGTATTGGGATACGGAACGGTAGGATCCGGTGTGGTAAAGGTGCTTGAGACCAACGCCTCGATCATCACGGAGAAGGCCGGCGAGACAATCGAGGTGAAGCGGGTACTGGATCTGCGGGATTTCCCGGGCGATCCGGTGCAGTCGATCGTAACCCATGAGTTCACGGATATAGAGCAGGATGAGGAGATCTCTGTCGTTGTTGAGACGATGGGAGGTACTAAGCCGGCGTATGACTTTGTCAAGCGCTCCATCCTCGCCGGGAAGAGCGTGTGTACCTCGAATAAGGCCCTGGTGGCTGACCACGGGACGGAGCTGATCCGCCTGGCGAAGGAGAAGGGAGTTCACTTCTTCTTCGAGGCGAGCGTCGGCGGCGGAATCCCGATCCTCAGACCGCTTTCGCGGTGCCTGGTGGCCGACGAGCTGCTTTCGATCGACGGAATCCTGAATGGAACGACCAACTTCATTCTGACCAAGATGGCGGATGAAGGTTCGGCGTATGAAGATGTGCTGAAGGAGGCACAGGCGCTCGGATATGCGGAGGCAGATCCGACGGCGGATGTGGAAGGTTATGACACCTGCCGCAAGATCGCGATCCTGACGGCGCTGGCGTACGGTGCGCAGGTTGATTATGAGGACATCACGACAGTCGGAATCTCGAAGATTACGGCTACCGATATCGCCTATGCGAAAAAAATGGGCCGGGTGATCCGTTTGCTGGGATCCAGTCGGCGTGAGAACGGCAAGCTCTACGCTCTCGTAGCACCGTTCATCCTCGGTGAAGAGGACCCGCTTTACAGCGTAAACGGCGTATTCAACGCGATCAAGGTGACCGGAAACATGCTCGGTGAGGTGATGTTCTACGGACAGGGTGCCGGCAAGGAGGCGACCGCCAGTGCCGTGGTAACGGATATCGTGGAAGCCGTGAAGAACCGTGACATCCCGGTGGAGATCCGTTGGGACGAGAGAAAACAAGTAGTCGAGTCGATGGATACGATGAAAAATCGCTTCTTCGTGCGTCTTGAGACCGCTGAGAAGGACAAGGCAGTAGAGGTGTTCGGAGGAAAGACGGTCATCGACGGCGTGGCGGACGGAGAGTTCGGACTCGTGACCGAAGAGATGACAGAGAAGGAATTTGATGCAAAAATAGCCGGATTCGCGACATGCAGGTCGACGATCCGCTATAAATAATGGAGATAACAGATGGTTTCAAATGGTCAGATAACCGGGATGATCCTGGCGATCCTCGTTCCGATGATCGTGGTTTGCGCGCTCTTTGTCTATATGAAGCGTCGCGTCCGGCTGAAGGGGTTTATCATCGTATTTTTCTTCGGTGTGGCAGGATTCATCTGGCAGGCATTTATCAAGAGTTATATTATCGCCTTCGCGGTTTCGCCGCTGGGACAGAGTGAATTTTTCCAAAGTGGCGTCGGCCTTGTCTGCGGGCAGGCAATCTCGTCTCTTTTGGATGCTGCTTTTGTGGCGCTGGCGTTGGTATGGGCGCTGTATTTCTGCAACCTGCGCGACGTTGAGTTGAAGAGGGCACCGATGATCGGACTCGGCTTTGGCTGTGCGTACGCGATCATGAATTATATCGTTCGTTATGCGCCGTATCTGGTGCGCGCGTTCAAGATCCGCTCGGGAACCTTTACGGGAACGGAGCAGGAACTCCAGGAGGTTCAGGGGCTCACGGTTGAGAACATGTATCTGTTCATCCTCTCGTGTGTGCTCTACACCGTGGTTATCGTCGGTGTGACGCTGCTGATGGGATTTTTCCATCGGAATCACTTCCGCGGCCGGACATTTTTGGCAGGCCTGATTCCGTCCTTCCTCATCGGATTTCTGAATGTCCTTTTCCCGGTCCTGATGTCGGACATGGTATCGGCGGTTATCTACAACGTATTGCTGGCGCTGTTCGCCTGCTATTCGATGTGGTTTTTGACAGGGTACTTCAAAACGGGAAAACTGATGATTGCAAAGGATAAGCCGGCGGATGTGCTTCTTCCGAAGGAGGACGGATCCGGTAAGGGCGGAAAAGGCGGTAAGGTTCAGAAAAATACCCAGAAGGCTAACTTTACCTATGCCGGGAATAAGAAGAAGCTAAAGAAATGATTGAAAAATGAACACATGGCGTGAAAAAATGCATGAAAAAAAGGCATCCGTATGGATGCCTTTTATAATATGCTTTTAACTTTTGCCTGTCTGTTCGCCCGATGCATGGCTTCGCGTCGGATACGCCGTCGCTTGTCCGATCAGCTCTCAGCCAGGATTGACTCGATCGTTGACTGAATCTGATCCGGATCGAACGGCTTCTGCATGAACTCAAGAGCACCACGCTTGATAGCCTCTACCATCTTTTCTTTCTGTCCGGCTGCGGTGACCATGATGACATTGGCGTCCGCGTCCTCCTCGATAATTAAATCCAGAGCTCCGAGTCCGTCCATCACCGGCATAGTGATATCCAGTGTGACGATATCGGGTTTCAATTCGCGGTATTTTTCAATACCTTCTTCTCCATTTTTTGCTTCACCGACGACTTCGTGTCCGAACCGCTCAAGGATGTTGGCTAACATCCTGCGTGAGGTACGGGAATCGTCGACAATCAAAATCCTTGCCATGTTGATTCTTCCTCCCATTATTACTTTTATGACTTGTCAAATGCTGATAGTTTAATCGAATTTGACGATCAGATTGCATTTTTTACCTTCCAGGAATACCGGAAGAGAGTAGTATTCACCACTCGAGTCGATCGCCTCGTCGAAGGAGAGCTTCGGAGGCATCATATCCATTGAAATATTCTGGAAACTGAGCTCGGCAGCGTACAGGCCGTTGACACAGTTGGTGAACTCGGCAATGGAATCCAGCGCATCCTCGTCAACCACTCCAAACTCTTCCTTGGCATAGCCGTCTGCCATCATCAGGATATCATCGTCCTCGCCGGTAAATCCGAGCAGGCACTGATAGTCGCCGATGGTGTGCTGGTAAGCTGCGTACTTCGGCTTTCCACCCGATACGAACTCACCCGGTGCGATTCGGATAAAGGTGTTGATGAAACGCACGATATTCCGCAATGTCAGACCAATCAGGTCGAGATAGCGCTTGTCCGGCACATCGACAAAGGCCGGCAGCATTCCTTCGATATTGGCATCACGAATAGCCTTCATGATCGAGTTCGAGAAATCGTTCTCTTTCTGGAAGGCTGTAAGGTTATAGTCAATCTCATCGTGGCTTAAACATCCGTTCTCATCCAAAGCCTGCACGAAAAGCAGGTACGGATTGCTCTGAAGACCAAGCAGATAGTTGACATCGGACTCGGTCAGATACCCCTTTTTTACAGCGAGATCACCGAAACGTTCATCGGATTGCACCTGAAGGTAGTTTAGCTCCATCACCTGGCTGGATGTCAGCAACCCTTCGCTCTCGGCGATAAGTCCTAGTTTAACGCGGTTCGCCTTGATGTAATTCATGCAAGAGTCGTATTGATCAGCGGTGATTTTCTGGTTTTCCAAAAGATAGTTTCCAAAAAACTGACTAAACATAAAAAACTCCTTTCATTTCCGCTCATTTTATTATACAATAGATTAGGGAAAAAAACAAACAAAATTTTTCAAATATGAAAAAAAGTTGCTGCCGGCGTCGATTGGCGGTAAAATGGGAATGGAGAGTGCATATGGCTGGTTCGGAATTTGGAACGATTTTTAAGGTATCTACTTGGGGAGAAACCCACGGAAAAGCGCTTGGTGTCGTGGTTGACGGGTGCCCGGCCGGAATCCCCCTTAAGGAGGAGGATTTCGGGGAGGCGATGGCGAGACGTCGACCGGGGCAGACGAAGTACGCGACGCCCAGAAGTGAGGCGGACGAGGTGGAGATTCTCAGCGGCGTTTTCGAGGGGATGACCACGGGGACGCCGATCTCGCTCATGATACGAAATACCTCGCAGCGTTCCGGGGATTATTCGGGGATGGACGGATACTATCGCCCGGGGCATGCGGACTACGGCTTTGATGCCAAGTACGGCTTTCGTGATTACCGCGGGGGTGGACGTTCCTCCGGGCGTGAGACGGCGGCCCGTGTGGCAGCCGGCGTGATCGCGGAGAAATTTCTCGCCGAACTCGGCATCCGGACGACGGCTTATGTCAAGCAGATCGGTCCGTGCGTATGTCAGAAAAATATTTACACACCGGGCGACCGGTCGGAGATCGGAAAGGGAGATGGCATCACCGGGCGGTTTGTCCCGGAGAGGGAACTGATCGAGAAGAGCCCACTTCGTATGCCGGATCCGGATGTATCGGCAAAGGCCGAGGAGTATTTGGATAACTGCATGCGGGAGGAGGATTCATCCGGCGGTCTGATCGAGTGTGTCGTGACCGGGATGCCGGCAGGAATCGGAGATCCGGTCTTTGACAAGCTGGATGCGCTGATCGGACAGGCGCTTTTTTCCATCGGGGCCGTGAAGGGTGTGGAGATCGGAGCCGGATTCGAAGTGGTAGCGATGAAGGGATCGGAGAACAACGACAGCTTTGTTCCGGAGAATCCGGAGCAATCGCCGGCGTTTATCAGGCGGAGGCCGAAAGGGCTGGCCGCAGGAGTTCCGCGTCCGTTCAAGGCAAGTAACGCGTCCGGTGGCATACTCGGAGGTATCAGCGACGGAGATGATATCGTCCTTCGCGCGGCGTTTAAGCCGACACCGTCGATCTCCAGAAAGCAGCAGACGGTGAATCGTGAGGGAGAAGCGGTGGAGATATCCGTGAAGGGACGTCATGATCCGATCATCGTTCCGCGCGCGGTGGTTGTTGTGGAATCCATGGTCAATCTTGTGCTTGTCGATCGATTGCTTCTCGGCATGGGAGCCAGGATGGATCGAATCAAAGGTTTTTACGTATGATCACGGTATGTGAACGATCAACAGGAGTAAAAAGTTATGGCTAATCTTAATAAAATACATATTGCTCATCAGAGCGGAAAGCGAAAACACAGTCGACTACATGTGTCGGCCAGGCTTTCAATCAGTCGGATTGCTGCGGCCGGATTGGCGCTTGCGATAGCATTGACCGCATGCGGTACGGGAGAGCCGGCGCCCAAGCGGGGACAGCCTCCGGCAGCGACGAAGCAGGCAGCGGAGGAGACATCGGAGGAGATGCCGGTTGTCAGCGGCCAGTCAGTCTCGATACCTAAATTTGTGATGAGCGGCGATCAGGCGCTGGAAGAGGCGGGAAAGATCATTTCCCGTATGTCACTGGACGAGAAGGTATCGCTGATGGTTGTGGGGTACATGGATATCCGGGATACGTTGCGGTATTTTCCTGAAGATAATACGCCGACAACGGGAGAAGTGATCCCGGAGTCGCAGTATTCTCTGATGACGGTTCGCAGTAAGGTCGAAGAAACCTACGCGCCCTTCCTCGGAAAAGGTGCGGACAAGGTTATGATGAGTCTCACCTCGTATCCGAAGATCACCGCGATGATCACGCCGGCGTTTATGTCCTATGAGGTTGTGACATCGCTGCTTCGGACAGAACTCGGATATGACGGGGTAGTCTATACGCCGCCACTCAACGATCCGAGATTGCTGAAACGCTATCCGGGAGACACGGATGAATACCTGGCGGTGGAAGCAGTTAAGGCAGGATGTGATATTCTGTATCAGCCGAAGGATAAGAATAAGTCGATTCAGGCGCTTCGCATCGCGGTCAATACCGGTAATATGTCGGAGGACAGGATCGATGCTTCGGTCATACGGATACTGAAAAGTCGGTTGATGAGAGGCGAAGAGATAGAAACTAAGGAAGATATAAATTCAAAATAAATATAATTTTGGGAGGAAAAACAATGGCAACAAATGTATACTCAAGCCCGCTTTCAGAGCGGTATGCAAGCAAGGAAATGCAGTTCATTTTTTCACAGGACATGAAGTTCCGGACGTGGAGAAAGCTTTGGATCGCCTTGGCAGAGACGGAGCAGGAGCTGGGACTGAAGGATGATAAAGGCAATCCGCGTATCACGGATGAGCAGATCGCCGAACTCAAGAGTCATCAGGACGATATCAATTATGATGTGGCGCGTGAGCGTGAGAAGATCGTTCGTCATGACGTGATGAGCCATGTTTATGCGTACGGACAGCAGTGCCCGAAGGCGGCGGATATCATCCACCTCGGGGCAACATCCTGCTATGTCGGAGATAATACGGATGTGATCTTAATGACCGAGGGGTTGAAGCTGGTTAAGAAGAAGCTGGTCAATGTGATCGACGAACTCTCAGCCTTCGCGATGCGTTACCGTGAGCTTCCGACGCTCGCGTTTACGCATTTTCAGCCGGCGCAGCCGACGACGGTGGGCAAACGTGCTACGCTGTGGATCCAGGAGTTTATGATGGATCTCGAGGATCTCGAGTATGTGCTCGGTGGAATGAAGTTGCTCGGTTCGAAAGGAACCACGGGTACGCAGGCTTCCTTCCTGGAGCTTTTTGACGGAGATGAGGAAAAATGTCGTCAGGCGGACAAGATGATCGCGAAAAAGATGGGCTTTGACGCGTGCTTCCCGGTATCGGGACAGACCTATTCGAGAAAGCTCGATACCCGTGTGGTTAATGTTCTGGCCGGGATCGCGGCTTCCGCACACAAGCTGTCGAATGATATTCGTCTTCTGCAGCATCTGAAGGAAGTGGAGGAGCCGTTTGAGACCGGACAGATTGGTTCATCGGCTATGGCATATAAGAGAAATCCGATGCGGAGTGAGCGTATCGCGTCTCTGTCACGCTATGTGATGATCGACGCGTTGAACCCGGCGATCACATCGGCGACACAGTGGTTTGAGAGAACGCTCGATGACTCGGCGAATAAGCGCCTGTCGGTAGCGGAAGGATTCTTAACCATCGACGGAATCCTTGATCTGTGCCTGAATGTCGTGGACGGACTCGTGGTTTACGACAAGGTGATCACCAAGCACCTGATGGCGGAGCTTCCGTTTATGGCAACGGAGAATATCATGATGGACGCGACCAAGGCCGGCGGCAACCGTCAGGAGCTGCATGAGAAGATCCGACGGTTGTCGATGGAGGCAGGCACGAATGTTAAGGAGCGTGGTCTGGATAACAACCTTCTTGAGCTGATTGCGGCAGATGACAGCTTCCCGATGACGCTTGAGGAACTGAAGAGCACGATGAATCCGGCACGCTACGTCGGACGGGCACCGAGTCAGGTGAAGGAGTATATCGAGGATGTGGTACGGCCGGTGTTGAAGGAGAATGAGGCGTTGTTAGGTATCAAGGCTGAGATTAATGTCTAATACAATAGGGGCGTCGGACGCGGTCGGAGATTTTCTCCCCGAACTGGAACAGTTCGTTGAGAAAACTCCTGCCGCCGACGCCCCGGGAACATAGGAACAAGAGAATAGAATGGAGCAGGTGTTATGATCGATAAAGAGAAAGCGGAGAGAACTGTGGATAAGGCAGTTGATTTCCTGAACGAAAAAGGGAAGAAGGCCAAGGATTACGCGGATGAGCATGAGTTTGATCAGAAGGTGGAAGCGGCGGCGAATACATTGGAAAAAGGGGCGATGGATATTTTTAACAATATTAAATCGTCTTTTGGCAAGAAAACGGGAGACTGATCTATGTGGGTAGCAGACGGGTGGCGTGATTATGAGGTGTTGGACACTTCGGGTGGAGAGAAGCTGGAGCGTTGGGGAAAGTATATCCTCGTGCGGCCGGACCCGCAGGTGATCTGGAATACCCCTCATGATGCGCCGGAGTGGAAGAAGAAAAATGCCCATTACCATCGAAGCAGTAAAGGCGGCGGTCAGTGGGAGTTTTTCGATCTGCCGGAGCAGTGGGAGATCGGCTATGATCTGAATAAAGAGCTTCCACTGAAGTTTCATCTGAAACCCTTCCAGTTCAAGCATACCGGGCTTTTTCCCGAGCAGGCGGTGAATTGGGAATGGATGGCGGGACGGATTCGGGAGTCCGGCAAGGTGGTTCCTCCGGCCGGGCATACAGATGGAGTTGCCACGACGGCAGATCGGCAGGATGGTGCAGGCCGAACAGCGGGAAAGAAGGACGGAGACGGCGATCCCTTCAAGGATCCCGGGCGCTTCCGCGTGCTGAATCTGTTTGCATATACCGGCGGCGCGACCGTGGCGTGTGCGGCAGCGGGAGCGGTCGTGACGCATGTGGACGCGGCAAAGGGAATGGTTGCCTGGGCCAAGGAGAACGCCGCGGCTTCCGGGCTTGGAGAGGCGCCGATCCGCTATCTGGTTGACGATTGTGTGAAGTTTGTCGAGAGGGAGATCCGCAGAGGTAACCGCTATGACGGTATCGTGATGGATCCGCCGTCTTACGGACGCGGACCGAAGGGCGAGATATGGAAGATTGAGGAGAAGGTTTATGACCTGATCCGCCTGTGTACGCAGATTCTGGCGGAAGACGCCAGCTTTTTCCTGATTAATTCCTATACAACCGGACTCCAACCGGCGGTGCTTACCTATATGTTGGATACGATGATCACACCGAACTTCGGTGGCCATGTGGAAGCGAGTGAGATCGGATTGCCGGTCAGGAATGCTTCGATCCCGCCGTTTGAGGGAGCTCAGCCGGGGAAAAAAGCGGGAGACGGACAGGCGAACGCCGGGAAACAGCCGAAAATGGTGCTCCCATGCGGGGCGAGTGGCCGATGGTCCGGGCGGTAGGCAAGATGGCCGGTCCGGGCGGAAACGAAGTATACACGGTGTGTCTGGAGAGAAAACACACGGGAAGCACTCGGAGAGGAACTCATTATGAGAAGAAGTTATCGATTCTACGGCCAGGTTCAGGGCGTCGGTTTTCGTTATCACGCGAGCATGGCGGCACGGGGACTGGGGCTGACCGGATGGGTGAGAAACGAATACGACGGAACCGTCACGATGGAGGCGCAGGGGCCGGAGCCGCTCCTGACGCAGCTGGTGAGCCAACTGCAGGGTGATCGGTATATCGATATTGACGGGGTGGAGATGAAAGAAATCCCGGAGAGAGAAGACGAGCGGGAGTTTCGAGTGCGGATGCTGTAACAACATGCGAGGCCGGGAAAACTCCGGTGTGCCGGGAAGAAGAGTTCGCGGTGCATGCGGATGCTGTAAAAAGTGAAATTGATAAAAAACAGCATTTGATAAAATAATATGTAAAGTCAGGAGAAGACTATCGTAGGTTACTGAAAATTACGTAGTCATTCAGTAGAATGGAAAATGTTAAAACAAATGAAAAAGAGAAGAAATACCATTTGGGTGTGATATATCTGATCACATCCGCCTTTTTTTTCGCCCTGATGGCAGTTTTCATCCGTTTAGCGGGTGATTTGCCCTCCATGCAGAAAGCATTCTTCAGAAATGTGGTTGCGGTGGTGATCGCAGGGGTAACCTTAATTAAATCCAAGGAGAAACTTTCTGTGCCAAAACAGGCATGGCCATCCATCATAATGAGAGCCACGTTTGGTGTAGTTGGCATCGTGTGTAACTTCTATGCAATTGACAGACTACTTTTGTCTGACGCTTCGATCCTCAATAAGATGTCTCCCTTCTTTGCTGTGGTTGGATCGTATTTTATATTAAAGGAGAAATTTACAGTATTTCAGGGATTGGCTGTGTTTATCGCATTTATTGGCGGGATGTTTGTGGTTAAACCGTCCTTTTCAAGCATGGACTTCTTCCCGGCTGCGATAGGACTGTTGGGTGGTATCGGCGCGGGCCTGGCATATTCATTTTTAAGAAAAGCCGGTACGTATGGCACAAAAGGCTCATTCGTGATTTTATTTTTCTCCGGATTCTCGTGTATATTCCTATTGCCGTTTTTCATCATAAATTACACGCCGATGAGCTGGTATCAGATTCTGATGCTGTTGCTTTGCGGAGCGTCGGCAGCCGGTGGTCAGTTCATGATCACGGCCGCCTACTACCATGCACCGGCCAGAGAGATATCCGTCTTCGATTATTTGCAGTTGTTATTCTCGACTGCTTTCGGATTCTTCATCTTCGGTCAGGTACCGGATCTGTGGAGTATCATCGGCTACTGTATCATCGTCGCGATGGCGATCTGGATGTTCTTCTACAATCGAAAACGCTAGTACACTATGCCGGATCAGGATCTGACGGTAAAGGCGCTGGTAGGCAAGAAATGGACGAAGATTACCAAGGTTGGTAAAGTAAAGGTTAAGGGGTAACCGGCGTGAGACCGGCGTGTCGACTCGGATGCAAAGCATCCTCGTGACACGCCGGGTTCACATGATACTAAAAGAGTCCACTCGTATGCGAGCATACGGTGGACTCTTTTCAGTATCATCCTCACGCCGGTAACGCGGTCAGTATATCTTCTTGTATCCCGGATTAGCCAGCAGCTCCAGCTTGTTGTAGTACAGGTAGAGCTGCTGGACGCCGTTTTCCAGGTTGAAGTAGTGAACGATGTATGGAACCAGCAACACGATGAACAGGCCGGTGAGCACCAATAAAGCGATCTCATGGGTGATCAGGTAGGCCGGAACGGTGATCACGGTGGCCAGGCCGAAGAGCACGGTCACGATCAGGTGGATCAGACGTTCGTGTTGGAAAAACCCGATCTGAACCTTCAGTCGCTCCAGTTCTTCTTCGGCCACGACCGACGGCAGTTCACCCGCCTTTTGGCCGGTCAGTTCTTCATAGTACTGAAGCGCGACACGAAGCCTGTTCTTATACATGATTGGTCTCCTTTTGGTCGTTTCGATACTGGACCGGTGTCATGTTGTACTTTTTCTTGAACACACGATTGAAATGCTCGACATTCGGATAACCGACGGAAAGAGCGATACTCTCGACGTTCATCGTGCCATTTTTCAGGAGTGTTCTGGCCTTCTTCAGACGTACAGCGGTTAAAAGCTCTTTAAATGTTTTGCCGCTCTTGTCATGGATGTACTTGCTGATATACGGCTCGGAGAGATGCATGTACTCGGCCATATCCTCGAGCGTTACGGAGCGGTAATTCTCCTGGATATAATTCATCATCTGGATCAGACGGTCATCGCGGAACTCTTCGTTGTTTCGGACGGCCGGCAGCTTGTTGACGCAGACGGTCAGTGCGTGGATGGAAGCGGTGATGATATCCTCGTGGATACCGACGCCCCAGTATACGTCGCCGTCGCAGGTGATGCTGACGTAAGCGATCGCCTTGGAAGAGGAGCCCTGTGTCAGCGCGTGCTCTTCATAGGTGGTCAGCTGGTAGCTGATCCCGAAAAACTGCTTGATCGTATTGCTGACGGCATCGAGACGTCCGTTTCCGACAGCATCCACGATCCGATCCTTGTCGCCGCAGGTGATGGTCACCGAAGCCATGATGCCGTTTACCTGACGGAAGTGGCATTCGTTGATCTGGAATACCGGCGTCGGGTTGATGTAGTGATCGGCAAAAATATCGTAGATCCACTGAGGAGAAAGCTCCTTGTGTTCCTCGTCGGATACGCTCTTCATCAGGTAGCCGACTTCCTCGCGCATCTTTTCCGGAAGGATGATACCGAAGTTCTGCTTGAGTGTATAGTTGACACCGCCCTTGCCGGACTGTGAATTGATACGGATAACATCGGAATCGTAGGTACGGCCGACATCCTTCGGATCCACCGGCAGGTACGGAACGCACCACATATCCGTTTTGCCGTCCTCACGCCACTGCATGCCCTTTGCGATGGCATCCTGATGGGAGCCGGAGAAGGCGGTAAACACCAGATCGCCGGCGTACGGCTGACGCGGCGGGACACTCATGCGCGTATAGGATTCGTAGCGCTCGCGGATCTCCTTCATGTTGGAGAAGTCCAGTCCCGGATCGTAGCCGTGAGAGAACATATTCATCGCGATGGTCACGATGTCGACATTTCCGGTACGCTCACCGTTTCCGAACAGAGTTCCCTCGATACGGTCGGCACCGGCCAGAACACCGAGTTCGGCAGTGGCGACACCCTCGCCGCGGTCATTGTGCGGATGGAGAGAGAGAACGACTCCGTCACGGTACTTCAAGTGTTTATGTACATACTCCAACTGGCAGGCGAAGACATGCGGCATCGCGTTCTCCACCGTCGTCGGGATGTTGATGATAACCTTCCAGTCAGGGGTCGGTTTCCAGACATCGAGAACCGCGTTGCAGACCTCAACGGCATACTCAACCTCAGTGCCCGGGAAACTCTCCGGACTGTATTCAAATCGGAAGTTGCCGTCGGTCTGATCCGCCAGCTCCTTCAAAAGGATGGCGCCGTCAACGGCGATCCTCTTGATCTCTTCCTTGTCCTTTTTAAAAACCTGCTCGCGCTGCGCAACGGAAGTCGAGTTGTACAGGTGTACAACTGCGCAAGGAGCTCCCTTCACGGCCTCGAAAGTCTTTCGGATGATATGCTCACGTGCCTGTGTCAGAACCTGAACCGTGACATCCTCCGGAATCTTGTTCTGATCGATCAGTGCGCGCATGAATTCGTATTCGGTATCCGAAGCGGCCGGAAAACCAACCTCGATCTCTTTGAAGCCGACCTGAACCAGGAGGTCGAAGTAATCCAGCTTCTCCTGCAGGCTCATCGGCTCGATCAAAGCCTGGTTTCCGTCGCGAAGGTCTACGGAACACCAGATAGGTGGTTCGGTAATCTCATTTTTCTTCACCCAGTCATAGGTCACCTCAGGTGGCATGAAATAGGGCGGTTCGTATTTTTCATATCCTTTCATGATTCCCTCTCATTCCGGAGCGCCGGTATAACGTGGCTCCTTGCTTTCAAATTATGGATAGTTGTGAAATCGGGCAGATACCATCTGCCAGTGTGCAACCCGCATGTACGGAAGGTGAAAAAAACCTTATGCGGATGCACGTATATTAAAAAACATCAAAATTGATGTTTTTTATGATAGTATCATAACACAAGAAAAACAAAAAGGGAATGATTAAATTTAATCATTTTACTTGATATTTTTTAATGTTGCCATTTTTTTCAAAATCGATTATACTATTTCATATGTATATGTAGAAAGGAAACTGACAAAACTTATGGAACCAAACAATTCAAATAACAACCGAAAAAACGAGGAAGATCGAAAGAGACGCCTGAAGATCAACATCCTGATCTCGGCGGCTGCGTTGCTTTTCGCATTTTTCATGATCATGTTTCTCAACGCGGAGATCAAGAGAAGCACCGAGAAAGAGATCACGTACACCAAGTTTATCGAGATGCTGAAGGATGAGCAGGTCAAGAAGGTCACCTTCAAGTCGAACATGATCTACATCGAGCCGAAGACGGATGCGGGGATGGACGCGTTCGCGATGTCGTATTATACCGGCTATGTGAACGATACCAATCTGGTTCAGAACATGCTCGAGAAGTACAACGTGGAATTTACGGCGGAGATCAACGATTCCGATTCCGGAATCTGGGAGTTTCTGCTGACCTATATCCTTCCGATCCTGGGGATATGGGCGCTGCTTTGGTTCTTCATGCGCTCGGCGACCAAGGGCGGCGGCCTGATGGGCGGCGTCGGAAAGTCGACGGCCAAGATGTATGTAGAGAAAAAGACCGGCGTGTCCTTTGCCGATGTGGCCGGTGAGGAAGAGGCCAAGGAGTCCCTGACAGAGCTCGTTGACTTTTTGAAAAATCCTGAAAAATACAAGCAGATCGGTGCGAGACTGCCGAAAGGAGCCCTTCTCGTGGGCCCGCCGGGAACCGGTAAGACGCTTCTTGCGAAGGCGCTGGCCGGAGAGGCCGGTGTACCGTTCTTCTCACTGAGCGGTTCGGATTTCGTGGAGATGTTTGTCGGAGTCGGTGCGTCACGTGTGCGCGATCTGTTTAAGCAGGCTACATCTATGGCGCCGTGTATCATCTTTATCGATGAGATCGACGCGATCGGTAAGAGTCGTGATACGCAGTACGGAGGCGGAAACGACGAGAGAGAGCAGACGCTCAATCAGCTTCTGTCCGAGATGGACGGCTTTGATTCCTCCAAGGGTATCATCATCCTCGGTGCGACCAACCGTCCGGAGGTTCTGGACAAGGCCCTTCTCAGACCGGGACGTTTTGACCGGAGAATCATCGTCGAGAAGCCGGATCTCAAGGGAAGAATTGACGTGCTGAAGGTACATTCGCACGATGTGCTGATGGATGAGACCGTCGATCTCGAGGAGATCGCGCTCGCGACATCCGGAGCGGTCGGCGCGGATCTGGCCAATATGGTCAACGAGGCGGCGATCATGGCAGTCAAGGACGGCCGCAAGGTTGTGAGCCAGAAGGATCTGTTCGAGGCGGTCGAGGTCGTACTGGCCGGTAAGGAGAAAAAAGACCGCATCCTCGGCAAGGAGGAGAAGCGGATTGTCGCTCATCATGAGATCGGTCACGCGCTGGTGATGAGTATGCTGAAAAATACGGAGCCGGTGCAGAAGATCACGATCGTTCCGCGAACGATGGGAGCACTCGGCTATGTGATGCAGGTACCGGAGGAAGAGAAGTACCTGATGAAAAAGGGAGAACTCCTCGATCAGATCACGGGACTGCTCGGCGGTCGCGCGGCGGAGGAAGTGGAATTCGAGGATATCACGACCGGCGCGTCCAACGATATCGAGAAGGCTACCTCGATTGCCCGCGCGATGGTAACGCAGTACGGAATGAGCGAGCGCTTCGGCATGATGGGACTGGAGACGATCACCAGCCGTTATCTGGATGGTCGCCCGGTATCGAACTGTGGTGAGCAGACAGAGGCTGAGGTTGACGAAGAAGTTAAAGATATACTTAAGAAATGTCATGACAAGGCGAAGTCGATCATTGAAGATAACAAGGATGTTCTTGAGAAGCTTGCCGAGCATCTGATCGAGAAAGAGACGATCACCGGCAAGGAATTCGTGGAGATCTTCGAGGCTGAGACGGGAATCAAGTTGAAGCGCAAGAATCCGGACGGTACGATCAAAGAGGATGACGAGGCCGAGAAGGCTGAGGAGACTGTTGAGGGAACAGTTGAGGGGACAAAGGAAGAGACACCCGAGGAGTCAGACGGTGAAACGGAAGAGTAGTCCGGGCTCTGTGTGGAGGAGAATGTGGAAAAAGAGAAGTATCATGTGGTAGTCGTTGATGACAACCCGGTATCGATCCGGACTGCCAAACGACTGCTGAACGGAGAGGAAATACGCGTCAGCGGTGTACGCTCCGGTTACGACATGATGAAGCTGGTTGAGAACAACAAGCCGGACCTCATCCTGTTGGATATTTTGATGCCCGAAATGGACGGATTTGAGACCTATCGCAGGCTTCAGGAGTTTGAAAAGGCTGAGAAAAGAGTGCCGACGCCCGTGATCTTTTTGACCGGAGAGAGAGATCCGGATACAGAGAGACGCGGACTGAAAGCCGGTGCGTCGGACTTTATCCGGAAGCCCTTCGACAAGGATATCCTGATCAAGCGTATCATCAATACGATTGAAAACAGCCGACGGATCGAGAGTCTGACTGAGGAGGCCACCGTAGACCGGCTGACGGGATTTTTGAACAAGTCCACGGGTACGGAAACGATTGCGCGCCTCTGTGCGAATGACAGAGGTGCTCTGATGGTCTTTGATCTTGACAACTTCAAACTGGTCAATGATCTGTTCGGTCACGATATGGGTGACCGGATTCTGGTTGCTTTTTCCGAGATTGTAAGGAATAATACACGCGAGAAGGATGTTGTCAGCCGTATCGGCGGCGACGAATTTATCGCGTTTTTTATGGATGTTGTCGATGAAAAATCGGTATCGGCGCTTTGTGAGAGACTGAACCGTCAGTTTGATGAAAGGGCGCTGATGCTTCTGGGGAAGGAACACGGTGTTCCCCTCGGAATCTCGATTGGTGTCGCGTTCGCGCCGGAGCATGAAAGAACCTATCGGATCCTGTTTTCCTACGCGGACAGCGCGATGTACAGGGCCAAGCAGACAGGAAGGCATACGTTTGAGATTTACCGCGCCGAAGCCGGGGACGACCACGGTCAGGAGGAAGATATTGGTGCTGATTTTCTTCGTGCGGTCCGGATTGTCGAGGAGAGAGGTGACAACACGGGGGCGATGCTGGTGGGGCAGGAAGCCTTTTCCTGGAATTATCGCTATGTAGTGCGACTTTTGGAGCGCTTTAAGGGGAACGCGGATCGGATCCTTTTTTCACTGAACATCAGGGAGCAGGGACCGATGGCGGCCGAGATCGTGTCGGAGTTCGCGGAGGTATTGAAAAAGACGCTCAGAAAGAGCGATATCATCTGGCAGAGCAAGCCACATCAGTTTTTCGCGTTATTACCGCAGCTGGTGGAGACGGATACGGAGGAAGTCATCCGTCGTATCAACCGGGCATGGGAAGAGACGGGGTATCATAAGCGTGCGGAGGTAAATGTCTATTCGTCTCCTCTCTCAGAGGATGAGGAACGATAACGGAAACGCTCGGACATCGAAAGTCAAGGGAACAGAGGAGTAGATTGGCATGGGGAACAATTATTCAAGGCGGATTCTGATCACGGCTATTGTCATACTGGTCGCAGTTGTCCTCGGGCTGATCCTGATTCGGAATGCCTCTGTGGATACGGATGTTACCAGACATACGACCAAGGTCGGCCTGTTGATCAATGGAAGTAAAGAAGATCATAGCTTTTGCCAGGCGCACTATGACGCGTTGATGCGGATCCGGGATGATTTGAATCTTGAGATCTGCTGCAGGGAGAACGTCCCGGAGGATGAGACCTGCTCATCCGAGATAGAGGGGCTGATCGGGGAAGGGTGTCGATTTGTCGTCGGCGCCTCATTTGGTTATGGGGATTACATCGTCCGGGCGGCGAAACGTCACCCGGACGTCTTTTTTCTGCATCCGGCGGGATCGGAAAAAGATACCAACCTGTCCAGCGCATTCGGAAGAATGTATCAGGCGAGATATCTGTCCGGTATCGTGGCAGGTAAGAGAACGAAAACCGGAAAAATTGGATTTGTGGCCGCGTTTCCCTTCTCGGAGGTTATCCGCGGTCTCAACGCGTTTACCCTGGGAGTCCGGAGTGTAGCGCCTGAAGCCGAGGTGTATGTCCGGTACTGCGAGTCGTGGGTGGATGACAAGATTGCTGAGAAAGCCTGTGTCGGGCTGCTCGATGCCCATCCGGATATCGATGTTCTGTCTATGCATACAAATTCACTTAAACCCAATGAAATAGCGGAAAAGCGCGGAATATGGGCTGTGGGCTACAACGCGAACAACGCGGATATTTTTCCGAATTCTTATCTGACATCGTGCGAGTGGCATTGGGATTCCTATTACAGAAAAAGTATATTGAGCGGCCTTCAGGGAAAGTTCCATGGTGAGAATCTGTGGATCGAGATGGAGGAAGGTATCGTGGGACTCTCGGAGCTGACGAAAAATACGGTTCCGGGAACCGGCGAGGCTGTCGAAGAGGCGATGAAGCGCTTTAAGAGCAGGGAGTATGATGTGTTCTACGGGCCGATCGTCGATAATACCGGGAAGGTCCGTGTTCCGGAGGGTGAGTCCATGTCGGATGATGATCTGTTGAATCACTTTGAATGGTATGTGGAGGGCGTGACGGTTGAAGAATAACGAGATATTGTTTCGAGCCATATTTTTGATCGTTTCGCTGCTTTTAGTCGGCGGGATCATCATTTTGATCTACACGTTTCAGGTCGGACAGCAGGATGACAGTACGACAGTCGGTGTGGTATGTATCGGAACGAGTGATGATCACGGCTGGAATGAAAGCCATTATAAAGGTGTGAAAAAGGCCGTGGAGGCGCATGGATGCGACATGTACGAAAAAATGTCCGTTCCCGAGGAGGAGGATGCGCTGAAAAAGGCGGTTTCCGAACTGGCGAAGGAGGGGTGCAACTGTATTTTTCTTACGAGTTACGGCTATGGGGCTTATCTCGATGATATCGCGAAGGAAAACCCGGATATCGCGTTTTATTGTATCTCCGGTGAGGCTACGGCCGGCAATTGCGCGTCGTATTTTGCCAGGATGTATCAGGTGCGATATCTGGCCGGCATCGTTGCCGGTGCCGCGTCGAAGACCGGCACGCTTGCTTTCGTGAGCGCTATGCCGATCCCGGAGACGGTGCGATCGATCAATGCCTATACGCTCGGGGTCCGCAAGGCAAATCCCGCGGCAAAGGTGATCGTAAAGTACACCGGTAGCTGGGATGATAAGGGAAAAGAAGAAGCAGCTGTGAAGGAACTGGCAGCGGTAGGGGCGGATGTCGTAACTTTTCACGAGGACAAGCCCTATGCCATAGATGTCGCGGATGAGATGGGGCTCTTCACGACGGGATATGACTACGTATCAAGGAAGTATTCCGAGAGGTTTTTAACGGCAGCGGTGTTTAACTGGGATGTTCTCTACGAGAAGGTACTGGGCGACTATCTGAGCGGAAGAGCGAATTTTTCCAAAAACTACTGGCTGGGGATCGCGGACGGAGCGGTTTCGATATATCCGTATTCGGAATTGGTGTCAAAGGAGACGGCAGCGTTGGTCGAGCAGGAGAAAAAAAGGATACAGACCTGGCGCGATGTGTTCTCGGGCGAGATCTATGACAATGCCGGAACACTCCGGTGCCATAAGGATGAGAGGATCAGCGATGATGAGCTGTTCAACAGTATCGATTGGTATGTGAAAGGCGTGGAGGTATATGATTAAGAATCTGATCTTTAACAAATACAGAACGGTGGTTGTCGTGGTCTTTTTCGCAGTGGCCCTGACGGTTGTCGGTATGGTTTTGAGGAGTCGTATCGGTGAGCTTCTCACGTCCTACACGGAGGATCAGACCGGCAAGCAGGCAAGGACCTGCGCCATGCTTATGGGTGAGAAACTGGACACTGAGCTTGAAGACCTCGAATATATCGCGTCCAGACTGGAAACCTCACTCGATGAACCGGGGGAATTGATGCCCCGTTTGGTCAGCAAATCCGGAGGCAGGCAGGGGTTACTTGGTATCAATGGAAAGGCTATCTTCGGAGACAGTCTGGATGTCAGCATTTTTGACGGAATTCAGTCATCCTTCCGGGGAGAAAAGGTCATCACCTTTGTGGAGGAGCAGGGGCTTCTTTTTACCTGTCCGGTATTCCACGGGCCGAATATCCGATATGTGCTGTACCGCCTGTATCCGACGGCTTCTCTTGGTGAGCGGTTTTCCGAGCGGCTGGACGATGACCTCGGGAAATTCTGCGTGTCGACACGAGACGGTCAGATCGTCGTGCCGTTCCATGACAGCACCGATGAGGAATTGAACTGGTATCGGAGCAGGGAGATCCAGGATGACTTTACATCCATGCATCTGGAGATGGAGGTGTCGGTTGCCGTAGCGAGAAGCTTTGATACCGATCGCGGCAATATGCTGCTTTTTGAGGCAGAGATCCCGGGAACGGATTATCTGATATCCGGTTTTGTGTCGAAGTCCGTGGCTTCAGAGGGTATCGGGAACCTCAACCTTCTTGTCGTGTGGGTGTTCGGACTCCTGATGCTGCTGGTTTTGATCGGTGCGATCTATCTTACGAGAGCCCGCGTCAAGGTCCGCGAGAGCGATGCGCTGAGAGAAGCCAAGGCCGTGGCGGAGGAAGCGTCCCGTGCCAAGAGTGACTTCCTCGCCAATATGTCTCATGAGATCCGTACGCCGATCAACGCGGTGCTCGGTATGGACGAGATGATCCTCAGAGAGAGTGACGATGAGTCGATCATAACCTATGCCAACAATATAAAAACAGCCGGGAATACGCTGCTCGGCCTGGTCAACGATATTCTGGATTTTTCAAAAATCGAGGCGAACAAGATCGAGATCATCCCTGTGGACTACGATCTCGCTGCCATGATCAACGACCTGGTAAACATGATCTACACCAGAGCGGATGACAAGGGACTCGAGATGCATCTCGACTTTGACAGCGAATTGCCGAGACGCCTGAACGGTGATGAGATGCGGATCAAGCAGGTGATCACCAACATCCTGACCAATGCCGTAAAATACACGAAAAAGGGAAGCATAACCTTCCATATCGGTTATGAGAAAAATGTCTACGAGCCGGACAGTATCTTTCTTCATGTTTCGGTCAGCGATACCGGCATCGGAATCCGTGAGGAGGATATGAGCAGGTTGTTCTCTGAGTTTGAGCGAATCGATGAGGAGAAGAACCGCCATATCGAGGGAACCGGGCTCGGTATGAACATCACTAAGCGGCTGATCGAGATGATGGGTTCTACGCTGCACGTGGAGAGTACGTACGGGGAGGGCTCCATATTCTATTTTTCACTGAAACAGCGTGTGGTTGACGACGAGCCGTTGGGGAATTATGAGATGGCTTACCGTGAATCCGTGCTCGGGCGAAAGGAGTACCATGAGAAGTTCATCGCGCCACACGCGGAGGTGTTGGTGGTGGATGATAATCCGATGAACCTGACGGTATTTAAGAGCCTCCTAAAGAGGACGCGCGTGCGTATCGACATGGCGGAGAGCGGCGATGAATGCCTGAAACTCACCCGTGAAAAGGCATATGATATCATTTTTCTCGATCACATGATGCCGGAGAAGGACGGTGTCGAGACGCTACGGGAACTCCGTGAACAGGAGGCGGATAAAAATACACAGACACCGGTTGTCTGTCTGACGGCGAATGCCATCTCCGGGGCAAAGGAGGAATACATCGCGGAAGGCTTTGATGACTACCTGAGCAAGCCGATCGACGCGGATCTTCTCGAGGATATGATGATCATGTACCTGCCGACGGATAAGATCGAGATGACGGAGGAAGGCGTATCGGAAGACGATGGGGGAAGAAGAAGGGAACCCCTCCCTGATTTTCTGGAGGAGATCGCCGAGATCGATACGAAAGCCGGGATCGCGAACCACGGTGGGGATATCGAGGCATATCTCGACACGCTGAGGGTGTATGGCGGCGCGTACGATAAGTATGCCGAGGAGATAGAGACGTATTATCAGAAGAAAGATATGGAGAACGCGACGATCAAGATCCACGCGCTGAAGAGTACGGTGAAAGTCATAGGCGCTTTGGGACTCGGGGAACTGGCACAAAGCCTTGAGGATGCCGGTAAGGCTGGGGAACTGGCGTCGCGCGGTGAGGAGATGGAAGAGCTGCTCACATGCTCCCGGACTGTCGGTGAGGCCCTGGCGCCTCTGGTTGAGAAAAAGGAGGAGGTCGATGACAGCGACCTGCCTTTGATCGATAGCGAAAAATTGCGGGAGGATTACGAGAGAATCCATCGTCAGGCCGATGAGTGTAACGATGTCGGAATCGAGGATATCCTTGAGGAGATGGGAGCGTTTCGCCTTCCGGAGGAAGAAAAAGAGCGCCTGAACCGGATTCGGGAGGCGCTGGACGAATTTGATTTTGTGGCGGTTAAGGACGCGCTTCGGTAAACCGCACGGATACACAACGCAGCTGTTTATGAATCGTTTCGCGGTGTCTGATTTTCGAAAAATGTCACGACAGCGTGAGCCGCTTTTCGATCCATCCCCTCGACTTTGGCGAGTTCGTCCTCAGTCGCCTGACGGATCGCGTCGAGGGATTCGAAAGAGCGCATCAGGGCCAGGCGGCGCTTCGGGCCGATACCCGGTATCTCGTCGAGGATCGAGTGCGTCTGTCCTTTACTCCGAATCTGCTTGTGATATTCGATCGCAAAGCGGTGCGTCTCATCCTGGATTCGTGTGATCAGGTGGAAGCCCTCACTGTGCGTGTCGATCGGGATTTCCACGTCCCTAAAGTAGAGCCCTCTCGTCCGGTGATGGTCGTCCTTGACCATGCCGCAGACCGGGACATCGATTGCAAGGCGCGCTAACACCTCTTCACAGATGTGTACCTGCCCTTTTCCGCCGTCCATAAAAATGATATCGGGGAGATGGGCGAAGGAATCGGCCTCGGAGAGGCCTTCTTTTTTACTGTGTTCAAACCGTCTTGTCAGCATTTCATCCATCGAGCCGTAGTCATCGGGGCCCGTCACGGAGCGGATGCGAAACTTTCTGTAGTCATTCTTTTTGGCCTTGCCTTCGTCAAAGACCACCATCGAACCGACGGTCTCGAAGCCGTTGATATGCGAGATATCGTAGGATTCCACGCGGTGGAGCTGCCCCTCCATCCCGAGGAGCTCTTCGAGTTCATCCATCGCGCCGCGGGTTCTGGCACGCTCGGCCTTCAGTTTATCCGCGTCCTGATTCAGAACCAGGTAGGCATTTTTCTTGGCAAGTTCAAGCAGGCGTTCTTTCTGGCCGCGCCTTGGTATCGTCATCTTCACCCGCTTCCCGCGCTTCTCGGAAAGCCAGTTTAAGATGGCCTCGCTGTCGGAGAATTCCTTCTCCGTGACAAGCTCACCGGGCAGGTAAGGTGTGCCTGCGTAATTCTGCTTGATAAAAGAAGATATAACATCTTCATCTTTTTCAAATTCTACTCCCGTAAGATAGTAATGTTCCCGACCAAGCAGCTTTCCGTTCCGGATGAAAAATACCTGCATCACGGCCTCGTTTCCTGACCTTGCGAGGGCCAGGATATCCCGATCCTCCTGCTCGCCGGAGGTGATCTTCTGACGCTCGGTCACACGTCGGATGCTCTCCAGCTGATCCCGGTATATGGCGGCCTCTTCAAAGGCCATCTGTTCGGAGGCGGCTTTCATTCTGGCCTCCAGCTCGTGACGTATCTCTGCCGTGTCGCCCTGGAGGAAGCGGAGCGCCTGCTCGAAGTTCAGACGGTAATCCTCCTCGCTGATCATACCCTGGCAGGGCGCATCGCACTGGCCCATCTCGTAGTAGAGGCAGGGACGGTTTTTAGCGTCGAGCGGCGTCCGCGATGTAGCGTCCGATACGGTCGGTGGTTCCGCAGAAACAACCTTAGTTCCGCTTATCTTCCGGTTGCAGGTCCGCAGATGGTAGATCCGGTTCACCAGCTCGATGGCCTCCCGGATCGCGCCCGCGCTTGTAAAAGGTCCGAAATACTTGTTGCCGTCGCGTTTTAACTGACGTGAAAACAAGAGCCTCGGGAAAGGCTCCTGTATGGTTGCTTTGATATAGGGATAGGTCTTCCCATCCTTGAGCATCGTGTTGTAGCGCGGCGCATGCTCCTTGATCAGGTTGCATTCGAGCACCAGCGCCTCCAACTCGCTGTCTGTCACGATGTATTCGAACCAGGCGATCCGCGAGATCATCTTCTCGATCTTCGGTGTCACCTGCCGGCTTTCCTGAAAATACTGCCTGACACGGTTCTTCAGGCTGATCGCTTTACCGACATAGATGATCTCATCGGACTTATCATGCATCAGATAGACCCCGGGCTTTGCCGGCAGCTTCTTCAGTTCGTCCTGAATGTCAAACATCCTTCACGCTCCTACTTTCCTTCATTGCCCGCGGGACCACCTGACTCAGCCGCTCTGGCGTCGAGTGCCGCGATGCGATCTTTGCATTTTTCCATATCCTCAACAAGCTTTTCGCCTTCTTTTTCCTCATTTTTCCGCGTCCGATCTTTCACGGTCTCGTAGATCTTGAAGCGATTCATGTTGATAACGAAAAACAGAACCGCTCCGGTGAACCCGGCGACGATAACGACGACACCGAGCCAGAGTCCGCCCTGGATCAGCTTAATGCCGATGATGGCGCAGGCAAGCAGGATCAGGAATACCACCGCCAGAAAGCCGCGTCGCTTGGTCTGCTCGGGATTCTTCTCTTTTTTCTTTTTCTTAGCCATGGTCGCCCTCTTTTCATCGCTGAATTTGTGTTTCTACTCCCGATTATATACCATATGTTTGAAAATGTCACGAAAAAAGTGAAGACGGATGTTACTATTCACGGCTGAACCACAGGAAAACCACATGGAATGCTTGCATTCACATGTGGTTTTATCTGTGGTTCAGGCTGAAGGCTGTCACTCCCCAACATAAGGAGAGTGCTGCGAAGCAGCAGTAGAGCGCTGAAAGCGCGTACTCTCCGAATGGGGAGTGACAGCCGTGAATAGTAACAGACGGATTTCGATTTCACATAAATTGTGGAAAGAGTGTTTGCGGATTCTGAAAAAATATGCTATAATCTGTAGTATCTGTCTGTAAATAGGAGTAGAAGAAATGTCGGATTTGAAAAATGAAATCGAAAAAAGGCGTACTTTCGCCATTATCTCGCACCCGGACGCCGGTAAAACCACACTGACGGAGAAGTTCCTTCTCTACGGTGGTGCGATCAATCTCGCCGGATCGGTCAAGGGGCGTAAAGCCGCGAAGCACGCGGTATCAGACTGGATGGAGATCGAGAAGGAGCGTGGAATCTCCGTCACCTCGTCCGTCATGCAGTTTGACTACGATGGTTACTGCATCAATATCCTGGACACCCCGGGACATCAGGACTTCTCGGAGGATACCTATCGGACGCTGATGGCAGCGGACTCCGCCGTGATGGTGATCGACGGCTCCAAGGGTGTCGAGGCGCAGACGATCAAGCTGTTCAAGGTCTGCGTCATGCGCGGGATCCCGATTTTTACCTTTATCAACAAGATGGACCGCGAGGCGATGGACCCGTTTGAACTGATCGACCAGATCGAGAACGTCCTGGGGATACATACCTGCCCGATCAACTGGCCCATCGGTTCGGGCAAGAGTTTCAAGGGTGTCTATGACCGCGAGACGGAGACAATACTGCGCTTCGTTGCCGGTGACAACGGCCAGAAGGTCGAGACGCACCAGGTGAAGCTCGGCGATCCGAGTGTGGATGAGCTGATCACGGATCTTTTGCACCAGACGCTTGTCGATGAGATCGAGCTTTTGGACGGCGCGAGCGACGAGTTCGATCTGGAGAAGGTGCGTGTCGGAAAGCTCAGCCCTGTATTTTTCGGATCGGCGCTGACCAACTTCGGTGTCGAGGACTTCTTAAAACACTTTTTGAAGATGACCACCGCGCCTTTGTCCAGGGATTCGCTGAAGCTGGAGCTCAAGCCATCCGGAGAGACGGCCGTGGTTGAGAAGGACGGACAGCCGGAGACGACGACCGTCAGTCCGTTTTCGGAAGATTTTTCCGCCTTTGTTTTCAAGATTCAGGCGAATATGAATAAGGCACACAGGGACCGTATCGCGTTTATGCGGATCTGTTCCGGAAAGTTTGATGCCGGGATGGAGGTCATCCACGAGCGCGAGGGACGCAAGATGCGACTGACGGCACCGCAGCAGATGATGGCGGAGAACCGCCATATCATCGACGAAGCGTACGCCGGCGACATCATCGGTGTCTTCGATCCGGGGCTCTTTCACATCGGTGACACCCTCTACACCGGCAAGACGCCGATACGTTACGAGGGAATCCCGACCTTCGCACCGGAGCATTTTGCCCGCGTGCGCCAGGTCGATACGATGAAGCGCAAGCAGTTTACCAAAGGAATCTATCAGATAGCGGAGGAAGGTGCGATCCAGATCTTCCAGGAGCTGAACGTCGGGATGGAGGAGATCCTGGTCGGCGTGGTCGGCGTCCTGCAGTTCGAGGTGCTGACCTACCGCCTGAAAAATGAATACAATGTTGAGATCCGCATGGAGCAGCTCCCCTATGAGCACATTCGTTGGATCACCTCGCCGGATATCGATCTGGCAAGCCTGTCCTTAACCTCCGACACCAAGAAGGTGCAGGATCTGAAGGGGCATCCGCTGCTTTTGTTCCAGCATCCGTGGAGTATTCAGACGGCTTTGGAACGAAACGAGGGACTGACACTGGAATCTTTCTCACGATGAGGAAAACTACATGAACTACAGCGAGAAAAATGTCGAGAAACGCGCGAACCGGCTTTCTTCGAAGTGGATTCGTCGCGGCAAAAGGGTGCAGGTAGCTCTCTTGCGCCTTAGTTTTCTGTTGCTTGTAGCAGGTGTCATCTACGCCGGATATCTGGGCTGGCGCTATATGAGAGATATCCTGTCCGAGGTTCCGGACGTCAAAAGTATCGAACTGATTCCCAAGGGCTATACCACCCATATTCTGGATGATGAAGGAGAGACGATCCAGGTGCTGGTCGGCGCGGACGCGAACCGCGAATATGTGATGCTCGATCAGATCCCGACCGATCTTCAGAACGCCTTTATCGCCATCGAGGACGCGAGATTCCGTTCTCATGAGGGGATCGATCCGGAGGGGATCCTCCGTGCCTTTGTCGTGGGACTGACAAATGGCGGCAACTTCACACAGGGAGCCAGTACGATCACGCAGCAGCTTTTGAAAAATCAGGTTTTCTCCGGTGGCGAGGAGAAGGACTTCATGTCCCGTCTTCGTCGCAAGATCCAGGAGCAGTATCTCGCTCTGTGTATGGAGAACCGTTATTCGAAGGATGAGATCCTCGAATATTATCTCAATACCATCAATCTTGGCCAGAACACGCTGGGCGTCGAGGCGGCATCGATGCGCTACTTCAATAAGCACGTAGGAGAGCTGACCTTGTCCGAATGTGCGACACTCGCCGGAATCGCGAAAAATCCCACGGGTTACAATCCAATCACGCACGCCGGCCGCAACCGCAACCGCGAACTGCTCGTTCTGACGGCGATGCAGGATCAGGGCTTCATCACCTCCGGTCAGTATGAGGAGGCAATCCAGGATGAGGTACAGACGAGGATCCAGAAGTACAACGAGGAGTATACGAAGAACACCAAGACGACGTCTTACTTTACGGACGCTCTGATCCGGTCGGTGATCGAGGACATGAAGACAGAACTCGGCTACACGGAGACGCAGGCGGCCAACGCTATCTATACCGGGGGCTTAAGTATCTACAGTACGCAGGATTCGCAGATGCAACAGATCTGTGATACCGAGTTGAATAACCCGGATAACTATCCCAAGGATGTTAAGTATCAGTTGGAATATCAGCTGACGATCGCTCATGCCAACGGAACGGAGAGTTCATACAACTTCTCCGACCTGAAGGAGTGGTATAAGGAGCGTGAAAAACCGATCAAGACGTATTTTGATTCTGAAAAAGACGCGCGAAGCGTGATATCGCCGTTCCGCCGTTCGATGTTGCGGACGAATGATCGTGTGATCGCGGAGACAATCCGCACGATTATTGAACCGCAGGCATCGTTTGTCCTAATGGATCAGTACACCGGCGAGATCAAGGCGCTGGTCGGAGGACGTGGCGAGAAGCTTGAGAGTATGTCCTTTAACCGCGCAACCGACGCGACGAGACAGCCCGGATCAACCTTCAAGATCCTCAGCACCTACCTGCCGGCACTGGATACGGCGGGCATGTCACTGGGAACGGTCCAGGATGACGCGGAGTATTATTATCCGGGAACCGACCAGCAGGTTCGTAACTGGTACGGTGATTGCTATCGTGGCCTGACGCCGATCCGTGACGCGATCACCAACTCGATCAATGTCATCGCGGTCAAGACTTTGGATCAGGTGACACCGAAGATTGGGTACGACTATTTATTAAATCTGGGATTTACAACACTGGTAGACGGCTACTCGGACGATGCCGGACGGAGTTTTACCGACATCTCGCTTCCGATGGCGCTCGGCGGCCTCACCAAGGGAGTCACCAATCAGGAACTTACGGGAGCGTTTGCTACGATCGCCAGCGGCGGACTGTACCGCAAGCCGCATCTGTATTCGAGGATCGTCGATCATGACGGCAAGACTCTGATCGATCATTCGGATGAGCAGTCAAAGCGCGTGATGAAAGAGACGACGGCGTGGCTTCTGACCGATGCCATGGAAGATGTGGTTTCGGATATCAATGCCAAACATATCGCGTTTCGGGCATCGAGTATGGCGGTGGCCGGCAAGACCGGAACTTCCAACAACTCCAACGACCTTTGGTTTGTCGGCTATACACCGTATCTCACCGGGGGTATCTGGTGCGGATACGACGGGAACAAAACGCAGAGCAATACCACCTATCACAAGGATCTCTGGCGCAAGATCATGGAAGAGATCAGTGAGCGGTATGAGATCAAGAGTGAGTTTGAGAAGCCGGAAGGCATATACAGCGCTTCAATCTGTACCAAGTGCGGCAAACTCGTGATCGGCGATCTCTGTGAGGATGCCGTCGGCGGTTCGTGCTCGCGACTGGAATACTTCACGCGGGAGACCCTGCCCACCGACAGCTGTGACTGTCATGTCCGGTGCAAGATCTGTAAGGCTTCGGGAATGCTCGCCGGAGATGGTTGCCCCGAATCCGAGGTTTACGACGCGGTGTATCTGTTGAAAAAAGATGAAAAAGCCGGAGAAGGCAAGACGATGGATTCGCCTCTGATCATGCCGGAGTATCTGGTTGATTCCATCTGTGATGTACATAACAACTCAAGATAGAGAGTATAATGAGTCAGGAGATACCATGTTTGAAGATTTTTCCGGAGAATACCATAAAAAGCTTCGCACACCCGAAGAGGCGGTATCGGCCGTAAAGAGCGGGGACTGGGTGGACTACACCTCCACGCTCGGTATGCCGATCCTTCTTGATCGGGCACTTGCGAAGAGGCGGGATGAGTTGACGGATGTCAAGATCCGCGGCAATCTGATCGTCGGTCCGATCGAGACCGTCGAGTGTGACCCGACGCAGGAGCACTTTGTCTATCACTCCTGGCATTGTTCGGCCTACGAGCGCCAACTCTGTGACAAGGGTTTGTGTTATTATATCCCAATGGTCTTCCACAACAATGCCGCGTACTATGAATTTTTCATCAAAGTGAACGTGGCGATGGTCAGCGTATCACCGATGGATAAGCACGGATACTTCAACTTCTCCGTGAACACCGGCGTGGCGGGGCCGATCTGTGAGAAGGCGGATATCGTGATCGTCGAGGTCAATAAAAATATGCCGAAGATCCACGGCGGCTACCACGAGTGCATCCATATCTCGGAGGTGGATATGATCGTCGAGGGTGAGCACGAGCCGTTCACCAACTTCCTCCCGATCAACCCGACGGCGGAGGATAAAATGATCGCCGAGCACATCATCCCCTACATCGTGGACGGAGCGAATCTCCAGCTCGGTGTGGGTGCCGTGCCGAACGCGATCGGTGAGGCGATAGCGGCCTCGGACATCAAAGATCTGGGGATGCATACGGAGCTTTGTACCGACGCGTATCTGGAGCTCCATCGCAATGGTAAGCTCACAAACAAGAAAAAGACGATCAACCGCGGCAAAGGTGTATTCGGTTGTGCGGTGGGATCAGCGGAACTCTACGAGTGGCTTGACGACAATCATGGGATCGCCGCTTATCCGTTGGAGTACGTGAATCGTCCCAGCGTGATCGCGCAACTTGACAATATGGTATCCATCAACGCCTGCGTGGCGGTGGATCTGTACGGACAGGTGGCGGCCGAGAGCGCGGGCTCCAGACAGATCAGCGGAACCGGCGGACAGTTGGACTTTCTGGCGGGGGCGTCCGCGTCACGCGGCGGCAAGGCTTTTATCTGCATGAAGTCGGTTCACCGCCATCGGGACGGATCGATCCAGTCGAGGATCGTGCCGCAGTTCAACGGTGACATCATCACGTCACCACGCAGTCAGGTGTACTTCATCGCTACCGAATACGGTGTGGTGAATCTGGAAGGACAGTCCACCTGGGAGAGGGCGGAGGCCCTGATCTCCATCGCGCATCCGGACTTTCGGGATGAACTGATCCGCGAGGCGGAGGGAAGACGGATCTGGCGAAGATCCAACAAGCGCTGAGAGATGAAAGCAGCAAAGCTCCAACAAGCGATGAGAAGCAGAACCACATGGCAACGGTGAGTTTGAATGACAGCAATATGTATGACAGGAAAGGAGAGAAGGCGTATGGATAAAAAAGTAATGAGATCCGGCGCAACGTTGGCGCTGGCCGGCCTTTTGCTGGTATCGACCGTGTCTGTGACAGGAAGTCCCCCCGGGATTTCTTTGGCGAAAAAGAAGATCGCCCTCAGCAGGACAAAGGCCGAAGTAAAGTCCGGTGGGAGCGTGACACTCACACTGAAAAATGTACCGGCGAAGTTCAAAAAGAAGGTCAAGTGGTCAACCTCGAATAAGAAGGTTGCTACCGTAAAGGCAAAGAAGAATCCGAGAAAGGCTGTGGTGAAGGTGGTTGCCGCGGGAGAAGCGACCATCACAGCCAGGTATAAGAAAAAGGCCTACAAGTGCCGGATCATCGCCAAGGATACGAGCAGAGCGGAGCCGAGTGCGAGCCCGGAGGCATCAGCGGATTCGAGCGCAAGCCCCGATCCTGAAGCATCAACAGAACCGAGCGCGAGCCCCACGCCGATACCGAGTTACAAGTCGATCACGCAGGAAGAGGCCAGGGAGATGATGAAGCGTGACGATGGCCATGTGATCGTGGATGTGAGACGACTCAGTGAGTACACGACCGGGCACATCGAAGGCGCGATCCTCATTCCGAATGAGTCGATCACGACGGAGCGGCCGGCAAAGCTACCGGATCTGAATCAGATCATCCTGGTCTACTGCCGAAGTGGCAATCGCAGCAAGCAGGCATCACAAAAGCTCGGAGACATGGGTTACACACAGGTATACGAATTCGGTGGGATCAACACATGGGCAGGACCTATTGTAAAATAAAAAAAATGATCAAAAAGATCAAAAAAACGGAGGTAATCATGAAACAGAAGAGATGGATGAAAAAAGTGTTGGCAACCATGCTGACAGCAGCGATGGCAATGACGGTGGCCGTGGTGGCACCGGCGAAAACATCGGAAGCGAAGAAGGCTGTAATCGACCCGGAATGTCTTCCGATCACACTCGAGTACAACAATCACGGTGACAGCAAGATCATGTATAACTCGAATTACGCACTGGAGGACTGCATCGGGTATCGGAAAGAAAAAGCAACCTATTCGATCAAGATCAAGAATAAAAAGGTGGCAAAGGCCGTAAAGAATACGGACAAGGATAGGGATTCCCTCTATCTCATCGTCGCGACGGGTGTCGGAACCACCAAGGGAACGGTCTATGAGAAGGTCGGAAAGAAAAAGAAGACCAAGCTCGGCGTGGTCAAGATCAAGGTCAAGAAGGCGAAGATGGCGGATGTTATCGACAAGTCAATCTCGCCGATCCAGGACGAGGATTTCGATCGTGACATGACAATCTCTCCCTTCCTGAAGCAGAACAGTATCGATTTCGCGTCCCGGATCCACAAGTATCTTTTGAACAGTGAGCACGGAAAGGTTCACTTCAAAAAGAGCGAATATAAGATTTCCTATGAGGTCCAGGGTGATCCGGAATATGACGATGAAGGAGAAATCACATCTTACAATCCTCCGACGGTATCGGTCAATGACAAGGGAATCGTTACCGCGCTGACGCCTGGACATTCCAGTGTGAATTTCGTGGTCACTTTCTCGGATAAGTCGAAGTTTGAGTGGACGACAAACTTCGAAGTATTGGAATCGGTGCTGAAGAAAGAAAACAAGTATTCGCTTGACAACATTCGTGATCAGATCGTCGGTCTCGACAGCCTGGTTCCCGTTGTTCAGGATGGCGAGGAGAAGATGGTCCCGCAGATCGGTTTCGATAACGCGGCAACCACACCGGCGTTCAAGGCCGTAGAAGAGGAAGTACACAACCGTCTCGAGATGTACGGCTCGATCGGACGCGGTTTTTCGGAAAAATCCAATGAGAGTACGGACATATACGAAGGCACCAGAGACAAGATACTCGACTTTTTGGGCGCCGACCGTGGCACCTATACCTGCTTCTATACCAACAGCACGACAGATGGATTGAACAAGCTTGCCAGCGCGCTGATCACCAGTAAAAATGATCTCGTACTGACGACACGCATCGAGCATCACGCGAATGACCTCTCCTGGAGAGAGCGCTGCAAGGTAGACTGGGCCGAGGTAAAAAAGTCAGACGGTCGAGTGAATTATGATCAGATCGAGAAAAAACTGAAGAAATACAAGGGTAAGGTAAAAGTTGTATCTATCTCCGCGGCTTCCAATGTGACCGGATATGTGATGGATGTGCATCGTGTAGCCAAGATGGCACATAAATACGGAGCGATGATCGTAGCGGACGGCGCCCAGATCGTGGCACATCGAAAGTTCGAGATGATTGGTGATCCCGATGATCCGGATGACGATATCGACTTTATCGCCTTCTCGGCACACAAGATGTACTCGCCGTACGGCGGCGGTGCCGTTGTCGGCCTGAAGAAGGAGCTTTATAAGCACATGCCGACCTTCTACGGAGGAGGAACCGTTCAGATCGTGGGAGATACCTGGGTAGACTACAAGGAGAAGACGGTTGCGGTCTATGAGGCCGGTTCGCCGAACTATCCGGGCGTTGTCGGTCTCGGCAAGGCAATCGAGGTACTGAACGATGTCGGATTTGATGCCATCCGGGCACACGAGAAGGAACTGAACAGGCGTCTGATCGATGGCCTGAAGAAGTATCCGACGATCAAGATTTACGGTGATTCCGAGAATATCGATGACCGTGTCGGCGTGATCACCTTCAATCCGTCGGATGTCAATACGCAGCTTCTGGCTGAGGAATTGAGCAAAATCGGAGCCGTGGCAACCAGACGCGGACAGTTCTGTGCGCATCCGTATGTATGGCGCCTGATGGGGATTCCGGATTCCGAACTGGAAGGCTATGAAGGCTGCGCAAGCGCGAAGACACCGGGTATGCTCCGTATCAGCTTCGGTATCTACAATACGGTTGAAGAAGTGGATAAATTCCTTGAAATCCTGCCGAAGGCTTTGGAAAGCGCGAAGAAACGTCAGGAGATTTCGGATGCCGCACCGGAATTCTGATGAAGTCGTAATCATATCCTGTAAAAGGATAGAGAGGAGAATGGCGTAACATATGAAAGTTTCATTTGATTTGGATGAAGTTCTTTTTGTTCGACCGGATAAATATGAGACGGAGCCACCGCTTCGCTTTCCGTACAACAAGCTGTATCCGGAACGACTGCGCAAAGGAACGGTAAAACTGATCCATGATCTGCAGGAGGAAGGGTTCGAGGTGTGGGTATACACCTCGTCCTTCCGCACCGCAGTGTATATCCGCGCGTTGTTCAGACATTACGGCGTCCGGTTCGATGACATCGTAAACGGCTATCGGCATCGCGACGAGATCCAGGGCAACAGAAAGGATCCGATGCCGCAAAAAACCCCCAACCACTACCGTATCGGACTTCATGTCGATGACGAGGAGGGTGTCGTGAAAAATGCCCCGATGTACGGATTCCGCGCGATGCAGGTTTACGAACCGGACGATCAGTGGGCGGAGAAGGTACTGGAAGAGGCCAGGCGCGTTCGTAAGATTGAGGAAAAGGCATAAAGGGGGTGGACGTATGACACCTGGCAATTCATTCATGGAACGAATGCAGGAAGATATGAAGAGATACCGGGATCGCCGTGAGGCCGTCCGCGTCAGTATCATTGAGCGTTTTATGGTGAAGAAAGTCTCGCCGGAAAAGCTGCACCCCAACCCGGATGACGAGTTTACTTATGTCAATATCGGTCCCAGCGAGCGGATCATCGAGGAATATGCGCAGGAGGCCAGAATGTGTCAGGCGCGGGGAATGCCGATTTTTGATGAGCCGATTATGATCCAGAAGATGGAATTTGGCGGTGAGTATATCATTCTGAACGGTCATCATAGGTGGGCAGCGGCGCTGAAGGCCCGTGTCCCGACCGTGCGGGTGACGATCGTTAATCCCGGCAAGAAATAGGAGGAAAAGATGAAGAAGATAAGTGTAGGAAAGGTCCTGGCCTTTACGGCACTGGCAGGTGTGGGAGCCTTCGTAGCTTATGATCTGATCCAATTAAAACGAGGCTATGCCAAGTATCAGGATGATCTGAACGAAGAAGCTTCCGATCGGATCCGGTCCAAGAAGGACTCGCGTGAGGAAAGGGTAAAGCGTACACTGGACAAGAATATCGAGTGTTTCGAGAAGGCGATGGAAGATTACGGAGCTAAGATCAGGAATGATCTTGACGAGTCGAATATTGATAAGTTTAAATTACGTCCGATCTTGGAATTCAAGGGGAATTTCTATCGCGTCGGAACGCTTGTTTTTGAAGAGGAAAAAGACCCCTACATCGTGATCAACGCGATCGACAATGAGCGATTCGCGAAGATCGGTGTGATGGAAGAGATCGAGGCATATCCGTATGATATGCCGGAAGAACGCATCCGTGAGGTTGTAGCGGAAGTATTGGAAGCGGAACTGTAAGGAGGACTTCTATGGAGACATGTGTCTGAAACACATGGTCTTCAAAATAGGAGGATAAACAAAAATGGAAACTCTGGAAGAGGTTTTATCATCGATTGACGATTTTGTCTGGGGACCGGTAATGCTGGTACTTCTGTTGGGTACGGGTATATTTTTAACAATTCGTACCCGGTTTATGGGATGGCGAAATCTCGGTTTTGCCCTGAAAAGCGGCTTAGGGAAGGAGGCCCGGACCAAGTCCAAAGGGACCGGAGATATCTCACCGTTTTCGGCGCTTACGACGGCGTTGGCGGCGACGATCGGAACGGGAAACATCGTCGGTGTCGCTACGGCTATGGTGGCCGGCGGACCGGGCGCTCTGGTATGGATGTGGATGTCCGCATTTTTCGGCTTGACATCGAAGTTTTCAGAGTGTATGCTTGCGATCAAGTACAGAGAGGTGAATGAGCAGGGCGAGATGTCCGGCGGACCGATGTACACGATGAAGCATGCGTTTAAGCATAAAAGCTTTGGTTCGATCCTGGGGTGGTTCTTTGCGTTCTTCGCGGTGGTAGCTTCCTTTGGAATCGGTAACCTGACACAGGCTAACTCGATCACGGAAGCGCTGAACAATACCTTCGGTTTTGAACCCTGGATCGTGGGAATCATCCTGACGGTGGTATCTCTGGTTATCATCGTCGGAGGCATCAAGACTATTTCCAAGGTGTCGCAGTGGGTCGTGCCGCTGATGGCTATATTCTATCTCTTGGCCGGACTGGTCGTGATCGGATTTAATATCGGGAATATCCCGGAGGGCGTTGCGATCATATTCAAGAGCGCCTTTTCACTTGAGGCAGCAGGAGGTGCCGGTATCGGTATCTTCGTTTCCTCGATGATGCAGGCGATGCGCTTCGGTGTGGCCAGGGGGATTTTCTCCAACGAGGCCGGTATGGGTTCGGCAGCGATCACGGCAGCGGCCGCTACCACCGATAATCCGGTTCGTCAGGGATATATCAATATGACGGGAACCTTTTGGGATACCATCGTGGTTTGTACTGTCACAGGGCTCTGTATCGCCAGCTCCGGCGTACTCTCGACACCGGAAGTGATAAACGGCACGGTGAAGGGCGCCGGCGTCACGATCGCCGCGTTTGAGACGGCGCTGGGACCGGTCGGCGGATGGCTGGTCACGATCGGGATCGCGCTTTTCGCATTTTCAACGATACTTGGTTGGGAGTATCACGGTGAGAAGGCGTTTGAGTATCTCTTCCATACGCATCGATATAATATGGTCTATCGCGTGTTGTTTTCGCTGATCGTATATCTCGGCGCGACGACGACGCTGACCGTGGTATGGAACTTCTCCGATATCGCGAACGCGCTGATGGCAATCCCGAACCTGATATGTCTGTTGGTTCTCAGCAAGGAGATTGCGGACGATATGAAGGCGTTTCAGCCGACCATCCATGCTTCCGGGAAGAAACGCAGTAAAGCATCATAGATTTCATGTCTTCCGTGTTCCGATTCGGGGCGCGGAAGGTTTATATAGGAGACGGACAGCGATATGCAGATTTTGTCACGCGGTGGAACCGCGGAATATGTCGAGAAACGCTCCAAATTCATCGCAACACTGATTCCGGTGACATCGGAAGAGGAAGCGATGGAGCAGGTGGAGGCGCTTCGAAAAAAATACTACGACGCGCGTCACAACTGTTATGCCTATATTGTCTTTTCGGAGGATGGCAAAGAGGTGATCGAGAGGAGTTCAGACGACGGAGAACCATCCGGGACAGCAGGTCGTCCGATGCTGGATGTGTTGTCTGGAAATCAAATCCGAAATATACTTGCTGTCGTTACCAGATACTTCGGAGGAACACTTTTGGGAACGGGCGGTTTGGTGAGAGCATACTCGACCGCTGTGAAGGAAGCGGTTGACAATTCGGATTTAACCGAGATATCTGACGGAGTAAAACTTGTTTTAAGGCTAGACTATACCAACCTGGGGTCTGTACAGCACCTTATGAGAGAATGCCGCGTTTCGGAGGTTTCCAGCGAATATGGGGATGGCGTGAGCCTGACATTGGTGGTGCCGCAAGACGAAATATCGCGGTTTAAAAAAGAATTAACGCAAATCTTCGCCGGTAAGGAACAAATCGAGGATTTGGGCCCGGTCAGATATGGAGGTGTCGCCGGAGAATTGTTTCTTTTGTAGGTGAGATTTTTGACAGTTTTTGTTAGTGGATGGCACATGTGAGTTACGACGTAACACCTGTGATCGGCGATAAAAAAAGTAAAG